>Ga0181535_10003077_pt1 | contig 19664 bp, 16 predicted proteins | sample PEATcosm2014_Bin_44_FD_119774 | JGI IMG/M metagenome (GOLD analysis project Ga0181535, IMG submission 119774) | Peatland microbial communities from MTU Mesocosm Facility, Houghton, MI, USA - PEATcosm2014_Bin17_30_metaG | ecosystem: Environmental > Terrestrial > Soil > Wetlands > Peat | place... | reverse complement strand
TCCCGCGTTCGCTCCACCCGCGGATCACGCAAATCGGCAAAATGCTTCAGGGGACTGTTCATCTCCCCATCCCATCAAGCCAAACCCTTCGCGCATATAGCAATTAAGATGCGTTTGCCCTGGGAAAGACCACTCTTCGGTACGGATCCATCTCGAATAGGCATAGGATAAGAGGTACCTCTCCCGCTATTCGACCTTCACGGTGATACCTGTCGCCGCTGTTCTTTCAAGTTGACAATAAAGGGCCCGACGCACAATCATCGAAAATGGCAAATTAGTGGTCAGACCACAGTCTATAATTAGTCGGTGAGCCCGGTTGAAAAGCTATGAGCCGTAAACGTAATAACAATTTTAAGGAGTCAGTAATGATGCAGTTGTGCGTAGCAAGAAGGACAGAGGAGATCTGCGTGGTTCGCCATTGCGTCCTCGATTGTCGTCAACAAGCAACGGAGATGTCCACGCCTAACCTCGGAATCTCCAAAGCCCTCACAGGGTTACTTTCTTTGCTGATTTGCATCCTGCTGTTTCCAGCCGGTGCAAGAGCACAGGAATTCCGTGGAACCATCAGCGGGTCCGTCGTCGATCAGTCCGGTGCTTTTGTCCCCGATGCCGACGTCACGATACAGGAGTCCCACACCGGAACCATCAACAAGACGGCCACCGGCAAGTCCGGGCAGTATGTAGTCCCTTTTCTGTCTCCGGGTACCTATTCGATTACCGTAACCAAGGCCGGCTTTGAAGCCTTCACACGCAACGGCATCGAGCTGCAGGCCCAGGAGCACCCCATCATCAACCTGACCCTGACCGTTGGCAACACGACCCAAACGGTCACCGTCACCGCTGATGAGCCGCTGGTCGATCAGGCCAACGCCTCCGTCGGACAGATTATCTCCACCGAATCGGTTGACGCGCTGCCTTTGAACGGCCGCACCCCCGTGGTGCTCGCAACCCTCTCCGTCGGTGTCGTCACCACCTCGGCTCCCGGAATCACGCACCCCTTCGACAACAATGCGGCCAACTCCTGGTCCGTCGGCGGAACCCCCAAGCAGGTCAGCGAAGTCCTCCTTGACGGCTCTCCCGACCTCACCCTCCTCGGTGCGCAGGCATACAGCCCCACCCAGGACTCAGTCCGCGAAGTTTCCGTCCGTCCCTTCGATACCGATGCCTCTTTCGGCCACACCATTGGCGGCGTCATCAATCAGATCACCAAGAGCGGCACCAACGCCTTCCACGGCACCATGTACGAGTTCAATCAGATTCCCAATCTGGATGCAAACCTCTACTTCAACTCCGCGCCCCGCAACAGTGGCGTGACCAAACCGACCCCGGTCTTCCACTTCAATCAGTACGGCCTCACCTTCGGAGGCCCGGTTCTCATCCCCAAAGTCATCAACGGCAAAAACAAGCTCTTCTTCTTCTTCGCCTGGGAAGGCCTCAGGGACAAAACCCCCGCCTCGCAATTAGTCACCGTGCCCACCGACGACGAGAAGAATGGCGACTTCCACGCGCTGTTGGCCACCGCCGCAGGCGGAGCCGCCAACCAGCTATATCTTCCGGGCAGTGGCACTGCGGGCACCTCGTTTACCCGTACCCCCATTCTCAACAACTGCCTCACCAAGACCACGTCTTACTGCGCAACCAACGGCGGTACCACCGGCCTGTCGGAAAGCTCCATTGCCAAGGCCTTCCTGGCCCTTTACCCGGAACCGAACGCCACGGCATCGGCCAATGGAACCAACAACTACAACAGCAACGCGCCCAGCCAGGACAACTACAGCAACGAGTTCGGGCGCATCGACTACAACCTGAACGCGCGCAATCATCTGTTCTTCGATTTCCGCCACAACCACGAGTTCCAGATCAAGAACAACTATTTCGCCAACAACAGCACCGGCTCCAACCTGATGCGTGAGAATTTCGGCGCCATGCTGGACGACGTGATTACCGTCAACGATTCCACGATCATCGACGCTCGTCTCAACTGGACCTACTTCGATGAGGTTCATGGAGCGAATTCACAGGTCTATACTCCGTCCGGCTTCGGTCTGCCCAGCAGCCTGGAGACCAACAGCACCAAAGTCCAACTGCCATTCATATCCATGGGCAGTTGCGGTAGTTTCACCAGCTTCCAGTGCCTCGGCGACACAGGCTCCTCCCTGCAGCCAACCACCAGTTACCAGGCCTTCGTCGACATGGTCAAACTGCTGGGCAATCACACGCTGAAGGTCGGCTTCGACGGACGTCAATACCGCCTCCGTGTTCAACTCATGGGCGACTCCTCGGGGTCCTTCACCTTTGCCAACAGTTGGGTCAGCAGCGGCACCGGTGGCACCGGCGCAGCCGTTGGCGGCGATCTCGCCGATCTCTTCCTTGGTACGCCCACCGCGGGCCAGTACGATCTGGCGGCCCGCGCCGACTATCATTCCTACTACATTGGAACCTTCGTCCAGGACGACTGGCGCATCAACAGTCACCTGACCGTCAACCTCGGCCTGCGCTTTGACATCGACACGCCTTACGGCGACAAGTTTGGGCGCACGGTCAGCGGCTTTGACCCCAATGCCACCAACTCTGCCTCGGCGGCGGCGACAGCGGCCTTTGCCTCTACAAGCTCAAAGGACACCGTAACGAAAAACGGCACCACTGTGGCCGTTACCAGTCTCAATACGTTGGGCGGCCTCACCTTCCCGAGTTCGAGCAAGGGTGCGCCCTACCAGATCCAGGGCAATGGCTCCTGGAGCCCGCGCGCTGGCTTTTCCTATAATCCGTCGTTCCTCAAAAGCAAGATGGTCATCCGCGGCGGTTTCGGCCTCTTCGTACAGCCGGAGACAATGTCTGCCTTGGCTGCGACAGGCTCCTACTCCTCCAATGCCATCAGTAACCAGGAAGGATTCAGCGCCTCCACCCCCTATTCGGCAACGGTCAACAGCTTCTTCAGCCAGGCTGGCGCCAGTACCTGGAGCAATCCATTCCCGACCTTCGCGCAGCCAACCGGCTCATCGCTGGGCGCTAGCACCTTCCTGGGCTCGCCTTCGGCCGTCAACTTCCTCGCTCCCGTCCAGCACGACCCATACTCCGAGCGCTGGAACCTCGGCATCCAGCATTCACTCACCAGCAGCACCTTGCTGGAAGTGATCTATGTGGGCAACCACGGGGTCCATCTGCCGGTTCCGTCGAAGAACATCAACGCTACGGAACTGCAGTACCTCACCACGAATCCTTACGCCGATTTCAACCTCAACTCGGCAATGGGCACCTCCGTGCCAAACCCATTCTCCGGCTTGCTTCCCAACGGTACCAGCAAATTCAACACTGCCACACAGGCCATCAGCGGCTTGGTGGTTCCCTATCCGCAGTTTGGCAGCACGGCCGTCACCGAGCAAAACATCACCGGTGGACAGTCCTTCTTCCACAGCGGCATGATCCATATACAGCAGCGCGCCAGGCACGGCCTCACTCTGACGGCAAACTACAGCTTCGCCAAAATGATTGAGCAGGATTCCTACCTCAACGACGAGGACTCCGTTCTCACCCGGCGCATCTCGCCCTTTGACCATACCCACCACTTCACTGCCGGTGCCACCTACAACCTTCCTCTCGGACGCGGCCAGCTGATCAGCTTCAACAACAGCAAGCTCATGGACGAGATCCTGGGTGGTTTCGTTTTCAACGCTATCTACCAGTTCCAGACCGGCGCGCCGCTCTACTTCTCGAATGACCTTGCCTTGCAGCCGGGCAAGACACTCAAAGACATCAAGAGCGCCCCGCGCAGCACCAGCATTACCGGCACAGGCAATTCGTCGTTGGTCAATGCCTCCAGCGTCTTTGTTGAAGGCGCCACCGCCTGCCCGTCCACTGCCGTATGCGATGGGTCGGTGTATAACGCTGCCGCTCCCAATGCCAACTTCTACTACCACTACCGGACCTTCCCGCAGACCATGGGCTGGGTGCGCAGCGACGGATTCAACAACATGGACATGTCGATATTGAAGGACTTCAAGTTCACCGAGAGCGCCAGGCTGCAACTGCGCTTCGAGACCTTCAACACTTTCAACCACGCGGTCTTTGCCGCTGCCAACGTGAGCAGCGCAACCTCTGGAACTTCGGGCGCTTTCGGCTATATCACAAGTGTGCCCACCACCTCTCAACCCAGGCAGATCCAACTCGGCGGACGTATCGTCTTCTAGCCTGTACCGCACGGAAAACAAAGACGGCGCGAGGCCAACCGGTCTCGCGCCGTCTTTCGTTTCTGGTAGATTCGGCGCTGCGCCCAGCGGTTTACTGTCGATCCGAAAGCCACAATCCGATGGGCATCTTCTATTACGAGAACGTCGAAGCCCGCGAGCGATGGTCCGCCAAAGCCATTGAAGACGCGCTGCGGGGCGGCGGAAAAGTGTCCCGCAGGCGGAAAATGAGTACCTTTTTGCGTCTCCGTCTGCATTCAGGTGGCCTTGAGGGCCGGTTTTGTCGTCTAATTGACTGAGATGAGCAGCAATTCCATATCGGCTTTATCCTCATTCTTTGGGTCGGCCACCGCTACAGCGGCACAGGAACAGGTTCACCTGGAGAATCTCGCCGTATCGGCGGGGCTCAAACGCCAGGATGCAGGGCTCTTAGACGAGTTGATTGTCCGCTACCAGCACCGCCTTCTGCGTTATCTGCTGTATTTGACCGGCAATCGTGAGCAGGCTGAAGACCTCTTCCAGGAAGTTTGGATGCGGGTCTTGGTGCGCGGTTCGCAGTTCAACGGCAAGGCGCGGTTTGAGACCTGGCTCTTCACCATTGCGCGCAACCTGCTCATCGACCAGCGCCGTAAGCGGACCATGAGCAGCCTCGACGAACTCTTCGAGGCTGGCGGCGACGACGATCGGCCCATGGCGTTCGATGTAGTCGACGGCGAGCCAACTCCGTTTGACCATCTTGTCAGTCTCGAAGACCGGGAACAGATCGCCGCCGCACTGCTTGAACTGGATACTCTGCACCGCGAAGTCCTGGTGCTGCGTTTCCACGAAGAGTTGTCGCTCGAAGAGATCGCCAAGGTGACGTGTGCGCCTCTTTCCACTGTTAAATCAAGACTTTATCGGGGCATGGCCATGATCAAACCCAAGCTCCAGTGCACCCCTGCGCACTTGCAGGAGCCAGGGTGAAAACCGGCGAACTGGGCACCCCCACTGCGGCGGCCCAGCCAGGGATTGGCGCTGAGAATGGCGTCTGCAGCGACCTGCTTTCGGCGCTGGCCGGAAATCAGGCTGGGCGCGAACGCGCCGTCGCCCACAACACACGGAACGTCGTAATGGCCTCGCTGGGCGTCATGCGGGACCAGAAGGCGGGGCGCAAGCACGGCCGCGCCGTGGCTCTGGCCGCCATTCTGCTGGTGGTTCTCGCGCTCGGCCCGTTTTTCTGGCGCGTTGCCGACGACCTCATTGAAGGCGAGTTTATCGGCGATCTGGCCACACAGTTCAGCCTTTGGGTGTGCATTCTGTGGCCGGCCCTGCTGGCTGCGGCGCTCGTAGCCGGCTGGTCGCGCCACAGGTCCTGAATCGAATTAAATCTGCATCCGATAACCAAACTTAGCAACTTCCTTCTTCCCTTTCCCGTCCACTAAATAAGAGTCAGTCTGCGTCTGCTCCTGTGAGAGGCCCTCCTGGGGAGGGATTGCTTATGCGTGATCCACAATCCATTGCCGTGAACGAAGACGAACGGATGATTCCGGTCTGGTCGATCGTTGTCGCCAGCGTCGCGTTTGTGCTGGTCGAGTACTACTTCTGGATCATTGCGCCAGAACAGCGGCACCACGCGCCGCCCCCCATCGGTTTCCGCATCTACTTCAACCTCTCCTGGGGAATTGTTGCCGCGCTCTACTTTCTGATGGTGGGCTACATCAGCAAGGACGCGCCCCGCCGGGCCATGAGCACGCGATTCTGGATGCTGATTTGTTTTGTCATGCCCGGCGGCATTGGCGCGGTGCTCTACTTCCTGTTGCGCCAGCCCGAGGTTACCCGCTGCCTGGCCTGCGGCACCCATGTGCAGAGCGACTTCCATTTCTGCCCACAGTGCAACTACCAGCTCACCGCAAACTGCGGCAACTGCTTCCGCACCGTCCGAGCCACGGACCTCTACTGCACGCGCTGCGGCCATGAACTGGCCAAGGACCAGCAGCCCACACGCCTCAGAGTGCTTGGAGAGTAGTTCCCGCCGGCCGGGCGTTATCGTTCCGGCCGGGTTCGCTCCGCTGTTGCCCCCATTGACCCGGCCACACCAGCTTCCTACAATCGAACTTCCGCATGTCTATCTCGGCGCTCATCATCGACGACGAACAACTGGCCCGCGAAGAGCTCAGGTACCTGCTCGATTCCGTGGGCGGCGTCGACGTGGTTGGCCAGGGCGCCAACGGCATTGAGGCTGTCGCTCTGATCAAGCAGCACCACCCCGACCTCGTGTTTCTCGATGTACAGATGCCGGGACTCGATGGCTTCGCTGTCATCCGCAAGCTGACCGAGCGCGCTCCCGGCAAGGCTGCCGTGCCGCTGCCTCAGATCGTCTTTGCCACCGCCTACGACCAGTACGCCGTCCGCGCCTTCGACGTTAACGCGGTGGACTACCTGCTCAAACCCTTCGACCGGAACCGTGTGCTCGAAGCCGTGGAGCGCGTTCGCGGCCGCATCGCCGGAGGCAGCGTGGGCACGGCAGCCGTGAGCTCGCCCACCGATTCTCCAATCGAGTCCCAGCTTGAAGCGCTGCTGCGCCTGCTTAAGAATCCGCAAGGCGCCGACCGCACGCCTCAGCCTGCCAAAGTTGTCGTCCAGGCACAGAACAGGCTGCTCCTCGTCAGCCAGGCCGAGATCTGCTTTGCGGCCATCGACGAGGGCGTCATCCGCATCGTCACGCGCACCTTCGAAGGCCAATCCAAGTGCCGCACGCTCGAAGAGCTGCTCGAGCAGCTTGATCCAGCTCATTTCTGGCGCGCCCACCGCGGCTTTGTCGTCAACATCGACCATATCCGCGAAGTCGTTCCCTGGTTCAAGTCCAGCTACCAGTTGCGCATGAACGACAAGGCCCAGACCGAAATCCCCGTGAGCCGCACCCAAACCAAGCGCCTCCGGGAACTGTTCAATCTCTAAAGCCTGTCAGCTAACTCCCCGACTTCGCCTATGCGTAAGAGACTTACCCCCACCGCAAAACCGTACGGCAACCGCCTGCGATGCGCCACCCAAGCCCCTGCGTTCGCAAGATTGACTCGATTACCGGGCCTTGTTATAGTTTGGATATGAGCCTTTGCCTCAAGACGATGATTTGTGCCGCGTGTTGTTGCACGTCACATCGGTCTTGTGGGTGAGCAGCTAGACAGACTCAGCCGATCCCATAAGGCCGCGTTTCAGCACTTCTGCTGACGCGGCCTTTCCATTTCCGGCGCAGCACCGATTCATTACGCGGTTCAGAGTCAAAAAAGTATGAACTTCTCTTCTTCCCCTTCTCGGCTCCTCATGCCTGCCTCCCGGCGGGCTGGCTGTTGTTGTTGCCGCTAAGCTGATTCCCCACACAACTTTCTCTGAAACGCGCAGCAGGCTTCGCATCGCCGCCTCTGCCGTTGGCGTTCATTTCCCCCGCGCCTCAGGAAAAAAGACGGCCGGTCAACCAAAAATTTCAGGAGATTCAAGTGACACCTACAGCTAAACTGCATCGATTTCTGATTGCTCTCACTCTCGCTTGGTCTATCGCACTTCTCGGAGGCGGCGCCTCCGCCGCATTCGCGCAGATCGTCGGCGGAACCATCGGCGGCACCGTGAAAGACGCAAGCGGCGCTCTGCTCGGCGGAGCAAAGGTAACGGTTCGCCAGCTTGAAACGGGAGCAACCCGCACTCTGACGACAGACGCGCAAGGCCGCTTCCATGCGCCGTCCGTGCCTGTGGGCAATTACACCATCACCGTCGCGCACGACGGCTTTGCCGCGCAGCACCGCACCGGCATCTCGCTGGTGGTTGGGCAAAGCCTGCAGCTGGAGTTCGATCTGGGCCTCGATACAGTGCGCCAGGATGTTGTCGTGGATGCGACCGACGTCAGCGTGAATACAACCTCGCAGCAAACCTCGGGCCTGATCGATGAGCGCCAGGTAAAAGAGCTTCCGCTCAATGGCCGCAGCTACGACGAGTTGCTCACACTCAATCCCGCCACGGTCAACTACACAAACGAGCGTTCCGGCGGCATCGGCACCTCCAACTCGTCGGTCGGCAACATGTTTGCCGTCAGTGGCCGCCGCCCGCAGGATAATCTCTTTCTCCTCAACGGAATTGAATACACTGGCGCATCGCTCATCAACGTCACGCCCGGCGGCACCAGCGGCGAACTGCTGGGCGTCGACGCCGTGCGCGAGTTCAACGTCGAAACCGACACCTACGGCGCCAGCTATGGCAAGCGCGACGGCGCGCAGGTAAGCATCGTCACCACCTCGGGAACCAACCAGCTGCACGGCTCCGCATTCGAGTTTCTCCGCAACAGTGTCCTCGATGCCAGAAATTACTTCGATGCCGGATCGATTCCCGAGTTCCAGCGCAATCAGTTCGGCGGCGCACTCGGCGGTCCCATCCGCGCCGACAAGCTGTTTCTCTTCGGCAGCTATGAGGGCTTCAGGCAAAACTGGGGCCTCAGCGCCGTTTCGCTGGTTCCGGACAACCAGGCGCGCCAAGGCTATCTGCCCAACTCCTCAGGCGTCGAGCAGTACGTAGGCGTCAACTCCGCCATTGCGCCGCTGCTAGCTCTGTGGCCCGTGCAGAATGGACCTGAGTTGCTTTCGAACGGCCTGCCCAGCGGCATTGCCGAAGCCTTCAGCCATCCCCCGCAACACATCCGCGAGGACTTCGGCACCACCCGCTTCGACGACAACATCGGCAGCAAAGATCTCCTCTTCGCCGTATTCACCGTAGACGACAGCACCGCCAACACGCCCACCGCCAATCCCCTGAGCCTTGTCAACGAGAGCCTGCGCGAACAGGTGGCCAGCGTACAGGAGCAGCATGTAGTTTCGCCGTCGCTCCTCAATACCGCGCGCATCGGTTTCTCGCGGGCCAGCTATTTCTTTACGGGATACACGCCGGTATCGGTCCCCGGCTGGGTCACGGGCAAGCAGGTTGGCGCCATCGTTATCAGTGGCAGTACCGCTTCGAACGGCGCATCCACCATCACCGGCGCGGGCACCAACGTGGGCAGCAACAACAAGACCGCGCGCAATCTCTTCACGGCCGACGACCACATCTACTGGTCGCGTGGCCGCCAGCAGATTGAGGCAGGCGTGTGGCTCCAGCGCGTGCAGTCCAACGATCTGCTTGCGCAAGACCAGTACGGACAGGCCTCCTTCAGCACTCTGCAAACCTTCCTTCAGGGCACGGTGGCCACATTCACCGTAGTCCCTTCGCCCACCGAACTCGGCTGGCGTTCCCTTGAGGTCGCCGAATTCGTCGAAGACACCATCAAGCTGACCCCGCGTCTGGAACTGCGCGCCGGCTTCCGCAGCGAGTCAACCAACGGTTGGAACGAAGCGCAGGGCCGCGCTTCCAACTACGCTCTCGTCAATGGCGTCTTGCAAACCACCCCGGTGGTGGGCAACTCGGCGCTGACCACAAACCGCGCAAAGTTTCTGCCCTCCCCGCGCGTCGGCTTTGCCTGGGATGTGTGGGGCAATGGAAAAACCGCTGTCCGCGGCGGCTTCGGACTCTATCACGGCCTGCTCGACACGCTCGACTACCGGCTCGACCAGACCGCGCCCTTCAACACCGCCGAGTCGATCAAGTCGATCGCGGTCTCGAACCTTAACTTCACGCCAGGTACGCCGCCCCCGGCCGGAACCAAGGTCTCCCCAAGCAATGTGCAGCCCGACATTGCCACCCCCGCCGTACTCGAGTGGAGCCTCCGCGTCGAACAGGAAATCGCGCCGCGAACATCGCTCACCCTGGGCTACGTCGGTTCGCACAGCTATCACCAGATCCTGTCTGAAGACATGAACGAACCGGTCCCCCTCTACACCGCGGCCGGCGCGCCGTACTACACCAGCGGGGCAGCGCTCGCCAATCCAAACCTCGCCAACACCACCTCATGGGTTTCGCAGGGGGTCAGTTTTTACAGCGCGTTTGAAGTCGATGTGCGGCGCTCCTTCGGAAACGGCGTGCAGTTCCGCGGCAACTACACCTTCGCAAAAAACCTCGACAACGGGTCGGCCTGGAACACAAGCGTCAGCGGCAACACGCCGGCCTTCGTCTCGTTTCCGCTCAACCCCGAACTCGACTGGGGCCCGGCTGCAACCGATGTCCGTCATCTTGCCTCGCTGAACGGAAGCTATGAGCTGCCGTTCGGCCCGCACAAGCGGTTCCTCAATAGCGCATCGGCCCCGGTCAATCTTTTCGCCGCGGGCTGGACAACAAGCGCGATTGTGAACGTGCAAACCGGCTTTCCCTTCTCGCCCCAACTCGGTTACAACCCCACCGGCAACGGCGACACGCGCAACCCCATACGTCCCAACTGGAACCCGGCCTTCAGCGGCAATCTCTATCCGCGCACGCCGGGCCAATACTTCAATCCGCTCGCCTTTCTACCGCCTGCCACCGGAACCTTCGGCAATGTTTCCCGCGACGCGCTGACCGGGCCGAGCCTTTTCGGGCTGGATTTCTCGGCGGTCAAAAGCGCGCATCTCACCGAACGTCTGGGCTTGCAGTTCCGCGCCGAGTTCTTCAACGTCCTCAACCACACCAATTTCTCGACGCCCAACGAAGTTGTCGACACCTCGGCGACTTCGGGAATTTCCCCCACAGCAGGCGTCGTTACCGCAACCTCCACCACATCGCGCCAGATCCAGTTCGGCGTTAAGCTCCAGTTCTAGAGCTATATTGACCAGCAAGAAGGGCCGCTCGCAAAGTAGTTTTGTAGAGCGGTCTTTTCTTTTCCGGACCGCTCGTTGTGGCACGCCCGGCACTGCTTATGGGCGATGTGGGGGTTGCGGTTGCGTCGGCACGCGAGTTCGAAAGCGCGTAAGCTCGAAGTAGTAGTCAGAGTCTCCCCCTCTCGCCTCCGGCATTCCAGGCTTCGCTCTAGACGAGTACCGCTCAAGCACGCAGCCGAACGACTGGAGTTGCCATGACCCTCATAAAGAAATGCGATGTGCCGAACTATTTTGCCGCACGCCGGCATGCACGCATACAACCGTGCACCCCCATAAGCCCGCCTGCTGTTTCGGCATCGAAGCCGGGTGCAAACCCCGCAAATCCATCCAAATTCCGCAAGGACTTTCTCGGGGAGCATTCGCAGACTTCTCCAAAGCCCATTGCGCCGCGTGTCGATGAAGGCCGCGAAGCGCTCTAGCATCTAAAGCCAGAATCGGTTTGCTTTCGCGCGTGTCCCCTAGGCTCGGCGGCAAACTTCAATGTTGAATCCGGGAATGCGAAAACAGCGGGAAAGCTCCCGCGTGATATGCCGATTGGGCCTAATGCAGGAACAGGAACAGAGACGGTTGAAAGCAGGACAAGATGCCGATTTCCGAAACGTTGCATCCAGACAAACACGCAGCACGGTCCTCTTGCGCGGCCGCTCCGTCCTTGCCCCTGAATGAGAGTACTTTGCCTTTGCCTACGCGCATTGCGTTTGTCGGAAACTATCTGCCGCGCGAGTGCGGCATTGCTACCTTCACAACCGACCTCTGCACTGCGCTGGCCACAGAATACGGAGAGGGGCGCCTGTTTGCCATCCCCGTCAACGATCCCGATTCGAATTACGAATATCCGCAACAGGTGCGTTTGGAGCTAACCCAGGAAGACGTAGCCTCCTATGAGAGGGCTGCCGATTTTCTCAACTTCAACGGCAACGATCTGGTCTGCCTGCAACACGAATACGGCATCTACGGCGGAGTCGCCGGCCGGCATATTCTCGCCCTTCTGCGCCGGTTGAAGATGCCGCTCGTCACTACACTCCACACCGTTCTACGAGAGCCGGACGCTGAGCAGCGCGCCGTGCTCGAAGAAATTGCGCGTCTTTCCGATCGCATGGTTGTCATGAGCGAGTTGGCGGCGCAAATGCTGCGTGAGATTTACGGGGTTCCCGCTGGAAAAATCGACGTAATCCCGCATGGTGTGCCTGATCTTCCCTTCATGGATCCCAACTTTTTCAAAGACAAGTTCGGCACGGAAGGCAAGTCGGTTCTGCTTACCTTTGGCCTGCTCTCGCCCAACAAGGGAATCGAGAATGTGATTCGCGCGCTGCCGGCAATTCTGGCGCGGCATCCGAACGTCGTCTATATCGTCTCCGGCGTTACGCATCCGCATATCCGCAAGCGCGAAGGCGAGCGCTACCGCGAAGGATTGCGGGCCTTGGCCGAGGAACTCGGCGTTTCCGCGCAGTTGATTTTGAACAATCGTTTTGTCAGCGCGGAAGAGCTTGTCGAGCACGTCGGCGCCGCGGACATTTACATCACCCCCTACCGGCAGGAGGCGCAGGTCGTCTCCGGTACACTCGCCATCGCGCTCGGTGCAGGCAAGGCGATCGTCTCCACCCCGTATTGGCACGCCCGTGAGTTGCTCGCCGACAAGCGCGGCGTCATTGTTCCCTTCGAGAATCCGGAGGCAATTGCGAACGCGGTTCTGGGGTTGCTTGAAAACGATGCCGAGCGCCATGCCATGCGCAAGCGGGCCTATCTCTATTCCCGCGGAACGACGTGGCCAAAGACGGCGCATGCCTACATGGCGAGCTTTCAGCGCGCACGCTTCGAGCGCTCGTTGCAGCCGCGGGCCGCGCAGGTGGATGGAAGCGCAATCGACCGTGCTGGCCCCATGGATCGCCTGCCGGCATTGAATACAGGCCATCTGTTAACGATGACCGACGACACCGGCATGTTGCAGCACGCCATCTTTTCGGTGCCGAATACGCGCGAGGGCTATACGACTGACGACAATGCGCGGGCGCTGGTCGTGTCCGTGCGGCTGGACGAGTGCGCCGCGTACGACAGCAAAACGGCGCATCCCAACCTCTCGCGCAGGTATCTGGCCTTTCTATGGCTTGCCTTCAATACCGACACCGGGCGATTCAGAAATTTTCTCGGATACGACCGCAAGTGGCTTGAAGAAACTGGCTCTGAAGACAGCCACGGTCGTGCGTTGTGGGCACTGGGCTCCGTCTTGGGCCACTCCCAGGATGCAGGATTGCGCGGTGCGGCAGGAAGGTTGTTTGAAGCAGCCGTGCCGGTGGTTACTAAGTTCAGCAGTCCGCGCGCATGGGCATTCAGCATCCTTGGAATCCAGGCGTACCTCGACTGGTTCCCCGGCGATCGCGCCATGCAGGGCATTCGCAATGAGCTTGCTGATCGACTGCTTGATATTTACGACCGCAGCCGCTCGGAAGGCTGGAACTGGTTCGAGAAGAGTCTTTCCTACTCGAATGCGCGCCTGCCGCAGGCCCTCATCCTGGGCGGATGGCGCAGCGAAAACGGGCGCATGATTGCCGCGGGAATCGAAGCGCTGGAATGGCTCGTAGCGGCGCAACACTCCGTCGAAGGAGAGGTCTTTGTCCCCATCGGCTCAAACGGTTTCTATGCCGAAGGCGGGGAAAAGGCCCGCTTCGATCAGCAGCCGGTGGAGGCCTGCGCCACCATCTGCGCGTGCCTTGAAGCCTACAGGCTTACGCACCAGGAGCGCTGGCTTGAGGAAGCGCAGCGTGTCTTCCGCTGGTTTCTAGGTAAGAACGATCTGCAGGTGCCGCTTTACGATGCGTCCACCGGCGGTTGCAGGGACGGACTTCATCCCGATCGCGTGAATGAGAATCAGGGCGCTGAATCGACGCTCTCCTTTTTGATGGCCCTGCTCGAAATGCAGGCAGCCAAAATAACAAGCGCAATTGAACAGCATAAAGAAATGAGTGTCTCTTATTGAGTTCAAGCAACCTGGTTGATGAATCGGCGAAGTCCATCGCCCTGGAAGAAATAAGGCTGACGGCGCACGCCGAAGCACCCCTCTTTACGCGTTACACCGGCAATCCAATTCTCAGCCGGGAACAATGGCCCTATCCCATCAACAGCGTGTTCAACGCCGGAGCGGTACGCCTCCCCGACGGAGACACTTTGCTCTTGTGCCGCGTCGAGAGCCGCAGCGGTCTTTCCCATCTGTGCGCCGCACGCTCGGCCAACGGCATCGACGGCTGGCGCATCGACTTAAAGCCGACTCTCGCCGGCAATCCGCGTGAGTTCCCCGAGGAGCTATGGGGCATTGAAGATCCACGCATCACCTTCGTGCCGGAACTGGATCAATATGCGGTGGCCTACACCTCCTTCGCCCGTGGTGGCCCAGGAGTTTCTCTCGCGCTGACGAAAGACTTCAAGAACTTTGAGCGCTTCGGCGTCATCATGCAGCCGGAAGACAAGGACGCCGCACTCTTGCCACGCAAAATCGGTGGCCGCTGGGCACTCATTCATCGCCCGGTGACAACATTGGGAGCGCATATGTGGATCTCCTATTCGCCGGATTTACGGCACTGGGGCAGCCACAAGATCATTCTTGAAGCGCGCCGCGGCGGTTGGTGGGATGCGAACAAGATCGGCCTCTGCCCTCCGCCCATCGAAACAGAAAAGGGATGGCTGGCCATCTATCATGGAGTACGCCAGACGGCATCGGGCAGCATCTATCGCCTCGGACTCGCGCTCTTCGATCTGGAACACCCCGACACCTGCCTGCAACGCGGAGACTCCTGGATGTTCGGTCCGGAAGAGCCCTACGAGCGCGGCGGAGACGTCAAGGATGTGGTGTTTCCCTGCGGGCTCACCATCGACGACGACAAAGACACGATTCGCCTTTACTACGGAGCAGCCGACTCCAGCATGGCGCTGGCAACGGGCAGCATAAGCCGCCTGCTGGAATGGCTCGATGCGCACGCAAGTGCGGGAGAGCCAAGCGCTCGCTAGTGTCCTGTCTCCGATATGCGCGGCAAAACACAGATTGTCATCCTGAGCTACAGGCTGTCATTCTGATTTTCCCCGAGAGGTTGTCATCCTGAGCGAACGGGGCCATAAGCGCTTTCCGGGGTCCCCAAAGAGCGCTTTTGCTCTTTGGGGTGGAGCGTGGGGGTGGTGAGTCGAAGGATCTGCTGTTGTTTTTCAAACTACTTCGGAGACTGGACACTAGGTCACTGACCGCTTGTTGTTGTACCAATTGCGGGTGCCCCAGGTTCCGATTTTGGGACCTGGGATCGCATGAACTAAAGGTACGAAATCACACGGTCAGAGACCTAGTCATTTTCATCATTGGTGTAGAGCGGCTTTGAAGGGTACGGGCTTTAGCCCGTACGTTTAATTGAGTATTAGGAACGTGGGCTTTAGCCCCTGAGGGAATGCTTGTTCTACTACACGATTCCTGAAACTGCTTTAGCCCGCTCCACAACATAAGTGAAGGGAGCGAAGAGCATGAGCGACACAAACTGGCTCAAGCCCAACTGGGCGCCGTGGCTGCCATTGCTGCGACGCAAATGTCCCTGCTGCAACTCCGTCAAATTCAAAGCGGCGGAGTTGCGGCCAGTCGATGCGGTGCTTGGCCTGTTCTTGCTCCGCCCGGTACGCTGCATGTTCTGCTGGCGGCGGTTCTACTGGGTATCACTGCGCGGAGCGCCGGTAGGCGGCTGAGCAGGTTGCGAAAAAACTTCTCCCGGTGAAGGGTACAGGCTTTACAGGCTGCGGAAAAACTCCTCCGGGCGGTAGGCCGGGGATTCATCCCCGGTATAAATGCAATGGAATGAATGGGGCTTTACAGGCTGCGGGAAAAACTCTGGCTGAGCCGCTGTTTTGAAAGGGCACGACTTCAGTCGTGCCATAACTGCCGCAAAATCAACGAGGGCTTTAGCCCCTGAGGGATGCTTTTCGGGTTCTTCTTTCAAATCAAGGCCTTTTTCCGCAGTCTGTTTAGGCCCGGATCGGGACCGTCTGAAGCAAATGCAACTGTCATTCTCGCTACTCCGGCGGCCCCACCGTGATCACCAGGTACGTCACTGGCTCGGTCTGGCTGGCGTTGGCAATGTAGTGTTCGTCCCCGGCAATGCACAGCCCTATATCGCCCGCCTTCAGTGTGCGCGAAACTCCTGCGGTCATCAGGATCGCCTCGCCTGCGCGGATAAACCAGATCTCGGAGTGCTTGTGGTGCCCGATTGCCTCGTGCGGCGCGCCAGGAGCCAGAATCGAGTCGTGCGACTCCATGCGGATATTATCCGGCAGCATGCCCAGCATGTAGTGGTGTGAGATATGCGCGGCCGTTGGCGGAGCCGTAGCAGGCCCCGCCGGATACTGCCCTGAAGCCAGCGCGGCCAATGTGTGTTCCTGTGGTGTGGCCGATTGCTGTCCGGCAGTCTGGCCCTCAGCGGCAGGCGCAAGCGCGGGAGTGGCCAGCAACATCGGCAAGAGAGCGGAGAATTCACGACGGTTCATGGAAGCCTCGCATTCGAAAGCCATAGTATGCAATCCGGTTGACCCTATGCAAATGGCCGCAGACCAGGGGTGCAGAAGGCCGCTGGCCACTGGCGCGGCCTCAACAGAAAAACTACAGACACTTTGCAAATTGCCTTGCCAGTTCCTGTCCCGTTGACTATATCCTTGTTGAGCCCCGCTTGGGGCACGTTTTGTACTCTTGAGGTCTCGCCGCAATTCGGGCGCGATCCTCCGGAAAATACCAACGCGCAAGAGCGGCTATTCGGCGCTTCAGCCAAACAAAAAGCAAGGAGAAAAGTACGTCATGGGTGAAATTTCAGATCTGCTGCAAAGCAAGGCCGGACTCAGCCCTGAGAAGGCCCAGGAAGCCGAGCAAGTGGTCCTCGAATATGCAAGATCCAAGGTCCCGCCCGAGTTTCAGGGCATGTTGAGCTCGGTGCTGGGCCAGGGAAGCGCCTCGGCCGATGGGCAGGCTCCTGCGGAATCCGGTGAACTCGGCAGCCTCCTCGGCGCCGCATCCGGCTTATTCGGCAACAAGGGCTAGTGCGCCTCAAAGCGCCATCGCCCCGAAGAACCCCGTTTGCTGGAATCGCATGTCCTGGCCGGACCTTCGCTGCCGATTCATCGTCTGCGCTCGTCGCTCCGGCAAAACCGCAAGAAACAACTCAAGGAGATACGCATGAAACTTTCTCGTGTCACACTCGCAATCGTGACTCTCGCCTCCTCCGTCCTGTTTGCAGCGCTGCCTGCAATGGCATTACAGGCCAAGCCTGCGACCAAGGCCGCGCCCAAGGCAGCCGCCACGTCTGCCGTTAGCTCGCTTGTTGATATCAATTCCGCGACTAAGGATCAGCTCAAGGCTCTCCCCGGCGTCGGCGATGTCTACGCGCAGAAAATTATCGCTGGGCGCCCCTACGCCAACAAGACACAACTGAAATCCAAGAACATTGTCCCGGCAGCCACCTACGACAAGATCGTCAAGTTGGTAATCGCTAACCAGCCAGCAAAACCCGGCAAGTAACCGGCCCATTGTCGAGAATTTACCCCAGCGCGAGACCACCCAGCGGGCTCCCGCCAACTCGTGATCTCGCAATTTGGCCGTGTTCAGGTTCGCGGCTTGTGGTGCAAGTGAAAGGAACGTCAGAATCACTATGAAGAAGACTCTGGTATTCGTGCTCGGCTCGATGCTATCCGCGAGCCTCGTTATGGCGCAGGCACCCGCCGCGTCCACCACCGCTTCCAAAACAACCCCCACCAAGACAACCGCAGCCGCGCCGGCAAAAGCAGCAACTCCGGCTGCCGCCAAGACCCCTGCGGCAAAACCCGCGGCGCCGAACGCTGGCGATATCGCTGCTGCCAAAGCGAAAGGGCTCGTCTGGGTCAACCTCAACACCAAGGTCTACCATCCCTCCGCTGACAAGGAGTACGGAACGACCAAGAACGGCAAATTCATGACGGAAGCCGACGCGAAAGCGGCCGGCGCCAGGGCTGCTAAACACTAGCCCTGCACTGAGTAACGGAAACTGACGAGCGGCCCCGGAGTTGTAGCTAACAGCTCTGGCGGCCGCTCGCTGCTTCCGATTTCGCGCCCAAGGCTGTTGGAAGTTAAAGCTCCGCGCCCCCTCCTATCTCGCTACATCCTGCCGGTGTGAACAGGGTTGGTCCAAGAAAGGCGCTTCGGAGGGCATTTGTGGGCAAGAAAACCTTCGAAAATGCGCGAAAAATGACGTCATGTTTACTACTTATACACCGGATGGATCTTATATCGGCAAAAATATACTTGGCTCATCAAGAGCCAATTTGGCGAACAGGGGGCGAAGCATGAATAACGCCCTCGATTTACCGCTCCCAAGTTTTTTCCCTGAGATGCAGCCCCATTTGGTTACCCTGTTGGACATGATCCCGACAGAGACTTGGACCCTCGTAAATCACGCCTCCGGGCTGACCGCAATCCGTGACGATATGAAGACTCGTTATCACGCCTATTGCGGGCACGGATTGGGGGAGATTGAGTTTTCCGCTACTGACCGTCAGAGCATCTTGTTGATGGACAATTTGATGCGTCCATGGCTTAAGTTGTATGGCCTTAAGTCCACGATTGACCGGCTGGAACGGATTCTTGAATACCTAGACGATCCAGACCGCCATATCGACGACATGGCCGATAAGCTGACGGTTCTGCTTGAAGTAATGGAGGACGAGTTGCGCCGGCGAACGTTTCTATACGTTCCGCTGGCCAACGCCGAGCTCCTCCGCGCCCCGGAGAAATTGTGGGGGAAGGCGCTGACGGCCTTTCCTTCTGCCAAACATGACGCTGTGGAAGCAAGCCGGTGCTATGCAGTGGGTTGTTATACGGCCTGCGTTTTTCATTGCATGGGTGTTTTGCAGAGTGGGCTTTACGCGATGGCTATAGAACTCAAGGTTTCATTCAAACACTCCATCGAATTGACGGAGTGGAATGCCGTGATCTCAGGGATTGAGAGCCAGATCGAGCCAATCCGGCACAGGCCAAAGACTGACGAACGGGATGAAATTCTCACTTTTTTCTCGGGCTGCGCAGCCCAATTCCGATATTTCAAAGACGCATGGCGTAACCATGTAGCCCACATGCGGAAGGATTATGGCGCTGGCGAAGCATGGCAAACCATGGGGCATGTGCTGGATTTTATGAAACTTCTATCTACCCGCCTGCACGAATAACGCGGTATGATAGAGCCGAACAACAACCGGGCCACCCCAGACAATCCGCTTAACGACTCAGACCGCTTCTCTTTGGTTGTTTCGCAGATAGTTGGGCGGCGCATCACGTACAAGGAACTGACCGGCAAGGCCGATGCGAGGCCATTCTAAGAAGCGCCAAGGCCGAGGGAAGCGGGAGTGATGCGCTTTCCTGTGGCGGTGTGGCGTGTACCGGCATACGATTAGACCTAAATACGAAAAGCCCGCTGGCAGGCGGGCTATCGTCAAACTCTGGGCACAATCCAAGTGTAAGGGGAATTGTGTGTCATGTCAACATGGAGATACTTCGTGACGGACGTTGAGTTGAAGGCTAAAAAGTGGGACATGCAGGAGAAGGATAAGGCGCTGAAGGCTCGTTTGGCGGCTTTAGGAACTTGTTGAAAAACGCTGCGATGCCAGAAGTTGTGAAGAACGGATCGCGCCAGAATGCCCCAGGAGCGATCCGCGGAGAGTTGGCAAGGGTTTGTGAACCCCTGTTTATCCCATTTTC
>Ga0181535_10003075_pt1 | contig 19670 bp, 17 predicted proteins | sample PEATcosm2014_Bin_44_FD_119774 | JGI IMG/M metagenome (GOLD analysis project Ga0181535, IMG submission 119774) | Peatland microbial communities from MTU Mesocosm Facility, Houghton, MI, USA - PEATcosm2014_Bin17_30_metaG | ecosystem: Environmental > Terrestrial > Soil > Wetlands > Peat | place... | reverse complement strand
GATGCAGCGCAAATGATGGTGACCGACCACCGCATCCGCCGGCCATTGTAAGCCGCTGGAGGGCGGGCAATCCTGCCAGGCAATCCTGCCCGCAGCCGCCTGTCAGGCGGCCAGAGCCGGCTGACAGCCGGCTGCGGCCAAGATTGGCCGCCCCACAACCTCAGTCGAACAAGCCGATCTGTTCCTTGACTACCGGCTTCGTCTTGGGCCGGCGCAGCGGGCTTCCCACTACTCCCAGTACCTGTAGCTCGGTAAGCGCGGCGCGCGGCAGGAACAACCGTTGGTTGTTGGAGTAGGGGTCCGGCGGCACCACCGTGAAGCCGTGCGATTCTATCGCAAGCAGGTTGTTGGCCAGGATACCGTCCATCACTTCGCCATCCCGGAACTTCAGCCGCACCCAAAGTCCGTCCATCTTGGGCCGGGTGCCGAATACTTTGCGCTCCGCGGAGGGGTCCGGCGGCTCGAAATCCTTCACGAATTGAACGGCTTTCACCTCATCGTACGGCACCACCGCGTAGTTGCCGTCTGGGGTCAGCAGTTCCACCCCGGTGGGCCGCAGATAGGTCAGCGGATTGACAAACCCGAGCAGCGGTTCCCGCTCGAAGCGGCTGATCCGAACTTTTTTTGAGGTCGAGCCGGCCAAATCAACCCCTGAATTGAAACTTTGTTTTAAACATGGGTCGGGGTTATTGTATCATTGGCACGGATGGGTACGATGGATGAAGCGTCCGCGCCAGTGACCGGAGCCTTGCAGGGCGAGGCCGCCTCGTTCCTCAATTTTTGCAGAATCGAAAAGGGGTTAGCTGCCAATTCCCTGGAAGCTTACCAGGCGGATTTGCAGAAGTTTGTGCGCTTTGCGGATGGCGAATCCGGCGGCGCGATTCCGGATGTGGAAGCCGTGCGCCACTACCTGGATGCTCTCTACCAGGCCGGGCTGGGCGGCCGGTCTGTTGCCCGACACCTGTCCACCTTGCGCAGTTTCTATGCCTTTCTGTTGCGGGAGGGCCGCATCGCCGGCGACCCGACCGAACATCTGGGCGCTCCCCGGCAATGGCAGACCATCCCTAAATTCCTGAATCTGGAGGAAATCGAACGGGTGTCCCAATCTCCAGACGCACAACGCACCACCGGCGTGCGGGACCACGCCATGATCGAATTGCTGTACGCCGCCGGCCTCCGCGTTTCCGAGCTGTGCAGCTTGGGCGTCGGCGACCTGAACCTGGACTTAGGCGTGCTGCGGGCCACCGGTAAGGGCAGGAAGCAGCGCATGATCCCGGTGGGTAAACCCGCGCTAGCCGCCGTGCGGGCCTACCTGGAAACAGGGCGTCCCGCGCTCTTGAAAGGCCGTCCCAGCCGGTATCTTTTCGTCACGGCGCGCGGCGGCCCGATGACCCGCCAGGCGTTCTGGAAACTGTTGCGCGGCCATGGACGGAAGGCCGGCGTTTTTCATCATTTGACCCCGCACGTGATCCGGCACAGCTTCGCCACGCACCTGCTGGAGGGAGGCGCGGACTTGCGCAGCGTGCAAACCATGCTGGGGCACGCGGATATCTCCACCACCCAGATCTACACCCATGTGATGCGGTCCCGGCTGCGCAAGACGGTGGACGAGCACCATCCAAGGGCCTGACACGAACGCCATGAGCGACTACATGTTCATGCTGGAGAGCCACCTGAGCGCGGACCAGAACCGTGTGCTGGAACAGGTACAGGCGGCGGCGGGCGTGGCGGGCGTCAACCTGTTTCTCACCGGCGGCGGAATGCGCGACATGCTGGGCGGATTCCGCATTCGGGATCTGGACTTTAGCGTGGAAGGACACGCCCTGAAACTGGCCCAGGCGCTGGAGGAGCAGGGGGCGCGCACGCTGGCGGTGGACGAGAATCGCCGCAGCGCGGAATTGGTTTTCCCCAATGGCGTGACCGCTCAAGTGGCCATGTCCCGCAAGGAGCGTTACGCCAAGACGGGCGCAAAGCCCCAGGTGACGCCCGCTACCATTCAGGAGGATCTCCGCGGACGCGATTTCACGGTCAACGCCATGGCGCTCTCCTTGAACCGGGCCTCCCGCGGCCTGCTGCTCGACCCCACCAACGGCTTGGCCGACCTGGGCCGGCGCGAGATGCGCAGCGCGCATCCCTACGTGTTCTATGACGACCCGGCGCGGCTGCTCCGGCTGGCTCGCTTGCGGGTCAGGCTGGCATTTACTGTCGAGGAGCGCACGCGAATGCAGTATGACAACGCTCGCGCGGCCCACCTGGAGACCCTGATTCCGTCGCGGGAACTGCTGGATGAATTGAAGCGCATCGCGGCGGAGCCCACCCCGTCCGAGGCGCTGCAGGCGCTCAATCAGGACGGCTTGCTGGCGTTGTTTTCCCCGGCGCTCGACGGACCCGGGCTGAACTTGCATGCCTTGACGCGCATCGAGAAAGCCGCCCGGCTGGTGGAATCCGCCAACATTGCGGTGGCGCCCCAGTTTGGGGCGTTTCTGCACGCCCTGACTGCGAAGTTGCCCCCCAAGGAAAAAAGCGGCTTGTTTAAGTCCCTCGACATACCTAAGGCCGAAATCGACCAGATGCGCAATCTGGAGCCGCGCGCCCGGAAACTGGAGCAGGCGTTGCAGTCGGCGCGCGTGAAGAAGCCTTCCCACGTCTATCAGATCCTGGCGGACGCGCCGGTCGGCGACGTGGTCTTCCTCCTGGGCCACTCGGCGGAGAGGGTGGTGCAGGAGCGCATTAGAAATTACCTGCAAAAGTATCTGCCGGCGATGCAGGAGGTCGCCCCTTCGGAATGGGCCGCCCTGGAAGGCCAGCCGGGTACGCCGAAATACATCCGGAGCCGCCAGGCGTTTCTGGCCTCGCGTCTGGACGTACGGCCTCGCAAGCCGCCCGAGCCGGAGCCCGAGTCCCCCACACCAGTGGAAGCGCTGGCACGCGGACGACTGCGCTAACGGCCAGCCGGCAATTCATACTTCACAGAATCAAGTGGGTTGCGGTTGGGTCTCTACGGTTGCGGGGCTGAAGCCCTGCGCGGGATAAATCCTCTCCCGCAGCCTTCGCGGGTATGATCCAGGCCATATTCAGCACGATCAAAACAAGCGAAAGTACCAACACTGCGCCCCCAAGGCGATTACTACATATAGTATTTCGTGGGGTCAGGCCCCCTGTATATAGCCGTCCAAAGGCACCGCTTGGCGGCGGGCAGTCAAAAGTACCATAGAGGTGCGTATCTTCTAGTACAGGGATTGAAACATAGTCATCCAAAAAAAATAAAAATCTCAGAAAAGAACCTTGCATTTTTGCGGGGACTGCTGTATTCTGCAAAGGTGCTCCCGTTTCAGCTTGTTACGCTCTCAAAAGGGCGGGCAGGCGGACCGGAGGCTTTAGGAAAGCGATTCGGAGGATAACTATATGAAGAAATTCTTGGCGTTGTTAGCATTCACGGTGCTCTCTCTGACCGTTGCGAGCGCATCCCAAATTCCATGCACGATCAGCGGTACGACTTTCAACACCCCGGTCAACGGCACCACTGTGGTGGATTGCGGCACTCTGACGTTTGACACGTTTTTGGTCGCGAATCCGACAACCGGCACCAGCACCCCAAACCCAGGTCAGGTTGACGTCCTTTCCACATCGTATTTCGATACGGGGTCCGGGCAAGCCTACCTTGAGTTCAATCCCAATCTACAGGCTGCCCAGGACGATGAGTTTTCGTTCACAGTGTGGGGCGGCATCAGTTCGATCAGTATGACCGTCGGCGGCCAGAATGCCTCGATTGAAGAAACTGCTTGCACCATCGCGCTGGTAAATGGCGTGTGCAATGGCACGGTGCTTGGGCAGATCACGGTTCAGTCGAACCAAACCGAGCAGTTTGCAAACTTCAACACCACGAATCCCGTCTACATCTTCAAGAATATCAATGCAGGTGGCCCCCCCGGACAGTTGACCGAGTTCACCCAGGACTTCGGAACCATCCCGGAGCCGGTGAGCATGGTCTTGTTGGGTTCCGGGTTGTTGGGCCTGGGCCTGTTGCGCCGGAGATCGCGTAAGAATTAGCTGCAAGTCTGACCGAACACTCTCCTATTTACGTCTAGAGGGCTCCCCGCTTTTGGGGAGCCTTTTTTGCTTTTGTGGGGCAGGCCCGTGGGGGTATCCTCTGGGCCCGTCGGCCTCGCCTGCCTCGACCGTGCGCGGCGCCGCATTGTAGAATCTCAGAAGGGACATGCAGCGCGTTGCGATTACAGGTGTGGGGCTGGTGACGCCCCTCGGGCTTACGGCCGCGGAGAACGTGGCGCGCAGCCGCCGGGGCGAATCCGGCATAGGACCAGCCACAGCCTTTGCCGTGGAGGGCCATGGGGCCCAAGCATTAGCCACAGTGGCGAAGTTCGAACTGGAGCCCTTCCTCCGTTTCCCCAAAAACTACAAATTCATGGGCCGCGCGGTGCAGTTCGCCATGCGCGCGGCGCGGGAAGCCGTTGATCGCAGCGGCATCGATCCGCGCCGGTTGGACCCTTCGCGCATCGGGATTCACGTGGGATCCGGCCAGACCGGCGTGGAGTACGACCACTTCTTCCCCTCGCTCATTATGGCTTGGGACGCCGGCCGCGAGATGGATTACAAGTATCTGGGAGGTCTGCCGGCGCACCTCATCGACCGGTACATTTGCCTGCGGACCCTGGCCAACGGCGGTCTGGCGCTGTTGTCCACTGAATTCGGCATTCGCGGTCCCAACGGCAACTTCACCCAGAAGGATACGGCTTCGGCGCAGGCTTTGTACGCGGCCTACCTGGATTTGCTCGAAGACCGCTGCGACGTGGCGGTCGCCGGCGGCTACGATTCCCTTGCCACTACCGGAAACTTTCTAGCTTACGAACAGGCCGGGTTGCTCTCGCACTCGTCTCCGGTCTCGGCTTACCGGCCTTTCGACAGCCAGGCGGACGGGCTGGTGCTGGGCGAAGGCGCGGGCTTTCTGGTGCTTGAGAGATGGGAACACGCCGCGGAACGGGGCGCCGCGATTCTGGGCGAGTTTTTGGGCGCAGGCTCTGCCATGGGGGCCAACGAAAAGTGGCGCCCGGCTTGGACAGCCGAAACCATCCGCCAGGCTGCCAGCCAGGCGTTGGGCGATCAATGGCCGGATTTCGTGGTCGCCTCGGGCGTGGGCACGCAGGAGGAAGACCGCGCCGAGGCCGCGGCGCTGACGTCGATGGTTGGCGCCGCCACGCCTGTGACCGCCTTGAAGAGCCAAACGGGTTACATGGGCGCGGGCACCGCCGCCGCGGAATTGGGGCTGGGACTGTTGTGCGCCCGACAAGGCTTTGTTCCGGCCATCGCCCGACACGCCCAAGCCGATCCGGATAGCGTACTCGATCTAGTTACCCAAACCGCCCGCCAATTTGAAAAGGACGAGCCGCTCGGACTGTTTCTTTCTTGCTCGTGGGGAGGCTCAGTAGCGGCGCTGGCTGCCCGCGCCATCCGGTCCTGAGCGTCACCGAAGGGCGCGCATTTTGGGACATTTCAAAAGCCAAAAAGGCAAATGCCCGCGCTCGCTCTAGCAGGATGCTGAAAAAGGCTCTCACAGGCTGAAGGCTGTGCTACCAAGTGCCGCTAAGTCATTGATAACCGGTGGCACAGACTTTAGTCTGTGGCCCGAGTGAGCGATGTTTATGCCTTTTTCAGCAATCCTGCTGGTTTACTTATCCTTCGCCCGGGCAGCCAGCCACCCCTCCAGGTCCTTGGAAGTACTGTACCACCGCGCGTTCGAACCCAGATAGACAAGGTCGAAACGGCCATTCATCTTTGTCATCCATGCCGAGCGGGCCGCCTGATCCTCTTCCGGCTTGCCGATCTGCATTCTCATCCTTGGCGGGGCGGCTTGCTTCTCGAAGGCATTCCCCGCGAAGAGCACGCGGTCGGCGACGTTGAGCAAGCTCAGGCTCGCCGCGCCGTCGGACTGGAACGAGGCAGCTTCCAGAGTGAGTGGCTGACCCGCATGATTGAGGCCGAGATCGATGCTAGTCCCGTCGGGAAGCACGGTGGCCGGCACGCCATGAAGAACATTCGATGCGGCAACGTAGATGTGGCGCGGGCGGAGTTGCGCAAGGCCGCCAGACTGACGAGGGTCCCGATCGAGAACGGCTACATCGAGCGGAACATCGCCGATGAGAGAATGGAGGAACCCAGCCAGTCCCGGCCCACCGCCCCCGGTTCCGATCAATAGGGCGGATGTCGAGCCGTGGAGAAGGAAGAGAGTCTCGCCCGCGCTTTCTCGGATGAGATAGAAATCGGACTGGATTTTCGAAATGGCGTCGATCCGCGTGTCGAAGGAGGCCACCCCTGTGTCTCGTTTGAAATTGCCGGGGATACCAACCGCGTGATAGATCTCGCCGGCTTCCCCGGGCCGGTAGAGAGTGGCGAGCGAGTAGACCATTTGAGCGGAGTCGTTCTTGGCCCAATACGCTTCCGGGCCGGCGAAGAACGGCTCTCCTATGATGGTCCCGGCGAGTACGCCGTCGGCTAGGGCGGCCATGTCCGTAATGTATTGGCGGTCGAGCGGCCGGCCATTGAGAGGCGCACGACCGCGGGCCCATGCCCCAGTCTGGTAGAAGTGGGCGGGAAGGACCGCCAGGTCGGGATAGGGCCGGGTAACCTCCTCGACATGGTGAATACTCTGGTCATATCGCGAGAGCGGTCCCATTTGAATATAGGGCCACCCGGAACCGATCGCATCTCCGGTGACGAACATCCGGTTTTCCGCATCAAGATAGGCGGTCGAGCCAGCCGAGTGGGGCGGAATTGCAACGGCGCTAATCAGCCGGTTGCCCAAGTCAATCTGACTTAATGCCGTGCCATTACCGTGGTTCGTCGGGCCGCCCCCTTCCCGAATGGGAACGTAGTTCGGAGGGGCCTGCGCCGGCCAGTCCAAGTCAGGGTAGTAAATGGTGCGGTCCGACATCCGCCCGTTTTCACCGATATGGTCCGGGTGATTATGGGTAATGGCCACCACGAAGTCCAGCGGGTGGGCCCGCGGCTGGCCGTCGTTCTCGTGACCCAGCAGATAGCGCACCACGGTCTTCAGGTCGTTCACACCTTCGACAGCTTTGGCGGGATTGGCAGTATCGATAAGCAGCGCGCGGCTGGAGCCCTCGAGCAGGTACATGGTGGAACCCTGGGAGGTATCAGGATCCGGTATGGAAACGTATGGCCCAGGGGTGAACGGAAGATAGTGCTCGATGCGCCAGGTACGTTGCCCCTGAGCGTTAGTCAACATTAGGAAAGCGGTGTACTGCCCCCACGGATTCTCCTTCGCAAAACCGGTTCCCTTGGCCCAACCGTACGAATTCTTAGCTTCCGGAAGGAAGCCGTTTGCCACTCGGTAGTATTCAAGGCGTGACTGTTGGTCGGCAGGGCGGCAAGTCCGGGCGCGCGCGGTGCTGGAAGTCGACGATTCTCCGCGTTTGGGCTAACAGTCTTCAGTCTCGGTGCTAAACCTTAAAGATATCTGAAAATCCGGTTCATTACTTGCCAGCGTGAAAGTTGCCGATGCGTTAATCAGCTTTTCCGTCGATCGCGGTCGCGGTTCTGGAGATCTGGCGAGGCACTTCGGCGACGGAACTGAATCCAGCACCAGGCCCGCCATCCGCCGCCACTCGTTGGCTTGATCTGGCCGGCATATAATTTAGTGATGCGCGCTCGGACATTCATCGCGACCCTCACCTTATTTTGCGCAGCCTGCTCGCATCCGGCCGCGGGCCAGAGCGAGCATTCCGGTCAGATCCTTTTGAAGACAGGCCGGCTGCTCGATATCAAAGCCGGACGTTACATCAAAGACGCCGCCGTGCTGATCGAGGGTGAGCACATCAAGGAAGTCGGCCGGGCAGCGGATCTCGCGGGGCGCGCAACCGAGGCCCTGGTTGTCGACTGGCAGTTCGCCACCGTGCTTCCAGGCTTGATCGATTGCCATACGCACCTGATGGCGCGCATGGGCGGCGGCAACGACGGATACGTGCTCAGCCTCGCCACGAAATCCGAAGCGTTCCGCGCGCTCGAAGGCGCCGCCGACGCCCGCCTGACGCTGGCCGCTGGATTTACCACCGTACGCGACGTGGAAAGCGAGGGCTCCCGGTACGCGGACGTGGCGCTGCGCGACGCAATCAACCAGGGACTGGTGGCGGGGCCGCGCATGTTGGTATCCACGCGTGGCATCGCAGCCGTCGGCCAATACGAGCCATTCGGCGTCTCGCCCGATCTGGTTGGATTTCCCACCGGCGCGCAGACGATCAGCGGCGCGGAAGAGGCGCGGCGAGCGGTGCGCGAGCAGATCGGGAACGGCGCGAACTGGATCAAGGTCTACGCCGATTGGTCGGAGCCCACGCTCACGGTGGAAGAAATGAAGGTAATCGTCGAGGAAGCGCATAAGCACAAGCGGAAAGTCGCGGCCCACGCAAACACTCCGGAAGGCATTCACAACGCGCTCACCGCCGGAGTGGATTCCATCGAACACGGCCATCGGATCGATAGCGCCAACCTGGAATTGATGAAGGCGCAAGGCGTGTTCCTGGTTCCCACCGTTGGCGTGATCGACGCACGCGCCGCGGATCTGCCCAATGACGAAATAATTCAAAAGCGCTTCGCCGGCTTCATGGCGCACATCGATGAGGCACTGAAAACGGCCAAGACGCTAGGCGTGAAGATCGCGGCAGGCTTCGATGCCAGCGAAGCCAAAGGTCAGGGCAAGAATGCCGACGAACTGGTGGCGTTGGTGAAACACGGCCTCACGCCTATAGAAGCCATCCGCGCCGCCACCACCAGCGCCGCCGAATTGCTGGGCTGGGAAGACAGGGTCGGCGCCATTGAACCGGGAAAATTCGCGGACCTTATCGCCGTCGAAGGCGATCCGCTGGCGGACATTACCGTGCTGAGAAGCGTGAAGTTCGTGATGAAGGGAGGCGCCGTCGTAAAGGACAGCCGTTAGCGCGCGTTCCCGGTCTCCGCGGGCAGCCGCCAAGATGCGGGCTTGTCGGCCATATCGTTCCGTGTGCGGGCCGCGTGAAAGGCGCAGGCGTCCCCGATTGGGAGTCATCCGGAATTAAGGCACGCGGAACCTATTGCTCCGGCGCGGCCTCTCGCCCGAGGAAGCCAGCCGCCCTGGTGCGCTTCGGCGGCGTCGCGCAGTCGAAGGAGCAACATCGCGAAGCGCGCGGACTGCCGGTGCTCGATGTGCTGCTGCAGGACTTGCGGTACACGCTGCGCACGTTGCGACGCGACCGGGGACTTGCGTCGGTCGCCGTGCTGATCCTGGCGCTGGGCATCGGCGCCAACATCCCGTCTTCAGCGTCGTGAACACGATCCTGCTGCGGCCCCTGCCCTTTCGCGATCCGCAGCAGCTCGTGTGGATGTCTGCAAACCGCGGAGTGGGCGGCCTTTCCGCCGTGACCTACACGGTGGCTGCCTATGAAGAGTTCCACCGCCACAATCGTTCCTTTCGGGACGTAACCGCCTACAATCCATTCTTTGGCGATTCCGATTACAAACTGACGGGCCGCGGCGAGCCGCAGCAGCTTGCCGCCGTCCCAGTAGCCCTCAGTTTCTTCCCACCTTGGGTGTCAAGCCTGCCTTGGGAAGACTGTTCACTCCGGAAGAGTGCCAGAAAGGCGGCCGGCCCGCAGTGTTGCTGGGTTATTACTTCTGGCAGCGGCAGTTTGCCGCGGACCCCGCCATCGTGGGTCAGGCGATCGAACTCAACAACAGTCCGGTGACGGCCGTGGGCGTACTTCCGGCCTCGTTCGATTTCGGTTCGGTCTTCTCGCCTGGGTTGAAGGTGGATGTCTATGTCCCCGGCATAATGGATTTGCTTCGCAATGACGGGAATTCGCTGGCTCTTGTGGGAGGTCTCAAGCCTGGAGCGACCGTGGCGCAGGCGCAGGCGGAAGTGGACATTTTGATGCCGCAAATCAGAGCCGCGCACAAAGATTGGTATGACGATTACGCGACGGCCAATGACGGGCCCGAAAGATCCCGTCAGCGGAAAGCTGCGCCGCTCGCTGGTGGTGTTGTGGTGCGCGGTGGGATTGATACTGCTGAGTGTCTGCGTGAATCTGTCGAACCTGCTGCTGGCCCGCGCCGCCGCGCGCCGTAAAGAGTTCGCCTTGCGCAGCGCGCTGGGCGCCGGGCGGGCGCGAATCGTAAGACAGTTGCTCACCGAGAGCTTGGTCCTGGCGAGCGGCGCGGTACTCGGCCTGGGGATCGCGTTTGCCGTCACCTGGTATCTCGCCAGGCAGGGGTCCGTTGCGCTTCCTCTACTCAGCACCATTCGCGTGGATGGCGCGGCGCTCGGCTGGACGCTGCTCATCGCCCTGACCGCCGCGGTTCTGTACGGTCTGGCGCCGAGCCTGAAAATCTCCGGCGGCAATTTGCAGGACGCGCTGAAGGATGCGGGACACGGGATGAGCGCAGGCCGGAAACACGATCGCATGCGCGCCGTGCTGGTGGTTTCCGAGGTCGCGCTGGACTGCGTGTTGCTGGTGGGCGGGTCTGCTGCTGCGCAGCTTTCCGCGCGTGCTGGATGTCGATTTGGGATTCCAGCCCAGCCGGGCCGCGGCGATCAAGATCGACTACAACGACGGCGGCAAGGCTGAACGGCGCGCTGCGATCCTGCAAGACATTCTGCGCCGCGTGTCCGCAATTCCGGGTATTCAGTCGAGCGGCATCGCGGATATGCTGCCGCTCGACCGCAATCGAAGCTGGGGCCTCCAGGCGAAGGGCAGGGTTTACCGCAAGGACGAAGCTGGCGCGGCCTTCGTCTATATCGTGACGCCCGGATACTTGGGCGCCATCGGCATGCAATTACGCGCGGGCCGCGACTTCAGCTGGCGCGATATGCCCACGAGCGAACGCGTCGTGGTCATCAATCAGGCAGCGGCCGGCTACCATTGGCCCGGCGAAGACCCGCTCGGACGCACCGCCCTGGTCAATGGGCGCGACACGCGCGTCATCGGTGTGATCTCCGATGTTCGGGAAAGCAGCGTGGAAGAAGGGTCGGGCCTGGAGATGTATTTGCCCGAGACGCAGGCCGACCCGGAGGGAGCGGAGCTGGTGGTGCGCTCACGGGTCTCGCCCGCAGCGCAGGCTTCCGGTTTGATGCGCACGCTGCGCGCGTACAATCCGGAGCAGCCCGCCGCCGAATTCCGTCCGATCCAAAGCATCGTGGATCACGCGGTTTCGCCGCGGCGTTTCTTCGCGATGCTGGTCGCTATCTTCGCCGGGCTGGGCCTGCTGCGGCTTCCCTCGGCATCTATGGCGTGATCTCGTACTCGGTGACGCGGCAGACGCAGGAGATCGGCATCCGCATGGCATTGGGCGCGACGACAGAGCGCGTGCAACTCGGCGTGATCGGGCGATGCGGCTGGTGCTGGTTGGGATCGCGGTGGGAGCCGTTACGTCCGTGGTTGCCGCGAAGTGGATCGCCACGCTGCTGTTCAATACCGAGCCTACCGATCCGGCGGCATTTGCGGGCACGGTTTTGCTGTTGGGCGGCGTGGCGTTGGTCGCGGGTTACGTTCCGGCGCGGCGTGCGTCGCGGATCGACCCGATGGTCGCGCTACGGGGGAATTGAGGGCAAGGGGCGGGTCTGGAGACCCGCCGCACGGTCGAAAGTCCACCGCAAGTTATTGAAATTGGAGGGCGGCCATCTTGGCCGCAGCCGCCTTTTTAGGCGGCCAGAGGCCGGCTGAGAGCCGGCTGCGGGCAGGATTGCCCTCCAACCTGGCTTTTATCACTATTCGTGGGCCGCAGACCCATCCTGACGGGCGTGGACGCCCGCCCCACAATTTCAGTGCAAGTCAGAAGCGGTAATCCAGGGGTGGTTTCTGCCCCGCCGGGATTTCGGATTTATAGGTCTTGCCCGCCATTTGGCGTGCGAACTCGTTCTTGGCGTCCTGAACCAGTTGCGGATTCGAAAACAAATCCGCTCCCGTGACGGCCAGCGCCTTGGCTGCCACCAGCATCCCCTTCTGGCCGATGCTCATGCCGGCGCACGCAGCGGCTTGCCAGGTGTGCGCCACCACACCGGGCACAAATGTTGCCGCGACGAAGCCGATGGTCGGGACGTTCCAACTGACATCGCCCACGTCGGTGGAAGCGGCTGGTTCGTTCGGATTGAACGGGCGCAGAGGCTGGACCGAACTGGCCCATCCAGGATCTCCTGCACCGCCCGGCGGCAGGCTCTTCTGCAACTCCTCCGCGAAATGCTTCTCTTCGGCCGAGTAGCGGAAGCCGCCAACCTCCACCAGGTTCTTTTGCGCCACTTTCGCTAGCGGCTCGTTGGCGACGATGTTGTTATCGCTGCCGAGGATTTTGACGTCCAGCGTGGTCTCGGTCATCAAGGCGGCGCCCTGGCCTATCTTCACGATGCGGCCCCAGATGCCGTCGAGCGTGTCGAGCGACGGGCTGCGCGCGTACAGGAAAAGCTCGGCCGTATCCGGAACGATATTGGGAGCGGCGCCGCCGTTGCTGACGATGTAGTGAATGCGCGTGTTGCTGGGGACGTGCTCACGCATGAACTCGACGCCGGTGCCCATCAGCATCACGGCGTCCAGCGCCGAACGGCCGCGCTCGGGCGCGAAGGCCGCATGCGCCGCAATGCCGTGGAACAGGAACTTGGCGGAGGTAATGGCCAGCGCGCCGCCATTGAAGACGGCATTGCGGTCAGCCGGATGCCAGTGCAAGACCACGTCCACATCGCGGAAGAGCCCGGCCCGGACCATATAGACCTTACCGTCGCCGCCCTCTTCGGCGGGCGTGCCGTAGTAACGCAGAGTCCCGGCCACGCGATTCGTCTCCATGTACCCTTTGAGAGCCACCGCCGCGAGAGCCGCTCCCGATCCCAGCAGGTTATGGCCGCAGCCGTGGCCGGGCGCAGCGGCTGTCACCGGGTTGCGGTCCGGTAGGGCGGCTTGCGACAGACCGGGCAGCGCGTCGAATTCACCCAGGATGGCGATAATGGGACTGCCCAGGCCATAGGTGGCGATGAAGGCGGTGGGCTCGTCCGCCACGCCTGCCTCGATGCGGAAGCCAGCCTCCTTCAGATCGCGCTGTAGGAGGGCGGAGCTTTTGTCTTCGTGGTAGCCCAACTCCGCATATTCCCAGATGGTTTTGGAGGCTTGGATGTACTGGGCGCTGTAGCGGTCGACCAGGGATTCGATTTGCTGGTGAGGCGACTGAGCGGCGGCGGCGATGCCCAGGACCGGAAGGAGGAGCATGGACCTTAAAAGCATCCGTTTAGTTTAGCAGCGGGGCTGAGAGCCCCGCGACCACAGGCTTAAAAGCCTGTGCTACCTACACCACCGGGTGCTACCTCAAATCTGCAAGCTGAACGACTCGCCCAGATACACGCGCTTTACCTCCGGATCGCGCGCCAGCGCCTCCGGACTGCCCGCGCGGAAAATCCGCCCGTTGTCGATGATGTACGCTCGGTCCGTCACCGTCAGCGTCTCGCGCACGTTGTGGTCGGTCACCAGAATTCCGATCCCGTCCCGCTTCAAGTCGAAGATGATGCGCTGTAGTTCCAACACCTGAATGGGATCGATGCCGGAGAACGGCTCGTCCAACAGCAGAAACTTGGGGTCGATCACCAGCGAGCGCGCGATCTCCACGCGCCGCCGCTCGCCGCCCGACAGCATGTAGCCCTGGCTGCGCCGCACCTTCTCCAGGCCAAGCTGCTCGATCAGCCGGTCCAGTCTCTCGTGGCGCTCCCGGTTCCGCAAAGGCAGCGTTTCCAGAATGGCCATCAGGTTTTCCTCGACCGTGAGCTTGCGGAACACGCTGGCCTCCTGCGGCAGGTAGCTGATGCCGCGCCGCGCGCGCTTGTACATCGGCAGCGGCGTAATGTCCGCACCGTCCACCAGGATGTATCCGGAATCCGGGCTGATCAGCCCCACGATCATATAGAATGACGTCGTCTTTCCAGCCCCGTTGGGACCCAGCAGGCCGACCACTTCCCCCTGGTCGACGCTCACGTTCACGTCATCCACCACTTTGCGTCCGCGATACGATTTCGAAATTTCCCTGGTTTCCAGTTTGCTCATTGCGGGTGCTTCTTGCGGATCTGGCTGATGGCGGGCTTGCCATCCGAACCTTTCACGAGCAACCGGTCGTCGTTGGAATAATAGGTCAACTCCGTGCCTCGAGTGCTCCCGCGGAGGCTGTCGTTCATCTTAGGGTCGCCGCCGCGCAGGACGATCTTCTCATCATCAGTGTAATACTCGGCGTGCTCGCTGGTGCCGGTCCTGGTGCGGATCGGCCCGGTCTGCACGATCTCCACCGCGCCATCGGCCACGGCTTTCTGCAAGCGATTGTCGGCGCCCTCCTCGGCCAGCCAGGATCGCAGATCGGCCGCCTTCATCTGCAAGCCGGCGCGGTTGAGCAGGACTCCGCCGGAATAATGCGCCAGCCGGTCCTCATCGGTGTAGACCATATGCGGCGCCTTCACCAGCGTGAAGATCGGGTTGGTGGCGGGGGCTTCAGCCTTTGGTGTCTCACCCCCCTTGCTCTCCTCGCGCGACTGCGTGACCACGTGGCCGTCGGCGAGAATCGAGCGTTTGTCGCGGTCGATCTCGACGTGGTCCGCCTGGATGCGGTTGACGCCCTGCCACAGCACCGCATCGCCGTCGTACTTGACCAGCTTGTTGTGATTGGCCGAGCTCATGCTGCGCGCCACCGCTTGCAGCGGTTCGTCGCCCGACAGCATCGCGGAGTCGCTCTTCTTCTTCTGCTGGTCCGGCATGCGGCTGGTATTGACGTGGCCCACGGCGGTGAAATTGCCGCTCTTCTCGTCCAGCACGATGCGGTCGGCGATGGTGTTCCCCGTGCTGTCCCACATGCGCGCGTGCTTGTCCAGCGTGATGCGGTTCTCCACCTGTTCCAGAATGCCGCGGTCCGCGCGCGCTTTGCGGTCGCCCGATTCATAGGAAAAATCGCCCCATTGTTCCATGCGCGTCAACTGGCTGGTTTTCGGATCGAATGCCGCCGAAACATTCTTGCTCACCGTCGTGGTGACGGGATGCTTCTTGGCCAGTTCCTCGGGCGTCGGATCGCTCACCGTGCTGCAATTGACGGCGGTGAACGACTCGATGCGGTTCTGCGCTCCGTAGTTGATCCACATGCGCTCGCCGATAAACTTGCGATGGCGCTGGCTGGCCAGGTTGGGCAGGAACTCCAGTTCGCTGGGTGCGTGCGTTTCCAGGCTGGCGATCTCCCGCCCGCCGGGCCGCATCTTCATCTGGATGATCTCGCTGCGCAGGATGCGCGTCTCGGCGGGATCGTGGCCCGGCGTCGCCAGTGGTTTCGATTCCAGGAACCCGTGGCCGCTGACCACCGCCATTGTCATCGTGCTCTCGCCATTGTAGTCCGCGAATTGCAGGTCCACCTTGTCGCCCGTTGCGGTAATTTGACCCCTCCGAATCGGAAATCAGGCGCGCGTTCCCCTCGCCGGTGATCTTCTCCACCGCGCCCGTATCGTCGTAATCGACCGATAGATGGTCGGCGCCATATTGCAGCTTGCGGCTGGGGTAAGAGTCCGTGCCATGCGCCTTCTGCGCGTCCACATGGTGGATGTAGCCGTCCTGCAGCGCGATCACCGTTTCGCCAGCTTCTACGATGGTATTGTCGCGGGTCAGCCTGGACCACGGGATCAGCCAGATGCCCGCCATGTTCTCCCGATAGATCACCTGGCCGGCTTCGATCTTCATGGGCTTGGCATGCGGCCCCGGAGGGTTCCAATGCAATTCCGCCTGGCTGTTCAGGTCGAGCTCGCGAGTGCTGGGATCGTAGGAAGCGCCGACCGCTCTGCCTTCCCCATTTTCGAACCGGAAAGTCGCGGCGCGATCGGTGGCCGCCTTGCCGGTGCCGCTATCGAAGGTCACCCCCGAGGAGTGGATCGAGACCAGGGTATGCTTGGGCTGGCCTTCATTCGGCACGGCCAGCGTGATATCTACCGCGCCGTCGGAATAGAGTCGCTTGTCGGCTTGATGGTACTCGGCATGCGCGCTGTGCACCAGATTGTAAGTGTCCGTGTGCATGGACGGCAGGCGCAATTCGACCTGCTCCAGTTCCACTTGGTTGGAATCCTTCGCCTGGCGCACGTCTTTGGCTGTGATGCGGCAGATGGTGCGGCTCTCCGGCGGCTCGGAGGTCTCGATGTGGACCCAGTCCTGCGCCGCGGACATCAGCTCCGGCGCCATGGCCGCGGGTTTGGCCGGAGCCTCCTCGCGCAATTCTCTCTTCTGGAGCCGGTAGGTCGCTGCAACGCCTCCCAGCAGCAGAACTATGGCCACCAGGATGAGCCAGCGCGTGCCTCGCATGGATACTTCTTATTGTACCGCCGGTGGCACAGGCTTTAGCCTGTGTTCCCCTTATCTTCGCGCCGCAGCGGCCACGGCAGGCTTAGCCGCCGCCTCCGTCACCGGAGCGCTCTTCCCCTCCGCCTCTGCCCGCAGCAAGCCCAACAGCAGCCGCAGTTCCGTGTCGATACCCTGGCGAATATCGGCATTGTCCTTCAAGAACTGGCGCGCGTTTTCGCGGCCCTGCCCGATGCGATCGCCCTTATAGCTGTACCACGACCCGCTCTTCTCGATCAGGTTCTGCGCCACGCCCAGGTCGAGCAGATCGCCCTCTTTCGAGATACCCTCGCCGTAGATGATATCGAATTCCGCCTCGCGGAACGGCGATGCCACCTTGTTCTTCACCACCTTCACCTTGGTGCGGTTTCCCACCACCGCGTCGCCATCCTTGATCGCCGCGATGCGCCGGATATCCACGCGAATCGACGCGTAGAACTTCAAGGCCCGCCCGCCGGTAGTGGTTTCCGGGTTGCCAAACATGACGCCGATCTTTTCGCGAATCTGGTTGATAAAAATCAGGCACGTCTTAGATTTCGAAACCACGCCGGTCAGCTTGCGCAGCGCCTGCGACATGAGCCGCGCCTGCAGGCCCATGTGGCTGTCGCCCATCTCTCCATCCAGCTCGGCCTTGGGCACCAGCGCGGCCACCGAGTCCACCACCAGCACGTCGATCGAGCCGGAGGCGATCAGCGCGCCAGTGATCTCGAGCGCCTGCTCGCCGTAATCCGGCTGCGAGACCAGCAGGTTGTCCACATCCACGCCCAGCTTGCGCGCGTACGCCGGATCGAGCGCATGCTCCACGTCGATGAAGGCCGCCATGCCGCCCTTCTTCTGCGCTTCCGCGACCACTTGCAGCGCGATAGTGGTCTTGCCCGACGACTCCGGCCCGTAGATCTCGGTGACGCGGCCGCGCGGGAACCCGCCCACGCCCAGCGCCGCGTCCAGCGAGATCGATCCCGACGAAATCACGGCTACCGGAACGATGGCGTCCTTGGACCCCAGCCGCAGGATGGACCCTTTGCCGAACTGCTTTTCGATCTGCCCGAGGGTGGCTTCTAATGCCCGTGCGCGCTCTTTTTCATCCATGAGAGGAACTCCTTTGAAGTGCCGAAAGGAGATTATACCAGTTTCCGCAGCAAGGCGAAAGTAAGGCGAAGCCACGCGCGACGCTTGCGTCCGCCAAACCCACAGCGGTATCCTTTCTTAGTCCCCCGCCATACCATGGCCCAGGAGTTCTTCGTGACCAAGACCGCTACCGCCCTGTTCGCGACCGCGCTGAGTTTCACCCTCTTTGTCTCCTGCGCGAAGAAGGATTCCGGCCTCGCCGCCGGGCCCGATTTTCAGAAGAAATTCCAGGAGGCCCTGATCGCCGCCAAGCCTGGTGCGGTCATCGAATTGCCGGAAGGCCGCCTGGACATGGACCGCGCCCTGTCCCTTTCGGTCGACAACGTGACCATCCGCGGCAAAGGCATCGACAAGACCATCCTCTCGTTTAAGAACCAGAAGAGCGGTCCGGCCGGACTGACAGTGACCTCCAACGGCTTCACCATCGAGGATCTCGCGATCGAGGACACCAAGGGCGACGCGCTGAAAATCAACGGCGCAAACGGGGTGTCCGTGCGCCGCGTGCGCACCGAGTGGACCGGCGGCCCCAGCGAAAAGAACGGCTCCTACGGCATCTATCCGGTGCAATGCAAGAACGTGCTGATCGAGGAATCGGCCTCCATCGGCGCAGCCGACGCCGGTATCTACGTGGGCCAGTCGAGCAATATCGTCGTGCGCCGCAGCCGCGCCGAGGCCAACGTGGCCGGCATCGAAATCGAGAACTCCCAGTTCGCCGATGTCTACGAAAATAAGTCTACGCACAACACCGGCGGCATCCTGGTGTTCAACCTGCCCGACTTGCCGGTGAAGGGCGGCGGCAACACGCGCGTGTTCAACAATGAGATCGTCGAGAACAATACGCAGAACTTCGGCGCCAAGGGCAGCATGGTGGCCAAGGTTCCCACCGGCACCGGCGTCATTGTGCTGGCCACCAATCACGTCGAGGTCTTCAAGAACACCATCAAGGACAACAACACCGCCAACATTTCGGTGATCAGTTACTACACCACGGGCAATCCCATCAACGACGCCAGCTACGATCCGTTTCCGGAAGCCATCTATGTGCACGACAACACCATTTCCGGCGGCGGCACGGCTCCCAGCGGCGAATACGCCGATGTGCTGGCGCCGGTGGTCGGCAAGCCCATGCCGGCGATTCTGTTCGACGGGATCGTGAATCCCAAGAAACTGGTGGCCGATCTGCGCATTTGCATCCAGAATAACGGCGACGCCAACTTCATGAATTACGATGCGGGCGGCCATTTCAAGCACGTCAGCCGCGATCTGAAGCCCTACAACTGTTCGCTCGCGCCACTGGCCGCCGTCAACCTGCCAGGAGGCAATTAATAATGGAGGGCGGGCTTCAGCCCGCGCGGGACTTAAGTCCCGCTCTGTGGTGTGGTCTGGTCTCCCTTGCGCTGTTATCCGCGTGCGGCAGCCGAAGCGTCCACTCGCACCTAGCCGAGCCATACCCCGCCAAGCTCTCCGCCTGGCGGCTCTTCGTCGGCGACCCCGCAGCCCTCAAGCCCAACGCCGGAGTAATCCCCTACGATCTGAACACGCCGCTCTTCTCCGACTACGCGACTAAGTACCGCTTTGTCTGGATGCCCCACGGCACCTCGGCAACTTACAACGACACCGAAGCCTTTGACTTTCCCATAGGCACCATCTTCTCCAAAACCTTCGCCTTCCCCGACGCCGATCAGGGCGGCAAGCAGCGGATCATCGAGACACGCCTCCTGGTGAACGGCCAGGCCGGCTGGGTCACTCTCCCCTATGTGTGGAACCGGGAACAAACCGAAGCGACCCTCGATGTGGCCGCCGATCCTACCACGGTGCACTGGGTCCACTCATCCGGGACCCGCTACACCATCGACTACGTAATCCCCAACACCAATCAATGCAAAGGCTGTCACGACCGGTCCAAGACCCTGACGCCCATCGGTCCCAAGGCGCGCAACCTCAATAAGGATTTCAACTATCCCGAAGGCCGCTTCAACCAACTCGCTTACTGGAGCAAGGTTGGCTACCTGAAGGGGGCGCCGCCACCGGATCGGGTGCCCAAACTGGCCGTATGGGACGATCCGTCGAGCGGCACCCTGGACGCCCGTGCCCGTGCCTACCTGGAAACTAACTGCGGGCACTGCCACAATCCGCGCGGCCCGGCCAACACCACCG
>Ga0181535_10003074_pt1 | contig 19680 bp, 19 predicted proteins | sample PEATcosm2014_Bin_44_FD_119774 | JGI IMG/M metagenome (GOLD analysis project Ga0181535, IMG submission 119774) | Peatland microbial communities from MTU Mesocosm Facility, Houghton, MI, USA - PEATcosm2014_Bin17_30_metaG | ecosystem: Environmental > Terrestrial > Soil > Wetlands > Peat | place... | reverse complement strand
TGGTTGTGAACGCTCCGAATGAACAGAATACGCCCGCAGACAAAGCATTTTCCTTGCCCATATCTGCGTCCATCTGCGTGATCTGCGGATAATTCTGAGGTTGCGGCTGTGTGGCATAGGCGGTTAACCCGCGCAACAAGATTACCTGCTGCCACGCGGTAATAGTACGATGATCGGCGCGTGCGACATACATCGTCATGCCGGTCTGCGGTCTTTGAGCCTCGCCGTGAAGTGGGAGGGGACAATGACTTATCTTGACTCATCCGCCATCCTGGCCGTGGATTACAACCCATGGTCGATGGACATGACAATTCAATTCACCAGCGGCGGCTCATACACCTTTCACGGCGTGCCTGAATCCGTGTTTCAAGGCATCATAACCGCATCGTCGCCGGGGACGTATTACAACCAAAACATTCGGGGCCGCTATCGCTAAACCATGACACGACTCGGAAAAATCGCCCGATTACCGCACGACATTCGCGAACAATTGAACATCCGCCTGCGCGACGGCGAAGAGGGCAAACAATTGGTTGAATGGCTCAACGGACTGCCGGAAGCACAGGCAGTTCTTGCCGCGAAGTTCGGAGGACGACCGATCAATGCGCAGAACCTGACTGAGTGGAAACAGAGCGGTTACGAGGACTGGCTTCGGCATCAGGAAGATAGCGCTTTTGCGCGTCAGTTGACGGAAAACGCGGAGGAACTTGAAAAAGAGGCTGGCGATATTTGTTTGGAGGACCGGCTCGCCGCGTCCATGGCCATTGCGCTGGCCCGTTTGCTGCGGCAGGCCGATGAATTATCCGATGGAGCAGACAAGCAAAAGGCACAATTGGAAGTGGCACGGGAATTAGCGAGGCTCCGCCGCGAGAGCCATAATGCGGAACGCGTGCGTCTGGAGCGCGAGCGATGGAAAACCAAGCAGGTTGAGGCCATCGATAAAAAGCACGCAGATGCTGCGACGGTGGCCATGTATACGGCCTGGTTTCCTCTACTCTTCGGCAATCTTCTGCCGGATTTGGCCAGGAGGCTTCCCAAAGATGTGTCAGCCTGCCTTGAAGCGAGCGGCCGCCTTCGTCGCGCCCAGGATGGGCAGGCCGATCCCAAAATACAGGCCGCATCCGGTATCGGATCAAACCCAATCAAACCGGATCAAACCCAATCAAATCTGCACCCAGACAAAGTTCATGCGCTTTCTGTTGCTTAACCAGTTTTATCCGCCTGCGGCCTGGATTCAGGAGTCCGGCGGGGGATGGATCGTCGATCAAGATGATCTGGACGGCTTGTTAAAAGCGATCGGGCAGGCCCTCAACCCTGACGAACGTCGGAGACGCGGCCAGGCGGCGCTTCAGTTTGCCCTGAAGAATTTCCGAATGTCGGAGAACTGCGCGCGCATCGCCGAATTGTTGGAAGGGGCGCAAATTAAACGCTGAAACGCTGAAACGCTGAAAACTGAAATGCTGAAATCGGAAATAAATCGGGTCAGCGTGCCGGTGTGCCCAACTGATTTTTTGCTTGCCTTGACAGCATTTGCCAATAGATTAATTTAACGACATGGGTTACACGCGTACTGGTTACTACGAAACCATCATCCAGCGACAGATTCGCGCCGGTCGGGCCTCGAATAAGAGCGAGGTCATTCATCAGGCCCTGGCGTTGCTGGATGCCGTCACCCGGGGCAATGGCCCCGAAGGCACAAGCTTCCGCAATGCGGATGAATTGGAAGCCTTGCAGTTACAGGCCGGTCCTGCCGCACCCATGACCGCCGAACGCAAGGCGCGCATCTATGGAAAATTGAAACGATGAACTGGCAGGCGTCACCGGAGACGGACGAGGACTTGATCGCCGCGCGCGGCTTCATCGCCGTTGACAGCGAGCCGGCGGCGCTGAATTTTCTGGATGCCGTTTTTGAGGCTTTCGACCACTTGGCGCGGTTCCCGGAGATGGGGTCGCAAGCGCGATTCAAACATCGGACATTGAAGGGCGCGCGTTTTTTTGTTCTGGCACCGCCCTTCAACCGTTGGCTGATTTTCTACCAGCCGACTGGCAATGGCGCGGAAATCAGGCGCGTTCTTTATGGTAACTTCAACTGGCGGCAGGAACCGGAACGATTTTTTTAGGATGAAAAACGGGGAAAAAACAGAAAACAGAAATTGGAAAAGCAGAAATTCAGTCAGGCTCGTTGGCGCGCCGGCTCGATTTATTTCAGCTTTCAGTATTTCAGCGTTTCAGCTTTTGATTTTATGACCTATGTTTGGCGGTTTTGACAAATATATAGCTGTTTTTCTGACGGGGTTCGTGGTGACTTTTCTTCTCACCCCGGCCGTCCGTTCACTGGCGGTGCGATTCGGCGTCGTGGACTTGCCCAATGAGCGGCGTCCGCACAAGCGTCCAACGGCCCGCGGCGGCGGTCTGGCGGTTGTTCTGGGAATTTATGCCGCCTGCGTGGTGGGGCTGTTATTTCATGGGGACGCCTGGCCGGGCGGTTTTGATCTTCATTGGTGGCTGACCTTCCTTCCCTCGTCATTGACCCTGCTGGCCGTCGGAATGGTGGACGATATTTTTGGACTGGGCGCCTGGAAGAAGCTGGCAGGCCAGACTTTGGCCGCGCTGTGGATTGCTCTTTCGGGGACGCATTTCGGCAGTTTGTTTGGCCACACGCTGCCGCCGTTTCTTGATGGCTTGCTGGTGGTGTTTTGGATTGTGGGCGTGATTAACGCCTACAATCTGATTGACGGACTGGATGGGCTGGCGTCGGGATTGGCCGTCATTTCCGCCACCGGCTTGTGCGGCATTCTTATTCTTGGAAATCTGCCCGGCGTTTTCTTGCCGCTCATAGCCCTCATTGGCGCGTGCCTGGCGTTCCTGCGTTACAATTTCCAGCCGGCAACCATTTTTCTGGGCGACACCGGCAGCATGTCCATCGGGCTTGTTTTGGGGGTCATTTCCCTGCAAACGTTCACCAAAAACACTTTCTTTCTTTCGATGACCATCCCGCTGCTGGTTCTGGGAGTGCCTATCTATGACGCGCTGCTGGCCATCTGGCGAAGGTCCGTGCGGCGCTTCGTCAGCATCGGAAAACCGGACGGCTCCGGGAAGCCCGCCGGCATCATGTCGGCTGACTTGGAACATTTGCACCACCGGCTGGCCAAGGCGGGGCTGAGCACGCGCCGGGTGGCGTTGGTTCTTTGCATCACAAACGCGGTGCTGGTGGTGTTTGGATTGTTGTTGGCGACGTTTCAATCCCATGCGTCCGGAATTTTTCTGCTCGCCTTGCTCGCGTGTGTTTACGTGCTGTTGCGCCACATGGCGGTGATCGAGTTGCGTGAAACGGGCCGCGTTCTGTTGACCGGATTGCGCCGCCCAACCCATTCCTTGTTCAAGGCGCTGGCCTATCCTGTCTGGGACGTTATCTGTCTGGCGGGATCACTGGCGATCGCCATGCGGTTGTTCGAGCCTGTGCAGACGGGATTCTGGCATTCCTGGTTTCTTGATCTTCCCATTTGGGTCACGCCCACATTCTGCCTGCTGGCGGTGTCGCGCGCTTACATCACCGTCTGGACCCGCGCGCGCATTCTGGATGTCGTGATGCTCCTGTTCACTCTTCTGGCCGGTTTGGTCTTCAGCCTCGGTATTGCGCTGCTCATTGATCCCTACAGCGCTTCAAAATGGTGCCTGCGCACGCTGGTTATTGCCACGGTCGGGCTTGGCTCCATGGTTTTTTCCAGGGTGTTTTATCGTTGCATGGAGGAAATCGTGCTTTACCTGAGGTCAACCAGCGACGCGAGCTCCAATCAGGAACGGGTGGTGCTTTACGGAGCCGGCGGGCGTTGCCAGCTTTTTCTCAAGGAACGAGGCTTTAACAATTCCTCCAGCTTTGACAACCGCGTCATTGTGGGACTGATTGACGATGAGCCGGCTTTGCATTTCAAGTGGGTTTACGGACACATGGTGCTAGGAGGGGCGGGCGACTTGCCGCAACTCATCCCGCACCACCGGATCACCGGCATCATTCTCACGACGACACTGAAACCCGAAGCTCTCAAGGCGGTGCAGGACATGGCGGCCCAATATGGCTTATCCCTGAGCGAGTGGCGCTTTGAAACCCGCCCGCTCAATGTTGTTTCGGATCAAGTACGGACAGTTGCATAGGGTTTGGCGCTATTCATTGAAATTCCAGGAAAAAAAATTATGCGTAAATTATTTATAATCGTTGTGGCCTGCGCCGCATTATTATTGGCCGGGTATGCAGGGCATCGCAGTTACAAGGTGTGGAAAAACAAGCATCTGATGACCCTCTGCCACCAGTTCCTGGCAAAATCAGACGCGCGCAACGCCGTGCTCTCCGTGCAGGCAGTCCTTCATTCCGACCCCAACAATCTCGATGCCATCAGGGTGATGGCCCAACTCGCCGAGGCTTCTCATTTGCCTGCCGCGTTGCTATGGCGCAGCCGCGCGGTGGATCTCGATCCGCATTCGCTCAAAGACAGGCTGGCCCTTGCCCAAACCGCCCTGACCCTGCGTGATTACCAGACAGCCACCAATGCCCTGGAAGGGGTGGACGCCCGCGACAAAGAAACAGCCTCCTACCACAACATCGCCGGCACGGTGGCGGCGGCGGCCAATCATCCAGAACAAGCTGAAAGTCATTTTCTGGCGGCCTCCCGGATCGAGCCGAACAACCCGGCCCCGCAATTGAATCTCGCCGTCGTGCGCCTTCATGGAACCAACGCGCTGGACCTGGAGGAAGCCCGGATCGTGCTCCAACGCCTCTCCTCCAACCCGACCAATGCGGCCTTGCGTTGCCAGGCGTTGCGCGAACTGACGCTGGATGCCATGGGCCACAAACGTGAGGACCTGGGCTTGGCCTACTCCAGGCAATTGACAAAGGAAACCAACTCCGCCTTTACAGACCGAATCCTCCGGCTCGAAGTGCTGCGGGAAACCAAGAGCGTGGATTTCAAACCGGAACTGGCCGCCTGCCAACGCTCAGCCGCCACGAATCAAACCGACATATATGAGCTGGCCTCGTGGGAGATGGCGAAAAATTCCCCCGAAAGTGCCCTGACTTGGCTGCACAGTCTTCCCGCAAACATGCAGACCAACCAGCCGACAACCATGCTGATCGCCGAATATTACGCCGCGTCGAAAAATTGGCGCGCGCTCAATACCTGGCTTGAAAAACAGCGCTGGGCCGAACTGGAATTCGTCCGTCACGCGTTCATGAGCCGCGCCTTCCGCGGTCTGGAATTGCCCGACACCGCGAAAACCGAATGGGAGCAGGCGCTTAAATCAGCCAACGGCCAAAAGCAGAGCTTGGTCATGCTCCTGCGGCTGGCCGCACAATGGAAATGGGTCAGCGAAGGCGAAGACCTGCTCTGGACCATCATCACCCGCTATCCCCAGGAAAAATGGGCCTCCCAGACCCTGGCTCAAACGTTGTTTGCGGGCGGCCAGACCCGATCACTCATGCAACTGTTCAACCAGGAGTTGAAGGCCACCCCTGCAAATCTCAGCGCCAAGAATAATCTGGCCATGGTTGCCCTGCTATTGGGCGATAAAACGTTGAACCCTTATGATCTGGCACGGGAGGTTTATCAGCAAGCGCCCACCAATTCATCCTATGCCGCCACCTACGCATATTCCCTATACCTGCAAGGGAAAAGCAACGAGGCCCTGAAGGTGATGCAGAAGGTCAAACCGTCGGACCTTGATAATCCATCCATCGCGGGCTATTACGGGATCATTCTCAAGGCGACCGGCAGCCGCGCCAACGCGAAAGTTTACCTGAACAAAGCCTCCAAGGCCCGCCTCCTCCCCGAAGAACAAAAGCTCTTCACCCAAGCCAAAGCGGGAATCTAAATCAAGCAACCTGGCTCAGACCCGGTTTAGGCAACGATAAATAAAGGCGGCAAGATCCCATCGGGATTCTGCCGCCTTTCTTATTATCACCACCCGCAGACCGAAGACTTCGCGCCGTCACCGCCATTAAGTTCAACATCACCAAAAAACAGGCCAGTCCTGAGGTTCCAAAACAAAAGCAGAAATTTGGAAAGCAGAAAGTGGAAACATAGTCAGAACAAAAACTGGAATAAAATCGAATGTGGAGGAACCCAAAAGGCCGGCCCCGAGGACCGGCCTTTGCTTTGAATAAGAACCTAAAAGTGCCCTGCGGCACGACGACTTATACCGCGCACTTTTTACGCAGAACCCGCAACGTGCTCGCCCCAAACGGGAACAGCATTGCCACGCCAGCAATGATCGACGAGGGTTCGGGAACTGAAGATACGGTGATCGAATTAATATCGACGCTTCCGCTTGACGCGCCTTCATCGCCAATATAGGCGTAAGCCCTCATAACCTCCAGATCTCCGTAGGCAACGCCATTGTAGCTATCGCCTGTGCCAAGAACAGAGTCTAAAGTTACTCCGGACAGCCCAGGCACATCGCCACCGGCACCACCATTTAAACTGAAATCCCATACATGAACGAGGCTTGTTCCGATAAGCTGATTCCCGTCTTCGGAGATGACATCGTATTCTTGTGCACCCGCGCCCCAAGTGCCATTAACAGACACGCCGAAGGCCGCAAACGGCGCATTGCCGACACCGCCTGTTAACCCGGAATACTGAAAGCTCATGTTGAGATTGTCCAATGTCCCCAGCGGGCCTCTGACCCCAACCACCGCGTCGACATCCGGACTGCTGTAGCTCAACAACTCATAGCCGGGAGAACCTGGCATATAGGTGCCATCGGAAGACGCCATGGTGCTAAAGTCGGTGTCCGAATAGGTGGTAACCGACGCGCTGGCACTCACTGCTGCGGCTAAACTGATTGAGAATATTAATGTTTTTTGCATATTTTTCCGTTTATTTCATTTTTTTCAAAAAACCAATCCCGGCCTGAAACCCCTACCCCGGGTATTTGATTTATGCAGTTTGGTTGCTGCTGCCTGCCAATGTCTGCAACTCCGGCGCACCGGACCTTGCTCCATTGGGTACGCTTACATTGAAACAGAATCAGGGAATCCAGTCTATCTAATTTTGGGACAAGTTTGTACTCTTTTGAGACAAACCAACCAAAGGAAAGCTGAAAAGCTGAAGAAAAATCGAGCGTGGTGGAAACAAGAAGGCCGGTCCCGAGGACCGGCCTGTGAAAAAAGGATTCAAAAGCGCCTAACGGCGCGATGACTTATACCGCGCGTTTTCTACGCAGAATCCGCAACGTGCTCGCACCAAACGGCAGCACCATCAAGGCGCCGGCGATGATCGAGGAGGGTTCAGGAACCGGAGTCAAGCCAAGCGACATCCCGCCTGAAACCGTCTCCACTACGCCGCCAGTATTTATTACCGCCGTTTCATAACCATCATTACCGGTGCCGGTACCCCAGAATTGGATATCCAAGACTGATGTGCCGTTACTGAACAGCAGACCGTACTGGTCGAGATAAGGAACAGTCAATAAGCCAAGTATCTCATCGTCGTATTGAATCGTCTGTCCTCCCAAAATGGGGGCTGTGTTAACGCCACCAACGGAAGTAGCGACCAAACTGTAGGTCCCAAGCACCGGCCCCTTGTCCATCGTGATAAAGCCACTGGTTGCAAGACCGGCACCATTAACACTGACGACCCCATCGGCCAAGATGGTGTTGTCTGAAGCCGTAAACCCTATGTCATAGAGCGTGGCGTGAGCCTGCGCCACCATGACCAGGACGCCGGCCATTACTGCGAGTTTTAATTTTCCAATCTTCATTTTATCCCTTTCGTTTTTTATTGCCGCAAAAATCCAATCCCGGCACAGAACTCCGCACACCAGCACCTTTGCCCCGGATATTCGACTTATGCAGCTTGGTTTAACTATTCGTCAACACGGCAACTCTGACCGCACTAACACTGGAGCCATTAGAACAAAACCTTGAAATCCCATCTATCCATTTTTAGGACATGTGTGTACACTTTTGAGCCAAACCATTGGGGGGGAACTGAAAGTTGAAATAAATCGAATGTAATGGAAGCAAAAAGGCCGGTTCTGAGAACCGGCCTTTGCTTTGAAAAAAGAATCCAAAAGCGCCCTGATGGCGTGATATGGCTATGCCGCGCGTTTTTTACGCAGAATCCGCAACGTGCTCGCACCAAACGGCAGCACCATCAAGGCACCGGCGATGATCGAGGAGGGTTCGGGAACGCTGCTCACATCGGGAACGGCCGAAAGGGTAAGCGTCACTTCAGTCAAAGTCGCATCATTCCCCAGATTCGCATTAGCGGCGTCGTAATACCCGCCTGTGCTAGTAAACGGATCATAGACAGACAGATTGTAATTGATCCCTCCGGCATAGAAGTTGAGGCCGTCAATGTCGACTCCCGCCGGGTTCACAACCAGCGCGTCATCGAAATAATTACCGGCGGCTGTCGTACCGGGAAAGGCCGGATTGCTCTGGAGGCTGACGGCAACGCTGTTCCTTGTGCCCGTCATGCCGGTTATTTGGTAACCGTACGTGTTTGCCGGAACTTCGTACCCGGTAAGGAGCGTGAGGGTATCAGCGGTTGTCAGCGTTCCGATGGTTGTAATGTTATTCCCCCCGGTGGCGGTATCCACGTAAGAGAAATCCCAGAGGAGATCTGCTCTGGCCTGTGATGGTGAGAATGCGAGCACAGCAAACGCCGCTAATCCAATCAAACTTAGTTTCTTTTTCATATTTCCTTTTTTTTGTTGCAAAAATCCAATCCCGGCCCGCCCCCTGCCCCGGATATCTGACTCATGCAGTTTCATTTTCTATCGCGTGCCGATGCTTGCAACCCTGACCGCACCAAATCTTTACCCATTAAAGCAGAATCTGAGAGTTCAGTCTATCCAATTTTGGGACACTTATGTACGCTTTTGGGATATATCAATCGGGAAAAATCCGAAATAAATCGAAAGCGCCTAATGGCGTAGTGATTGCACCGAGCGCCTTTTGCGCAAAATCCGCAATGTGCTCGCCCCAAACGGCAGCGCTACCAGGATGCCGGCGATTATCGCGGCAGGTTCGGGAACGGCGGACAAGGTCAAATTGGCTGTTCCATAGGTTTGCGTAATATCGTTGTTTTGACCGGAACCAACCTGCCAACCCCATAAGCTATAGGAACCCGCGGGCTGATCGACGTTGGGAGGCGTGGCAAAAGGGTAGTTAATGGCTGTGGCATTGAACCACATGTTCATTTGGTCGCCGGCTGCATCCATAAACAAAAGACCGCCATTCGAGCCAAGGAACTGGCCGCCAGGATTCGCGATATTAACCGCATCGTCGTATGAGAACTGGCTGTTTGCGTTGACGGTGTATCCGCTGGCGGCAACCAAACCATAGACCCCCGAGAACGCCCCATCGCCAGTGACGTCTATACTTCCGCTGACGGCAAGGCCATTTTCAACATCAATCACCCCAATGGCGGCAACACCACCGGAAGGATAGCTTCCCGGATCGGTAGTCTGAACATACGATACGTCACACAATGAGGCGCCGGCCTGAACTGCGACCAGCAAAACGCCTGTCATTACTGCGAGTTCTAATTTTCCAATTTGCATATTATTCCACTGCTTTCTTGACTGCAAAAACCCGGTCCCCCGCTCAACCCCCCATATCCACCCTGACCACGCCTTGGGATATTCGATTTATGCAGTTTGGTTTTACTGCTTTTGGTAACCGTGTCGCCCGCCGCGCCAAAACCTCGCCCATTAGACCGGAATCAAGGAATACTGTCCATCCCATTCCGGGACACATGTGTCCATTTTTTTGAGCCAAATCGGCACCATCAAGGGAAAAAAGGCCGGTCCTGAGGACCGGCCTTTGTGAGTAAACGCCTGGTGACGTGACGGCTATGCCGTGCGTCTTTTCCGCATGATCCGAAACGTGCTCACCCCGAACGGCAGCACCATCAAAGCACCGGCGATTATCGTGGAAGCCTCAGGAACAGGGGTGAAAATAATGGTCTGTTGCGCACCACTTTGACCCGCATTAGGAGTCAACACGGCGCCCGCAGGTTGCGAGGAACCGTTGTACCCGGTAGCGATGTCGCTCAGGAAGTCGTTGTAATCGGTGGCAAGATTGCCGCTCAACGCAACGTCAAAACCGCTGTTGGCGGTTCCATCCGAGGCATGGCCGTATGAGGTGCTGTTATACAGGGCGGTGTACATGGCCAGCGCCAGCGTGGCAGCCTGATCGTTCACCGACCCGACAAAGCCATTAAGAGTTTTGCCGCCTTCAAGCGCCGGCGCAAAAGTGCTGAACAAATAATTCGCGTTCTGAATGCCAGTGGGAGTCACCCAAGCGGAAGGATTTATGCCCGAACCCGCTGCCGCGAAGGTCTGCAAGGTATAGTTGCCGGCATAACCTGAAGACAGGTTCCCCAACGGGCTGAGGCAGACTCCGTAGAGCGTGCTGCCTTGATGGCCGATCATTGCGTCGGCAGGAGTGACAGAGTTGATTTGAAAGGCATAAATACCAATCAAATCGCTCGTGTTGATTATCGAGCCGTACCCTTGCAGGGTCGCGCTAAATCCGCTATCGGCGATGGTGCTCTCCAACGTCATATTCACATTCGTCTGAGCCTCCAAATGTCCGGCCATCAGAACAGACACCGCCGAAATCCCTAACTTTGCGACTACATTTTTTCTATCTATCATACTTCTGTTTCCATGCTCAATGGGGTTAAATCCTTGAAACGAAACCAAGGATCGCGTGCTCCTGCGTGCTCTTAACTGTTGAACATTAAACCACAACCCGCCCCGGATGTCCATCCAAAATTAGGACATCGTTGTTCATCTTTAGGACATCAAGTTGGAAAACGTCGAAAAACCAACAGAAAAAAGGCCGGTCCCGAGGGACCGGCCTGTGAAACAAAACCTGAACTCGCCTATGGCGAGACTACTATGCCGCGCACTTTTTACGCAGAATCCGCAACGTGCTTGCACCAAACGGCAGCACCATCAAGGCACCGGCGATGATCGTGGAGGCCTCGGGCACAGGAGTGAAAATCATGGTCTGCTCCGCATTGGGCTGACCCGCATCAGGAGTCAACACGTAACCCACCGCCAGCGGAGAACCATTGTACCCCGTGAGGGCGCTAAGGAAGGCGCTGTAATCCGTAGCCACACTGCCGCCGCTCAACGTAACGTCAAAACCGCTGCTGACAGTTCCATTCGCAGCCACGCCATATGCGGTGCTGTTATACAGCGCGGTATACATGGCCAAAGCCAAGGCCGCAGCCTGATCGTTCACCGACCCGCCAAAGCTGCCGCCAAGGAGATTGCCGGCTTCAAGCTGCGAGGCATAGGTGCTGAACAAATAATTGGCGTTTTGAATGCCCTGAGGAGTCACCCACGCTGTAGGATACTGGCCATTACCCGCCTGCGCGAAGGTCTGCAGAGCGTAGGAACCTTCATAACCGAAGCCCAAGTTTCCTTGTGGGCTGAGGCAGATCGCGTAAAGCGTGCTGCCTGCACTGCCAATCAAGGTGCTGGCAGGGGTGACAGAGTTAACTTGAAAGGCATAAATGCCGATCAAATCATCGGTGTTGATCATCGTGCCGTCCCCGCTCATGGTGGCGCTAAATCCGGTATCGGCAATGGTGCTCTCCAACGTCATATCCACCGTTTGAGCCTCCAAATGCCCAACCGCCAAAACAGCCACCACCGAAATGCCCAACTTTGTTATCATGGTTTTCATGTTCTTTAAATTCCCTTCTCCAAGTCATTACGGTTCAAACCGATCCTTGAAACACAATCAAGGACCACGACTCACACGTGGACTTATTGAACCACAATCCTGCACAAGCCATCTATCCCAAATTAGGACATCATTGTATATGTTTGGGACATCGTTCCACACGGCAAGGAATTCGCAAGTCGTCTTTTTTTTGCAACATTTTGTTGCCCTGTTTGTTGTCTGAACTGGCGTTGAACACAAATCACCCCGTGCTTGCGTGTCATCGGAGTCAAACATATCCCCACTGGTGCTTGTCCAATTCAGAGCGAATTTTAGGCTCCTTGCCGGCGCCGCAGCGGCACGGGACCTGACAAAAGTGGGAGGACAATTGCCAAAACACGGTTGGCTCCCGGACGGGAATGAACCGATATTTGATGTGTTGTGATGGAGAATGTATTGGCAAAAGCCCTCGGCCAGGATGCGACCCAATTGCCCGCCACGGATAAAAGCGGCCTGCTGGCGCGCCTGCTCAAACGGCTGGCCCATGAAATTCGCAATCCGCTCAGTTCCCTGGATGTCCATTTTCAGCTTCTTGAGGAAGATGTCGGCGCGTTGCCGTTGCCGGCGCGAAATCAATTGGCGACGCGACTGGAAATCATCCATCGTGAATTGGACCGGTTGGAAAGCATCGTGGAGCGTTTTCTGAAACTGGCCGGCCCATCGGCGCTGGAACTGGAACCGGTGGCAATTGAGAAGATCATCACGCACGTTTGCGCCCTCCTGCGCCCGGAAGCTTCCACGCGCCAAATCGAAATTGTGGCCGAGCTGGAACCCAACCTGCCGCTGGTGACAATCGATTCCGTCCAGATATCCCAGGCGCTGCTCAATCTGCTCATCAACGGATTGCAAGCCATCGGCGAGCGCGGCCGGGTGAAGGTCACCGCGTCCAAATGCGGCGACAAACTGTTGCTCGGAGTGCAGGATACCGGTCCCGGCATCCCGGCGGATAACCTGGGCGATATATTTGATCCCTATTTCACGACCAAACCCGAAGGCAGCGGGCTGGGATTGTGGATCGCGCAGCAAATCGCGGTGGCGCACGGGGGCGATTTGCAGGCGGAAAACGCGGCGACGGGCGGCGCATTGTTCACACTCAAGCTCCCGTTCGTCCGGGCGAAATGACAATGGATAATTCCAAAATCAAGATTCTCATCGTGGATGATGAGCAAGGCTTGTGCGCCGGGTTGCAGGAAGGCTTGCAACGGGAAGGCTATTCCGTGGACGCGGCCAACAGCGCCGAGGCCGCGCTGAAACTTGCCGGCCAAAACCTCTATAACCTGGTGATTTCCGACATCAAAATGCCCGGGATGGGCGGGTTGGAACTTTTCACCCAATTCCGCGAACGCAGCCGGGACACGCTTTTTATTTTGATGACGGCCTTTGGCACGGTCGAGAACGCGGTGGAGGCGATGCGCCTGGGCGTTTATGATTATTTGCCAAAACCAGTCGATCTCAAGCGTCTGCGCATGCATGTGCAAAAAGCGCTGGAATACCAATCGGTCGTGGTCGAAAACAACGAACTGCGCACCCGTTTGCAAAAGCGATCCAAACCCAATCCGCTTATCGGGGAAAGCGAAAGAATGAGGGCGGTGGCGCGATTGATTGAGGAAGTGGCGCAGAGCGATGTGACCGTGCTGATCGAAGGCGAAAGCGGGACAGGCAAGGAAATTGCGGCCCGGCTGATCCATACCCACAGTCAGCGGCGCGAAAAGCCGTTCATTTCAGTCAATTGCGCCGCATTTGCGGAGACGTTGCTGGAAGCGGAATTGTTCGGCCATGTGAAAGGCGCGTTCACCGGTGCCGCGACCCAAAAACAGGGCCGGTTCCAATTGGCCGATGGAGGGATGCTCTTTCTCGACGAAATTGGCGACCTCTCGCCAAAAGGCCAGGGCGATTTGTTGCGGGTGCTGGAAGACGGCGCCTTCCGCATGGTGGGCGGCTCTGCGTTGATCAAGGTCAACGTCCGCATCATTGCGGCAACCAACAAAAACCTGCACGATTTCGTCACGGAAGGGAAATTTCGCGAGGACCTGTTTTACCGGCTGAACGTGGTGCCGATCCTCATGCCGCCGTTGCGCGAACGGGATGATGACATTCCGCTGTTGATCGGACACTTCTTTGATTATTTTTCCGCCAAACACAAACGGGGACGCAAACGGATGTCGCCGGAGGCAATGCAGCTTTGCCAGCGTTTTCCGTGGCCGGGAAATGTGCGGCAATTGCGCAACGCCGTGGAGCGCATGGTGATTACGAGCCGGGCCAGCGTGGTGGATGTTTCCGCGCTGCCGGATTATTTGCGGGAATTTGACCAGAACTCGACCACCTTCACGGTCCGGCCCGGAACACCCCTGGCGGAAGTTGAGAAACTCCTGATCTGCCAAACGTTGACCCACGTGACCAACAACCGGGAAGAAGCAGCCAAGACCCTCGGTATCAGCCGGCGCACATTGCAATATAAACTGAAGCAATACGGCTTGCTGGATGGGGACAAACCCTTGGAGAACGCCTGATTGACCCTTTGGCGTTGCACCAACTTGTGTCTGCTTGTGCAAAATATGCACAAAACGACCAATCATAAATTGGGCATGGATTGAGCCGTTTATGTTTCTATTTGAAATCAGGCTACTTACGCCGAAAGCGATAGCTGGCATGGCGTTTGCGTAGAAATGAGGAGGTTGTTTAACCACAGCCCAAAGATTGAACTTGAAATTGAACTTATCATTATGAACGAATCGAACATGAAGACACCCGCAACTCCGGCGCCTGCTGCGTCGTCCACCTCGTGCTGCTGCAACCAGAAGCCGGCCCAAGCCGCTCCTGCGTCAGCCACCCCGGCGGCCCCCCAAGGGTCTCTCAAAAATGCTCGTCGCCAACGCAAACAACAACAACAACAACAGCAACAGCATTAAGGTAAAGAACCCCTGTTGCATTTGAAGAATGCAACAGATACGCAGCAGCCGGCGCTAACAGGAGGAACTGGCGCCGGTTGCTGTGGGGTTGATGTCGGCGGAGGCATGAGCGCCAGTGGATGATAGCCCGCCAGAAGTTCGAGTCTCCTGTCCGCCGACATCAGCCCCATCGAAACCGGACTGCGATGGAAAATGTTTGGTTCAATTGTTACTATGAATACTACGATAAAAAGCATGATCGAGCTGCAGACCTTGGAATGTAACGAGGTGGCATCGCCCGATGCCGAAAAGCGCATCGCAAGCCTGCGCGCGACCATCCCCCAGCCCTTTCTGGCCCATTACGACCGTTTGATGAGCAAGGGCAAGAAAGGTGTGGCAGCGTTGCACAACCAAGTCTGCACCGGTTGCCATATGCGTGTGCCGCTGGCGACGTATGTCGATTTAGTCGCCGACACCGACGTCCGTTTGTGCGATAACTGCGGACGCTATCTCTATCTGCAAGAGGTGCCAGCCGCAACCCCGGCCCCGGCCCCGGCACCCAAAAAAGCGGCAAAAGCCAGCCGCAGGCAATTGGTCCACGCCGCCTAAGACTTTTGTCATAACGGTGCGGCGGCCAAAAATTTCCCCGCACCGGATATCGATTGCGACTCCGGCTGTTTACATGAACAGTTCGGAGCGTGGATTTTATTTTCTTTCCCCAGCGTCCGCGGCTGTCTGGTCAACCCTTTCGGGGAGACCAGCCGATCCCCCCAAATCCTCCGCATCGAGCTTTTTGCGAAAACTGGCGCCCATTTTATTTAGACATATCAAACAGTTTTCAAGCGCGAGCTAAAGTCTTTCAAGAATTCCGCCGACAATGGATTGCGTCATGAGTGATTTCTACATATGACTGTCCAGATTGATCAGACAGAAGATTTGGCCGGAGCGGAATCAAAGGATGTTTTTCGGAGCGTGATACCTGCGGTATCAACGCCGATGCTTCCGGTTCCTCCCTGCCCGCGCGCCCGGATGACCGGCTCCGGCATCCAAAGACCAAGCCCATGAATACAACCGCTGAAGCAGAAATTTCGACCGAACAAAATTTTGCCAATCTGACCCCTGCTCAGAAGCTGGCGGCGTTCCTCCTGATCGTCAACGTTGAAAGCGCGGCCAAAATCATGAGCCAGCTCGAAGAAGTTGACTTGGAATCCGTCTCCGCCGAAATGTCGAAATTCACCACCATTTCGCAGGAACTCCAAACCCAGGTCCTGGAAGAATTTTCCCCCGTCGCGCTCGATGCCGCCACCTCTGTCCGCGGAGGGGTCGGGCCGGTAAAAGAACGCCTGGAAAAATCCGTGGGCCTGTTCCGCGCCTCCGACATCATCTGCCGCGTCGCCCCGGCTCATACCCAGGTCGCGGCCATGCAGCAGATCGTCGAAATCGAACCCCGTCATCTTTTCAACCTCCTCCGCCACGAACAACTTCAAACCGTGGCGCTGGTTGCCAGTTACATGTCCCCTGAAAGGGCGTCGCAACTTTTGTCGCTGCTCCAGTCGGAGGTTCGCGAACAAGTCGTCGAGCGTCTGGCCACCCTCGCCCCCACTTCGATTGAGGTGGTGGAGAATGTGGCCGGCATGCTGCAAAAAAAATTGTCCAATAACCGCACCCCGGCTCTCAACCAGACCGGGGGCATCAAGGTCGCGGCCCAAGTCCTCAACGCCCTGCCCCGCAACCTGAGCGATTCCATACTCGCATCCCTCAAGGAACAAAACGCGGAACTGGGCGAAGCCGTTTCCAACAAGATGTTCACCTTTGAGGATCTCGCCCGGCTCGACGCCAAGACCCTTCAGAAGGTCATGCAGGAAATCGACCTTCCCACCCTCACCGTCGCGCTCAAGACAGCCAGCGAAAAACTCAAGACCACTCTGTTCTCCTGTCTTTCCAAACGCGCCGCCGAAAATGTCCGCGAGGAACTTTCCTTCCTGGGACCGCTTAAACTGAGTCAAATCGAGGCCGCCCAGAGCCAGGTCGTCGCGGCGGTGAAGAACCTCGAAAGCCAGGGCGAGATTGATCTCGAAGAATTGCGCCAGGCCACCGCGTAATATGGAAGCCGCCGACACCGCAACCCCTGCCGCCGCTGCCGCCGCCAAGAGCGAAATCGTTTCACAATCTGAAATCGAAAGCCTTCTGGCCAGCATTGGCGGCGACCAGGCGGCTGCCAGCGGTTCCAACGGCGCAGCCGCGCAAAACGACCCCGGATCGGACTCGCCTCACCAACTCAATTTCCCTCAAGCCTCATCCTTTTCCGCCAGTGAACTGCGCAAGTTGCGCATGAGGCATGAGGAGTTTGTCCGCTCGCTCTCCGGCCGGCTTTCATCTTATCTGCGTCTGGAATGCATCCTCCAGATGACAAAACTCGAAACAACGTCCTTTCAACAATTCACGGAAAACCTTTCCAACCCAACCCATCTCACCCTCCTCAACCTTGAGCCGCTTCGGGGAATTTGTCTCATGGATGTCCCCCCGCGCCTCGCCCTTTGCATTGTTGATCGCGAACTGGGCGGCCCCGCCTCAAGCCCCGACGAAGTCCGGGAGTTGACCAACATGGAGTCCCGCCTCGCCTCCCCAGTCATTGAAATCATTGCCAGCGAATGGTGCGGTGTCTGGAGTGACATACTCGATTTGCGCCCCGCCCTTCTCCGCTGCGAGAACAGCGGACGATTCCTCCGCATCCATTTGCCCGAAACAGTCATGCTCGCCGTGGGCATCGAAGTCCACATTGGCAAGATCGTCGAACAGATCCGGTTTGCCCTGCCCTGCCACACGTTGAAACCGATCATCGCCAAAATAAACGCCGAAAACGACAGCGGCATGGCCGTCGCCGCCCCCAACCCCCCCGCACCGGTCAAATGGAATCCCGCGCTGGACAACGTCCGGATACGCGTCAGCGCCGAACTGCCCGGCTTGGAATTCACCACCAAGCATATCGCCAATCTCAAACCGGGGGACATTCTCCCCATCACCTCCAGCCTCTCCGATCAAATCCATGTTTGTCTGGAGGGAACCCCAAAATTTCTCGGACGCCTCGGAACCTCCGGCCAGCATTTGGCCGTCCAAATTCTCAAGCTGATCTGATCCCCCCCCCGTTCTTTTTTCCCTTTCGTTCCGTCTCCGGCCTTCATATTAAATTATGCTAAAATAGTATTATATTATGTTTTAGTTATATCATGCAAGACCCTACAAAACACATGCAGACGATTTAGATTTTTCATTGTAACCTTTCAACGTCCAATACACTCCAAACAAGCGGGATGTGTTTCAAACCAGCAATAAAAATTAAACTTTGGCCCCTTGACATCATTCGCATTTCCTGTAATGTATTCCCTTACATATGCGAGGAAACGCCTCTCAAGCGAGCAGAAGCCACGGAAGAGTAATCTTTCGGAATAACAGGCCTTTTCATTGAGAACACCCACCCACCCAACCCTTTTGCTCCCCGGTTATGACCAAAAACGGACGTACCAACCATAACATTCCCCTCTCGGAACTCGCTGGACTGTCGATTCCCAGTCTCGTTTCGGCTCTGCGCCTGTTCCTTAACCCGTCCGCCTTTCGCCAGTGTCCCAGGTTCTGGCACGAAGGAATCGCCCCCGTGGTCCATGCCTTGATCCAGGCCAGCAACACCGCGATCATCAACCAGTGGCTCGACCACGGAACAGAGGTGGTATTCGTCAGCTCGTTCCCCCGTTCCGGCAATACTTGGATGCGTTATTTGCTGGCGGATGTTTTGTTGCAAACGCAAAACATCCCAACCTCCACCCAGCTTCCCGTTCATCCCGATGATCTGATTCCGGAATTTCGCGGTAATTCAATTCTCAACCGGCTCAAGCGCTGCCCTTCTTGGGCCAGGCGGCCCCCGGTCGCTTTCGTCAAGACCCACGTCCCCTATCCGCGCGTGAAAGAGATTCTTTCCGGCAGCCAATGGCATCCTTTCAAGGCGTCCAACGCGCCGGCCCGCAATTGCAAGACGTTGTATTTGTACCGCTCTCCCGATGACGCATTGGTTTCCTTTTACCACCTGTGCCTGCGCGAACCTGAATGGCGCTCCAAGACAACCTGCGGGATCGACGCATTTTGCCGAAAAGAGGTTTCCGGCTGGGCCAGCAACATTTCAAGTTATCTGCGCGCGGCCGACGACGGCTTTCCCATCGTCTTCATCTCCTATGAACAGCTTTTGGGAAAGGCGGAGCCGGTACTGGCCGAAGTGCTCCGCTGGGTGGGCTTGCCGCATGACAAACCAATGGTGGAACGCGCCGTTTCAAACATGCAGTTTAACAAACTGCAAGCCATGGAAATTCAGGAGAATAAAGCGCGGCGCGCCGGTCCGGGACAACAACTCTTTTTCCGGCATGGCCGCTCCGGCTCCGGTCGCGTTGAATTGCAGGAATCAACCCGGCAGGAAGTTCTTGAAAAAACAGCCTCACTCATGGGCGAAATAAATCAACGCCAGATGAAGCAATCACCGAACCAGCCCCAACCAGTAGCGGTGCCGGCCTGAAACCTGCCCGCCTCCCAAACAAAGATTATCTTCGGATAATTCGGAAAATAGAAACTCAGCCATGTCCGCAACGAACCTGACAACTCGATCCTCCAATCAAAAACCCGGTGGCGAATTTCGCCGGCAATGTCTTTGGCTTGCCGCCATTCTGGGTGCAACTCTCGCGATCTTATTCGTTCAAAGTTTCCAGCCGGGCTGGGTTCTTTTTGTCAACGACACCACCCTCGGCCAGATGAAGGCCGCCGCCAATCATCTGCCCGAAGGGTTCACGGGAATATGGCATCCCGGGTCTTGGACTGGAATTGAGGGACCCGCCATCGCCCCCTCCGTTTCCTCCCTCCTCGCGCTTATTTTCCCGCCCGAGATTTTCCTTAAACTCTACGCTCCCTTCACCCAGTTTTTTGCCGGCTTATGCGCTTGGGTCTTTTTTCGCCAGTTGAAATTCAGCCCGGCCGTCTGCCTCTTGGGCGGCGTGGCAACTGGCTTGAACATGC
>Ga0181535_10003073_pt1 | contig 19683 bp, 16 predicted proteins | sample PEATcosm2014_Bin_44_FD_119774 | JGI IMG/M metagenome (GOLD analysis project Ga0181535, IMG submission 119774) | Peatland microbial communities from MTU Mesocosm Facility, Houghton, MI, USA - PEATcosm2014_Bin17_30_metaG | ecosystem: Environmental > Terrestrial > Soil > Wetlands > Peat | place... | reverse complement strand
GCCCCTACCAGTACGATTACGCCATCCAGGTGGTGGAGCACGGGATGGCTGCGGTGGCCCTCGAGCCGATGGCATTCGGCTGCCGCCGCGACGCCATCACCCGGGCGAAGGGCCTGACCGTCACCGCCTGCCAGCCCGCCGCTGGCTCGGCGCTGCTGCTCGGCCAGACCATGATCGGCTGGCGTGTCTACGACGTCATGCGCGCCATCGACTGGATTGCCACCCGGAGCGAGCTGGACGTTTCCCGCGTCGGCTGCATGGGATGCTCCGGCGGCGGCACCTGCACGCTCTTCAGCGCCGCCCTCGACACCAGGATTCGCGCCGCGCTGGTCAGCTCATACCTCAACACATTCCGCGACAGCATTATGAGCGTGGAGCACTGCATCGACAACTACGTGCCGGGCATTCTCAATTGGGCGGAAATGTATGACGTGGCCGGGCTGGTGGCGCCGCGGGCCCTGTTTGCCGAGGGCGGGCTGCGCGACACCATCTTCCCCATCGCCGCCACGCGCGCCAGTTTCGAACGCGTGAAAAAGGTTTACGAAGTCTTCGACGCGGCGGACCACACCGGCCTGGAAGTCTTCGATGGCCCGCACGGTTTCTCCGGCAAACTCGGCTTGCCCTTCCTGGCGAAGAATCTCGGCGCGGCGTAGCGGGCTACGGCCAAGCTAAAGCATGCCCAACCCTATGCCACGCCGTCTTTGATGGGGATTACCTTGGCAAGCGGGGCGCGCTCGGCGTACTGGAGAATGCCGGCCAGTTCCGTTTCCTGGATCGGCTTGGGGAGCACGAAACAGTTCTCGCCCTCGAAGTCGGCCGCCAACTCGGCATCGAAACGGTCCGACAGCAGAACGAAGGCGCCCACGCGGGACCGCATGCGCTCGGACAGTTCCACCCAGTTCAGGCCGGGGGCGTGGACAGAGCAGAAGGCGGCGTCGAAGCGGGCGCGGAAGGCCAGCTCGAGCGCCGTATCGGCATTGCCCACCGGAATGCCGCGCGAGCCGCTCCGCTCCAGCATGGCGACCAACTGCCGTTGGACGGCCTCGTCGGGCTCGATCACCAGCGCGGTCAGGCGCTGCGGGGACTCCACGGGGCCGGCAGCCTCGGCAGCGGCCGTGGATCGTTCCCGCACCGCGAGCGGCAGGTCCACCTCGAAGTGCGGTTCGGCGTTATTTTTTTCAATCAAGCGAATCTCTCCGCCGTGGCCGGCCACCACGCTGCGCGTGACTCCGAGCACGGTGGCAGTTTCTTCCGCGTTGGACCACTCGCGCGGTGCCGAAAACGAAATCTCCACCAGCAGGCGCTTGGCGAGAACGCTGGTGCGGATGGTCAGGGTTTTTTGCTGCGCATCGGCCAGCGCCTGTTCAGCGTGCACCAGAAGGTTCAGAAAAACCTGCTCCAGCTGTCCGTGCGACCCCAGCACCTTCATCGGCTCGCGGGAAACCAGGTCGTTGACCCGGATGCCGGAAGCTTTCCAATCGCCGCCGCGAAAATCGATGAGGTGCAGCAGCAGGTCGCCGACCGAAACCGGGCGGGCTTCCACCTGCTCGGCGGAGGCGAATGTGACCAGCCGCGCCACCACCGAAGCGGCCTTTTGAGCTTCGCTCGAGATGGCCGCCACTTCGCGCTCTCCCGGCGCCTGCCGGACGCGCTCCTGGGCCTGCTCCGCCAGTTCCTGGATGGATGCCAGCGGGGCTTCCAGCTCGTTCACGATGCTCGAGATCAGTCTCCCGACCGCGGCCAGTTTTTCGGTGCGGGAAAGCTGTTCCTGCACGGAGCGCTGATCGAGCAGCCGCAGCGCCACTCCAATCTGGTTGCCGAGGTGCTGCCCCAGCGATTTCTCGGCGGCGGAGAAATCGCGCGCGCGATCGTCCTGGTCCATCTCCAGCACACCGACCACCTCGCCCTGCGCGATCATGGGCACGAACAGCAGGGACTTGGGATTCGAGCTTGCTTCGCTGCCGGCCACCGGGAAAGGACTGCGGCTGACGTCCGGTATCACCAGCAGGCTGCGATAGTGGAAGCAGGCAACGGCTCCCGCATGCGGGCCGTCCGGCGGAGCCGAGAGCGAAATGGATGCGGGCTCGCCGGGTCCCGCACCCACCGCGTCCAGTTGCTTGGCGCTCCGGTTGTACAGGTACAGCCGCACCCGGGTCACGCCCAAAACCACCGGCAGTGCCTCGTCGAGGCGCTCCAGAATCTGCTCGGTCGATAACGCTCCGAAAATCTCCTCGCCCAGTTGATACGTCTTGCGCAGCAGTTCCCGCTGGCGTCGCAGCCGCCGCTCGCGCGCGCCCATCAGCAGTGCCGCACCGGCGATCAGAAGCATGGTTCCCAACACCACCAGCGGCGATAACCACCACTTGAACGCGGCCGCCGTGACGACCGGCGGCGCAGTAGCCAGCAATTCGTAACCGCGGTCGTAGGGAGGCCTGCCGGGACTGTATTGAAATGCTACGCCAACGGCTTCGATTTCATCCCCCGGCGACATCGCCGGCATCGAGGGGCTGAGCCGCTCGTCGGAGATAGGGAAGAAGACGCGGTAAGGGTTCTGGTCCGGCCCGATCAGCAGATACGGGCCGCCGGCCGTGGAGCCGCTTTCGATCAGGCGCCCCTTCACGCGCGCGAGTTTGCCTAGCGCCGGGAACTGGCGGAGATCGTCCAGCGGCATCGGCGACGCCCGGTATATCGGCGCCCGGTCCACCTTCGCGACGTGCTCGGCCGCCACCATCACCATCCCTGACATCGTGATGACGTTCCCGCTGGCTTCCACAACGTCCCCGGGCAGGTAGTCATTCAGCAGGGTCGAGGGCACTGGTACGTGCAGAGCCGCACCTGAAGCGCCCTGCTGAATGGTCAGAACCGTGTACTCGGGAAAATGGAAAGGCGGCGCGTTGACCGTACCGCGGATTGTTACCGCCTGCCCGGCGTGCACCGCTCCGTAGTCCTTCGGGCTGCGGGCGTTCACCTCTCTGAGGGTAAGCGGAGTCTGGGCTAAGCCGTTCCGGCACACCGCCAGAGCGACCAGGGACACTACTAAACCATTCATGACACGCATTTTTGGCTAGCGAGCCAGGAGCGCAAGCTTCCGCTCAGAAAATTATCCGCACAAACACTAACACCCAACAAGTTATCTTCTGTAGTTAACAGTCCTACTACCCTCATCCCTGCCGCGAGGGCTGCCTGGACCCCCGATTTCGAGTCCTCAAACACGATGCAATTTGCCGCCAATGCCCCCAGCCGGCGGGCGGCCAAGAGGTAGATCTCAGGATCGGGCTTGGGCTTCTGTACCTGATGGCCATCCACAACCTCCTGAAAATAGGAGCATATGCCGCCCTGATCGAGCACCATGGAGACGTTTTCGGGTTCCGCGTTGGTGGCCACGGCCATGGGTGCGCGGCTGTATTCCTGCAGGAAAGTCTTGAGGCCGGGAACCAGCATCTGCTCCACGCGGCCCGCAATCATGGCGCGATACAGCCGCTCCTTGGCCGCGCCGCGCCGGGTCACTTCGTCGCTCGCCAGGCTGGCGCCGAAGAAGTCGCGCACGATTTCGTCGTTGCGCTTCCCGTACATTCGCTGCTGCATCGCCTCGGTGGTTTCCAGCCCGTAGCTGCGATTGAAAGCCGTCCAGCTTGCGCGGTGGGCGGGATTGGAATCGATCACCACGCCATCCATGTCGAAGATCAGCGCCAGGCACGGGTCGAGGCGGGTACGCGGACTTGCAGCGGTCACCGGGCAGCGTCCTCCGGCTCGACCGTAATGCTGGCCTCGAGCCAGGCCAGGTATGGGGCCGAGCCGGCCACCACCGGCAGGGCAAGCACCTCAGGCACTTCGTAGGAGTGCGCCCGTTCCAGCGCCGCAGTGAGAGCCGCGAATTGCCGCCGCGCCGATTTGATCACCAGCAGATATTCGGCCGCCGACTCCACCGCCCCCTGCCAGCGATAGTAGCTGCGCACGTTGGGGATGATGCTGGCGCACGCCGCCAGGCCCTGTTCCACGATCAGCCGCGCGAGGCGCTCTGCTTCCTCTTGCGAAGCGCAGGTGCTGAATACCACGATCTTGTCGGTCATGAAAAAAGTACGATGAAGAGCTTCGGCGCGATGTTACCATTATCTTCCAGGCACCTGTGCGATGAAAGCGCCGTTCGCCCGATTTGCTTACATTGTGGTCTTCGTGCTGGCCGCCGCTTACGTCGTGGCGACCCTGAGCGGGCCCAGAGGGATCCCGTCCGTGCTGGCGCGGCAGCAGCAGATCCAGCGTCTGGAAGAACGCAACGCCCAGCTGGCGCGCGAGATCGAGCGCAAGCGCGAGCACATCCGCCGCCTCCAGAACGACCCGTCGGAGCAGGAACTCGAGATCCGCGACCGCTACAAGCTCGTCCACCCCAACGATACCGTCTTCATCACCGGGCAGCCGGACAAGAAGTGAGCGGGAACCGCCAGGCGGCGCGGGCGCGCGACAAATTCTGACGGCCGATGGGCAAACGAATCATGATCGCCGTGGTGGGCGCCGGGCTGGGATCACTGGCCGGCCTGCTGGTTTCCTTCCTGGGCGCGGGAAACGGGGCGCTCATCGCCGGCGCGATCGTCGGCGCTGTCCTTCCGCTGGTCGTGCTGGGCGCTCCCGGGCGCTGATTTTCCTTCCCTCACGGCCGCAAAAGATGTAATGTAAATCCTCGGTTACCAAAAAAATGTTCTGCTCAAATTGTGGCACGTCCATGGCGGACGGAACGGCCTACTGCCCCACTTGCGGGGCGGCGCAGCCGCGCGCCGGTACGCCTCCTGCGCAGAGTTGGCCGGCCGCCGCTCCGGCTTCGTATCCGGCCGCGTTCGCCGCCGGTTACGCCACCTGGGGTAATCGTGTGGTCGGTTTCCTGATCGACAGCATCCTGGTGGGAGCCGGCATGGCAATCCTGTACTTTGTCGCCGCGGCCGTGCTGGCCAGCGTTGCGGGGCTGGCCGGCCATGGCGCTTTTCGCGGCATGTGCTGCATGTTTCTGCTGCTGTTTCCAATTGCCACGCTGCTGGTCGGACTGTATAACGGGGTTTATCTGATCGCCCTGCGCGGCTACTCGATCGGGCAGGGCGTGGTGCATGTCAAGGTGGTGGACGCCTCCGGCAATCTGCTGACCCAGGGAACGGCATTCCTACGCCTAGTGGTGCGCGCGGGGATGGGGATTGTGCCCATGCTGCCGGCGCTCGATCTGCTATGGCCGCTCTGGGACGACCGCGGCCAGACGCTCCACGATAAGGCCGTCAACTGTTACGTGGTCAACAATCCGCAGGGCATGTGATGGGTCCGTCTGGTGCGCGGTCTCCCTGGGCGGCAGTGGCAGCGGGTGCGGCCATTCTGGCCGATGCCGCGCTGGCGCGCGTCCTGCTCACCGCGGACATGGACCGGGTTTACTTTTTGGGCCGGCCTATCCTCGCCGTCTGCGCTTTCCGGCGCGCCACCGGACTGCCGTGCCCCACCTGCGGGCTGAGCCGCAGCACGGTGCTGGCGCTGCACGGAAATTTGGGCGCCGCTTGGCAAGTGATGCCGGCCGGACCGGTTCTGGTTCTGGGCGCGCTGGCGGTAGCGGTGGCTTTGCTGATCTATGCCGGTGCCGCGCTGGCCGTGAGGCCGGCGTCGCGGCAGAAGGCGCGGCACTGGATCACGCGAGCCACTGTCGCTTATGGCGCTGCCGCTGTGGTAATTTGGCTGGGCGGGTGGGCCGTGCATTTTCTCGACGCCTGGCATGGCGGGTTGGGAAGGTAAGCTTTCTTGATTGGGCCGGTACGCGAGTCTGGAAAGGCGAGTTCGTAAGGAGGAGTTTCGATGCCGTTTTGCGCAAGCTGTGGTTCGCAAGTCGACGGGAAGTTTTGTCCCAAGTGTGGCGCGCCGATTGGCGCCGCAGCTCCCCCGCCGGGAGCGGCAGCTCCGCCACCGGGAGCAGGTGCTCCGCCGGTGGTCGGCGCCACGCCCATGGCGGATAACGTGGCCAGCACTCTCTGCTATGTGCTCGGTTTCATCACGGGAATCCTCTTCCTGGTGCTGGCGCCGTACAACCAGAACAAAGCGATTCGGTTCCACGCTTTCCAGTCGATCTTTCTGAGCGTGGGCTTCATCGTGGTGAGGATTGTGCTCAGCATTCTCTTCGGCATCTTGTTCCAAGGCTCCGGCTTTTGGTTCATCTATGCAATGTTCTGGCCGCTGTTCGGACTGCTCTGCTTCGTTGTCTGGCTGTATATGCTCTTCCAGACGTATCAGGGCAAAACCATCGTCCTGCCGGTGATCGGCCCCATCGCCCAGCAGCAGGCCTAGGCGGCCGCTGCTCTCCTGCCGCCTCATAGGGGCCGGGCATGCCCGGCCCGCGCTGCGTATGCGCAGCGCGGCCCGCGGCGTCTGCGCCCTTCCCCCGCCGCATCGCGGTAGACTTTGAAGTGCCCCGATGCCTGCGCGTTCAGACCCCCTCCGCATCGCTCTGCAGGTCCTGCTCTATGTTGCGCTGTACTACCTGGCGGTGCTCTCGCTGGCGACCATGTTCCAGTGGCTGGGCCTGTACCTGGTGGGTGTGACGGCTGCCATGTTGCTGGCGGCGATGCTGGCCAACTGGATTTCTCTCCGCATCCACCAAGGTCACCCGCTCCAGGATGCCGGGCTATGGTGGCGCCGCGCCTCCGCGGACAATCTGGCACTTGGGCTGGCCGGCGGCGTTGCGGCCGCCTGCCTGGTGCTGGTTCCCCCGCTCCTGGTGGGGGCCGCGCGGCTGCAGGCGACGCCGGCGGATTCGGCTTCCTGGGACAGCATCGCGCTGCTCGCCATCGTGCTCGCCATGGGCGCAACCGGCGAAGAGCTGTTCTTTCGTGGCTACGGGTTTCAGGTGCTGCTGGATGCGGCCGGACCTTTTGCCACCGTTCTGCCCGTGGGCGTTGTGTTCGCCCTGCTCCATGGCGGCAATCCGCACGCCACCTGGTTCGGCATCGCCAACACCGCCGGGTTTGGCATCCTGTTCGGCTATGCGTATTGGCGCAGCCGCGACCTGTGGCTGCCCATCGGCCTGCACTTCGGATGGAATCTCACGCTGCCGCTGTTCGGCGCCAATCTCAGTGGGCTTACAATGAAGGTGACCGGCCACGCCATGGTGTGGACCGCCGGCAGGCTGTGGAGCGGCGGGGAGTACGGCCCGGAAGCCAGCGTGCTTACCTCCGCTGTCCTGGTCGCGCTGTCGGTTTATCTCTGGAAAGCGCCTGTGCGCCGGCAAAACTCGCCGCTGGTGAGTGCGCCGGATGAAAGTACGCTATGCGAACCATCGCGGCCCTTGGCATCCTGACGCTGGCGCCGGCGCTCGGCGCTGCCGACAAGCTCACCTGGCAGGACCGCGTCGAAATCGATCGTGGGCTTGTCTTCGAATACGCCACCGTCAAAGTGCTCCTGCCGCACTCCCGCAAGCCGCTGGAATTCAACGCCGACGGCACCTGGGACAAAGCGGCGTGGGCGGCCGTCGCCACTCGCACCGGCCCGGCCGCGCGCGAGGGCGACCAGGTGCAGATTACCAAGGTGACGATTGAGGCAGACCGCCTGGTGCTCGACATCAACGGCGGCTTCGAGGGCGGCCGCCACTGGTACAGCAACGCGCAGATCGGCGGCGGGGCCACCAACAACCCCAATATGACTCCCATCGCCCGGGGCGATTCCAATGCCAAGAGCGGCACGTACCTGGTGGTGCTGTTTCACAAGCCGCTGGAGCCGATGAAGGCATCCGAGGTGAAGAAGATGCTCACACCGGTACTGGATTTCGAGAAACACAGCGCCGCGGAGATTTATTCGGAGACCCTGACGCCGGTGGTGCAGGCGGCTATCAAGGAGAAGCGCGTGCTGGAAGGGATGACGCGCGACCAGGTGCTGATGGCGATGGGCCGCCCGGCGCACAAGTCCCGCGAGACCACCGACGGCGTGGAACTGGAGGACTGGGTATATGGCCTCCCGCCCGGGAGGATCACGTTTGTCACCTTCAATGGCGACAAAGTGGTGAAGGTTAAGGAAGAGTACGCCGGTCTCGGCACCATTGCCCGCGATCCGAAGCAATAGGTGGCGCATCACCCGCCAAGAGCTGCCTGGCGAACTATAGCCACAGATGAACACGCCCGGAAAGGCGGAGCCTCATTTGCGTTTTTCTGCGGCTGGTAACGAGCCCTTCCCGCCGCTCGATGCGGCCCTTTCGGAGCCGCGACCGTCAGGGAGTGGTTCGCCACGGGCCCGCAACGTTACACGCTCCGTGGGCTAGGGTACTTGGCCCGCCGGACCGGTGGGTTTTCCCACGGTCTCTCAGGTCCCTTCGCTCTCATCTTGTGCCGCGCCGGCGCGATGAGAAGGGAAAGAGAGCGAAATGAGATCCAAGCACATTCTTTTCCAGTCTGCCCTGTTGCCGGCCTTGCTCGCCGCAGCGGCCGCGGCGCAGCCGTTGACTCGTTTGGGGCGGCTGGAACGCCAGGCGCGGGCCGAAGCTCGGACGCTGCCAGCGTTGCCGGCGAGCTTCCAGCTGGGAGTCCCCTCGCCGGCCCCGTATCGCCTTGGCGCCGTCCTCCAGGCAGAGCTGGATGCGGTAGTGCTCCAGCCTCAGTTGCCGCTGATGGGAATCGAACGGTCATTGGAGGCCGCACCCCAGGCCCGCGGCGGGTGGCTGGCGCTGAACAACGGCAGGTCGGTGTGGAGGATGGCGATTCAATCCGAGGGTGCCTCTGGCGTACGGGTTCATTTTCACGATTTCAACGTCGCCAGCGGCGCCGTCTGGGTTTATAGCGAGGATCGCAGGCAGGTTTTTGGACCTTACGCGGGATCCGGAATCGACCCAACCGGAGACTTCTGGAGCCACACTGTCTTTGCCGATACGGTAGTGGTCGAATATCTGGCGGAGCAGAGGGTAGAAACGGTCCCGTTTTCCATCACACGGATCGCGCACCTGATGGCTTCGGAGCAGACGATGTCGGCGGGGGCGTGCGAACTGGACGTCACCTGTTACTCGCCCTGGGGTTCGATCGCGAGCGGAGTAGGGATGTACATTTTCGAGACGGGGGGCGCCGCCTATGCCTGCTCCGGGGCCCTGATGAACAACACCAACAAGGATTTCAAGCCGTACTTTCTCACCGCCAATCACTGCATTTCCAGCGCCGCCATGGCACAGACGGTTGAGGTCTTCTGGAAGTTCCAGACGGGCGCTTGCAACGGAGCGCCGCCCAATCTCTCGAACCTGCCGACCACGCTGGGCGCGACCTACCTGGCCAGCGCGCCCATCCCTAGCGGCGACTTCAGCCTGATTCTGCTGGCGCAGCTGCCCAACGCCGGACTGACGTTTTATGGCTGGAACAGCCAGCGCGACGGCGCTGCCGATGGGCGGCTCCGTGGTAGGCATACACCACCCCCAGGCCGACTACACGCGCATCATGTTCGGGTCGCGCAACTCGGATGCGACCGTGCAGGTGGGCACGGACACCGCGCCAGCGGCGATGTTTTACCAGATCCAGGCAACCTCAGGCCGCATCGAGCCGGGGTCGTCCGGTTCTCCCCTGTTCACGCCGGACGAGCTGATCGTCGGGACCCTGACCTATGGGCCGGCGGGCAACGCGTGCTCGATCAGCCCGTTTACGGCGGGCTACGCCCGGTTTTCCGCCGCGTACCCGAGTTTGAGCCAGTACCTTTCTCCCGCCCCCGCCGTGACCCTGACGCCGGCGCCGGCTGCGCTCAGCGCCAGTTGGACCATCGGCAGTCCGGCTCCAGCGGCGCAAAGTCTTCAATTGAGCACCACGTCGGCAGCAGCCCTTTCCCTGACCGCCAAGGCGAGCCAGTCGTGGATCGTGCTTTCGGCGGCCAGCTTGAGCGTGAGCCAGGCGAAGCCGGCCGTCTTGCTGGCGGCCCTGAACACGGCCTCCTTCACCGCTGCCGGAACATACACCGGCAGCATCGCCTTGACTGGAACGGGCGTATCCGTCTCCATCCCTGTACAAGTGAATGTCGTGGCCGTGTCAGTGACGGCGGCGCCGGTTTCCTGCAGCGCGAACTGGACCCTCGCGACGCCTGCTCCGGCGGCGCAACCAATTCAAGTGAGCACCGTGTCGGCTTCGGCACTTTCCCTGACCGCCAAGGCGAACCAGTCGTGGATCGTGCTTTCGGCGGCCAGCCTGAGCGTCAGCCAGGCCAGGCCGGCCACCTTTTCGGTGAGCTGGAACACGGCATTGTTCACCGCCGCCGGGACGTACTCCGGTAGCATTGCCTTGACCGGCACGGGCGTCTCCGTCTCCATTCCGGTGGTGGTGAATGTGACGGCTTCGGCCTCGATTGTGACGGGCGGCCAGGCGGCTCTCATCCCGCTGTTTGAAGATGGCGCCGGGGTGGCTACCAGCTTCACGCTGCTCAACCCATACCCTTCGGCGACGGCTGCCTCGCTGGCGTTCTTCTCAGCGGCGGGAGCGCCGGTACCGGTTGCCACCGGCGCGGCGGCTACAGCGTGGCAGAATGTGACGATCCCGGCTTATGGCGCCGCGACCATCACCACCACCGGAAGCTCGAGCATGCAAGAACAAGGCTTCGTGATCATACAGACGGGGGATGCGGCCAAGCGCGTAGCAGCCGAGGCCCAGGTTGGGCAGGACCTGGTCTCGCCGTCCATCGCGCTGACGCCACCGTTCGTGGTGCCGTTCGACGCCACTTCCTCGGCGACAACCACGCTGTATCTCTACAATCCTGCGGCGACCGGATCGGTGACGCTGGGCCTCACCATCTATGGCAGCTCGGGAAATATGCTCGGCACAGGCCAACTCGTGATTCCGCCGCAGCAGCAGGGCACCGTTACCATGTCCAGGACGGTCTCGGTTTTTGCCGGTCAGAAGGGAATGCTTCTTGTCACCGGCCCGGCACCGGTTTGGAGCACGGGTGTCCGGGTAGGAAGTGACGGCCGCATCGACATGGTTCCGCCGGGGGTGAATCACTAGCCGTTGCCGCGCCTGCGCGAGGCTCTGGCATACTGAAGGTCGGTTTCCATGAGCCCGCCGCCATCCTCCACTTTCCGCGCTGCCGGCTGGCTGGCATTCGGATCGGCGGCGGCCATCGTTTTCTCGATTGCGGCTTCGCAAATTCTGCTCGGCGCGGCACTGGCGGCTTTACTGATCTCGCGCGCGCCCCTGCGGCTGCCGGCCATCAAATGGGCGCTGGCGCTGTTCCTGTTGGGAACACTGCTGGCGTGGGTGCTCTCAGGCAATCTCGCGGCCGGCATGCCGCAGATCAAGAAGATTTACGTGTTTGCCGAATTGCTGGTGGTCTTCTCGTGCCTGCGTGATGCGGGCTGGATTCGCCGCCTCTTTCTGGTGTGGGCGGGCTTCGCGGCTCTGACGGCAGCCTGGGGATGCGTCCAGTTTGCCGGCAAAATCAGGGAGGCTCATGCCCTGGGTCTCGGCCTTTCGCACGGCTTCTACGATTTCTATGTCGCGGAACGGATCAAAGGTTTCACCAGCCACTGGAATACGTTTTCCGCCGAGGAGATGTTCGCCCTCATCATGCTGGCCGCCCTGCTCATGTTCGGGCGCGCGCCGCGAAGCTGGATCTGGCTCAAGGCCGTGTGCGCCTTTCTGATCGCGCTGGCGGTGCTGCTGGCCGAAACCCGCGGCGTCTGGTTCGCCACCGCTGCCGCGGGCTTTTATCTGTTGTGGGCTTGGAAGCGGAAGCTGCTGCTTCTGGCGCCGGTGTTGATCGTGCTGGCGGTGGTGGCTTCCCCATCCGCCATCCGCGAGCGCTTCCGCTCCATCGTGCAGCCAACCAGGGTGGACTCCAACCAGTTCCGCATCGTGGTCTGGCGCACCGGCCTGCGCATGATTGCGGCTCACCCCTGGCTGGGCCTGGGCCCGGAAGAACCCCACGTACAGTTTCAGCAATGGCTGCCCGGCGACATCCGGCCGCCGCTGCCTCCCGGCTACTACGGACATCTGCACAATGTCTACCTGCAATACGCGGCGGAGCGCGGCATTCCGACCATGCTGGTGATGCTTTGGCTGCTGATCCAGATCGTGGTGAATTTCCGGCGCGGCTTGCGGGGCCTGCCGCCCGGGCGGGATGACCGGCGATTCCTCTTGCACGGGGGCATCGCTGCCGTGCTGGCGATTCTCGCCGAGGGATTCGTCGAGTACAACCTCGGCGACAGCGAGGTACTCACCATGTTCCTGGTCGTCACCGCTTGCGGTTATCTGGCCCTGGAGAAAGATATCGCCTGGGAATCTGTCAACGTGCCGTGAAAAATGACAGACCACGAAAGGCGATGGTCTATCCACCTATTTCAGAATGACTTTGGCAACGCCCGTGTTGTTGGCGCTGTCGGCGGCCCGCAGGACCACAAGGTGCTCACCGGGAGCGAGGTTGGCGAGATCCAGGACGAACCGCTCGCGCAGCGAATCGATCACGCCGTCGGCGGCATCCATCGGCACCCAGGCGGCGGCGTCGACCGAGTACTCGGCGCGGCGCAAGGCCGATGCGGCGTCCACCGCTTCCCATTCGATGTGAGCGGAGAGGCCGTTGCGCGCAGCGCTGAGGACGGTGACGGCGGGAGGCGTGTTGTCGATCATCACCGGCGTGCTGACCAGTTGCGCCTCGCGCGCGCTGGCGGGCGGGTTGACCTCCCGGTCTGAGGCCACCACGCGGAAGTAATACTGGCCGTCAGCCAGCACGTCGGCGTCGAAGGTCAGTGAACTGTCATGCAAGTCGGCCTTCAGCAGCTTCCACTGCGTTTCGTCCGCGCCCCTGAAATAGACGCTAAATACCAGCCGGTCGCCATCCGGATCGTCGGCCTGCCAGACCACGGTGATTTGCTGCTGCGCCGCGCGCGGCAGAGTCTGGGTGGTGGTTCCGGCGGCGTTCGTATCGGCCGAGTCCGTCACCGTGACGCTGTACGCTGAGTTGCTGGAGACGGCCGCCGGCCGGGCGCCTTGGGCGATGGCGGCCTGCTGCGTCAGCACGTTGATGCTGCGGATCACGGGCGGCGAATTCTGCGGCAGGTACGCGAGGGTTACGCTGTTGACCACCGGGGTCAGGCCGCCGACGCCGGACATTTCGGCTTTCCATTGCACGTAGCGGGCGTTGGGGCTGGTGATGCGTGAGCCGGCCGGGTCGCGCAACGGTTCAGACCAGTCGCTCCAGGTCCGGTCGGGTTTGGTGGCATTGCCGGAGCGGGTACGGAACACGAGAGCGCAGCCGGCCGGTTGATCGGCGCGCCAGCTCAAGCTTCCCCAGCGGGAGGCGGTGCCGGCGTCATGCACGGGCGCTTCGTACTCGCCCGATGCGCCGGGCGTGTCGCCCAGGCGGAGAATGCGGCCCATGTTCGCGGTGGCCGCGAGGACTGAATGGTCCGAAGGTAGGAGGCGGGTGGTCTGGCTCTCGTTAGTCTGGGTCACCAGGGTGACGCGGCGGTCGGGCGCCAGGCCGTAAATGCGGCCCTCCACGTCGGTGGAAAACAGAATCTGCTTTTCGAGCGCGAGCACGTCATAGACGTTCTCTTCCTTCGACGACCAGAGTGTTTCGACGGTATTGTCCGGGTTGATGCGATAAACCGCGGATTTTTCCACGTTGCTCAGGTCCACCGCCGGTGTGAATTGCGTGCTCACCTGGGGTGCGGCTGCCGGCGCTTGCGGCTGCGCGGGCGCGCTTGCGGTGGGCGGCTTGATCTCTCCGCCCGGCCCGGCGGCCTGCGCCTCCACGGTGATGCTGGTGGTCACGGCGGTTCCCGGCTGGCCGGCGCCAGTGCTCTGGACGGCCTGCGCAGCGGCTTGCGACAGTTTTGCCACTGACCCTCCCAGCGCTGCGACGTAGATGGAGCCATCCGGCATGGGAACGATGGCGCGAATCTCCGGGAGGCTGGCGTTATACAGCACGAAGGCTTTGTCTTTGGCGGAAATGCGGTACAGGATTCCGTTAGGCTCCGTGCCGGCCAGCAGGCGGCCCTGTCCGTCCATCGCCATTCCAGTCACGTGCGATTGACCGGTATCGTAGTACAACTCGCCTTTGCCCGCCGCGTCTACACGGAAAACCTTGCCCTGGTCGCCGGTGCCGACATAGAGCGTATCGTCCGGCGCCATGGTCAGCGACCAGATGTAGCGCGCGTGCGGCGCGAAGTATTCCTCCGCCTGTCCGTTGCGGATGCGGTAGACTTTCCCGTCCGGCGAGGAGCCGGCGTAGACGGCGCCGTCATGGCCGACGGCAATCGCAAACACCTCAGGCTGATCGGCGGTCCACAGCAGGCTCGATGTGCCGTCGCGGCCGATGCGGTAAACGCGGCCGCGGTTGCCGGTGGCGGCGTAGAGGGTGCCATCATGCGCTTCCGCTACCGCCCAGATGACCGGCTGGTCGGAGCTGAAGACCGTTTCCACCTTGGGCGCCAGCGACAGGCGGCCTTCGCGGCTCAGGGAGATGCCCTGGAACCGGCCGCGAATGAAATCGCTCCAGGAGCCCAGTTCCCAGGCCGTGGTGCTGCTGGCTGCGGCGATCCAAGGGAGCAGCAGAGCGATGCCGAAGAGGAGCATGGTCCGCGAGGAGATGCTACACAACTGCCTGGCAGGCGAAAGCGCCTGCCCCACTCGGGGTCGGCTTCCGGCGATCATGGTTTCACTTCCACCTGAATGGTTTTGACGCCTGAGATCACCATATCGCCACCGTCGATCTCCATCGACGCGATTTTGGAGTTGCGTACCTGGGTGATGCCGGCGACGTTATTCTGGGCGCCCTCCAAAACCAGGGCGATCGAAGCGGGCGGAGCGGGCAAATCCGCGCCCTCCAGTTGAAATGCAGCGTCGGCGCGCCAGACCCGCACGTAAGCCTTGTTGTTGGCGTGCAGGTTATTGGCGGTGGCGATCACCTGGCCCGGGCTGTGCGGGCTGGCGGTGATGGCCTGCCGGAAGTCGTTCAGATTGGCGATGGCCGCGTCCGACACCGTGAAGTACAGCGGGCCGGATTGCGCTCCGGCCGGCACCTGGTAATCGACGGTGCGCGTCACCTCGGCGCCGTTCTCGCCGGTGAGCAGCACGCGCAGCCGCACCGGATCGCCCGGCCGCACCTCGCGGCGCGACGCCGACAGCGAATCGATGCTCCATTGTTTCTTCTGCTCGAACGCCTCGACGGCCAGCGACACGCTCTTGAGCTTCATCGCGTCAAAACCGCTCTGCATCACGTAGGCGAGGGGGATGGCTGCGCTCAACGAGATCTGCTGGGCCGCGCCCGTGTCACTGGTGAACAGGTTATGAATGCGCAGGGGCGCCGGCGCGTTCTGAAACTGGATTTCGCCACTCACGCGCATACTGGAAGCGCCCACCGCCCGCTCGGTCGAATCGATCGCCGAATAAATCGCCATTTGCAGCAGCAGCGGGGAAAGCAGCGGATCGCCGACCATTTGCATGTGATAGCTGTCCACGGCGCGGCCGGCGCGAGAGACGGCGATGGAAACCGGGACCATGGCGGGGAGCTTGCCGAGATCGCCGGCAATGGCCGTATCGCCGTCCAGGTGGATAGCGCCCATCCACTCTTTCGACGTCGCCAGCTTGAACGACGTATTGTTGCTCGCCACCACGGAGACCACTTCGGCGCGCGCGAACGGTAAGGCGGTTGGCCCCAGATCGAGAAACCGGTGGCCGAAGGCGAAGATGCGGCCGCCTTCGATGTGGGTCACCGTGCCTTGCGCGCCCACGCTGTAATCCCCGGCCAGCAGCAGCACGCTGATCATGGATCCCGGCTTCAGGTCCGCCGGGTTCCCCATCGCCGCCGGCGCATCGCCGCCGCCGGAGATCATCTGGCGCGGTTCCAGGCCGAGCTGCCGTAATTGCGGCGTGAAAGCCTCCAGCGTGCCCGGGCTGAATCCCGCGAAGCTGAGCGGGGTCGCGATATCCACCATGCGTGGGCCGCCCGCCATGGCCGGCGCGGGCTGCGCAAAGAGATGGCTAAGGTCGGCGTCGGCCAGCGCCACGCGGCCGGTCCTGCGGGCGGCCACGGTGGAGGGTCGCACCATATCCTCGATCGGCCGGATGGCGGCAATCGGGTCTTTGGCGAATGGAAAGGCCATGGCGACCGCGCCGGCCAGCTTCCCGTCCAGGTAAACGGGGCTGCCGCTCATGCCCTCCATGACGCCGGTGTGAGCCAGCGGTCCGCCGGAGAGGCGCGCCAATATCAGCGATTCCTTGGGGGCAATGTTGTCCAGGATTCCCAGAATCTCTACCTGGAATTCCTCGACTTTACTGCCTGTGAACACCGTACGGCCGGTGCCGTGCATGCCGGCGCGGACGTCTTCGATGGGGAAGAACGAGGTCTGGGAGGATAGTCCCGCGCACAACGCGAGAGCAGCCGGAATCGCCCGCCGAAGCACATCCCTATTGTAGCCGCGCCGCGCGGATGCATCTACAATAGGTTGCCATGGACCGGATGGAGGAGCTGCGCCGCCGCCATCGTGCCGCCGAACTGGGTGGAGGCGCGGAGCGCCGCGAGCGGCAGCACAAAGAAGGAAAGCTGTCCGCACGCGAGCGCATCGAACTGCTGGTCGATGAAGGCTCGTTTGAAGAACTAGACAAGCTGGTCACCCACCGCTGCCGCGATTTTGGTATGGAAGAACAGGTGGTGCCTGGCGACGGCTTTGTCACCGGCCACGGCCGGATCGATGGCCGCCTGGTCTTCGTCTTCGCTCAGGATTTCACGGTTTTCGGCGGCTCACTTTCCGAAACCAACGCGCAAAAGATCTGCAAGATCATGGACCTGGCGCTGAAAACGGGGGCGCCCGTGATCGGGCTGAACGATTCCGGCGGCGCCCGCATCCAGGAGGGCGTAGTGTCGCTGGCCGGGTATGCAGACATCTTCCTGCGCAACACGCTGGCCAGCGGAGTGGTTCCGCAAATCTCCGCCATCATGGGGCCGTGCGCGGGCGGCGCGGTGTACTCGCCCGCCATCACCGACTTCACGTTCATGGTGGAGGGCACCAGCTACATGTTTGTAACCGGACCGGCCGTCATCAAGACCGTGACCCACGAGGACGTCACCAAGGAGAAGCTGGGCGGCGCCGCCACTCACAATTCGGTGAGCGGAGTGGGCCATTTCACAGCCGCCGACGATGCAGAGTGCCTGCGCATGATCCGCGAGCTGGTGAGCTACCTGCCGCAAAACAACCGCGAGGACCCGCCGCGGCGCGCCTCGGCCGACCCGGTTGACCGCATGGACCCGGCGCTGGACGCCATTGTGCCGGGCGAATCCAACCTGCCCTACGACATCAAGGACGTCATCCGCCGGGTGGTGGACGACGGAGAGTTCTTCGAGGTCCACGAGCATTTCGCGCGCAACATTGTGGTCGGCTTCGCACACATGGACGGCCGCTCGATTGGTATCGTGGCGAATCAGCCCGCGTTTCTGGCCGGCTGCCTCGACATCGACTCGTCCACCAAGGGCGCACGCTTTGTGCGCTTCTGCGACGCATTCAATATCCCTCTGTTGACACTCGAAGACGTGCCCGGTTTCCTGCCCGGGACAGAGCAGGAATTCGGCGGCATCATTCGTCACGGCGCCAAGCTGCTCTATGCGTTCGCGGAAGCTACCGTACCCAAGGTTACCGTCATCACGCGCAAGGCCTACGGCGGGGCGTATTGCGTGATGGGGTCCAAGCACATCCGCACCGATATCAACCTGGCATGGCCCTCCGCCGAAATCGCCGTGATGGGGCCGGAGGGAGCGGTCAATATTGTTTACCGGCGCGAACTGGCGGCCGCGGACGACCAGGCGGCCATGCGCCGGCAGAAGGTGGCGGAATTCACGGACCGTTTCGCCAATCCGTTTGTGGCGGCCGAGCGCGGCTACGTGGATGACGTCATCGAACCTCGCGAAACCCGTCCCCGGGTGATCCGCGCCCTCCGCATGCTGGAGACCAAAGTGGACACCATGCCGCGCAAAAAGCACGGCAACATCCCGTTGTAGGGGCCGGGCATGTCCCGGCCCACGGGTGCCCGCACCAGCGCGCAAGGCCAATCGGCGCCATCGATTTTTTCTATTGGCAACCAGACCTCAAGGCTCCTACAATTTACAATGGTCTACCATCCGTTCGGATCGTGAAGGCCGCTTTTTGCCCGGCTCGGGCACCCTGAAGGAGAGATCATCCGTGACTCCGAAAGAAGTACTAGAGTTTGCCAAGAAGAACGATGCCAAGCAGCTGGATCTGCGGTTCACCGATATTCCGAGCTTGCAGCATCACGTATCGTATCCGATCAGCGAGCTGGACGAAGGCAGCTTCGAGGACGGATTCGGGATGGATGGATCGAGCATCCGCGGCTGGGCGGCGATCCACGAGAGCGACATGCTGCTGATCCCGGACCCGGAGACGGCGGTGATGGATCCGTTCGCGGAGACGCCGACGTTGGTGATGATCGGGGACGTGCAGGACCCGATCACGCGGCAGCGGTATGAGCGGGACCCGCGGTGGATCGCGCGCAAAGCGGAGCTGTACCTGACCAACAGCGGGGTGGCGGACACGGCGTATTTCGGAGCGGAGGCGGAGTTTTTCATATTCGACAACGTGAGTTTCGATCAGAACCACCAGTCGGGGTATTACTTCATCGACGCGGAGGAAGGGCGGTGGAACTCGGGGCGGCGGGAGAACAACCTGGGGTACCGGCCGCGGTACAAGGAAGGATATTTCCCGGTGCCGCCGACGGATCATTACCAGGATCTGCGGAGCGAGATGGTGCAGACGATGATCCAGTGCGGGTTGCACATCGAGTGCCATCACCACGAGGTGGCGACGGGGGGCCAGTGCGAGATCGATCAGCGTTTCGACAAGCTGGTGAAGTCGGCGGACAACATGATGCTGTACAAGTATGTGATCCGCAACGTGGCCAACCAGTACGGCAAGACGGTGACGTTCATGCCGAAGCCGATCTTCGCGGACAACGGGAGCGGGATGCACACGCACCAGAGCCTGTGGAAGGGGGGTACGCCACTGTTTGCAGGGGACGGATATGCGGGATTCAGCACGATGGGGCTGCATTACATAGGCGGATTGCTGAAGCACGCACGGGCGCTGTCGGCGATCATCGCGCCGACGACGAACAGCTACAAGCGGCTGGTGCCTGGGTATGAGGCGCCGGTGAACCTGGCGTACTCACGGCGGAACCGATCGGCGGCGTGCCGGATCCCGATGTACTCGTCGAGTCCGAAAGCGAAGCGGGTGGAATTCCGGCCGCCGGACCCGGCGGCGAATCCGTACCTGGCGTTTGCGGCGATGCTGATGGCGGGGCTGGACGGGGTGATGAACAAGATCAACCCGGGGGAGCCGCTGGACAAGGACATCTACGACCTGTCGCCGGAAGAGATGAAGGCGGTGCCGTCGATGCCGGGGAGCCTGGATGAGGCTTTGAGCTGCCTGGAAGACGACCACGCGTTTCTGCTGCGCGGGGACGTGTTCAGCGCGGAACTGGTGGAGACGTACATCGACTACAAGCGGAAGAACGAGGCCGAGGCGGTGCGCCTGCGTCCGCACCCGTACGAATTCGCGCTGTATTACGACGTGTAGGGAGGCTCGGAACGCCGGAACAAGGCTTGCTGACGCGCGCGGCTCGGTACGAATCGGAGCCGCGACCGTCAGGGAGCGGAACAAATCTTGAGCCACAGAGGAACACAGATCAACACAGATAAGAAAAACTAAAAGCG
>Ga0181535_10003072_pt1 | contig 19687 bp, 14 predicted proteins | sample PEATcosm2014_Bin_44_FD_119774 | JGI IMG/M metagenome (GOLD analysis project Ga0181535, IMG submission 119774) | Peatland microbial communities from MTU Mesocosm Facility, Houghton, MI, USA - PEATcosm2014_Bin17_30_metaG | ecosystem: Environmental > Terrestrial > Soil > Wetlands > Peat | place... | reverse complement strand
GAGTCAAGCTTTGCCTGGCTCCGTTTACTTCCACTGCGCGGATGCCCACTTTCCCGGCTCCGTTTCAGCCGCCCGCGGGCGACCAAAAGTGTTCGGCGTTACTTCGACGCCGAGTTCGCTACTACCGCGCCTGCCGGCTTCTGCTGAGTCGTACTGGCCGACTTACTCCCCGCGCTTCCCTCGCGACTCTTCTTTTCGGCTTCGGCTTCGGCATCGGTCACGTAGCGGAACTGTTGCACGCGCCCCGGAAAGATCTCCGAGGTGAAAACCCGGTTCTTCTTGTCGATCGTGATGCTTGCCAATCCCTGGAATTGCCCAGGAAGCAGCCCATGGCCGCCTAGCACGATGAGCAACTGCCACTCGCGGTTGAAAACCTGTATGCGATCCTGCATGCCGTCGGCTACCCAGATGTGGCCGTCGCCATCAATTGCCACCCCCTTCGGTCGCCCGAAGTATCCCGGGCCGTCGCCGTTCTTCCCGAACGTCCTGATAAACTGGCCGTCGGCATCGAAGACCTCGATGCGGTCATTCAGGGTATCTGCGACGTAGAGGTTGCCGTCTTTATCGACCGCCAAGCCGGTGGGCTTGGCAAAATCCCCGGGCGTGGTGAGTTCGTGTTTGTGCCCGGTGGTACCGATCTTGCGCAGCAATTTGAGGGAATCCGCGTCGTACACCAGCACCTGGTCGAGTTCGATGTCGGCAACGTAGAGGAGTCGGTTCTCTCGATCGATGGCAAGTCCGCCCGGGCTAACCATTCCCTCCGTAATGACTTCCGTCGCCTTGTGGCTCGCGTCAAAGACCAGGACATGACGCAGACCGGGATCAGAGACGAAGAGCCGGTCATTGTCATCCATCGCCAAGCCAATGATTCGAACAAAGTGGGCATGCACTTTGTTCTTGATCAGCTCGGCCTCTCTGGTTTCCGTGTTGAAGATGAAGATGGCGCCAACCCTCTGGTCGGCCACATACAGCTTGCCTGAGGAATCCACGGCCATTCCGTAGGGCTCGGCGAGTTGGAAAAGAAACTTGGTGTTATCAACCTCCGGCGTTGTGCCGGCGAGCCGATCCATCCATTTCCCCTTCTTAGTCGGGGCGGTTTCGACCTGACTCAGCTTCTGGGCCGAAAAGAATGCCTGATACCGAATGCGCGCAATCGCAGGTGGATTCGGCCAGACGATATTGGAATAGTCGATTATTGGCGCCGGCTTCGGTGCGTCGCTATCCTTCTTCTTATTATCTTTAGCGAACACGGAGACGGGCGCGAGCAGCACCAGGCTTGCCAGTGCAAACAGCGCCAGCAGTTTCTTGCCGTGGTGAATCGAACTTGAGCCAGCGTCAAACATCGAAATCATTCTCCTCATGTGCGGGCTACCGCTTTGTCAGATCCTTATGGCATGTAGCGCAAAAAGCCGCGTTGTTGACCTGATCCTTCGCCAACAAATCGGGCTGAGCCGAAGAGTGTGGCTGATGGCATGTCAGGCAATTGATCTGAGTCAAGACTTTGGTGATGTTGGCCGGGTCCATCACGTTCGTAACTGGGTGGCCATCCACTGGATGTCCCTTGCCAAACTTCAGCGGTAGCACAACGACCCTATTCTTTTTGAAGTAATCTTCCGGAAGCTTCACCTTCCCGTCGAAGATTGTCATCACGTGATCGGCTTCGATTTTCTTGGGGGCCCGGTCGGGGCCGTGGCACTCGAGGCAAAGAGCGCTGGTATTGTTGGACCGCAGCAGATGCTCGTTATTGCTCCCGTGCGGCTCATGGCAAGTGGCGCAACCCTGTTCGAATGCCGGCTGGTGCAGATATTTCTTCTTGTGCTGTTCGGCCTGCTCGGCGTGACACCCCAGGCAAACATTCACTGCATCGGGCTTGGGGAATCCGGGCGAACGACCGGCATGGGGATTGTGGCAATCGGTACAATCACCCATCGCACCCGGGTGCTGAACCTTGGCCTTTTCGATCTGCTCGGTCTTCTCGGCGTGACAGGTAACGCAAAGCGACTTGGCATCGGCCTGCGTCAATACGATCTTGCCGTCTTTGGCCGCCGCGTGGCAGGTGTCGCACTGCCCGCCGGCAAAGGGTGCGTGCGTGAACTTCGCCATCAGTTTTGGCTGAGCGGACTGATGCGGATCGTGGCAGGTGAGGCAGTCAGCCTTATCAATTGGTTGATTCTGGTGCGCCTTGGCGATGGCCGCATCCTTCGGATCGTGGCAATCGATGCACAGCGCCGGCGCATCTTTGGTCAGATGGAAGTCGAACTCACGCTTGCCGCGCTCGCCCGTCTTGTGCGTAACGTGGCACGTGTCGCAACCCATATCGAGCGCAGCGTGCCGGCTGCCGCCCTTGGGCACATTCATGCCGGTGTCGTGGCAGCTCAGACACAGGTTTGCGTCCTTAGTATCGCCACTGACCGGCTTGAGCAACTGATTTTTGTTATCCGCCGCGTGCGGGTCGTGACACTTGACGCAGTCTCGAACCGCCGGGCTGTGAACTTTGCCCTTTATGTCGGCGGCTTTCTTGTCTGCGTGGCAGGTGAGGCACAGGCCGTAAGTTGTAGTAGTGATCAGCTTTACGCGGGTAATATCTTTATTAATGCGGACTTCATGACAACTCGTACAACCCGTTGCAATGGCCGAATGAACTACCTTGCCTTTTGACTTATCCTCGTGGCACTCAATGCACTTGGCGCTATCGACATCCTTCGGAAGCGGAACTGGGTGCGTGGCAGCGAGCATTCTGCCCGTGCACAAGAGGCAACCGAAGACCAACAAAACCCAATTGCGTTTCACTCCGACCTCCGCCACAACAATATGCAAGCGCGTGACCGGAGTAGAACGCAGTCCGAAGTTCACCGAAAAAATATCGATAAGCTAATTAGAATGTGATAGTTAATTTAAAATAAGCCAGGGAAAAAATATTGTTTCCCGTTCTCTTAATCCCGCCAATATGGGCCCTTTCCCGCAGTTGCCTCGTGAAATTCCACAACCCCGACCTGAACAAAACGACTAGGTTTGCACGTTTTTGTCCGCTTGGGGAAATGCGGGTGAGCAGCCCGCAAGTTCTTGTCCTTGAGTCAGCACTCGCGATTTGTGATCGACGTCATAGCCTCGTGGAGAGACAAGATGCGAACATTGAAGCAATGCGCGGAACAGTTGGAATAGGTTGGATAGTCACTTTGCTGGGTGATATAGCCCACAATTGACTGGGTTCAGGTCGGAAAGCTATTCTGCAAGCTATTGAATTTTTGTAAGTTAGCTCGCAATCGTTTCTGGCACCGTACGTGCACTTGCGATTCCCAGTAGCTCAAAGGAGCCCCGCATGGGTTTTAAGGAAATCTGGTCGAAAGTTCATAAGACGCTCTCTTCGGTGCGCACGGGGATCATTCTCTTATTAGTCGTGGTCGTATTTTCGGCTGTAGGTACGGTAGTTCTGCAACGCCCGGCCACCGACCCGAGCGAAATTCAGCGCGCATACTCTCCGGCGACGCTGATGTGGTTAGATCGGTTTGGGCTCACCGATGTCTACCATGCGTGGTGGTTTGCCGTTTTGCTTGGACTGGTAAGTATTAGCATCATTCTTGCTTCTCTTGATCGCTGGCCGACCGCCTGGCGCTTTTACGCTCGTCCAAATCGCCGTCCAGAAGCGCATTTTCGCGCGGCCCTTCCTCACCACAAAGAGTTCAAAATCACTGATGCCAAGTCTGGCCTGGACGCCGCCGAGCGTGCGCTGATCAAGATTGGCCTCAGGCCCGAACGTGTGGTCGAAAACGACGAAGTCTCTCTTTATTCCGAGCGAAACCGGTTTTCCGTCCTGGCGGTATACATTGTCCACCTCAGTTTGTTGATGATTTTCGCTGGCGGCATCGTTGATGCCCTGTATGGCTATCGCGGATCGCTGATGCTGACCACGGGCGAAACCAGCAACATGATCACGGTGCGACAGAAGGGAGGAATGGAGAAGAAAACGCCGATTCCCTTCTCCATCCGCTGCGACGCTGCCGGACAGGAGAATTACGCTGATGGCAGCCCAAAGCGGTGGTGGTCAGATCTGGTGGTTTTGGACAAGGGCCGCGAGATCGAGCGCAAGCAGATCGTCGTGAACGATCCGCTTACCTATCACGGTATTCGTTTTTACCAGGCGAGTTTCGGAGCGAGCAGCAAGATCGATCATTTCCAGTTGCGGGCGACGCCGCTGAACGGCGAGGCGCAGACGATCACGCTGGCGCCGCAACAGACGGTACAACTCGGCGCGGAGAACACGATCAGAGTTAGCCGCTTCGTCCCCGACTACTACATCCAGGACGGAGAAGTTCACCAGCGATCCGACGAGCTCTCTAATCCCGCGATCGAGCTCACGCTGACCAGTAAGGGCAACAGCCACAGTGTATGGCTGTTTCCGCGCGAGGCCAACGGGGTGCAGGACGCCAATGGCGGTTACTCCTTTGCACTCACCGACCTGAAACCGAAGCTGTACACCGGTCTCGAGGTGTCGCACGAACCCGGACAATGGTTCGTGTGGGGCGGCGTGCTGCTGATGGCGCTCGGATTGGGTGTCGCGTTCTATCTCGTCCACATGCGCTTCTGGGTGACGACTCTGTTCGACGCCCGGCAGGGGTTGCTGTTGTGGGCCGGGGGCGCGTGTAACAAGAACCGCGAGCGCTTTGAACAGCGCTTCGCTGAAGTGACCGAGGCAATCGCCAAGGAACTGAACGGCAACAGCAACGTAACGGAATTGAAGAAGCAGAACGAGCCTGCCGAGAAGGAAACCATGGCTCGCGTGTAGCCAGCCATTCATCGTCCCGGCAGGTGCGAATGCGCGCATGCCTTGGACCACTTACAACTGCCGCGTACGCGAAGACTTAGAACGCGTACCGGGCAACCGGAGGTTTTTAACTGATGTCGCGAGCAAGAGCAGAGCAGACGTCAACAGGGAACGCGCTGCTGGTCATGGTCGGCCTGGGTATGCTGTTCCTGCTGTTTACGGCATTCCTTGGAGTGATGAAGACACACGCCGGCCCGATCTATGGCGAAGCTAACATGCTTTACACGGCGCTGATCTTCTACGGCGGAGCGAGTGCGCTCTACATGGGATTTGGCGTGACCGGCATTGAACGCTACGTTAAGTTTGCGTCACTTTCCACCGCACTTGGTTTTGCCGCTAACACGGCGGCCGCCGCTCACCGCTGGTATATGGCCGGACATCCGCCGTTTTCGACGCTCTATGAGATGTTGCTCAGCTTCGTCTGGACGGTGGCCGCATTGACCCTGATCGCGGAGCGCCGGTATAAAGTAAAGATTATCGGCAGCGTAACGATGCCGCTGGCAGTGGTGAGCGTCATTCTGATGCAACTGTTGCCTTCCGAGGTCCGCCCGCTGGTTCCGGCGCTGCAATCAACCTGGCTGCACGTTCACGTCACGCTGGCCATGCTCGCGTACGCGGCTTGCGCGGTGAGTTTTGCGCTGGCGATGATGTTTCTGATCCAGGATGACATGAAGACCGAATCCTTCCAGGCGCTGACGGCGCTTGGAATGGTCGCCGTCTATGCCGGCATGATGCTGCGCTTCCGCGCTGGCGGCTTCGCGGTTGTGGCCTGGGACCCGACGCAGAATTCCGAAGCTTTCCTGTCCCGCGGCGTCCGCCTGTTCGTCACCATACCCGATCTCGGTTGGCTCTTCTTGCTCGTCCTGCTGGCGACGATCACTCCTCTTGTGCTCTACGTGCTTGGGCGGGTGAAACAGGACGGGACCTTTTTCGATCACGCCAATAAGGCAATGTTCGTCAGCATTCTATTGCAGGCCGTGGCGCTGGCGGCCTTTATCCTGCGATCACAGAACGGCGCTTACGCTTCGCCCGATGCCGATGGCGCCTTCCCGACGGCACTGGCGGCTAGTCCGTTCCTGCTCTCTGGCATGCTTGGCGGAATCTTCGCGGGGTTGCTTTACCTGCTGCTGCTGTGGCGGCGCGAAGGCCTGCAAAAGATGCTGCCCCCAGCCAGCAACCTGGACCAGATCACTTACAAGACAATCTGCATCGCCTTCCCGCTGCTAACGCTGATGATTGCCGTGGGCGCTTACTGGGCCAACCAGACTTGGGGATCTTATTGGAGCTGGGATCCGAAGGAAACTTGGGCGGCAATTACCTGGCTCGTCTATGCAGGCTATCTGCACATGCGCGTTACTCGTGGCTGGAAAGGCCGGAGGGCGGCTTACTTCGCGATTCTAGGATTCGCGGTCGTCATCTTTACATTCTTCGGAGTGACGTACCTGTTGCCTGGACTGCACGCTTACGCTTAGCGCCCTCTGATATCCATTACCCTCCCACCGGCGGAAGCTGAAAGGCTTTCGCCGATTCTTTTTGCCCCGCCTCGTACTCCAGCAAAGCAAATCGCCGGGGCCGGCTCAGCATCCAGCACTAAGAGAATTATTGATCAAAACACCCAGAGCGGCAGCTTTTCTTGCAAAAACGTGGAAGATAGTAGACTCATTCAGGAGGTTGGTATTCGATCGTGAGCCGCGTCCGCATGAACTGGAGCGTGATCGTCCTGCTGCCCGTGGCTTTTGTCCTGCTCAACGGACTGCTGATCTTTGTGCTGATAACGCTCTCGATCGATAGTGGGCTGCGGCGACCGATTCTGGTGGTCGCGACAGCCGGGGCGGTTGTCGTCTGCGCGGTTGTGTTTATGGTAATGGCAGTTGTGTTCCGGCGCCCAATGCTGGAGTTGCAGGAAAAGATTGCCATGGTTCGTCTAGGGGACATGCACACTGTGGTTGAGTTCGCGAGCCGCAACGATGAGGTCGGCGACTTGGGACGCGATTTCAATGCCATGGTTCGTCAACTTCGCGAGAGCCGCGAAGAGATCCAGCACCTGCACCGGACGCAGATGTCGCGGGCCGAGCATCTGGCGACTCTGGGAGAACTAGCTGCGGGACTGGCGCATGAGATTCGCAATCCGCTGGCCGGCATAGCAGGGGTGATCGAGATTATTGGTCGTGACCTGCCCAAGGAAAGCCCGGCTCGAAAGGTACTTAAGGATGTTCGTACCGAGGTGGCGCACATCAATCGCATCGTCTCCGACCTGTTGGAGATTGCGCGGCCCAAGGCGCCGGTGTTTAGCAGTTCCGACGTGGTAGCTACGGCCGAGCAGGCTTTGCTGTTTGCACGCGAGCAGGCCATGGCGAAGTCTATTTCGTTGGATTTGATAAAGGACGAACCGCTTCCGCCCATCGAGCACGACAGCGGGCAGATTCAACAGGTGTTGCTGAACCTGCTCTTGAATGCCATCCAGGCGTGCGAAGAAAAAGGAAGCGTGAAGATTGAGTTCGGACAGGACAAGGAAGAGGTCTGGATAGCCGTTACCGACACCGGCAGGGGAATTTCCCGCGAAACGCTGCCGAATATCTTTAGGCCGTTTTTCACCACGAAGGGAAACGGAACCGGACTCGGTTTACCGTTGGCTAAGCGCGTTGTCGAGGATCACAATGGACGCATCGAAGTAGAGAGCTGGCCGGGCAAAGGCAGCCGGTTTGTGGTGTGCCTGCCCAAGCGCCAGCAGTCTGCTGTAAACTAGAAACAGACACATGGCCACGGAAAAAGTACTGATCGTGGACGACGAGAAGCTCGTCAGGTGGTCTCTGCGCCAGAAGTGCGAGGAGTGGGGATACCACACGCTGGAAGCTGAAACCGGTTCCGCCGCACTCAAGATTGCGCGCAACGAGTCTCCAGATCTCGTGCTGCTTGACGTGCGCCTGCCCGACATCAGTGGGATACAGCTTTTGGAACAGTTGAAGCAATCAGGCGGAGCGCGTGCGGTTATCATGATCACCGCCGATCCGCAACTGGAAGACGTCAAGCTGGCGCTTAAGCTAGGTGCGTATGACTTTATCGGCAAGCCGCTTGATTTTGAAGAACTTGCAGTGACTATGAAGAATGCCCTGGAAACCACCCGGCTACGCACCGAGGTGGAGTCGCTGCGCGGTGAAGTGCGCCGCAGGACGGGCTATCACGATGTGATCGGCGTCTCTCCACGGATGACCGAGTTGATGAACTTCGTTCGCAAGATCGCTGACAGCGAAGCCACTACGATCCTCATCCAGGGCGAAAGCGGCACCGGCAAAGACCTGATTGCAAAGGCTATCCACTACCAGAGCCGGCGGCAGGACAAGTCGTTCGTCGCGATCAATTGTTCCGCGATTCCAGAGACACTGATGGAGGCGGAACTGTTCGGTCACGAGCGCGGAGCATTCACCGACGCGAAGGCAATGAAGAAGGGCCTGTTCGAAATGGCCGAGGGCGGAACCCTATTTCTGGACGAAATTGGTGAACTGTCGCCTCTGCTCCAAGCCAAGCTATTGCGGGTGCTCGAGGACCAGGTGATCCGGCGCGTGGGCGGAGTGCGCGACATGCAGGCCGATGTCCGCGTGATTGCGGCTTCCAACCGCGATCTGGAGCGCGCGGTGCGCGAGGGCGGATTCCGGCAGGATCTCTACTACCGGCTGGCTATCATCTCGGTTTTCCTGCCGCCTCTGCGCGAGCGCAAGGAAGACATCATGCCGTTGGTTGACTACTTCATCGGGCGCTATAACAAGAAGTTCAAGAAGACCGTCCAAGGGATCACGGACGAGATGCGCAAACTGTTGCTCAAGCACGAATGGCCTGGTAATGTCCGCGAGCTCAAGAATGCGATCGAACGCGCCATGATCCTGGAAGAAGAAGATCATCTGCGTCCCGACTATCTTCCCTTCGCGGTCGGTCGGCACACGCCGGGGCAGACGGCATTCGAAGCGAGTTCGGCGGTAACCGGCGACGCCGTCGCATCGCCCGACGGGCGACGTTTGCCCAAACTATCTATCCCTCAAGGTGGAACATCGCTGGAGCAGGTGGAACGGGCGTTGGTCGAGATGGCACTGCAACAAGCCAACGGCAATCAGACGCAGGCTGCTCGCCTGCTGGACATCAGTCGCGATGCGCTTCGCTATAAACTGAAGAAGTTCGGCCTCATGCATGTCGACGAGGAAGAGGCCGCGCAGGCCTGAATCCGACACCTTGTTCTGAAACCACGCTGGCAGGGAAAGAAAAACCGGACAGGATCTGCGCGATCCTGTCCGGATGAGGGGTGTTAACGGCTCTCGACCATTACTGTCACCCCGGCAAACGGAAAGACAGCGTTTGCCGGTCGCCGTTAACCCCTAGTCGCAGAGACTTTTAAGACCTTACCTCAACCTCTCCGTCTGAAGGCAGCGAGTTCTTGCCGAAATCCGGGCTCGCGACTACCTTATTCCCCGGACGTGCCACATCGGACGCGATCTTCTTGCTCAGAATCCTGTGCGGCCTCCGCCGATGTGCCCACGGCTTCCACATGGAACAATCCTTGTAAGAGATGGGAAAACGTCTCCTGCTCCAAGGCGCTGGGCGGGTCGGTCAGGGTACGTGCCAGTGAACTCGCAATGCGCTGCATGATATGTTCAGCCAGGGTATTCAGCACTTCGTGCTGTTCTTGCGTAAACGGGCCATACTCTTCGTTCACGCGTTCCAGCTCTTCACTGCAGACCCGCCCCAGATGTGAGCGAAACTGCGCGACCATGGGATTCATCTGCTCGCTCGCCACCTGCCTGAGGAATCCGGCGGCTTCGCGGCACAAAATTCTTTCCGCTTGGACGACCACATTGTGCTGTTGTTTGGCGTTGCGCAGAACGAATTCGTTCAGTTGATCGATGTTTTCGAGCGTCACTCCCGGCAAGTCGCACACCGCCGGATCGATGTTTCGTGGCACCGCCGTATCGATAATGACCAGCTGGCGATCCCGATCGCGGGTGAACTCGGCCACATGGGCTCGTTGCAGCACAAAACCAGCTTCGGGCAAGCACGTTAGCAATAAATCGGCGGAGTTCAGAGCTGTTTTAAGCGCCCCCGGTCCCCGATTTGGTGGAACGACTTCGACCCGGCTCATCCCGGCGTTACGGAAGAGTTCGGCGATCCGCTGACACTTTTTGCCGCTGCCGAAGATGACCAAGCCGCGTTTTTCAAAGTCACCGCAAAGCTGGCGCGCAAGTTCGACGGGTGCCAGCGAGTTCAGGGAGAGGTTCGAGACGATCTCGGTTTCGGTTCGCACGCGGCGTGCAACCGCGAGCACCTTCAGCAGGATCGCTTCCAGACAGCGGCCTATGGACCGTGCCTGCACACCACCTCTGTATGCGAACTCGATTCGTGCCGTGATATCGGCCTCGCCGAACACCAGCGAGTCCAGCCCTGAGGCCAGCCTCAGCAAGTGGGTCATGGCTGCATCATCGACGTGCCGATGGAACTTCGACCACTCGGCCAGACCAAGATTGTACTCGCGAGTCAGATACCGCAGAACTGAATTGGCGGCATGGGAGGCATCCGGCGTCCACACGATGAACTCGGTGCGATTGCATGTCGAAAGGACCGCAACCTCGTCGACTGCCTCGCAACGGAGCAGTCCGGCGAGCGCCTCGGCGTAGCCCGACTCATCAATCCAGAATTTCTCACGAATCGCTACTGGCGCGCTTCGGAAACTGACGCCGATAATCACCAGAGCCGGGTCCAAAGTTCCTCCTCTTGAGCCATTCCCTGGTCACTAGGGCATCTGATTTGCCATAGTCAGAATTCCTGGATTACGATTCTTTTCGTTTACTTTAGAACAACATAAGGCGTCGACGCAGATAGCACTTAAGTGTCGCAGTGGTCGCTATAAGCGGAAAAACACCCGAGGTACAGTGTGAATTCCCACTCAGGGTAGGATCGCACCACAATGAAATGTGATTGATTGTTTCAGCCTAAGGAGCCAGTGTCGATGGGCCAAGCGCCCTCGAGACGGAGCAGCTTCTCTTTCACTTCCAGTCCTCCGCCATAGCCGCCAAGCGTGCCGTCAGAGGCGATCACTCGATGACAGGGGACGATGATCGACACCGGATTGGCGCCGTTGGCCGCGCCAACTGCTCGAAATCCGTTTGGAGATCCGACGGCCCGAGCGAGCTGCGCATAAGTTCGAATCTCGCCGTAACCTATTTCCAGCAGGGCGTGCCAGCATCGTAGCTGGAATTCAGTCCCTTGAAGATCAAGCGGAACCGTAAACTCACGCCTTTCTCCGGCAAAGTACTGCCTTAGTTGATCAAGATATGGCCCGAACTTATCGTTCGATTCCACTGGATTCGATTGCGGATTAGTGGGCGCTCCGGGACTCTCCGGCATTCCCGGACGTCGCCTGCGGTGGAGCGAGAACTCCAGCAGGACAAGGCCCTTCTCGCTTGCCGCGACCCGCATTGGGCCGACTGGCGACTCGAAATTTGTGAAGTGCATCAGCACGGTATAATTCGTCGGCCAAACGAGAGCCGCATCGGGGGGCGCCCGCTTATTCTCTCTCATCCAAGCCAGTCTGGAAACAGAAAAGCCTCCCGCATGGCGAGAGGCTTTGTGTTGGCGAGTCAGGAGCGGCTAAATCTTCCTTGCCGGCAATTCCGGCTGGCGACTGCGTCATTCCACCCTGCGCGGAGCCGTGATCCCGTAGCTACCGCTGGGCGAGTTGGTCGACGCCGTTTGTCAAAACCGTCACCTCAACCCGGCTTACCTTCGCGTGGATTTTTGGCGCGGCATCACCCGTGCTTTCTACGGGAGCGTTGCCCATGCCAAGCTGGTAAATCCGGTAAACCGGAATACTGTGATTCAGCACCAGGTAACGCACAACGGAGTCGGCCATCTTCTGCGAGTTCTGCACGGCGGCCTCGCCGCGGCCCGGAGAGAAACCCTGAATCTCTACGATGAAGCCCTTCTGGGACTTCAATTGGTCGGCAACTTGATCAAGCGCATCTTTGTCGCGCTTGCTGAGCGCAAGTTGGCCGGGACGAAAACGCAGTTCGAGTTGATTCTTCGCCTCGTATTGGTCGAGGGTGCCGACGACCTGTTCCACCGTTTGCAGACGCGTGCTGGCCTGCTGGGCCGTCGTATTGGCCTGCTGGGCGCGATTGCCCGCATCCAGGGCGTGCTGATCGGCCTCGTTAGCCTTGGCGCTTGCCTGCCTGATGCCCTCGGTGGCGCGAGCATCGACATCCTTTAACATCGTCGAATTCTTGGCAGTCAGCTCATCAAGTTCGTTCACCCGGTTGCGAATGGGCGAGAGCTGGTTCTGCACGTACTTCTTGCGCGCAAACGGATTCATGTGCCCCCAGAATCCCTGCCGCGTTTCCGGCTGAAGCGGTTGATGCGGGCCAAGGTCATCGCCGGGCTGTCTACCTTGGGTGGCTTGGCTACTCGAGGACTGCGGGGCGGCGCTCGCTGGTTCGGCCTGAGCCACGCGGTCGGCGACAACATCGAGGCAGTACTGGTTGCCGTTGTCCTGTTTCCCGTCACAGTTGGCGGTCGACTGCGCCAGCGCCGCCGGAACCATCAGGCTGACAGCCATCGGTAGCGCAATAAAAAAGCGGTTCTTCATTCAGATTCCTCCGTTCGGTCGAGCGCCGCCAGCGTACGGCAATGGCGCCCTGCCCCGTACTTATACAGTTGGAGTGCCAAACTGCTGCTCGGGATGGACGCGGTAAGCCATTAAAAAATAAGGAGTTGGATAGAGGCAGAATTTCAGCCCCAATAGCAGCGGCGATTCGACCGGGTAAATTCGTCAGGGTGCGGGAAGAAAGAGCAGCTTTCAGCCGAGAAGCTTGCGGTGCTGCTGAAGAATGAAACCGTCCGTCATGCCGGCGATATAGTCGCAGATGGTGCGGGTGAGCGATGACGTTACGGCCATTTCCTGATAATTCCGTGGCAGTTCGTCCGGATGAGATAGCCAATGATCGAACAGCTCGGTTACGATCTGCTGCGCATCGGCTTTCTGTGGCTTGAGAGTGGGACTGTAGTAGAGCTTTTCGTTCAAGAACTCTTTTGCTTCGCGCCGGTCGCAATCCACTTCCGGGCTGAAAGCCGCCAGCCTCTCAGGCCATTTCCGGACGTCTTCCAGGGTGTGGATTCCCGCCTGGCGCACGCGTTCAGTCGTCGTTTCAATCAGGCCGGTCACAAAGCGATCCAGCATGCGCTTAAGCGCCTCGTTGAACTTAAGCTTGGTCGAGGCCTGGGGGTGCTGCTTGTCGACTTCGCGATAGAAACGCTCGAAGATACGCACACGCTCGATAATCTCGTTGATGGGCAGAAGCCTGGCTTCGAAGCCATCGTCCAGGTCGGCCGTGTTGTAGGCAATCTCATCGGCGAGATCGATCAACTGCGCTTCCAGTGGCGGGCGCAAGTTGAGCAGGTATTCCGCTAACTCCGGGTGCTCGTTGGCGTCGTAATCCCGCGAATGCTTGATGATGCCTTCGCGGACCTCGAAGGTGAGATTCAGGCCTGCGAAATCTATATAGCGTTTCTCGAAGCTCTCGACGATGCGCAAGGCGTGCAGATTGTGGTCGAAGCGTACGCCATGGCGCCGCATAACTGCGTCCAGCGCAGTTTCGCCCGCGTGTCCGAATGGAGGATGCCCAATGTCATGCACCAGCGCAAGAGCCTCGACCAATTCAGCATTCAAGTTGAGCTGCGATGCGACGGTGCGCGAGATTTGCGCCACCTCAATCGTGTGCGTCAGTCGGGTGCGAAAGTGATCGGAGATACGATGCGTGAAAACCTGAGTCTTATCCTCAAGCCGGCGGAAGGAACGAGCGTGAATGATGCGATCGCGATCACGCTGGAATGCGGTGCGATACGGATGCTCGGGCTCGGGGAAGCGTCGTCCGCGAGAGTTCTCAACCCTGACCGCGTATTCGGCGAGCATAGTTAGAGTCTACGGCAAAACCGGAGATAGCGTATCCCGAAAACCTTACTCCGAGCTTACGCTTGGGGCGACCGTCTTCTGCCCACCATGCGGGCTGGGAAAATCTGTGCCAATGACAAAGGCATCGCCGCAGCGATGCCTTTGACAAAGAGAATGGTAGGCTCTTATTCCTTCGACTCTTTCTGCTGTGCCAAGCGAGTCTTGGCGCTTTCAAGTTTCTTCTGGACCTTTGCCAAGTCCGCCGAGTCGATCTCGGCCGGGATGGTTCTGTTCCACTCCGTCAATGCGCGCTCCCAGTGCGCGACAGCTTGCTTCAGACGACCTGTTTTCTGGTAAAGGTCGGCCAAGTGATCGTGAACCGTCGGGTCGTTGTTGAGCCGCTCGCTTGCCTTTCGCAGATTCTCTTCGGCGAGCTCATAGTTACCCATCTTGAAGTAAACCCAGCCGAGCGAGTCAAGATAAGCGCCGTTCTGAGGATCAAGCGTGATGGCCCGGCGAATGTAGCCGAGCGCTTCGTCCAGCCGCATACCGCGGTCGGCCAACATGTATCCGAGATAATTCAGCGCGACAGCATTGCGGGGATCGCCATTAATGACTCTCCGGAAAGCCTCTTCGGCTTGATCGTAACGCTTTTGACGCTCGTAGATCGAACCCGCAATAAAAGATATATAGTCCTTATCTTCGGGCTTGGTCGACAACTGCTCGGCCTTGCCGATTGCCTCCTGGGCATCTTTCCAGCGCCGCAGACGGCTGTACATCTGGGCCAGAGCCGTCCAGATCTCACGATCCTCAGGCGTGCCCTTGAGCATGGCTTTTACGCTCGAAATCGCCACGTCGACCTGTCCCGTATCGGCCAGCTGGCCGGCGTAGATGAGCTTCAGCCCGCGATCTTGCGGCAGTTTCTGGGTAGCTTCTTCGGCCACGGCTGTTGCCTGGGTCCACTGCTTGGCGTCGCGATAAGTCTCAACCAGTTGCTGATAGCCGCGCGAGGCGCTGTCATCGCCAAGTGCGACCATCTTGCGGAATGTTTCCAACGCCAGCTGGGTCTTGTTCTGGTCACGATAAACCGTGCCCAATCTTTCCAGGAAGATGGACCGGTTGTTCCGTTCCGGAACGGAGTAGGTGCCATCAGGCTTTTCGGTACGCTTCAACAGGTCTTGCAGAATTTGCGCGGCTTCATCATAGCGGCCGACGTTTTCGTAAACAACCGCGATACTGTACGGAATTTCAAAAGAATCCTCGGCAATTGCCTGTGCCTTCTTCAGCACCGCCAGCGCCTGGTCGAAGTTGCCGTCGCGGCGGTAGATTTCGGCCATACGCATGTAACTCTGCGCATCCTGGGGATCGGCTTCGGTGATCTGCTTGTACTGATCGAGCGCGGCATCGGGTTGATTGTCATTCAGCAGGTTCTGAGCCAGCCCGCGCATGGCGTCCAGATTGTCGTGATCCTTATTGACGGCCTTTAAGTAGGCCTGAATGGCGCTCTTGAATTCCTTTTTCTGCTCGTAGGTATAACCGAGTGCCGCATACAGCTTTGCGCTGCGGCTGTTCTCGGGAACGCTCAGCAATATATTGAGCGCCCGATCGTAATTACCTTCCTCGTTGTAGAGATACGAGAGCGTGGAAACTGCCTCCTCGGAATCAGGCTGCAGCTGAACTGCGGTGCGAAACTCCTGCTCGGAGTTCACCATGTCGTTGTTCAGGCGATAGAGACGCCCCAGCAGCAGATGATCCTCCAGGCTCTTGGGATCTTGCTTGACGATTTCCTGGTACTGTTCAATCGCGAGCTGGAGCATGTTCTGCGATTGGGCGCCCGCACGCATGTCGCCCAGCGAGCGCAAGTAAATGCGTCCCAGCAGGCGGCGCGCGTCCAGATTGTTTGGGTTCTGCTTGATGATTTCCTGCGCCTCGGTAACGGCGTCGCGGATTCGTCCAGTCTTGAGGTAAAGCTCGGCCAATCCGGCATTCAGGTACCCGGAGCTGGGATCGTTCTCCACCGCTTTCCGGTACTCTTCGATCGCTTTGGTCGCGTAATCGGCGCGACCCGTGCTCGCCATCATCTCTTCGTAGATATGCGCCAATGAGTAATGATAGTAAGACTGCGCGCGATCGACTTTCTGCTTTGACTTCTCTGCATCGGTCGAAGTGGTCGCGGCGGGAGCAGTGGCGCTGTTCTGCGGACTACCAGTTCCGGGCAGCGGCGGCGGGTTCATTACCCCAGGTCGACTATTCTGTTGAGCCAGGGCCCAGATTGACGTCGTCAGGAGCAGAGCAAAAAGAGAAATCTTCATGGAAATCTTCATTAGAACCAGCCGTTTACCTTGGATGTCGCTGCCGCTTCCGTAAAATATTAGTAGTCCTATTCTATCGGCTTTTGCGGCAAGGTGCCCGATAGGCGGCTTAATCTTCGACAAAATCCGCCGCGAACTCCGCAATTCGTAATCTCCTGGCGCTCTCCCGATTGAAGTTAGCCAAGACTTGGCGGACAGGCGGAGGGCGAGGTATCCGGAACGCACCGCGCCTGCGTGGGGTAGAGCAAGCAAGGCGTCACAGTTCGGAACCCGGATGCGTGCAAGTCGTTCCGCGCTCGTGGCGCATAAACCTGTTTTCCCCAGCCGAGTATCCAGAACTTGTCTAGAAGCCCGAAACGCTCTCCAGGAGCCGCACCTTCCAACTGTTTTCGGCTGGCGTCATGAGGGCCAGAAAATGAAATGTCCCCTGGTCGCTGTAAACTATTTTGTTGCCGTCCAGCAATTGGATTTCAAGTCGGACGGTGTCGTGCAGCTCCATCGCTGAGCCGTCTGGCGAGTAAAAAACCACTCGCACCTGATGGCCGTGATCGATGTAGCGCCGCTTCAACCCGCTTTTGCCCTGTTCGGAAATCACCTGCAACAGTTGCTCTTTGGCCAAGCCCACGAAATCGGAACCGAGCAGGCCAGTATTGTTCTCTTCCATTGCCGCAGCCATGGTCTGCCACGCGTGGCCATAGTCGCGTTGTACGGAAGTCATCGTCGTCTCTTCCACGTGGCGGGGTTGCGCCTGAGAGGTGTCCAGATTGACGGCAAATCCGGTCTCGGCGGCCAGCACCGGGGTCGCAGCCGCAATCAACGCCGCCAACAATACGAAGAGCAAGTGCCTGACATGGATTCGCGTCCGCATTACTGTCCGCCTCCCCAGCGAATCTCGTTTCCGATCACAACGCCGGCGGCCACCGAGATAGTCGCCTGCCGCGACTCCGGCAACTCAGCCTGCGCAATTCCGCGCTTGATGCGCGCATCCACAGTGCTGCGCCCGCTCTGGTCTACGGATGTAAATGTCACGATTGTCCCGTCCGGAACCGGGTTTCCTGCGCAATCGCGAATCGGGTCCGTCTGCAGTTCGATGGCGCCGCCCTTGGCGCGCTCGGCATGCATGCGAATGTTACAGGGTTCGCTAGCGACTTCCTGTACTACGCGCCTGACGGAAGCCGCGCCCGCGGAAGCAATGAATTGTGCTGCTCCCGCTCGGCGGCTGGAATCCAGCCGCGTCCAGGCGATTCCGCCCTTGGAGGTTTCCGTGCGCTGGACATCCGGCGCACCCGTCACGGAAAGACTAAAACTTACTGGCTGCGGCGACAGCACCAGGTTCTGGTTACGATCGAAGAGAAAGACCGTTCCGCTCACGACGTCCCTGGTTGCTGCCGGAACGCGCGATGGACGTGCGATGAAGGCCAGGGTCGATACCGGACCCGCGGTCACAAAGAAGGTCGAGGATTCTCCGTTCAAGACCACAACGTAACGCCCGGCGTTTACGAGCTCGTCGCCCGCTAATACTACCGGGCTCCCGAGCTTCACCCTGCGCTTTGCTACGTGGCTCGGGCCAAACAGGTACAGCGTGGCTTCGCCGCTGCCGCCGGTTGGGATCGACAGCTCCTGCCCGGCCGGAACGTGATCCGGCACCCGCAGAGAAGCGCCCGCCAGCCATTGCGAGGTGGCACACGCCAGGGCTAGCAGCAAAAAAAATCTCCTCATCGTTGACTCCAGACTAATTTCAACGTTGTTGTACAGCCCATAAATTCCAGCGGCGGCGCACCTTCCGCGAATCCGGCCTACGGCTGCCGGGCATTGATGCTGTATTCGTTTACCGTGACCCGATAGCTGTGAACGTTCGCGACCAGATCATCCCGCACGTCAACGGCGAACGGAACCGGGGTTAGCGGCATCAGGGCTTGGTTGACGTAACCATCGGAAACCCAAATCACGCGCCCGGAACCGTCATAATAAGTAGCCAGCACGTGTGGGATGTTGACTATTTGACCGCTCTGGTTGATCAATTCGCCTTTCAGAACGGGGCGTCCGCGCAGATCTTTCTCCAGCCGCTGGTGCAGCACGCCGATCACCGGATCAGCGGCAGCGGCCACCAGCAGCGAGGCGGGCTGCATTCGTACGGACTTCACCTTGGCGAGCGTCACGTTGGGAAAGTCAATGCGGAAGGGCGAGATTTCCTTGGGCAGCAAGGTATGCGAAACCTTGTCGAAGCTCTCCTCCTGTCCTAGAACCGCACCATCCTTGCCGAGAAGAGTGGCATTGACGGAGATAAAGGCGGGGACAGTATCCTCATTGACAATCTCGCCGAGCACAATCGTTCCACCATCGCGCTCGATGGCGTTCATGGAGACAATGCGCACGCGCGGGGCATCGACGTTTTGCGCGCCCCAGTCGTCATCCGAGCCGCGGGTAATGATATCCCAGCGAAGATAATTCACCGGGATGACCTGCGGCGGGACTTTAGGCTGCTTGACCACGGGCCACAAGACCTTCCAGCTATTGTCTTCGCGCACCACCTGGAGATCGCGCGTGTCATAAATGGCACCCACGGCAGAGGACCACTGCATGGTAGCTCGTACGACGGCCTGATTGTCGTTCTGGTTCAGCACCTTGGTTGGGAATTCCTGCAGGGTGGAATAGGTGCGCAAGGAGCCGTCGCTGCCCTTCACATCGCGGGAAAAGGAATCGAGATTGATATCGCTCTGCTTGGCCACATAGGAATAGGCACCGCGCATATCTTTGGCCTTGACGTGCTCCAACAGAGATTGCACGGCGCGGTCGGGAGTGGTAGCCGGAGCGAGAGTCGTGGAATGGATTGTGCCAGCCGCGATCAACGCGGCCGCAAGAACCACGAGAGTGATGGGTAGAATCAGTTTCATCACTGTGCCTCCCGCAGAGCGACTTCCGCCGAAGCGGAGGGGAATTTCAGTGTCGCCTCGACGCGCCGGGCCTCAGGCAGCAGCAAAACCAGGAGTGAGAGAAGGCTGGTGCCAACCGGCAGAATTCCCCACAAGATGCACTGCCACATCGGAGGCTTCCACCCGCCGAAGTCGACCTTCCGCGCCGGCGGAGCATCGTCCTTGGTCCAGAGCGTGACCAGACCGTCGTCGTAGACTTCCGTCTGGCGCCATCCGGAAAAGGCGAGCAACGGCTCGTAGAAACGATCTTTGACGAAGATGTAACGGAGCCCATACTCATCGGCGTGCTTCAGCACGGCGCGCAAAGCTTCCATGCCCGGAGTTCCGTAATACTTCGAACTATAGAGTTGTGCGGCGCCGTAAGCGGTCATCTCCGGCAGCAGGCGCGCGGAGTTGTAATCGCCATCCAGGCTGCTGGCTTGGACACGAGCGGAGAGCATCGCGAACTTGTTGCCGAAGCCCAGCGTGATGTAGCGGAACTTGGAGTGATCATCGCGATTCAGGAAGTCCACCATGGGCTGGACATCGTAAAGCCCCTCGTTGATCGGACTGAAATTGATCCAGCCGACGGAGGCGCCGCAGGTGAGCACGGCAGCGGTCCAAAGGGCGACAATGGCCTTGCGGGAATAGCGCTGGATGAGCAACTCGGCCAACAACCCGACAAATGGCACGGCCATCAGCGTCGCCCAGAAAG
>Ga0181535_10003071_pt1 | contig 19690 bp, 17 predicted proteins | sample PEATcosm2014_Bin_44_FD_119774 | JGI IMG/M metagenome (GOLD analysis project Ga0181535, IMG submission 119774) | Peatland microbial communities from MTU Mesocosm Facility, Houghton, MI, USA - PEATcosm2014_Bin17_30_metaG | ecosystem: Environmental > Terrestrial > Soil > Wetlands > Peat | place... | reverse complement strand
GAGTTAGCGGAGTTAGCGGAGTTAGCGGAGTTAGCGGAGTTAGCGGAGTTAGCGGAGTTAGCGGAGTTAGCGGAGTTAGAGATTGACGCGCAAATGGGGAAAAGGAGAGCGATGAACGGCTTTGCGCAGAGGATCGGCGTAATGGTCGCACTTGCGGCGCTGGGCGCTGCGGGTGCGCGGCCGGCTGGCGCGCAAGACTCCGCACAAGTTACCAACACGCCGCAGGCCGGCTTCTCAATCAAGACAAACGCCGAACTTGTGCTGACCAATGTGGTGGCGCGCGACGCAAAAACCGGCGAGTTGGTCACTGGCCTTAGGCAAAGCGACTTCAAGATCTACGAAAACGGCAAGCTGCAGCAGATCGACTCGTTCGATTTTGAAAGCGTGGACATGGCGACGCCGCTCAAGGAGGCCACGATCACGGGTCTGGCCGCGGGGCCGAAGGGCGGCGCAACCGCTGTGGTAGCAAAGCCGGAAGAGCTTCGCAATCACCGCCTGATTGTGATGTTTTTTGACCTGACCTCAATGCAGCCCGAAGATCTGGAGCGAAGCGTTGATGCGGCGCAAACATTCTTGCGCACAAAAATGCAATCCGCCGATCTTGTGGCGTTGGTCTCGCTCGGCGACACGCTCAACGTCGACCAGGATTTTACTGCGGACAGAAATGCATTGATCCATGAAGTGGGCGCCTACAACGGCACCGAGGGCCAGGGATTCGCTCAGGGCGCGAACGCGAATTCGAACCAGGTAGAGGACACGACCGCCTACACGCCCGACGAGAGCGAATACGACGACCTGAACACCGACCGCGAGCTGTTTGCGCTGCGCGCGATTTCGCAATCCCTCTCCAAAATCAATGAGAAAAAGTCGTTGCTTTACTTTTCCGGAGGCATTTCGCGCGACGGGATTGAAAATGAGGCTTCGCTGCGAGCGGCAATCAACGCGGCGGTGCGCGCCGATCTGGCCATCTACAGCGTGGACACACGCGGGTTGCAAGCGGTAACGCCACTTGGCGATGCATCGACCGGCAGCTTGCGAGGGCAGTCTGGATTCAACGGCGGCGCGCTGCTCAACAACATGAACCAGAACTTCGCAACACAGGAAGTGATGGCGACGCTCTCGAGCGACACCGGCGGCAAAGCGTTTTTCGACTCGAACGATTTCGCCCCGGCCTTCGCCCAAGTGCAGAAGGATAATTCCGCGTACTACGCCATCGGATTTCACTCCACAAATCCGGCGCGCGACGGCAAGTACCGCAAGCTGACGGTGAAAATCGACCGGCCCGGCATCAAGCTCGAATACCGCCCCGGATATTACGCGCCCGCGGACTTCAGGCACTCCGGCAAGGAGGACCGCGAACAAGAGCTTCAGGATCAACTGGCCAGCGACTTGCCCGCCACCGACATGGCCGTTTATATGGACGCCATGTATTTCCGCCTCGATGAAAACCGGTTCTTCATGCCGGTTTCGCTCGTCGTGCCCGGCTCGCAGATACCGTTTGTGAAGGGCGGCGACAAGGACAAGGCCACGCTCGACATTATCGGAGCGGTGATTGATGAGGCTCAGCGGCCGGTGGGGCGCGTGCGCGATACGGTCAAGCTTAATCTTGATCCGGCGCTCGATGCGCGGCAGAAAAATATCCAATACACCACCAGTTTTAATCTGCCGCCGGGCAAGTATCAGCTCAAATTCGTGGTGCGCGAGAATCAGACCGGCCGCATGGGCTCGTTCATCGCCGATGTTACGCTGCCCGACCTGAAGAAAACTCCGCTGAAGATGAGTTCCATTGTGCTGGCGTCGCAACGCGCTCCAAGCAAGAAAGATGACCCACTCGTGCGAAACGGCGAAGAATACGTGCCCGACATTAGCCACGTTTTTCGCCTGGACCAGCACATGTATCTTCTCTATGAGATCTACGATCCGGCGCATGAAAAGGCCGCCGAAGGGGCGCCGAAGGAAGCGAAAGCCGCGATCAATCTGCTCAGCAGTCTTGAGCTCATCCAGGGATCGACAAAGGTCTATGAAACACCCGTCGTACGAACCCAGTCGATCAATGTCGAAGGACGCGATGCGGTCTCGATCGAACTTGACGTGCCTTTGAGCGGCCTCAAACCAGGGCCGTACATTTGCCAGTTAAACGTGATTGACGACGCGGCGGGCAGCTTCGCCTTTCCGCGCTTTGCAATTCTGGTGCGCGGATCGCCGGCAGCGCCTTCAGGCGCGCCGCCCGCGGTCCAATCGTCGACATTTGGCGGGGCCGAATAGGACTGCAGCCGGCCCCACTCCTCCCGCAGTGCTGCTGCGGAAGGGGCGAGCAGCCTTTAGGCCCGTTTAAGCAGCCGAAGGATAACCACCAAGATGATCGCACCGCCGAGGGCGATCAGTGTGCTGTAGAGAAAACTGCCGTGCGCATCCAGCCCAAGATGGCTCGCAATAAACCCGCCCACCAACGCTCCGGCAATGCCCAGCAGGATGTCCACGAAGAACCCGTAGCCGGAGCCCTTCATGATTTTGCCCGTCAGCCAGCCTGCAACCAGGCCGACCAGAATCCACATCAGAATTCCCATCTTTCCCTCCTCGATCTTTGAAATAGGATCATTCATTTGCGGTGTCGGACGTTAGGGGAAACCTTCTCAAAGCGAAGGTCAGGCTGCCTGTTTCCGCAAGTTTGGATGTATAACACCTCCGGGGGTCACTCAGCCAGCGAAAAATCTCAGCGTGCGGTCACCGTTGGCTATTCGAGAGGAATCGGTTTGGATTTTTGGGGTGAATTTTTCGGATAGGGGCAGTGCCGGCAGCCTGAGCCGCAACAGGTCCCGCGCTTGAGGTGGTACGCGGCGGTGAAAACGAGGTAGGGCCCTTCGAAGTAATAGTCCTCGGGTGCGAGTCGTGGCGGGGCCTCTGGCGCGGGACCAGGCTGGTCATTCTTCACGCTTCCATTCTCGCTTATCGCTTCACGGAACGCATCCCGACAGTCGCGAGACATTGAAAAAGAAGTCGGAGCTATTGCATGTGGCAGGCCTTCGCGAGGTCCGATGTTCTCCAGAGCTCGACGCCTCCCTGCTTCTGGTCATCCTCGGCCGCTTCCGGTTCATAGGCTCCCGCAAGCAGACTACCGTCGGGGCTCAACGCTCCACTGTTGCTCCACGATTGCTCTGAGACACAGGTTTTTCCAGTCTTCAAATCCAAGGCCCAAAGCTGGCCGCCTGAGTGCCCGAACATCAATCCAGTGTGAGGATCAATCGCCGCATTGTCGTCAAAACTCAACCAAGTCTTGGGCAGATTTGCCAGTTTCACAACCGGGAGGATTTGGCCATCACTCGTGCGGGCAACTACAAACACGTGATCGTCTGACATATCTTCGAAAACAAACGCTCCCTGCTTCATATCAAGGAAGACCGGCCTCTCCGATTGCGTCAGCTTTGGGAGCGTTCTCTCGATCGTCCATTCGGATGTGCTCCTCAAAACGAGTTGCGCCCCGGCCGTGGTAAGCAACGTACTTCGGTCACTTGAAACAACTGGATCGCGGTCATCGGGGAATGACTCGATGAGTTTTCCCGAGTCTGTGTCGAATACTTCTGTCGGCCCCGAGAAGACAATCAACCGACGGGAGCCCTGCGGGTACATGAGTTCCAGCACATTGGAGTGCGGATTGTCGAGCGTGGCAGTCAATTGCCCGTCGAGCAGGCGCCAAATCTTGACAGTCGGCCCCGATGCCGCCGCTGCAGCTATGAATTCGTCTTCTGGGGAAAATGCAATCCGTCCCACACTGGCGAAGCCAGTATCGATCAGTCGGGCCGCTTTTTGGGTTGCTATGTCCCACACCACCAGACGCCCATAGTTCTTGCTAGCCGCGAGGAGTTTTCCGTCCTGACTGAATGCGAGCGAATTGATTGTTAGCGCCGATGAGGGAACCACGAAGGGGTGCGGACCAGAGACCACAAATCTCGGCGGCCCGGGGCGCGACGGCTTGGCTGTTTTGAAGTTCTCGTCGTGGAGCTTAATCGAAGGAGATGGAAACGATCGCTGAGCGCAGAGGGCTGTGGGCAGCAACAGGCTGAAAGTCGCAAGGATTCCGAAAACCGTGCGGGACATGCGGCCAAAATAACGTCTCTCCATCTGGCTGTCAATCAAAATGACCGGTCCAAAACAATCGTGCGCGCCGGCGCCATCCAACGGGACGAGCCCGTTAAAATCAAAGCATGGCACTCACCGCGCAAGATCGCGCCCGCAAAATCAAAATCATCCTATTCGATGTAGATGGCGTTTGGACCGACGGCACCATCTGGCTGGTGCCCGGTTCCGCACAGAGCGGAGTTCTGGAAGAACTCCGCGGCAAGGACAATATCGGCTTCGGCGTGCAATCGACCACCATGGTCGAGGCCAAAGGTTATAGCGCGCACGACGGCACGGCGATTTCGCTTGCCCGGCTCGGTGGCCTGAAGTGCGGTGTGATTACCAAGCGCATCAGCGAGACGGTCGCCACACGCGCCCGCGATCTCAAGATTGAATTCGTCTACCAGGGTTGCGCCTTCAAGATGAAGGCGATTCGCGAAATTATCGCCAAGGAAGGCGTGGCGCTTGACGAGATCTGCTACGTGGGCGACGACGTAATCGACCTGCCGGCGATGCGTGAAGTGGGCTTCGCGGTGGCCGTTGCCAATGCGCGTGAACGCGTGAAAGCCGAAGCGCACTTCGTAACGCCGAACGGTGGCGGCTATGGCGCGGCGCGCGATGCGGTCGAGTTCATCCTGGATGCGAAAGGCGTCCTCGACCAGTGCATCGAGGCCTACATTGACGAGCGCAATCCGATTTCGCCGTCGATGGATATCGGCCGCGGCGGCGCCGACATGAAGTAAGTTCCTTCTGAACGATGGCCGAGCAATTCAAACGCGCGGTGGTGTTGCTGAGCGGCGGTCTCGACTCGGCGACGGTTCTTGCTGTCGCCAAGAGCGAAGGCTACTTACTTTACGCGCTTTCGTTTTCCTACGGCCAGCGGCACGTATGGGAACTCGAGGCTGCGAAGCGGGTCGCGGCGTCGATTGGCGTCGTGGAACACCGCACGGTGGCGATCGATCTGCGCGCTTTTGGCGGCTCGGCCCTCACCGATGACATTGCGGTGCCGAAGGGCCGCTCAGCCGAGGAGATGACAGGCAGCATACCGATCACCTATGTTCCGGCGCGCAACACGATCTTTCTCTCCTTCGCTTTGGCGTGGGCGGAAGTGCTGGGCGCAAGCGACATTTATCTGGGCGTGAATGCGCTCGATTATTCGGGCTATCCCGATTGCCGGCCGGAGTATATTGCCGCCTTTGAAAACATGGCCAACCTGGCGACGAAGGCTGGCGTCGAAGGCCGGCAAGAGCTCAAGATTCACACTCCTTTGATCGCGCTTTCGAAAGCGGAGATTATTCGCCTGGGAAGCGATTTGCGCGTTGATTACGGTTTGACCAGCAGTTGCTACGATCCTTCTCCGACCGGCGTTCCGTGCGGCCAATGCGACTCGTGCCTGTTAAGGCACAAAGGCTTCCGCGAAAATGGGATCGATGATCCGCTGATGAAAACGAGTGAATAGCCTTCAGCCGTCAGCCCTCAGCTAGGTTCATGCTGAGTTGACGCGCCGGGCCGTAAGGAGATGAGCTGATAGCTGGAGGCTGAGGGCTGAAAGCTGTTCTTATGAGTTACGCAGTCAAAGAGATTTTCTACACGCTGCAAGGCGAGGGTGCGCAGACGGGGCGCCCGGCGGTCTTCTGCCGATTTGCCGGATGCAATCTTTGGTCAGGGCGTGAGGTTGATCGCGAGTCGGCAATCTGCAAATTCTGCGATACCGATTTCGTCGAAACCGACGGGCCTGGCGGAGGAAAGTTCGCGACAGGTGAGGCGCTGGCTTCGGCCATCGAGCGAGCGTGGCCAAACAACGCGGGACTTGAGAGGCGCTTCGTTGTTTGCACCGGCGGCGAACCATTGCTGCAGATCGACACCGAGCTCATCGAAGCGCTGCATGAACGCGCCTTCGAGATCGCTGTGGAAACAAATGGAACCATTGAGGCTCCGGCGGGACTCGATTGGATTTGCGTAAGCCCAAAGGCCGGCGCCGCTTTCATCCAGCGCAATGGTGACGAGCTTAAGCTTGTGTACCCGCAGGCAGGCGCGGAGCCGAAGGATTTTGAGCAGATGCGGTTTCGGCATTTTTTCCTGCAACCCATGGACGGGCCCGCCAGAGAACAGAACACATCGCTTGCGCTCAAGTATTGCCTGGAACATCCTCGCTGGCGGCTAAGCCTGCAGACACACAAGATTTTAGGAATCCCGTAGGAACAGGGACCGAGGGACCAAGGGACCAAGGCCGCGACCTCAGCGGCTCAATGAACATGGATCCTCGATGAAGGGCCGTCAGGCCAGAATCTAGCGGCTCCTGTTTTCTTGTTCGCTGGTTCCCTGGGTCCCTTGTTCCCAGCGTTTCTCCGCTTCGCTCAGCCATCCGCGCCGCAGCTTTTCTCGGGGGATGCTGGACAGATACGGCTTAATGTCGAGAACCGGCGTTCCGTCGAGCATGTCAATGCCGCGCACACGCAGCGACGAACCTTCGCGGTCCAGCAATTCGACAACGGTCAGGCCAATCGGGTTGGGGCGGCGCGGTGAGCGCGTGGCAAAGACGCCGTGAGGCCGGCGCTCATCCGTGGGTGGATGCGCGATCAGATCGAATCCATCTGCGCGGTCGAACTGCCAAAGAATGAACAGGTGCGAGAAGCCGTCGATGTCTGCTAATCCCGCCTCGAACTCACGCATGATTTCGATAACGCCTTCGGCGTCGTGCCGGGCGCCGATCCCTTTGGGAATCGCTGAGGTTTCGCGGTAGGGGCTATGAATAAAGCCGATTGGATGGGCGGAAAACATTGCCACACGCCTCCAATCCTTATCCTAAGCCGGAGAGGCGGAATCGAAATCGGAGGCCAACGAGTGCGAGGTTGATATTCTTCGATCCTGGGAGGTGAATTCGATGCAAGCTGCTGTCGTCAACGTTCCTGGCAAAGCGCCGAAGTATCAATCGTTTCCTGAACCCGCGGCCCAGGATGGCGAAGTTCTCGTCAAGGTGCGCGCGGCGGGGTTGCACCCGATCGTGAAGGCTCTGGCGAGCGGCTCGCACTACGCGAGCGCCGGCGCCGGACAAGGACCGGCCGTTCCGGGAGTCGATGGCGTGGGCGTTCTCGACGACGGCAGTCGGGTTTACTTCGGATTGGTGCGCAAGCCGTGGGGAACGATGGCGGAGCGCGCGGCTGTTCCGCGGCACATGTGCATTCCCATCCCCGACGGGCTCAATGATGTGGAAGCTGCGGCGATTGCCAACCCCGGCATGTCCTCATGGGTCATGCTGAAGGAGCGCGCCGGCCTCGTACCCGGAGAGACGGTGCTCATTCTTGGTGCGACCGGCGTTGCCGGGCAGCTCGCCATACAGACTGCGCGGGTCCTTGGCGCTAAGCGGGTGATTGGCGCGGGACGCAATGTCGATGTCCTGGCCGGCGCGGATCTGGACGCGGTGATCGCGCTTGGCCAGCCGGACGATGCAGTGCGCGAGGCCTTTGCCGCCCAAGCGGCCCTGGGCATCGATCTGGTGGTCGATTATCTCTGGGGCCGTCCCACCGAATTGCTGCTGGAGGCCCTGGCCAAGGGCTTCAAGGTCGATGCCACGCACAGAACGCGACTCGTGGAAGTCGGCACCAGCGCGGGCCCGACGATTACTTTGCCCGGCGCAATTTTGCGGAGCATCGACTTGACCCTGCTAGGGAGCGGCTTTGGCGCGGCCCGGCTGGACCGGATTCTTGCCGCCCTTCCAGCCTTCTTCGAGATGGCAGCGGCCGGAACGGTGAAGGTCGCCGCCGAGCCAGTCCCACTGGCCGAAGTTGAGGCGGCTTGGAACCGCGAGACAAAGGGGCGACGGGTCGTTTTCACGATCTGAGGGGCTAGCGGCCTCATTCACGCCATCAACAGAGCTTTCATGAACCGGAAGTCCCCATTAAGCGCCGTCGGGAACACTTCGGAGGGCTCCGGTGTCTAACGAAATAGGTGCTTGGGCCAGAATGTGGTACGGCCTAGCCTGGGCGCCCATGGCCGGATGGATTGCTAAACGGCACCGAAGAAAGCAGTAGGCGGCTTCGATTGAACGATTTACGCTGGGGCTTGTCGCACAATTGTGATGGGCGAACGTGCAGATGATGGTTGGTATGCGGTAACGTGGGAGGACACGAAATTGCAGGCGAACCTCACCATGGGCAATCTTGCCACTGCGTTCACGCTCCAATCCGAAGAGGCAGCTCTTGTCGAAGAGCTGCGCGCTGGTTCCGAGGAGGCGTTTGCCTGGCTGATCACCCGTTACCATCAGCCAATCTACTCATTGCTGGCGCGCACCGTACACAACTCTGCCGACGCAGCAGATCTCACCCAGGAAGTCTTCGTGAAAGTCTTCCGCGGGATTCACGGGTTTCAGGGCAAGGCTTCATTGCGGACATGGATCTACCGCATCGCGTTGCGCGAAGCGTCGAATCAGCGCCGTTGGTGGATCAGGCATCAACAACAGGAGATTCCCATGGAGCAGGAAGTCTCGCAGGGAGACCGCGAAAGGCCGGCGCAATTGAAGGACATGCTGGTGGATCCCGCGGAGTCACCCTATGAAACGGTTCTGCACGAGGAGAGCCGCGCACGCGTGGAGAGCGCGCTGCGCCAGGTGCCTGAGCCTTTTCGCACCACGCTCATCCTGCGAGATATCGAAGGATTCGTCTACGAGGAAGTGGCGGCCATCCAGGGAGTCAATCTTGGCACTGTAAAGTCGCGGCTCGTACGCGGAAGGGCTTGTCTCAGAGCGATATTGACCGAGAAGCCGGGTTCTCAACACCCTGCCTTTGCAGGGATGAAGATACCCGTGGGAGAGGAGGCGCGATGAACGGCTGCAGTGAAGTGCAATCCGGGCTGACGGAGTATCTGGATGGCCGCCTGAGCGGGCGCGAAATGCAGGCGATCGACGCGCATCTCCAGGACTGCCGCGAATGTGCGCGTGAGTTGAAATCTTTCCGCGAAGTGCAGGCGTCGCTGGCCGGTTTGGGGCCGGTGCCGGAGCCGCCAGATCTTTCCTTGCGGATCCGTGTGGCTGTGAGCCAGGAACGCGCTCGTAACCGGCGCAGCATCTTCACAGGTTGGAGCTTGGCGTGGAGGAACACGGTCGGGCCCTTCCTGTTGCAGGCCGGCGCCGGATTTGCCAGCGCGGTTCTGCTGCTGGGAACCATCGTCGTGCTGGTGACTGTGTTTGCTCAGCCGGAGGCAGCCCAGGCCACGCCCGACGAACCGTTGGGCGATGCAACTGCGCCTCGTCTGCTTTATTTCTCGAATGCTCAGGGCAACAATGCAGCCAGCGCGATCTCAAGTCCGGTCGTCATTGAGGCCTACGTCAACGATCTCGGCCAGGTCTACGACTATCGCATCGTTTCCGGACCCACCGATTCCGTCACCCGCTCCCAGGTCGAGAATCTGCTTCTGTTCAGCCGCTTTGAACCGGCCCGCTTCTATGGACAGCCCGTTCGCGGGCTTGCGGTACTGTCGTTCTCCGGCGTTTCTGTGCGCGGATGAATGCAGCCTTTAGCCATTAGCTCTTAGCTTTCAGCTTCTTCTTGCTGGAATGAAGGCTGCGTCCGCTTCGTGGACTCGATGATGGGCTTTGCTGCTGACGTAAACCTTCGCACGAAGAGCTAATGGCTGAGTGCTTAGGGCTGAAAGCTGAAGGCTGCCGTTTGACCCTGCCGTTGCGTCTAACTAGACTTGATCGCAGGGTTTCCTGATGATTCGTCGATTGCATTCTTCTTTACCGATCCCGCTCGCGATCCTGTGTCTGTTGGCGGGATCGATTTCCGTCCCAGCTCGAGCTCAGTCGTCCAGCAGCTCCTCCTCATCGAGCTCAGCCCCGTCATCATCAAAGGTGTACGCGCGCGAGAAAGCCCCTTCGCTTATCGATCCAGCGGGGCCGACCATCTCGCTCATCAGCTCTGAGCCCGTGTTCATTATGGCTGCGGCGTTGAACGCCTGCGGCTACGACGAGGGTCTTGAAAGCAGTGCGCCCATCCGCAAGCACGTCCGCGACGAGATCAATCAGGCGCTGACCCAGAGCGAGGATGCCCGCACCAAGCGTGACGCGCTCTGCCTGTACATCGCCCAGCACCGGATGACCGGTTCAGAGCGCGATATTTCGCAGTACATCTCGCTATCGCTCTATCTGACCCCGCCGCCCGAACTTGAAGTCACGGCGGACTTGACGGAGATGCCGCCCGATTCCACGCAAGTAGTCGAGATCCTTCCCGCCCTCCGAGCATTCGCAAGCGCAGTGGACTTGCACGGTATCTGGCTGGCCTCGCACCATGCCTACGATGACGAGATTGATAAGCTGCACGATCCCATCTCGAAGATGATCGTCAGCGCCAACCTCTACCTCAAGATGCCGGCGTCTACTTATGATGGCCGCAGGTTCATCGTGGTCATCGAGCCGCAGCTCTCGCCCGATGTGGTTAACGCGCGCATCTACGGCACTGACTACGTGGTCGTGGTCTCCCCGGTTGATGGAAAGATCCCCATGACCGACGTGCGCCATACCTACTTGCACTACATCATCGATCCATTGCTCTACCAGCGATCGAGCGCCCTTGACCGCGAGCAGCCGATTCTCAAGGAGGTTCGCGATGCACCCCTCGATTTCCGCTTCCGCTCCGATACCGTCGCGTTGACCATCGAGTGCTTGATCAAGGCTATTGAAGCGCGCACCATGGATACAGGAATTCCTGAGTACATTATTCCGCCGAATATAGATCGATCGCAGTTGCCGCGGTACGAGCATGAGCGTGAACTCTACCTGCAGAAGGTGGATGCAGCAAGATTGGCCGCCGTCACGCACGATATGCGGCAGGGATATGTGCTGACTCAATACTTCTATGAACAGCTCTTGCAATTTGAAAAAGACCCCGCCAGCCTGAAAGACACGATCGGCGAGATGGTGTATGGCATGGACGTCGATCACGAGGTGCATCGCGCGCGCCAGACCGAATTCGACAAGGAAGGCGACGAAGATATTCTGCAGCACAGCAAGCCGCGCCCGTTGACTGGCCTTGATCTTGCCGAGGCGAAGCTGGCCAGCGGAGATGTCGCAACGGCCTCGACCATGGCGCAAAAGGTGCTCGCTGAACAAACCGACACAATCCAGTCGACGGCCGACGCGTCTCGCGCCCATTTCATCATGGCCCGCGTAGATTTGCTCACCGGCCATCCTGATGCGGCGATCGACGATTTCCAGAAGACCCTCGCGATGAGCAAAGAGCAGCGGTTGCTCGCCTGGTCGCACATCTACCTTGGCCGGATGCTCGATCTGGAATGCAAACGCGACGAAGCACTGGCCGAATACAAAGAGGCATTGGCTGTCCGCGATGGCCAGCTCGATACACGATTGGCCGCGGAACGCGGCGTTAAGTCGGCCTACGTGCAACGGGGTCATGAGCATGATTGCGAGGCCGATGCAGGAGACGATGCGCCAGGCGCCACACCCGGGCAACCTGCGCCGGGTGCACCGCCTGTTGCTCGTGATTCTGGAGCCGCGGGAGCCGAAAAGCCGCCTGTCCAATCTCGGGATGGCGCGCCTAAGCCGCAGTAAACTTCAACCGCTAACTCTGGCGATTCCCAGCAGTCTTTAGAGTTGCCCGAACCAATTGATTTTCGCGCTTCATTCCAGTCCCCGCGAAAGACGCGCCGAATGCATCTAAGGCAGTGAGCGACGGTAAGCAGCGAGGCAGGAGTGAAAGCGGATCTGAAGGAACTTGAGGCTGCGCTGGGGCACGAATTCTCGAGCCCTGAGCTGCTGGTGCGTGCACTTACCCACCGTTCTCTTGCCCATCAGCTTGCGCAAGCAGACGTGGGCAAAAAGTCTGCGCACGCCGACAATGAGCGCCTTGAATATCTGGGCGACGCCGTTTTAGGACTCGTCGTGGCGGAGGCGTTGTTCGCCCTGCATCCGGAGTGGCGCGAGGGTGAACTGACGCGGATTCGTTCCGGATTGGTCAGCCGGCAACATATGGCACAGGTGGCCGAGGCGATTAACCTGGGCAAGCATTTACGTCTGAGCCGCGGCGAGGAGAGTAGCGGGTTGCGCCGCAGGAGCACGGTGCTCTCGAATACCATGGAAGCTGTGATGGGTGCGCTGTTTCTCGATGGAGGCCTTGAGCCCGTGCGGTTTTTCGTCCGCGGCAGAGTCATGGGCGAAGTTGCTGAACGCCTCGCCCTCGAATTGCGCGCCGGACAGGCACTGGGAAATTACAAGTCTGCGCTCCAGGAACATTTGCAGGCAGCGGGGGTCGGAGCTCCCATCTATCGCGTAAAGAGCGAGAGCGGGCCAGATCATCACAAGCGTTTCCTGGTTGAAGTGCGGATGAAGAATGAAGAGGGTCAGAAAGGGAAGCCGCTGGCTCGCGGCATGGGGCGCACCAAGAAAGATGCTGAACAGGACGCAGCACGACGAGCGCTCAGCCTGTTGGCGAACGACGCCAGTCGCGACAAAGCCTCCGGACTACCGCACCCGAGTCCAGAAATTCCCGCGGGCTCTAAGGACGAGGAAAAACGCACGCGATGAGTTCGTCCGTTCAGATACCGGATCCGGCCCTGCACCGGTGGGCGCACGCGCATCCGCATCTGCCCACTTTGGCCCAGGCGTTGGCCTCGCTCCTGCAAACCATCGTCGTGGCATTGTTCGTGCTGACCTTTTTGCTCCAGCCTTTCCTCATTCCCTCTGAAAGCATGGAGCGCACGCTGCTGGTGGGAGATTTCCTGCTCTTCAATAAACAGGTCTATGCTCCAGCCGATCGCATCGGTGATTGGCTTCTGCCTTATCGGCCCGTTCAACGTGGCGACATCATCGTTTTCCATCACGCACAGCCGCCCATGCTCATCAAGAGAGTGGTCGGACTACCGGGCGACAGGCTTCGAATCTCCGGCGGCCATGTCATCGTGAATGGCGTGACTCTCGATGAGCCGTACGTTGCCCTGGAGCCTGCGCCTCCGAATTCTGCGCGTGACAACTTTCCCGCCTCAATCTACACCGACCCGGATGTCGATCCTGACTGGTGGCGCCAGGTTGAGAGCCTGACGCAGAATGGCGAACTTCTGGTGCCCCAGGGTGAATACTTCGTCCTGGGCGACAACCGCAATCACAGTCTTGATTCGCGCTTCTGGGGTTTTGTGCCGCGGCAAGCTATTATTGCCCGTCCCCTGGTGATCTATTTTTCGCTTTCGCGACCTTCGTCCACCGATGTGCAACAAGTCGCTCAGATCAGTTCTCAACCGGGCGTGGATGATAGACTCGGACACGAACCTGATCTCGCCGAACGTCTCGCGGGATTTGCCCGTTGGCGGCGCATCTTTCATGTGGTGCATTGATTTGGGTCCTCCAAACAAGGTTTCGATTCTGGAGCAATTCCCTAAAAGAGCAGCAGAATGACGAAAAACAGCTCGCGAAGCCCCAAAGACCCTCTCCAGAAACGCGAGGAACCGGCTCCCGAAACTGCCCAGGCGGAAGAAACGCCGTTTGAAGCCGTGGCCAGTATTTGTTCAGTGCTGGTGGTTGGGTTGTTCATCCTCACATTCATCGCGCAGAACTTCGTCATCCCATCAGGATCGATGGAGAACACGCTCCTGGTCGGCGATCACCTGGTCGTTGACCGCATCACTCTGGCTCCGCCTGCGAAGTGGATGCCGCTGGTTCACTATCGCGAGCCGAAGCATGGCGACATAATCGTCTTCATCAAGCCCTCTCCCGAGCCTCAACTGGACTCCGACGGCAAGCCTCAATATTTCTTTCTCGTCAAGCGCCTCATCGGCGTGCCGGGTGACCACATCCACCTCCACAACGGCATCGTGATTATCAACGGCGTGGCGCAGGCTCCGCCGGAAACATCCATAGCGGGTTCGAATAACACGATTGACAGCGATTACCTGGACGAATTCCCATCGATTCCGCCAGCCCAGGCTCCGAGCGGCGGTGAGACCGACAGTTGGGCAGTCGACGCCCCCAGCCACATCGTCGATGGTGACCTCGTCGTACCTCCAGGCATGTTTTTTATGATGGGTGACAATCGGCACGACAGCCTCGACTCGCGTTACTGGGGGTTTGTGCCACGGCAGAATATTGTCGGCCGTCCCCTGTTCAATTACTGGTCGTTCGTCACGCCGGATTCAGTCTACGACCAAGTCGGCATGGGTCCGCGTCTGGCATGGATGGGCCACGTTGTGCTGCACTTCTTCACAGAAACGCGCTGGAGCCGAACGCTTCACCGGACGCTGTGAGCCTGTTGCTTCAGAACCGCTCGTTTACCGGTTCACTCTGAGTTGACTCGCTATCTATGACGAAGAAGAAAAAGTCGCCAGCAAAACCGCCCGCGCCTGAACCCGCGGAAATCAGGGTTGAAGAAACGCCCTTTGAAGCCATGGCCAGCATTTGTTCAGTATTAGTGGTGGGCCTGTTCATTCTTACCTTCATTGCGCAGAACTTCGTAATCCCCTCGGGATCGATGGAAAATACCCTACTCGTCGGCGATCACCTGGTCGTTGACCGAATCACTCTGGCTCCGCCCGCGAAGTGGATGCCGCTCGTTCACTACCGCGAACCGCACCGCGGCGACATTGTCGTGTTCCTCAAGCCGGTCTTCCAGCCCGGCCTCGACCAGTTGGATGGCGACGGCAAGCCAATATACACAACCCTCGTGAAGCGCCTCATCGGCGTGCCGGGTGACCACATCCACCTGCACAATGGGATTGTGATTTTGAATGGAGTCGCGCAACCGCAGACTTACGCGCAACCTACAACAGCCGATAATTCCCAGGAGTTTCTCGACGAGTTTCCTTTGGTACCGCCCTATCCGCAGCCAGGCGGCGCCACCGAGAGCTGGGCCGTCGATTTTCCCAACCACGTTGTCGATGGCGATCTGGTGGTTCCACCCGGCATGTACTTCATGATGGGTGACAATCGCCATGACAGTTTGGATTCGCGCTTCTGGGGATTTGTGCCGCGGCAGAATATTATGGGACGCACGCTCTTCAATTACTGGTCGTTCGCCGCGCCGGAATCGGCGTACGACCAGACCGGTCTCGGCCAACGCTTGGCCTGGATGGGCCATGTGGTGCTGCATTTCTTCACGGAAACGCGCTGGAGCCGCACTTTCCGCGTGACGCGGTAACGAGCAGCTAGAATCCATATTGACAATGACAGACGGTGCAGGTGGCAACGAACGAGTGCGTCGGTGGTTGCGGATCAGCCTCGCGGCCATTGCGATTCTGGTGCTTCTGCTTGTCGTTCCTCCTCTCATCAGCGTCAGCGGCTACCGGAATCAGATCACGCAGCTTATTTCCCGGTCGCTGAGAAGGCCGGTTCGCCTCTCGTCGGTCCAGGCTCACATTTTGCCCTGGCCGGGCTTCGAGATCTCCGATTTGAGCGTCGCGGAAGACCCGGCCTACGGCGCCGAACCCGTGCTCCACGCCAACAAGGTCACTGCTTCAATCCGGCTGTTGGCGCTGTTTCGCGGGCGCGTCGAGATCGGAAAGATCAGCGTAGACGAAGCCAGTCTGAACTTGGTGCGAGCTGGGCCCGGTCAATGGAACCTGGACTCGATCTTTCGCACCGCTGCGGCACAGGCCGCTTCAACACCGAGCGCACGCCGGGTAGCGCCGCTCCCGTATCTTGAGGCCACTGACTCCCGTATCAACTTCAAGAACGGAGCGGAGAAGCTCCCGTTCTCGCTGGTCGACGCCGATCTCTCGCTGTGGCAGGAAAATCCCGGCGAGTGGCGCATCCGCTTGCGTGGCCAACCCGCACGGACTGACGTTAGCCTTCACCTCGAGGAGACTGGCGTGGTGCGTATGGAAGCGAGTATCCGGCGCGCGGATGCGTTGCGCCAAATGCCGCTCCATCTGGACCTTGACTGGCAGGAGGCTCAACTTGGACAGCTCGCTCGCCTTGTCACCGGATCCGACCCAGGATGGCGCGGCGACCTCACCGGCGAGCTGCACCTTGACGGCACCGCCGATGCTGCGCAGATCGCGCTGCGATTGCGGGCTTCCGGCGTGCATCGCGCAGAGTTTACGCCGGTAGCGCCCTTGGACTTCGATGCTCGTTGCGGACTTCTTTACCACTACGCGGAGCGGAGTATGGAGAATTTGGCCTGCGATTCACCCCTTGGCGATGGGCATGTGCATGTCACCGGCGAAAAGCCAGGCCAGGATTCCCCGCCGCGCTTTTCTGTTGAGCTCGATCGCATTCCCGTTACTGCCGGTCTCGATGCACTGCGCACGCTCCGCAGCGACCTCGCTCCCGATCTTGAAGCAAGAGGCACGGTCAGCGGCAAGATTGTCTACGATGAACGCGCTCAGACAAACGCCGTCCTCCCTCAGCCAGGACCGAAAGATAAGTTGCATCAAAACCATAAAGCAAAAGCCGCCACAGGAGACTCCGGCCCCCTCACAGGCAGCCTGACGGTCGAGGGCCTCATCCTGAGCGGCGACAATCTCAGCCAGCCTATCCAGGCGCCAAAGTTCACCCTGGAACCTGTGGCTGTCGAATCCGTGAATCCTGCGCCGGGGGCTCAAACTGGTCAAACAGCAACGGAGAATCCGGCTCAGGCCTTGGCCGGCTCCGTTCCCATTCCCGCAGGCGGAGCCGTTCCGCTCGTTCTCAATTTGCGATTTTCGATCTCTGGATACCAGATTGGGGCGCGCGGCCAGGCCAGTTTCGCGCGCGCCAGAGAACTCGCTCGGGTAACAGGCATCCCGGGGACGGACGCGCTGAATTCGTTCGCCGGCGAACCCCTCGCAGTGGACCTGACCGCGGAAGGGCCTTGGATGCGCGCCGAAGAGATAGCACCCGTCGCTTCACCGGCCAGTCCTGCAACTGTGAACACTACGGAGACTTCCCCAGAAAATCTCACGGATGACTCTGCCGAAAGGGGCATTGGCGACACTCTCTCCGGAACCGTGACCGTGCACAATGCCAATTGGCAGGCCGATTACTTAGCCGGCCACGTTGTCATCGATGCGGCCACGCTCCATATCGCGAATCGCGACCTTCGTTGGGATCCCGTGGAATTCACATATGGGCCGCTGAAAGGAACAGCGAGCCTGACGCTTCCGGCAGACTGTTTACCTTCACAAACTCCGCAGCAACCGTGCCGCGCCCAATTCGAGATGCAGTTTGCCGATCTGGATGCGTCGGCATTTGAAAGCGCGCTATTGGGGGCGAGGGTAAAAGGAACCCTTCTCTCTGACTTGATCGAGCGCATCCATCCCTCCTTGGCGCCGCCTTGGCCGCAGCTTGAGGGAACCGTTTCGGCCGGCTCACTTATTCTTGGGCCGGTCACGCTCGAGAATATCGAGGCTTCCGTGGAGGTCGTACCCACCGGCGCAGAAATCAAAAGCGTCGATGCGGATTTTTTGGGTGGCAAAGTACATTTAGCGGGGGCGCTCACAAAACCTGCGAACGACCAGGACAAGCCAGACTACGTGCTCGATGGAGATTTTCAAGCGGTCAATGTTTCGGACTTGGGCCGCCTGCTCGGGTTGCGCTGGACGGGCGGTGCACTGAGCGGCACGGGCAACATTGAGCTGTCGGGCTACACAGGGGCAGATTTCACTTCGTCGGCCAAAGGCGATTTGCATTTCGAGTGCGGGCCGGGAAACATCTCAAACGCAAAATCCGCGGTTGCCGGCGGCACAGCGAACTCAGCGCCGATTCCTGCGGTTCTGGCGCGCTTCGATCGTTGGACAGCCGACGCGGCCATCGCAAACGGCTCTCTTCAACTGGGAGCAAACACCGCTGTTGCCGGCTCGGCCAAGCGTCCTGTCGATGCCACGGTTACCTTCGGCGACCCACCGCGGCTTACCTTTCCGCCGCAGAAGTTGGTCCGCGCCGAGAAACACAAGTAGAACCTGCTTCAAACTAAGATCGGATTATGGTTCCATCGGCCCCTTCCCCAGTCAGCATTTCCTGCGAAGCGATTCTCTTTGACATGGACGGAATTCTCATTGCGTCCATTGGCTCTGTTGAGCGGAGCTGGACCAAATGGGCCATCCTGCGCGGCGTCGATCCCGCGCTGGCGCGTGCCACTGCTCACGGGCGGCGAGCCGTGGAGACGATCGCCAGGCTTCGCCCCGATCTCGATAGCGATGCGGAGTTGACGGTCATTGAGGACCTTGAAGTCGCCGACAATGAAGGGCTAGCGATCCTTCCGGGCGTGCTTAATTTGCTTGCTGCGCTCCCTGCGAATCGATGGACCGTGGTCACCAGCGCAACGGAGCGGCTGGCGCGGCTTCGTTTGGCGGCGGGAGGCATACCTGTTCCGGAGAAACTGGTGACTGCGGACCAGGTCATGCGAGGCAAGCCTCACCCCGAGCCGTTCCTCGTCGGAGCCGCGTCGCTAGGCGTGGACCCCGCCGAGTGTGTTGTCTTCGAAGACTCTTCGTCGGGAGCCAGGGCAGGCCGGGACGCAGGATGCACCGTGGTGGCGACCACCTTTTCGCATCCGGCCGAGGCGCTGGATGTAGCGCACTACCTGGTGCGCGACCTCACCGGCGTTCGGGTCGAATTCGCGGCCGGCCAGATCCTGTTAAAGTTCAGTCCACTCGCTGGACCAGCAGGGAAAAGCTGACGGCTAAAGGCTGTTCTATTCGTTCGCTTCGATCTTTCGGCCATGCTCATCCTGAACGGGACGAGTGTTCATCTTGAAGAGAGAGGCAAAGGCACGCATCTGGTTGCGGCTCATGCTCAAGTCTTCCTCGAAGACAAACCAACGCACTCCCTCGGTGCACGGCGGAGTGAGTTCCGATCCCCGGTAGGTCCAATAACCGCGGTCTGTTGGTAAAAGACCTCCAGCGCTCACCATATCGGTGACCTTTGTGCTCGTGCCCGGCCTGGCTGGCAAATGTTCCCATAACGTGGCCAGCAACGCGTTCGGATAATCCCTATCCTGATTGAGGCGAACGGCAACGACCGCCGTTTTGCCGTCGTCGCTCCGATACACCATGTCCACTTCCATGTCGCTGAGCTTGCCTTTTACCGGGTGCTCGCTGGGGTGATGGAAGTCGAGTTCGTCGAGATTGTAGCGAACCCCGTCGGCGGTCATGGTGCTTCCCGGGTCCACATGCGCGACAATGCCGCGACCCGTGTTCTCAAGCGTTACGGGTCCGGCGATGAAGTGGAACTCGAGAGGTTCAAGCGATTTGTTCAGGCGCGCGCCATGGATGTCGATGGGCGACTGCTCGTGGCCTTTCGAGCAGGCTGTATAGGAAGGATCGAGCTTGCCCCACATGAGCGGGCCGGTTTTGCCTTCATATGTCCAATTCGCTCCGTTTTGTGCGGCTGAGAAGGTTGCAAAAGCAAACACGAAAGCGACAAGGAAAGAAGGACGCATGGATATCTCCGCTCAAAAGGAAGTTCAGTCACCCCGAAGAATTCTATGCCATCGACGAGGCCGCTAAAAAACAATGGGACCCGCGAGCAGCGGATCCCATCGTTGAACGAATCGAAAAACCGAAGTCAAGCTGCCTTCAGCGTGCCTTCGCCGTTGCGCCGATTCCAGCTTGCTCGGCCAGTTGGGCGGCCTTCGGTGTGGCTTCCCAGGTGAACTCG
>Ga0181535_10003070_pt1 | contig 19694 bp, 16 predicted proteins | sample PEATcosm2014_Bin_44_FD_119774 | JGI IMG/M metagenome (GOLD analysis project Ga0181535, IMG submission 119774) | Peatland microbial communities from MTU Mesocosm Facility, Houghton, MI, USA - PEATcosm2014_Bin17_30_metaG | ecosystem: Environmental > Terrestrial > Soil > Wetlands > Peat | place... | reverse complement strand
TTCACAATGCGCGTATTGACGCTGAAATGGACGGTGTAGATCTCGCCCAACTCGGTCTTGATGGTGTAATGGTCGGCTACCGCCTCGGTGACCGTTCCCACCGTACCGCGACCCACGCCCATTCCCATCATCCCGCCGCCACGGCCGCCACGCTGCCCCTGCCAGCCGCCTGTTCCCTGTCCTTGGGTTTGCGGTGCGGGCGCTTCCTGCGCAAATGCGGTTGAAGATCCGGCGATAAACGCGCCAACAACCAAAATTGCGGCCAGCCTACGAACTTTCATTTGCGACTCCCAAGGCACTCCCCGAGAGCGCCTGCATGCATAGACGCAGAGCCTGCCCCTCAGGACGACGGGAACAGTCCCGGAATGAGCCCAGAGTTCAGGCGGCGCAGACTACGTCTGAGTGCCCGGCTCGTTTGCCGATTGCGCCGGACCGTCGCTCTGACCGCCCGCCGGCGCCTACTGCGACTTTTGTTCCGCCATCAGCTGTTCGAAAGCTGGAAACCCGTGCAAGCCGGCGAATTCCTGATCGGCAGCGAGCTTTTTGGGATTCGTGAAGCCCTCGTTCAGCGCCATGCGCAGATACTCGATCGCTCGGTCGTTTTTGCCCGCGCGCACGCAGCCCTTGGCCATGTAGTAGTTCATGGCGCCCCGGTCCTGCACCGAGGCCGGATTCTCTACTCTCGGTCCGCCGTTGTGATCGAAGATCTGCGGATCGACGGCGAGGGCAGACTTATAGACTTCCCAACCCTTTTTGTATTGGTGCTGCGCCAGCAGATCGGTACCGAGGTTCTTGAGCACGAGCGCCGATTTGGGATCGGCTTTGAGCGCCTTGTGGTACATTTTTACGGCCGACTTGTACTGCTTTAATGAGTCGTATACGGTACCGAGGTTGTTCAAGACATTGGCGTTCTTGGGGTCGAGCTTCAGGGACTGCTGATAGCATCGGGTCGCGTCCTGCAAGTTGAACATCATCTGGTAGGCGATGCCCATCTTGTTCCACTCGACGGCGGAGGTCGCGGTGTCTTGCTTGTACGCTTCAATTGCGGCCTGGTAGCGGCGGTGCGCCATGAGCGAGTCCCCCAGCGCTTCCGGCGTTGGTTGAGGAGCGGGGATGACTGGGGATTCGAGCTTCGGCGTCGGCCGGTTGGCGGAGAAGTCAGAAGTCGAAGTCTGCGCAGCGCCCACAAAGGAGGCTGCGATTACGGCTGCGGAAACTAATGTGACCTGCAACCAGTGGTGCTCATCGAAACTATGCATATTCCCTCCTCAAGAAGGAACCTGGGCGACAAATCTTGAGGATCGTCCGTGGGGAATTAAAGCACCTTTCGATGTAATCCGCCACATGACAGAAGCGAGATTTGTGAAACGGTACCCAGAAAGTTCAAAGCGGAACTTGCCGCGCCTCCATGGGTATCGCATTGGTACACTCAATTCGCGGTGACGCACAACACTCAATTGACCCGTCTGATGCGGAAAAATGAGCGGACGGTTTGGGGATTGTCAAATTCTGGCATCGGAAACTACACGAGGGTCATCCGAAGGCAGGAGGACGCACAGTGAGTACGATCACATCGGTAGCCCCAGGCATCAGTATTTCCGCGCGATTCCGCTCGACGCGCCAACGAACACTCGCGCTGATTGAGCCGCTCACACCAGAAGATATGATGGTCCAATCGTCCCCAGATGCCTCGCCTGCAAAATGGCATCTCGCGCACACGTCGTGGTTTTTTGAGTCGTTTGTTTTGCGCGAGTTTCTGGCAGATTACAAAGTGTTCCACTCTGACTTTGTATGGCTTTTTAATAGTTATTACCAAAGTTTCGCGGCATTTCCTGAGAAGCGCTTGCGCTCGTCTTTTTCGCGTCCTTCGCTCGCGGAAATCCTGCGCTATCGCCAGCACGTCGACGAGGCGGTGGAGCGGTTGCTCAACGGTAATCCAGAGCCCGAGGCGCTGAAGCGGATCGAACTCGGGGCGAACCACGAAGAGCAACACCAGGAGTTGCTGCTCACCGACATTCTGCACGCCTTTTTCACCAACCCGCTACGTCCGGCGTATAAACCGGAGTCAGTGGAAGCCGATGAGGTTGCTGCTTCGGCGGAAAATGCCCATCAACAGAGTTCCGTCCCCTTACGCTTCGCCGATTTTCCGGGCGGCCTGCTGGAAGTTGGCCACAACGGCGAGGGATTTTGCTTCGACAACGAATTGCAACGCCACCGGGTCTGGCTCGACCCCTATTCTCTGGCGACACGCCCCGTGACCTGCGGCGAGTATGCCGAATTCATCGCCGATGGCGGGTACCAACGGCCGGAACTCTGGCTCTCCGCCGGGTGGGACGCCGTGCAACACAACGGCTGGCGAGCGCCGCTTTACTGGTCGGGCGAAGTCGGGAAATGGAACCTCTTCACCCTGCGTGGGGAATTTCCGCTGAGCCGGATGGAGACAGCGCCGGTAAGCCACGTTAGCTACTTCGAGGCCGACGCCTTCGCCCGATGGGCGCGATGTCGCCTGCCTACGGAATTTGAGTGGGAAGCTGCGGCAGAGGGGAAGCCGGTCGAGGGAAATCTGCTGGATTCGGGCAGACTGGTCCCCGCTGCGGCGTCTTCCCCCGCCTCAGAACTCGTCCAAGATCAACGCTCCATGCAATGGCAGCAGTTTGGAGATTGTTGGGTGTGGACGGCGAGCGCTTATCTGAGCTATCCCGGATTTCAGCCGCTGCCTGGCTCGTTGGGAGAGTATAACGGCAAGTTCATGAGTGGGCAGATGGTGCTGCGCGGTGGCTCATGCGTCACACCCGCGGCGCACATTCGAGCCAGCTATCGGAATTTTTTCCCGCCCGAGACGCGCTGGCAGTTTTCAGGAATCCGGCTGGCGAAATCGTAACCGGCGGCGGAGTTGCCGCATCCAACAGAGCGAATGGCAATTACGAGTCTTCCTCTTGCCGAAGCGCGCATCTCAGAACGGGTCGCCGCGGCGGTTCGAGACGGGCTTGCGTCGAGCCCAAAACGCTTGCCCCCGTGGCTCTTTTACGATGAAGCTGGCTCGCGGCTCTTTGAGCAGATCACCGAACTCCCCGAGTATTACCTCACACGCACAGAGCGGGCGATCCTGACAGCGGATGCCGGCGCGATGATTGCCCGTGCCGCTGGAGGCACACGACTGCGCATTACTGAACTTGGAGCGGGTTCGGCGGATAAAACGCGGCTTTTGCTGGCAGCCGCGGTGCGGCGTCAGGGTCCGGTCATCTATGAACCCGTCGACGTTTCAGCCACCGCGCTCGCAGACGCCCAGGAACGCCTCGAACGCGAGATCCCTGACGTGCTGGTCGCACCCCAGGTCATGGATTACACCGACGGCCTCAAATTGGAGCCGTCGGCTCCGGACGAGCGTCGCCTGGTTTTGTACATCGGTTCGAGCATCGGCAACTTCGAGCCCCAAGACTCAGCCCGTTTGCTTCGTGGTGTGCGAGCGGCACTCCGGCCCGGCGATGCGTTGCTGTTAGGCGTGGATCTTGTGAAGAGTGCCGACTTGCTGTTGGCAGCTTACGATGACGCCGAAGGAGTGACCGCAGCCTTTAACGGCAACCTGTTGGTCCGGCTGAATCGGGAACTTGGCGCTGACTTCGATTCGGCAGCCTTTGTCCATCGCACCGTGTGGAACGCTACGGCATCGCGCATGGAAATCTACCTGATGAGTTGCGGGCCACAGACTGTGCACCTGCCTGCGCTCGATATGACGGTCGAGTTCAGGCGAAACGAGTGCATCCACACCGAGAACAGCTACAAATATCAGCCGGGTCAGGCCGAGTCCATGTTGGTGGAGGCCGGGTTTACGCCCAATGCAACGTGGAACGACAGGCGTGGCTGGTTCGCCGTGTGCCTGGGGCGTGTGGAGTAGCGACACCGCTACTTCGGCGCGGCAATCCTCACCAGGAACACATCGTGTCCTGCGATTTCCAAGGGCATCCCATCGGTCAATTCCACAACCTTGCCGGTCCACAGGTCCTTGCCATGCTGTGTTCCGTGCAGGCCCAGCTTCGCAAGGTCCAAGTGAAAGGGATGCGTCGAATAGCGGTCGCTCCCGGCATTCAGCACCGCTACCGCCAGCGCGCCGCCCGATAACTGCCGGGTCCACACCTCAACCTCGCCATCGCTGTAAATGCGCGCGCCCTGCTTGCCCAGCGCGTCCTGGTCAATGGCGATCACATCGGGGTTGGTGAGAATCGCCTTGATCTCCGGCTTCATGTCGGTCAAATCGTTGCCGGCCAACAAAGGCGCAGCCAGCATGGCCCACATCGAGAAGTGCGCGCGATTCTCATCCAGCGACAACTTCCCGTTGCCTACTTCGAGCATGTCGGGATCGTTCCAGTGCCCCGGTCCAGCGTAGGCTTCGAGACCCTCCTGCTGGCTGAGGATGGCGTAGATGCGGTCCCACCGCGGCGTGATGTCGCCCGTGGTGCGCCACAGGTTGCCGCCGAGCGCGGGCGCCCACTCCCACACCGCGTCCCAACCGTACTGACAGAGAGAAAAGACAATCGGGCGCCCCGTGGCCTTGAGCGCTTTTCCCATCTTGTCGTAGGCGGCAATCATCAGCCGCATCTGCGCGGCTTTGTCGTCGGGCGCCTGGCTCGTCATGACAGCCTCGCGAAAGCTGCACAGATCGTATTTGAGGTAATCGATGCCCCAGTCCGCGTACATCTTTGCATCCTGCTCCTCATGGCCCAGCGAGCCCGCGTAGCCTGCGCACGTCTTCGGGCCCGGACCCGAGTAGATGCCGATCTTCAGTCCCTTCGAATGCACATAATCGGCAAGTGCCTTCATGTCGGGAAATTTCGAGTTGGTGTGCAGTTCGCCGCTCGCGTCGCGCTCGCCTTCCCACGTGTCGTCGATGTTGACGTACACGTAGCCGGCATCTTTCATGCCAGTGGCAACAATCTCGTCCGCCGCGGCGCGCACGCCCTTGTCGTCAACCTTCGCTGCAAAATAATTCCAGCTATTCCAGCCCATTGGCGGCGTCTGCGCCACCTGCGGTGGGGCCGACCGCGCCTTCGGCGCAAAAGCAGCGAAATTCAGTACTAGAGCAACAAGCGGCAACGAAGTGGCAAGGCGCATTGGAGCAACTCCTGAAAACGATTTCAATCGCAGGGAGAATATTAAGCTCCATCCGTGGATTCCCGCAATTCTGAATCGCAATCCTGAGACCCGCTGTGGAAACACTCCAGAAAATGGCGGAGCTGGCACGGGAACAGGCAACTCACGATCAGGAACATCCGGAGTGCGTTCATCCACCCGGAACCCGATCGAAATAGGGATTCCCGGCCTGTGCCTCGCCATCTCTAGCGCAGGTGTCTTATGAAGGAAAAGAAATAGGGTGCAACGCTTCCGCCGAAGCGAGGATTGATCTCCAGGAGAAACGGTTGGCCCTTCACAACCTTATAGTTGACGCAACAAAGCCCCTCGAATCGAATCGTTCGCAATACCCGGGCAAACAAATTCAGATACGGGCACCGACAAATGACCATGAGATGAGCGGCGTCTTGTCCCTTGATCGGCGCGTCGGAGGCGAATTCGTACTTGATGTTCAGAGCCTTAACGATCCTGCCGTCGACGAACAGAATATGCGTAGCGAACTCCGTGTCTCCCGCTATGAATTCCTGGCAGAAGTATTGGGGATCGGTGATGCGGTCCAGTTGCTCCGCTTCGTCGCTGCGGTTGCGAATGATGAAGCAGTCTTTCCCCCAAATACCGATACGCTTCTTGAGGATATACGGAGGCTTGAGGGCCCGCCCTTCCGCCATTTCCGGGATATGCCGGCCAAATCCGGCGTTGACGAGTGTCCGATTGAACTCATATTTGTCGTCGCAAAGGAGCACTGATTCTGCAGCGGGTAGTGGAAGCGCATTCTTCTTTAGCGGGGAATGCCGGCGAGCCTCTTCAAGGGCGGATAGGCTCAGGGGCACTACAACGTCATATCGTCGGAAACTGTCCTCGGTCACGGACCCAACTTCGATTTGGTGGGGCAAGTGCCGGAATCCGCTTTTGATGTTGTCCATCAATTCCGGACTGCCGGAAAACAAGATCTTCTTGGCGCTCCTTGAAAAGAGCAACGCCCAAAGCTTCTCCCTCTTCACATGGAGCTGATTTTTTCGCCTGGCCCAATTCGCGCGGAGGCCAAGAGGAAATAGCGGCTCGTCAGTGAGCAGCTTTTCGTGATGTTGGGTAAACCGAAGATCGCCCCATGGCTCAGAGACAACAGGCTTTAGCTCCATGATAAGTATCTCAGAGCATACCACGCAGCGTCGGCAGGATGAATACGACCTTCGTGGCACCTCGACCCAGATTGAGGCAGTGTCGGGTCAAAGAAGGCGCAAGGGATCTCTCTGGCTGGTCACAGAGTCGAAATTCGCGTTGCTGGACTGTCTCCCGAGATACGGGTCGGTTTTGACATCGGCGTCGTTTCAGCTAGGCTTTGTTGCCCGCTCAGGACGCACTCCTCTGCACCCGCGCGCAAGCCCCGCGTCGGAAGCAGTCCTCGGAATGATCGTTCACCAATCCCACCGCCTGCATCCACGCATACGCAATCGTCGGTCCCACAAACTTGAATCCGCGGCGCTTCAGTTCCTTTGAAACCGTCTCGGCCAACGGCGTCGTTGCCGGAACCGGCCCGCTGTTCTGTAACGGTCGTCCCTCCACAAAATTCCACGCAAAATCGGAAAACTTGATCCCGCTGGCTTCCATGTTGAGATAGGCACGCGCCCCGCCGATGGTCGCCTCAATCTTGGCTCGGGAGCGAATGATGCCCGGATTCTCCTGCATTTTCGCGATCTCCTTCTCTCCGAATCGCGACACAACCTTGGGATCGAAATTGTGAAAGACCTTGCGAAACGAATCGCGCTTGCGCAGCACGATAATCCACGCCAGACCAGCCTGAAACCCTTCGAGCATCAGTGTCTCCCACAGCGAGCGAGAATCGAAGTCGGGCACGCCCCACTCTTCATCGTGATATGTCTGCAGCAGCGGATCGCTTCCAGCCCAGGCACAACGGCTCTTTCGTGCGCTCATTCAGTACCACTCCTCGTTATGTGCAAAGCAGCCCTCAATTGGCCGCGGGCGCCACAGCATACCTCGGAGCCGTGGTCATCAGCTTTTCAACTTCCTCGATCGGTCCAATGCCGCCGCGTGCGCCGGTCGCCGTGCAGTTCAGGGCCGCGGCAGCGCAGGCAAAGTCAAGTTGGCGCGCGAGGGGCCACCCTTGCAGCAGCCCATAAATGAATCCGGCGTGAAAGACGTCGCCCGCGCCGGTGGTATCGGCCACAGGTACGCAATACGCAGGCCGCAGATGAAACCGGCTTCCATCCCACGCCAGCACGCCGTCCTGGCCGAGCGTTGCCGCCGTGACCGTGCAACCATAGCGGCTCTTCATAAGGCGAAGAGCCTGTTCCAGGTGCCGCTCGCCCGTGAGGCGCGTGGGAAAATCCCGGCTGACGATCAGGTAGTCGATCGTGTCGATCAAGTCTTCGACGCCGGGATAGAGCTCATCGAGATCGGCAATCACGGGAATCCCCGCGCTGTTTGCCCAGTCAGCGGCAACAGTGGCCGCCGCCGTTTCAAAGCCATCCACAAGCAAGGCGCGCGCGTTCACGATCCATCCGCGTTCCAGGTCCGCAGGCTGCAGCAGCAGGCGCTCATCGCGCCGGCACAGCACCGTGCGTTCGCCGCCTCCATCCACCACGATCAGCGATTGGGGGCTCGCGGCGTTTTCGACTGTCAGGACACGCGCATCGACACCCGCGCGTTCAAATTCGCGGCGATGGAGCCTGGCCGCGTCGTCATCTCCCAGCTTGCCCACGTAGCGAGTGTTCAGTCCCCAGGTCTGACACGCAATCACAGCGGATGCCGTCTGCCCGCCCGGAAGAATCGATGCCTGGGAGTATTCAACCTTGGAGCCGCGCTCGGGGTAATTCGCGAGAGGGATCAGCGTGTCGGTAGCATTCAGTCCCACCCCGACAAGATCAACCAGCGGCAGCTCGGCCATAAAGACTATTGTAAAGTGCTCTAGGCAAAGCGCGTCGCCTTCCAAAGTTTCCACGCGCACACGGCAGCTGTCACAACCAGCGCCAGGCTGAGCAACGCCGTCCAGGTAAGATTCATCGCCAAAGCCGGCACACGCGCCTGCACGCCGAGCCAGACAAATACGCCCACCGCGCAAGCAACGATAATGTAATCCCACCAGTCGCGACGGAACTCTCTGCCGTTTTTCGCCGTCCCATGATACGCATTGAGCACGCGCGCGGAATCGAGTCCGTAGCGATCGCATTCGCGCTCCAGCGCCTCGTTCGTCGAAGCATGTTCGCGCTCGGTTGCGATCGCCGTGCTCACAGCGAGCGCTCCAAGAATCATGACGAGAGAACCAGCGACCACTAGCAGCCGATGGGCCGCGTCTGCATGCGCCAGCTCGCCAAACACAAGAGCGCCCCATGCAAGCCCCCACAGCTGATTCGTATTCGACAGCGGAATACCGCGCCCAATGCCCAGATACTTCGTCGCGTACTGCTGGAAGATATCTCCCACGACCCAGACATATCCGCCCAGAAAAAGCCAGAACAGCATGGGCCGCGTCTGCCCCGAGGAAATGATAGCGACCGTTGACGTGCGATCGAGCGCGAACGCCAGCGCAAAGACAGCGCCGAGTTCCCCGATCGTGAAGACGGTGACAAAGGAAAGGGGATTCATGCCACTGATGTAGGCTTTGCGATACGGAACGTACATCGTTCCCCACAGCAGGCTCGCACCCGCGGCAGCGAGCACGCCACCGGCCGCACGGCCCGCATGTGGTCCACCGCCGTGAATTGTGCTGAAGCCCAGCATGATCGCCGCACCCACAATCGCCAGCGCACCCAGCACGACCTTGGCGACATTCGCACGGCTCGCACCCTTCAACTCCCCAAACAGCAGCCGCCCCCATAGGATTCCAACCAGCGAATTCGTATTCCACAAGGGAAACGCAATCGCCAAGCCCACGTCACGAATGGCGAAAACCGTCAGCGTATTGGCTACCGCCCACAACATGCCGGCAAGAATCGCGATGGGGATGAGGTGCTTGTGTTCTGCGAGATCGGCGAATACCTGCCGTGTCCCTTTCAGCAAAGTCGGCAATGTCCAGCGCGCAGTAAACACGCCGGCCACCATGCAAAGCGAAATGGCGTAGGGCGAAAGGCCCGTATTGACCAGCTTCGTTGGCGCCTCGGCCGCGCCAAGCCATGCTCCGGCGCCCAGCCCGCACAGTACGCCGATTCCGTGGGTCGAGCCGAAAGTTGCGGCAGCGGATCTCTTCGGCGGCGGGTTCATGGTACCGGGTTGTCCCTTTCCGATTGCGGCAGAAATGGAGTTTTCGGGCACCGCGTCAATGCAGCGTAATAAGGAGCGCGAGACCGATGCAAAAGACAGTCAGCGGAATCAAAAAATGGCTGTCGGTGAGGGTGGCCGAAGTTTTGGATAGGAATGACATGGATGTTTGGAGGTTATGCGTATCGAGCTTGCGCAACCATAAAGACGCGGGACACCGCGTGTCAAGAAGTGACGATCCCTGTTTCAATCCGCACGAATATGGGTTCCCCAGAGCCTGCCCTGAGCGCAGCCGAAGGGTCTCGCTTTTGACCGGGGTCCCCAGCGACAAGGGCCCCCACGAACAGGTCTTCGTTCGTGGGGGCCCTTGTCGCTGGGGTGATTGTGACCTGGGAAAGCACGAACTTCAATCATCCAATCGCCGGTCAAAGCTACTTCAACGAGCTCATGTCGATCACGAAGCGGTATTTCACGTCCTGCTTCAGCATGCGTTCGAAGGCCTCATTGATCTTCTGGATCGGGATGACCTCGACGTCGGCCGTGATCTTGTGCTTGCCGCAGTACTCGAGCATCTCCTGCGTTTCCGGCATCCCGCCGATCATCGAGCCCGCAATTGACGCGCGCTTGGCGATCAGCGAAAAAACGCTGACAGTTGGAGGCTTTTCCGGCAATCCGACCAGCGTCAGCGTGCCGTCTTGCTTCAGCAGGCCGAGGTACGGCTCCAGGTCGTGCGGAGCCGAAGCCGTGTCAAGAATAAAGTCAAAGGTACCGGCGTGCGCCTTCATCGCGTTGGCATTCGTCGAAAGTACAACTTCGTCGGCGCCAAGCTTTAGCGCGTCTTCTTTCTTCTTGAGCGATGTCGTTAGCTGCACTGTGTGCGCACCGAAAGAGTGCGAAAACTTCAAGCCCATGTGGCCCAGTCCGCCGAGGCCCACAATGCCCACCTTCTTGCCGGGACCCACTTTCCAATGCTTCAACGGCGAATACGTTGTGATGCCTGCGCAAAGCAGCGGAGCCACCGCGGCCAGATCGAGATGCGCCGGCACGGTATGCGCGAACCGCTCGTCCACGACGTAATTGTTGGAGTAGCCGCCCATCGTAATCGAACCATCCACACGATCCTTCGCGGCATAAGTCAGCGTAGCGCCCTCCACGCAAAAATGCTCTTCGCCTTTGTTGCACGGAGGGCAATGGCGACACGAATCAACAATCACGCCAATGGCCGCGATGTCGCCCGCTTTGAATTTCTTCGCAGACTTGCCAACAGCCGTCACGCGACCAACAATTTCGTGACCGGGAACCAGCGGATAAATAGACTGGCCCCACTCGTTGCGCGCCATGTGCAGATCGGAGTGGCAAACGCCGCAATAGAGAACCTCGACTGTGATTTCTGTAGCGCCGGGCTCGCGACGGGAGAAAGCAAATGGAGCAAGCGGCGACTTGTTGTCCGACGCGGCATAACCTTTTGAAGCTGGCATGAGAACGAATCCTTTCGGGAGAAGCATAAATCAACGAACGTTGTGCGAGGTCCTTGAAGCGCACTCGAATCCGCGCTTCTCTGTGTTTTCTAGTGGAAGAAATCAGGGACGGCGGGCAACAGCCACGCGCGGAATTCCCTGCAAATCGAGTCGAAACTCGATTTCGCTGAATCCGGCACCGGACAAGAGCGAACTCACAGCATCGCTCTGGCCGCAGCCGATTTCAAGCGCGATGAATCCGCCCGAAACGAGAACAGCAAACGCGGCGGGAATCAGCCGCCGATAAATGTCCAGGCCATCTTCGCCCGCGAACAGAGCAAGTCCCGGTTCGAAGTCGCGAATCTCGACGGCAAGCGAATTGCGATCGGCGCTTGGCACGTAGGGTGGATTCGAAACAACAATGTCGAACCGTTCCGCGACGACGGGAGCCAATAGATCGCCCTGCAAAAAACGAATGCGATCGCCGACACCATTGCGCCTCGCGTTCTCGCCCGCCAAATCCAGCGCGACTCCGGACACGTCAGTCGCCGCGATGTGTGCGTCGGGCAACTTGTGCGCCAGCGCCACGGCGATCGCGCCCGATCCCGTGCCGACATCGACGATGCGCGGCTCTGCGAAGCACGGAGCCAATTCAAGGACGCATTCAACCAGGTGCTCGGTCTCTGGACGGGGAATCAGCGCATCGGCTGTAACGCGAAACGGAAGGCCGTAGAATTCGCATTCACCCGTGATGTACTGAACAGGCTCGCCTTCGAGGCGGCGCTCCAGCAACACGTCGAGATGCGTCGCGGCTGCCAATCCAAGCTCTTCATTCGAATGCGCGAGAAAAGCCGACCGGCTCAGTCCTGCGGCGTACAACAACAGCAACTCAGCATCGCGTCGCGCCTTCTCCGGATGCGGCCCAGCCCGAAGTGCTGCCTCGCCCTTATCGATCCATCCGCGCAGATGCATCAGGCAGCTTGGACCGCGCCATCATCGCCACCTTTGAGTTTCTCCGCCTGATAATGGGCGATCAGCGCATCCACAATCGGCTGCAGCCTGCCTTCCATAATCAGGTCGAGCTGGTGCAATGTAAGCCCGATGCGGTGGTCGGTAAGCCGGTTCTGCGGGAAGTTGTAGGTGCGAATCTTCTCGCTGCGATCGCCCGAGCCCACCTGCTGTTTGCGCTCCTTGGCCAGCTCGGCATTTTGCTTTTCCATCTCGACTTCGTAAAGGCGCGAACGCAACACACGCATGCCCTTTTCGCGATTCTTGATCTGCGACTTTTCATCCTGGCAACTGACCACCGTGTTAGTCGGCAGATGCGTGATGCGCACCGCGGAGTAAGTCGTATTCACCGACTGCCCACCCGGTCCCGACGAGCAGAATGTGTCGATGCGAATGTCCTTGGCTTCGATCTTGATGTCGACTTCCTCGGCCTCAGGCAGCACAGCCACAGTAATCGCGGACGTGTGCACGCGTCCCTGCGTTTCCGTTGCCGGCACACGCTGCACGCGATGCACGCCGCTCTCCCACTTCAACTGCGAGTAGACGCGGTTGCCCTCGATGATTGCGATGACTTCCTTGTAGCCGCCCACGCCCGACCCGGAAAGCGACAGCACTTCCACCTTCCAGCGATGCTGCTCGGCAAACCGCGTGTACATGCGAAAAACCTCGGCCGCAAAAAGCGAAGCCTCATCGCCGCCCGTGCCTGCGCGGATTTCGAGGATCACGTTCTTCTCGTCGTTGGGATCTTTCGGCAGCAGCAGGACCTTCAGTTCCTCTTCAATCGCGGACTCGCGCGGTTCCAGTGCGGCAACCTCCTCCGCGGCCATGGCGCGCATATCGGCATCGGCTTCCGCTAGCATCGCGCGCGCTTCGGCCAGGCCCTGGCGTACTTGTTTTAGCTCACGATACTTCTCCACCGGCTCCTCGATCTCACGGAGAGCCCTGGCGGTTTTGGTGTATTTCTCGTGATCGTTGATCACTTCGGGTTGCGCGTATTGAGCCTGCAGCTCGTTATAGCGCCGCTCCATTTGTTCCAGACGATCGATCATTTTGGACTCCCCACTGCGATCCCTTGGGTCGCAGAGTTTGGGTGAATTCTTAAGTTTCAGGAAATTGGCGAAGAACAAGCTTAGGCGGCGGGCGCCGCTAGAGGAGGGCCGGGATGGGCTGGTGGAGGTACATGGCTACCTTTCCATTCTAAACCGATTTCTCTCCAATAGATGTGAACTTCACAAAGGCGGATTCAACCCATCGTCACATCACCGGCACTAACAACCGCGACGGATGCTCCGTATCCTCATAGACCGTGACCGTCGCCTTCTGATAGGCCTTCGCCTTCGCGGTCATAATGTTTGGCACAAAAGTCTGTGGATTCCGATCGTACAGCGGAAACCACGTGCTCTGAATCTCCACCATCACCGTGTGCCCAGCCTTGAAGACATGGTCCACGTCGTGCAGGCTGAATTTGTACTCGCGCACTGAACCGGCCTGTAGAGCCTCCGGCTTTTCGAAGCTCGTCAAATACCGGCCACGAAAAATCTCCTCATTGGTCATGAGCTGGTACCCGCGCATCTTCGGATCCGCATCATCGTCGGGGTATTCGTCGATCAGCTTCACCACCATGTCATTGTCGGTCCCTGTGGTTGAGGCAAAGATATCCGCCATCACTTCGCCGGTTGCGACTAGATCCTTCTTCAGCACGGGCAACTTCCACACGGCTACATCCTTGCGGCCAGTTACGAATCGCTGATCCTCGGTCATCCAGTTGAACCACTGCGACCCGTCCGAATAGGTGGGTTGGATTGGTCGATGACGATAAGGAATCGGATTTGCTGGATCACTCACGTAGCTTGTCTTGTCCTCACCCGTCGCTTTGCCCCAGCTCAGCGTGCCGCCGCCGCTGAGATAGAGGCTTGTCGGCTTCGATTCAACCGGAGGAAAGTGCGAGTAGTATTTCCACGCATTCGAGCCCGTTTGAAAACTAGCCGTGTCCTCAAGACTGAAGCCCGGCTCGTCTTTCAGATAATGGCCGAAAAACTTCGCCTCAATACGCGCGCGAAACTCGTTGCCGATTGATTCGCCGTAGTCAATGTTGCCCAGGTGCCGCGAGGACGAGCTCCAGTACCCATGCCGCCACGGGCCCAGCGCGAGAAAGTTTTCATGGTTCGTATCATGCGGCTCCAGCTTCGCGTACTCTTCTTGCGGCCCCCACATGTCCTCCTGGTCGTAGTAGCCGCCGACGCTCAGCGTGGGCACCGTCATCGCGTTGAGAAGGTGCTCCACGCCGCGCGAGGACCACACTCCGTCGTACGCCGGGTGTTCGAGGAAGAGTTTCCACGTGGGCAGCTCTTTCGATCCAGACTTCTTCACATCTTCCATGAAGGATCCGCGCTCGAGAAAGTAGTCGAATCCATCGCGGGGTTTTCCGTCCTTGTCCTTTCCGTAGTCGAAATTGTTAGAGGTCTCCCGGTTCGTCTCCATTCCAAGCACATAATCGTATCCATAAGTCTGCCGAAATGCGCCGTTGTGAAAGAAATCGTCACCCATCCACACGTCGATCATCGGCGCCTGCGGCGAGATGGCCTTCACCGCGGGGTGCGGATCGATGCCCGCCGCCATGGCCAGAAACCCGGGGTAGCTGGTGCCCACCACACCCACGCGCCCGTTGTTTCCTTGCACGTTTTTAATGAGCCAATCAACGGTGTCATATGTGTCCGTACTTTCATCGATTGCCTTTGGATCGCGATGATCGACCATCGGACGGCTCATTACAAATTCCCCCTCGCTCTTAAAGCGTCCGCGGATATCTTGGGCCACGTAGATGTAGCCATCGCGCGCGAGTTCAGGGCGCTGCGCAGAGAACGATCCCCGCGTCGTGCCGTTCACGCCATACGGTGTTCGCTGCATCAGGATGGGCAGTGGCCCCGCGATGTCGGCGGGCTTCAGAATGACCGCATGCAGCTTGATGCCATCGCGCATGGGAATCATCACTTCGGCGCGCTGGTAGTCGTGAAAGGCGTGATGCACGGGTTCGCCGGTGCGGCGATACACAGCTTCGGGATCGTTTGAAGCCGCGACGCTCGCGCCTTTGCCTGTGGCATCAAGGGTGAACCGCAGCGTCACCTTCGACTCCGGCTGGCCAAATTCCGTGGCCGAAACGGGGTTCAGCTCAGTCGGAATCAGTCGGTCCGATTCGACAACGAGCTTTCCGTCGCGCGCATAAAAGCTGTACGGCGTGTCGGGATCGTTCAGATTCGTATATTCCCCCGTGAGCGATTGCAGCTGCGCGGCTGTTGCTTGCTGACCCGCATGCGAAGCGGCCAATACCGGTGCTACGGGCGAGGGAGCCAAAGCGAAACACAAGCCGGCAAGAGCGCCAGGGCTAACAAACAAGGCAATTTCCTCCTGAATTGTTGCTAATGCGAGTGCCCATGATGGCCATGGCCCGCGCTGCTCGCCATCTCTTCCATCGGCACCACGCAGCCATCCAGTTCTCCGCAGCCGACGTGTTCAAACTGCACGGTGGTGTGCCGAATGTGATAGTGCTCGCGCAGCACATGGTTGAGTTTCACTAGAATACAGGCGCTCTCCGACGGGGGAATGTCCGCGATGGTCACGTGGCAGGCCAGTGCATTCGATTGCGATCCGAGGCACCAGACGTGCAGGTCGTGCACGTTCACCACGCCTTCCACGGCCTCCATACTGGCGCGAATCTCGCCCAGTGAAACCCCTCGTGGCGTGCCTTCGAGCAGAATATTCAGCGTCTCGCGCACAATGCCGATGCTGGACCACAGAATGAGCGACGCGATCAGAAGCGAAAGGACCGGATCGATCCAGTTCCTTCCCGTCAGCAAAATGCCCGCGCCTCCCGCGATCACAGCAGCCGTCGAGAGCGTGTCGCCTGTCATGTGCAGGAAAGCGCTGCGCAGGTTCACATCGCGCGCCACACCCCACAGCAGCGCCGCGATTACGCCATTCATCACCACGCCTGCGGCAGCCACCGTCATCATAACTTTTGGCTGCACCGTTACCGGCGAGCTCAAACGGTGGACGGCTTCAAAGCCAATCCAAACCGAAATCGCAATCAGGGTCGCTGCATTGATGAAAGCAGCCAGCACGCCCGCACGTTGATAGCCGAAGGTCTTGGAGTCGTTGGCGGGACGGCCCTGAAAATAAACGGCGACGAAGCTCAGCAGCAGAGCCAGAAAATCGGACATATTGTGGCCGGCTTCGGACAACAGCGCCAGCGAATGAGCTCGCAGTCCGGCTACAAAGGTGACCGCCACATAAGCCAGCGTGGCGACCAGCGAAAAACTGAGCACGGTCTGCGTCCGGTTTGCGCCCGGTCCGGTGGGCGCGGCATGGACATGCATAGTGCCAGTGTACTTGGGGTCGGAAATAAGCGCTAACTGGGGCATGCAGCCGTCAGCGCTGCCTCAACTTGCCTGAGAGCTCTTTTCGGGCGCATCGCTGGGAAAAGTCCGCCCGCTTGCCGACAACTCAGAGAGCGCGACCCGCAACCCCGACCACTCTTCCGCCACTACGATGCTGTTCTGCGGGCTGCCCGGCAAATAGCGCACAGAGCAGGGAAAACCCGCTCGCACCTCGGCCGGGTCGACCACTTCGCCCATGTGTGTGATTTCCTGCGAGCACTCATATTCCACCCCGCCGATGCGGTAGCTGTACTCGAGCAACGTCAGCGTGCGCCCTTCGGCCGGCATCTCGCGCACATCGAGCAGCATGCCGTCGACCAGCCGCCCCGTCAGCGCCAGATTCAAACGGCGTGCCCGTTCAATCTCTTCAGGAGTGGGGCGGTGGCGACGGAACCACCACGCAGCGCCAGCCGCAGCTGACGCTGCCACGACCACCGCGAAGGCGGTCTCCCATGTGCTTGGCTTGACGAGGATCATTCCGAGGCGGGAGTCCAACCCGGGAGTTTCTATCTTAAGAATACCGCAGGTGAGGGTATGCGGCGTGGCCGCGAGCGGTTTGCCTGTTAACCGCGTGTGAACGCCTGTTGGCCGGGAGTTGCGTTGAAAGCCACGGGTCGAAGGGCTACACTCCAGCAGAAGGAGCACGTGATGCAGATTGGGGTTCTCGGCTCGGGCGATGTGGGCAAGGTGCTGGCTGCGGGTTTTATGAAGCACGGCCACACGGTGACTGTGGGTTCGAGAACGCCGGAAAAGCTGGCGGGTTGGGCCGCAAAAACAGGGGAGCCCAGGTGGACACATTCGCGCGCGCAGCCGAGTTTGGCGAGTTGCTTGTGCTGGCCGTCAAAGGCAACGCAGCCTTTGAAGTGCTGCGCCTGGCCGGCCAAAAAAATCTGTCCGGGAAAACGGTGATCGACGCATGCAATCCGATTGCGGATGACACTCCAGTCCACGGCGTTCTGAAGTTTTACACCAACTACAATGAATCGCTGATGGAGCAGTTGCAGCGCGAATTCCCTAGCGCCCATTTCGTCAAGGCGTTCAACTCGGTGGGCAATGCGTGCATGATCGATCCCAAATTCGAGGGCGGCAAACCCACCATGTTCATCTGCGGTAACGATGACGGGGCGAAGAAAGCCGTGAGCCGGATCTGCGATGAGTTTGGCTGGGAGACAGCGGACATGGGCGCGGCAGAAGCGGCCCGCGCCATCGAACCGCTCTGCATCTTGTGGTGTATCCCCGGCTTTCTGCGCAACGAGTGGACCCACGCATTCAAGCTGTTGAAGAAATGAGATTGCCGCGTCGCGCGAGTTTGCAGCTCTCTGCAGCCAGTCGTCCTTCGCTCATTTGACCCCGCGAGCCGCGCTTCCGTATCCTCGGGGCGGGATTGCGCGAGCGCCGTTTCAGCTGTTTCAGCGCCAGTGAATCTGAGCCCAATCAATCGCGAGAGGACAGCGTCGCATGAGCACCGCCGCACCAGCCGCCACCCTCGGCATCGCCGCGAAGCCGTTTCTGGTGCGCCGTGCAGCCGTGCTCGGCGCGGGAACCATGGGCTCGCGCATTGCCGCTCATCTCGCCAACGCAGGCATCCCCGTCTTCCTTCTCGACATGGTGCCGCCGGGCGAGGGTGCGTGCAACAGACTTGCTACGGCCGCCATCACCGCACTCGCAAAATCGAAGCCCGCCGCCCTGTACGAACAATCTTTAGCCACGCTCATCACTCCCGGCAACTTCGATGACGACCTGCCCAAGCTCGCCCAATGCGACTGGATCATCGAAGCCGTTGCCGAGAACCTTGACATCAAAACCGCGCTGCTGCAGCGCGTCACCCCGCATCTGGCGCACCAAGCAGTCCTCACCACCAACACTTCCGGTCTGCCTGTACGCAAAATCGCTGCCGGCCTTCATGCGCAGCGCGACCGTTTCTTCGGCACCCACTTTTTCAATCCGCCGCGCTACATGCGCCTACTCGAGATCATTCCGACGGAGGAAAGCGATCCCGCTGTCGTTTCGGGCTTCGCCGCCTTCGCCGACCGCATCCTCGGCAAGCAGATCGTCTTCGCCAACGACACGCCCAACTTCATCGCCAACCGCATCGGCGTCGCCGTCATGTTCACCGCGGCGACCCTCATGTTGGATCAGGGCCTGACAATTGAAGAGGTCGACGCTCTCACCGGCCCCGCGATTGGCTGGCCGCGCACCGGCACGTTTCGCCTCGCCGACATGGTCGGTATCGACATCCTCGCCCACGTCGCTGCGAACTTTCCTCAGGGTGCGATGCCAGGCCGCTTCTCTGAGATTCTTGCTGAGATCGTTAAGCGCGGTTGGCTCGGCGACAAAGCTGGCCAGGGCTTCTACAAGAAAAGCCGCGGCGATGACGGCAAAGATAATCGCTTCGTCCTCGACCTCAATACATTCGAATACCGCCCCACAACCAAGCCGGCATTGCCCGCCCTCGAAATGGCAAAGAACGCCACCACAGTCGAAGAACGCCTGCGCCTGCTGCTTGCCAATGATTCCGTCAAGGACAAGGCCGCCAGATTCCTGTGGCCATTTCTGTCGTCCCTCTGGAACTACGCGGCAGACCGCATCGGCGAGGCCTCCGACGACGCCCCCTCCATCGACGCCGCCATGCGCGCCGGCTTCAACTGGGAACTGGGCCCATTTCAAATGTGGGATGCCGCCGGCCTGCGCGAGACCGTAGCCCGCATGGAGACACTGCAACTTCCCATCAGCCGCGCGGTTCGGAGTCTTATCGATTCCTCTCCAAGATCAGAAAAAATCTCCTGGTACTCACACGACGGGCCGCAGTGCTTCAACCCCACCAAGGGCACATGGGAGCCGATCCCGCGGCAACCTGGCCACGCTCGCGTCGCGGATTTCCGCCGCTCGCACGGCGTTGTCCGCAGCAATCCCGGTGCTTCGCTCGTCGATCTAGGCGACGGCATCGGCTGCATCGAATTGCACTCCATGAAGAACGCCATCGGCGGTGACGTCGTGGCGTTCACCACCTCCGTGCTCCGGCAGGATTCCGACGCCGTCCGCGATTTCTCTGCCTTCGTCATCACCGGCGATCGCGACAACTTCAGCGTCGGAGCCAATCTACTGCAGCTTCTACTCGTCGCCCAGGAGGGCGAGTGGGAAGAAGTCGATGCGGCCATTCGCGCCTTCCAGCAGATGACTGCCGCTATCAAGTTCTGTCCGCGGCCTGTCATCGTCGCGCCCTTCGGCCTCACCTTTGGAGGCGGCGCAGAAATCTGTCTTCACGCCGCGCGCCGCCAACCCCACGCTGAAACCTACATCGGCCTTGTCGAATCGGGTGTCGGTCTCATCCCCGGGGGAGGCGGCACCAAGGAAATGCTGCTTCGCGCCGTCGATGTCGCCTCAGCGCTTGCGCCTCCCGATCCCCGCGAACCTCCCTCGCGCTTCGCCCAATCGGCAGAATTGTCCGCCGCAC
>Ga0181535_10003069_pt1 | contig 19699 bp, 12 predicted proteins | sample PEATcosm2014_Bin_44_FD_119774 | JGI IMG/M metagenome (GOLD analysis project Ga0181535, IMG submission 119774) | Peatland microbial communities from MTU Mesocosm Facility, Houghton, MI, USA - PEATcosm2014_Bin17_30_metaG | ecosystem: Environmental > Terrestrial > Soil > Wetlands > Peat | place... | reverse complement strand
CTTCAGCACTTGCTGCGCCATGGCCAGGGAAATCTCCGCCCCGGTGAGCGAGGAATAAGCCACCAAGCGCGTCAGCGCCCCCTCCAAGTCACGGACGCTGGACCTGATCTTGCGCGCTATGAAATCGCTGACCTCTTCGGGCAGAGTAACCCCTTGGGCTTCGCATTTCTTGTCCAGAATGGCGCGCTTGGTTTCAAGATCCGGCGGTTGCAAATCGGCAAGCAGGCCCCACGCAAAGCGGGAGCGCACCCTCTCTTCCAAGCCAGGGATGTCTTTCGGCGGGCAATCGGAAGATATCACAATCTGTTTCTGGGCTTCGTAGAGGGCGTTAAATGTATGGAAAAATTCTTCCATGGTTCGTTCTTTTCCGGCAATGAACTCGATGTCGTCCATGAGCAGCACATCGATGTTTCTGTACTTTTCCCGGAAGGAATACATTCGGTCGTTCCGCAGGGAGTTTATGACATCGTTCGTGAAAGCTTCTGAGGAGACGTAGGCCAAACGCATTTCCTTCCAGTTATGTTTGATGGTGTGGCCTACCGCCTGCATGAGGTGCGTTTTGCCCAAACCAACTCCCCCGTAGAGGAAGAGTGGGTTGTAGGCTTTTGCCGGGTTCTGCGCAACGGCTTGGGCCGCGGCGTGAGCAAATTGGTTGCAAGACCCGACCACGAAGGTGTCGAAAGTGTACTTGAGATTCAGCAGGTGGTCGACGGAATCAAAGTCCAGCTTGCTCTGAAGAGGTTTAGCCGGGTCGGCGCCACCACCCTTCTTCTCTGAATTTTCACCCAGGACATAACGGATCTCCGTAATGCCCATGTTGAGATTCTGTAGGGCCTCGCTGACGAGTGGGGCGTAGTTCTCCTGAATCCAGTCCTGGAATTCGCGGTTCGGAACACAGACGACAAGCGCTTCCTTTTCCACATGGCTGAACCGGGTAGGCCTCAACCAAGTCTGGTAACTCTGCGTGTTGACCTTCGTTTTGAGATAATTCAGGACTTGGAGCCAGGTATTCATGATGGTTTCGTAAGAGGATGGGAGTAAGCCTTGCGCGACCGATAAACCTTGCGGGATATGCGTCAAGCAGGTTCCGAACCAACCCGTCGAGCCAACTCGCAATGGAAGCCGTTACCAGGCGTCCTCAGGCGATGAGTCTTGACCCAGCGATCTCCCCCATTTTTTGAATCGGAGCATATCTAAGACGGCGCGCGAGCTTAGCGGATACCTCTCAGCTCACTCTTTTAGTGTACCACGATTGGGTGTCTGCGCCAATCACTCTTCCGCATGTCAGCATTCTCCTCGTCACCGCTTCGCGCTGAGTTTCAGGCCGGCAAATTCCGGCCCGGACAGGCCGAAGCTGTGAAGAAATTGTCTGTCATTCTGAGCGAAGCGAAGAATGACAGGGCTTAGTGATTTTTCACGCCTTCGCTGCGGAAGAACGCTTCTCACCTTGCAATAAGCGCGCAATCTCGTCGCGCTCCGGAACGCGGAGAGGTTCTGTCCGGCCGCCCTCGACCCATTGGATTCCAGCCGCAGCTTCCGTTACCTCGCCGATGATTGCAGCTGTTACGTGGCGGCGGGAGTAAGCACGGAGCAGCCCTGGGGCCGACTCCGCGCTTGCGACGACGAGCAAGGAACCTGACGCAATCAAGGCGAAAGGGTCAAATCTCAGGATCTCGCTCAAACGGCGTGTCTCTTCCAGAATGGGGACCTTATCTCTCCAGATGCGCAAGCCCACGCCGCCGGCCTTCGCCAGTTCATACAAAGCCGACGCCAAACCTCCCTCCGTCGGGTCGTGCATGGCGTGAATCTCACCAAAGCGCTGTGCCAGCAAAGCGTCCTGCACAATGCTTATGCCCGGGCGAAGCAGCAAGCCCCGGGCTCGCCGGAGGGCTTCTAGGTGAACTTTCCGGCTTAGGCCGGGACCCTTTTCCCTGGCGAGGATCGCCGTTCCTTCGATGGCGATGCCTCGCGTGAGGAGCACGACGTCTCCCGGACGCTGACCGTCCTTTCTGATCAGCTTGGACTTTGCGACTTCACCGAGCATTTCACCGACCAGAATTGGACGGTCGAGGCCCAATGTGACCTCCGTATGGCCACCACAGAGTGTCACACCTAAGTCGGCACACGCCCGCAGCGTATCTCGAAAGATGCGGCGCACCAAGGTCAAGGAGGTACTGCTCTGCGGAAGTAGCAAAGTGGCCAGGAACCAGAGCGGGCGGGCTCCCATCGTGGCGATATCGTTGGCATTGATGTTCACCGCGTACCAACCGATGCGCTCCGAGGTGAAGGTGATCGGATCGGTCTTCGCCACCAGGTATTTGTCGCCCATATCGATTACAGCGGCGTCCTCTCCGAACCTCGGCCCCAGGACGACGCGAGAGTTTCTTGGCACTTGACAGGCGGTCAAGAGTCCCTGGAAAATGCGAGGGGGTAGTTTCCCCGTTGGAAATGGAGTCATAGTGTGCTGAGTATAACCCAAACGCAGTAACGGGCGACGAGTGGCAGGTGATGAGCCGGACGGGGGGCAGTTGGGATTTGTAGCGGTTCTTAAACGCTCCTTTGATCTAATGATTGCGACGGTCGTCGCCATCCTAACAGCTCCATTGATGTTGCTGATTGCGGTGGCCATTCGCCTGACCTCTCCAGGGCCGATTCTTTTTGTCCAGGAACGCGTGGGTTCAAATGGACGTTTGTTTCGCGTATACAAGTTCCGGACCATGAGTGCGGGCACTCCGGGAGGAAACGCCGTGCGTTGGACCACCGACAATGACCCCCGAAGAACCAAACTGGGCGCTTTTCTGCGGGCCACTAATCTCGACGAACTTCCCCAGTTCTACAATGTCCTGAAAGGTGACATGAGCGTGGTCGGCCCGCGACCCGAACGGCCCTAATGTCGCGTCGGTGTGATCGCCGAACGAGGTTGTGAACCCTGGCCGGCAAGCGGCTTGAATGCGCCGCGATGGCGGGTGGAGTACAAATGCGGATCAAAAAGGCGACCAAGAGATTCGAAGCGTGGCTGGGTGAGCGCCTGACCCTGATTCCGGCAGACATTACCTTGAAGCACTCCCGGATGGAAGAGGCGCCTTTCCCCTTTTTGCGCGCCACCTACTATCGCTGGGATCAACTGTGGCGGGAGCTTCGCACGGACGTCGCCAAAGCGCCTCGGGTCCTGGCGGTCGGCGATCTTCACCTGGAGAATTTTGGCACCTGGCGCGACACCGAAGGACGCCTGATCTGGGGCGTGAACGATTTTGACGAGGCCTTTCCCATGGCGTACACCAACGACCTCGTCAGGCTGGCGGCGAGCGCGCACCTTGCCGTAGCGGCCAACCGTTTGAAATTGGCCACGCAAGACGCGTGCAAAAGTATCCTGACCGGCTATTCTGAAGGCCTCGAGGAAGGCGGCAAGCCATTTGTTCTGGAAGAAGATCACAAGTGGCTGCGTGAAACCGTGAGCGGCGAACTCCGTGACCCTGTGCATTTTTGGGGAAAGATGAACGCATTGCCCACGCTCCGTGGCGAAATCCCCAAGGGCGCCCGGAAGGCGATCGAGGACCTGTTGCCGGAGCGAGGGATGATCTATCGCGTCTCCCACCGGGTGGCAGGATTAGGAAGCCTGGGCAGAGAGCGTTTTGTGGCCATCGCCGATTGGGGAGGAGCCAGAGTGGCCCGCGAGGCAAAGGCGCTGGCGCCGTCGGCGTGTGTTTGGGCCAATGAAGGCAAGGGCCCGCAGAAGATATTCTACGAGACGATCATTACCAACGCCGCGCGGGCGCTTGACCCCTTTGTGCATTTTCGCGGCAGATGGATTGTGCGCCGCCTCTCTCCACAATGTTCCCGCGTCGAGTTGGCTGCCCTGCCACAAGAGCGCGATGAGGAACGGCTGCTTCACGCCATGGGATTCGAAACCGCGAATATTCACTTGGGGAGCAAGGATGCGATCAAGGACGTTCGCCGCGACCTGGGTAAACGGAAGCCCGATTGGCTGCACGCAGCCGCCCAGGAAATGACGAAAGCTGTGCTGAAGGATTGGGAGGAATGGAGAAGGCCTTGACTGCCGTCCTACCTGCCGCGGTCAGGCCGCATTCAGGAAGATTCCCGAGCAGTCTGAAAAACTCAAGTGCAGCGCGACATCGCGGACCGCGATAAAGAACGGCTCAACATACTGCACGTCAAAACTGCGCTCGTCTCGCAAGTCCGTCAACTCTGACACCAGTACTCCAAACAACTTCTGCATCGATTCAAAGGAGCCGCGATCGAGGCGCATGGCTTCGACTGCTCGCAGGGCATGCGCGTAAGGCAGGGACGCGCCAACCAGCTTTGCCTGTCCTTGGCTGCCATTCCCCGCGCCCGCTTGCATCATCTGAGTCAAGATCTCAAGCGCCTGGGAAATGACGCGGCGGTCGCGCTCCCAAACTCTCTTGTGGAGAGAGACTTCGCGCAGCGATCTGCTAATCTCGTCGGCAAGGATTGCCATGCGCATGCTGTCGGAAGAACCCTGCCGGTTCGTGTTTCTAGTCATGGATTCTTCTCCTTCTTGCCTCACCCCCGATAGCTTTCGTAGCACGACGGCCCTGAGGCCAAAAGACCCCGGGGGCCTGCCGCTACATTACTCACAATCTAATGCGCATCTAGCAATAACACACTTCTCCTCGCTTGTCAATTCCCTTTTCTGTCCTCTTGTGGTAGCCTATATATAAAGACCCACAACGCCCCCTCTCCTCACTTCGTCACGCCACCGGCTGGTTGAAGCAGGGCGCATACTGGCGGGGGTAGGGCTTCTTCTCGCGATAGGATCGTGCTAACTCAAGGTAGATACCCAAATCCCGGTCGAGGTCCGACTGTGTGCCGTCAAAATAGAAATTGCGGATGGGGATCGAACCATACTCCCTGCTGAGCTTGGGGTAGATCGCCTCGCTCACAATGCCATTCATGCAGGTGAAGGGGCTGATGTCAATGACGCCATCCGCGCCGTGCAGGGCAAGGTAAGCTGCCTTCCCGACGCTCAACACCATCTCACCTTGCGCCCCGCAGACGGGCAAATAGGGCCATGCCAGTTCTATGACCTCTTCCACTTCCGGCTCCTCGTAACCCACGAAGTCCTCATGGAACGGAGCGGTCAAAGCGTGCTCATCGGCATGCTGGATGTAGGAGCGCAGGCGTGCCTTGAGCATATCCATCGAGAAGACGCGTCCGCGCAGGCGAAGCTTTCGCTCCTGTTCGGTATTGGTGTAGGCCACCCATTCGGCAATGTGGCTCAGGCAGCACTCGGCGCCATAGCCCTCCAACTTGCGAATCAGGTCCTCATTGGAGAAGGTGTTCAGCCGGCAAAAGATCTCCCCCACGACGCCGATCAAGGGAGTGTCAGGGTCGTACTGCGCGGGCACTCGCCGGAACCTTTCGCGCGCCCGAATCACGGCTTCAACCAAACTCAGGAGTTGGCAGTCCATGTCCCCACAACTGCTCTCGAGCGTCTGGCACAAGTCCTGGAGCGAGGTCTCGAAAGCGCCGTCCGCAGCGCCCGGAGTGGTTTCATAAGGACGGGTTTTGAGCAGGGCGCGGTGAATCGTGTCGGCGGAGACCAGGGCCCGCCAACCTGCGCGCAGAAAAGCATTGGTAATGTCGCCCAAGTCCGCGTAGCCATTCTGGCTGGTCGGTGAAAGCACCTGGACATCGGCGTAGCCGGCCTCGCGCAAGACTTTTTTCAGGAAAGGCGCATACTGGCCGAACCGGCAGGGCCCCTCGGCAGTGGGCATGAAGAAGGCTGCCTTGGCCGGCCGGAAGCCCGGCATCTCGATGACTCTCAGGAAGTCGCCCACGGTGACCTTGGCGGGGTAGCACTCGTCGCCGGTGGTGTGCTTGCTCCCCAGTTCACGCGTCCGCTCGTTGGAGGGCGGGGTCGGCTGCGCATCGATGCCCAGCCAGCGAAAAGTCGCCGCGAAGGCCTCCGAACTGCCTTCCGCCATGGTGGGGATGTAAACCGTCTTGCGCCAAAGGGGGTGGCCGGCGCTGATGCGCCGGCTTACATGACGGTGGTCGAAGAGGGGCATCGCAGAAATCCTTTGCTGTCGAGATAGGCCTCACAACGGGTGATGTAGCCTGCGTCGCTAGCGTGGCCGTCGAACTGGAGCACCAGGGAAGGCTTGCCCGCCGCGTCGTCAATGAACGACTTGATATACGAGTCGGGGCCACACTTGAAGTTCGAGATGTAAACCAGGTGCAAGTTGGCATGGCGGCGTGCCAATCGGGCCGCGGCGAGAATGCGCCGGCCGGAATTCCAGTACATGTTGGCGTTGACTTCCGTGATGTCTTCCGAGTCCAGAGGCAGGAAATCCATGGGGAGGACATTGACACCATAGAGCGAACGCAGCTTGCGGAGGATGTCGCAGTTGACGCTGCGGTCGTACAGGTTGTAAGGCCGCCCCACCAGGAGCAGAGCCGGCTCACCGCTGGTTTGAAGTTGGGCCAGCGCCTGGGCCCCGGCCTCCTGCACAGCTTCCGTAAAGGCCTCCTGGGCGGCATAGGCCGCGGTCACGGCGCGATCGCTCTTCTTGCGGGAAATGCCAAGGGTGCGAGCGAACGCAGCTAATTCTCTCGCCACATGATTCTGGCCGAAACGGAAATGCACGGTAGGGGTCAGCAACTTGGCGCGCTGAGTCTCGATTTCCGGCGCCGCGCGCATCACAAAGGGGAGCGTCTGGTTCCAGGGGCAGAGGTGCGAATCCACCACTTGGTCCGGCGCTTCGGAATTGACGATATTCGGAAGCAGCAGGTAGTCTACTTTCTTGTCCAGCAGGTCCAGGACGTGCCCGTGAGCGACCTGCACCGGGAAGCACGGCTGGGCGACGGCTGTCTCTTCGCCGCGGGCGGAGATCTTCCGGTCCGTGGCCGCCGAAACCGTGACTTCGAAACCCAGTTCCTGGAAGTAGGCGCACCAGAAGGGGAAGCGGTCGTAGTAGAACATGCTGCGCGGTATACCTACGCTAGGCTTAGAGCCTCCGAAGGGTAGCAGGACTTCTTCCAGCAGCTTCTCGCGATATTCCACCAGGTCGTCCAGGATCGGCTTGCGGTCGGACCGTGCCCGCTTGCGGAATTTGTCCGAGCATTGGTCTCCCCAATAAGTGCGTTCTCCTTCGATCGTAAACTCTTTCATGTCGCAGTAGTTCGAGCAGGCGCGACAAACGAAATCCCGCACCGTGTACTGCACCTGGTGCAGGTCATAGCCCCTGAAACCGCTGGCTTGGCCTGCGTTCTTCATCCGGTCGCGCGCAATCAGAGCCATACCGATGGCCCCGATGACGCCGTTATGGGGCGGAACGATGATCCGCTTGCCCAGGATCTGTGAGAACGCGGCCGCCACGGCGTCGTTGTAAGCGGTCCCGCCTTGGAAGAAGATGACGTTCCCAATCTTCCTTCCCCTCACCACCCGGTTCAGGTAGTTCAAGGCCACGGAGTAAGCCAGGCCCGCCGCCAGATCGCCCTTTTCCGCGCCCTTCTGCATCATCGAGGTGACGTCCCGCTCCATAAAGACGGTGCAGCGCTCACCCAGGCGGGCGGGGTTGGCCGAGGCCAGGGCCAGACGTGCGAACTCCTCCTTGATGGCAATCCCCAGCTTTTCGGCCTGCTCCTCGAGGAACGACCCGGTGCCCGCCGCGCAGGCCTCGTTCATGGTGAAGTCCACCACCACGCCCTTCTCGATACGGATGAATTTCGAGTCTTGCCCGCCGATCTCGAAGATGGTGTCCACCGGATCCATGCCCATTTGCTGGCAGACGTGCATGGCGCCGGTCTTGTGGGCGGTAATTTCGTCGTTGACGGTGTCGGCGCCGGTCAGCTCGCCGATCAACTCGCGCCCGGACCCCGTCGTTCCCACGCCGCGAATGTCGAGCTGCGGGCCGAGCTCGGCTTCGATCTCCTTGAGGCCGCGGTCAACCACTTCGATCGGCCGCCCCTGGGTGGGGAGATAGATTTCCTTCAGGAGATTACCCGCGGCGTCGATAACCACCAGGTTGGTGCTAACGGAACCGATGTCGATTCCCAGGTAGGCTTCGATTCTATTTGAAATCTGAGATTGGAGATTTGAAACGCCGTGCCCGCTCTCTGTCTGAGATTGGAGATTTGATACACCAACTCCGCTCTCTTTTGACTTTCCCGATTTCCCGTTCGACGGCTCGGTCTTGATCTCATCTGAAATCTGAAATTTCAAATCTGAAATTCCCGCCGGCGCTACCAGGGCGCGCAGCAGCAGCACGTTCTTCATCGAGAGCGCTTCCGAGCACGCATAACTTTTCTTCGCCGCCTCATGCTGCCGAAGTTGATGGATGCGCTTAAAAGAGCGTTTCCGCCATTCTTCCGCCTCCAGCATGGCTGCGCCCGCCGCCCCCAGCCAGGCATAGAGCTCCGGAACCACGAGCGCGCCCTCTCCCAGCTTAAACGCCTCCCCCAGGGCGTTGGAGATGCCGGCATTCATCGCCACTCCGCCGATGAAGGCCACCGGGGCGACCACCGCCCGGCCCTTGACGATGCTGGATTTGAAGTTTCGCGCCACCGCGTCGCACAAGCCCCGCAGAATCTGCTCCGTGGTGTAGCCTTTCTGCTGGGCGTGGATCATGTCCGTCTTGGCGAACACCGAGCAGCGTCCCGCTATGCGCGCCGCGCAACTTGCGCCACACGCCGCCGCTCCCACTTGCTCGACGCTATAAAGCAACCGCGTAGCCTGCTGGTCGATGAACGACCCGGTTCCCGCGGCGCATTCTCCGCTGGTCTGGTAATCCACAATTCCCAGGTGTTTCCCCACGGCTTCCGGATCGAGGCGCAGGTATTTCGAAGACTCGCCGCCGATCTCGAAGATGGTGCGCACCTCGGAGTTGAAGATTCGCACGCCCTTGGCGATGGCTCGGAACTCGTTCTCGAAATAGATGCCCAGGACTTTCGCCAGAAGCTGGCTGCCGGACCCCGTCACGCGAATCCCTTCCACATTCTCTTCCGGCAGGTATTCGTAGAGTTCCTGGAGCAGATCGAACGTGGACTGGATAGGGCTTCCCTGAAGACGCCGGTACCGGCTTAGAATGAAGGGTCGTCCCGCAAAAGGACTGCCGATGGGAAACGAGGCCGCGAAGAAAGTGGGGGACTTTTCGCCAAGGTTGTGGAAAAGCGCCTCGTCCGATGGCGCTCCAATGGCCGCGAGCTTAAGGCTGACGGCGCCGATATCCAACCCAATGTTGATGCTCATAGAAGACTACCCCTGTAAACCGGGTTCCCCGGGAAGGTCTGCTTTTGATCTTGAGTTAGCTTGGGATCGATAATCCCGAGTTCGGGTCAAAACACCCTAACAAGCCATGTCCCGCCTATCTGCGGGCAATTTGTATGCCTAGATAGCTTCGATGGCACTAAATGTCCCAATTCGTCGGATATGGACCGTTGACGTCGTTGCGCCGATCGAATCCAGGCTGGCGAAGACCCCGAAGTCTGAGGTCTGCGATGTCCCGAAGGGACAGGCAAGTACAAGCGGGACAATCTGACCATACTGCGCCTCCGGCGCATCGCAGACGTTCAAAAGCAACGTCTGCGCCAGCCCGCGACTTCTTTACCGAGCCTTTTGTTTTCATAGACATTCCCGGATCGTTCGTCGAAAAATGACTGTCAGTAATCAGCCGTTAGCCGTCAGCCCTACCATTCAGGCTGGCGCCGACCCCGAAGTCCGGGGTCTGCGATGTCCCGAAGGGACAGGCCAGGACAAGCGGCACAATCTGACCGAACTGCGCCTTCGGCGCATCGCAGACGTTCAAAAGCAACGCCTCCCTCAGCCCCTGACTTTTCTGCCGAACCCTTTGTTTTCATAGACATTCCCGGATCGTTCGTCGAATTTTGCAGGGACAACTCCACTGGTTGCCCGGCGGCGCGACGAGCAGAGTCGAAGACGGACAAGAAGGCTGCACCACTGCTGCCTTCAGAAGCCATGACCCTGAGCATTGTAGCCTATGCTTTTGCGCTTGTCAAGAGACAGGATGTCCATTTCAATTGAAAAAGCTGAAATGCGTCAAAATCCCCAAAAACTAGATTCCGGGATGTTGGGACTCGGCCGGACTTTCCGCTGCGGTATGGGGACTGGCCGACCATGCCTGGAGAACGGCCCCGTTCAGCGACAGAAGGTCCCCCTCTTTTCCCTAACTTGTTTAATAATTAGAGTCTTCTAACTGGCAAGAAACTTGCCCAATGTTCCCCCAGTGAGCGGTTGAAAACGGTCCAGCTCTTGGCTGGATTCGAGCTGTGGTAGCGGCCAATGCGGGATTTGCGGGTTTGGTGGATTTGCTTGGCACTGTTGCCTTGCGGCGCTTTCGGACAAGCAGGCCCCGTCGGCGCCGCACTCCAATCCGCCCGGGAAGCCTACAGCCAAGGACATTACGACGACGCGGAGTCACAGTACCTGAGTGCGGAAAAGGAAGCGGAGTCAGGCGGGCCAAACGACGCGCGCCTGGCCAGGATCCTGAACAACCTGGGCGTCCTCTACCAGCGGGAGGCGAAGTACGATGAGGCGGAGCAGGTTCTTAGGCGCGCGCTGGTAATCTGGCAGAAGCAGACGGACCCCCAACCCCTCGAACTGGCCACCACACTCAACAATCTGGCATCCCTCTACACCTACCGCAGTCGATATTCGGAGGCTGAGCCGTTGTATCGTCAATGCCTCGCCCTGCGGGAGAAGAGTCTGGGGCCGGACAATGCTCAAGTGGCCAACGCACTTAACAACCTCGGGGAGTTCTACTGGGAGCAGGGAAAGCTGGAGGAAGCCGAACCGCTCTATCGGCAGGCTGTCTTCATCAAAGAAAAAACCTTAGGGCCGGCGGATCCCGGGCTTGCGGCGAGTCTTAGTAATCTCGGAACCCTCTACATGCGCCAGGGCAAGTATAGCGAGAGCGAATCCCTCTACAAGCGCTCGCTGGCCGTTCGGCAAGCGGCTTTCGGGCCCGAGCATCCTGAGGTGGCGAACTCGCTCAACAATCTGGCGTCCCTCTACAGCGTTCAAGGGCGCTATGCGGAAGCCGAGCCGATGTATTTGCGTTCCGTCTCGATAACTGAGAAATACCTGGGGCTGGATCACCCCGATGTGGCCTGTGTTCTTAACAACCTGGCACAACTTTATTTCTCCCAAAAGAAATACGCCGAGGCTGAACCCCTCCTGAAGCGCGCCTTGGCCATTCGCGAGAAAGCCCTGGGACCGAACAGTCCCGGGGTGGCGGAGATCCTGGACAACCTTGCTGGAGTCAAGTTGCTGGAGTATAAACAGGTGAGTGTGGATCTGCTCTATCTGCGCTCACTAGCCATTCGAAAGAAGGTGTTCGGAGAGGAAAGCCCCCAAGTCCTGACTTCCTTGAGCGGCCTGGCCTTCGCTTACACGCAGGAGGGGAAGCTGTGGGAAGCGGAGCATACCTACTCCGAAGCATTGGCGCTGATTGCCAGACAGAAGGACCCCGATGCTCGGGCTCTGGCCAGGGTGTACGCCAATCTGGCGGATCTCTACTCGCGCGAGGGAAAGCAGAAGAAAGCCAGGAAAATGGCCGAGAAAGCCAAAGGCCTTCGAGACCAGGCGGCCTCGTCATAGTGTAGCGTGTAGGGGGACGGCTTGCCGTCCCCGCATTTTTGCTGGCCCCGACGAGGGTAGGGCAAGCCCTACCCCTACACTTTTTCAAAGCAGACCGCCATACCTGTCAGCTGACGGGCACCCTGAAACCATAAAATACACTGTCATTCTGAGCGCAGCGAAGAATCTCCGCAGTTCGTAAGGTCCGAAACAAACTGCCGGGATTCTTCGCTGCGCTCAGAATGACATGGCGTTTTCAGGGACGGGTGTAGGAGAGGTCGGTGTTCGTCTGTGCGACCGCCCATCCTCGACCCCTCCTCCTGCGCAGGAGGAGAGTCACTATCTTTCACTTCCTGAAAAGGGCCGCAAGCGCACGAAGACGGCCACGCCAGCGGGATGTTCGCCATAGATGGGTTTCAAGCGGGCGGGAACGCCGTAGGTTGTGACCTGCGCGCCGATCGCCGACGCCAAATGCGGAACGAGGTCAAAGTCCCGGTCATAGCCAAGCGTATAAGCCTGGACCATTCCGATCGGCTGCTCTACGAAACCGGGAGGCAAAGGGGCCTCACCCAGGATCAGCTCGTTTGACCGCTCGGCATTTTCGAGGCGCGTCCAGACGTAATTCTTGCCCCGGAAACGCACCGTCGATTCCAGAAGATAGCTGTTAAAGATAGCGTTGTCGGGCAAGGAGCGAGCCCGCCCCCAAACGAGGGTGCTGGCCCAATTACCCTGAGGGAGCGGGCGATTGTACATCACGGAAGCGGTCATGCGGTCCTGGTTCTCTTGGGGGTAGAGCGCTTCCGGGCTCGTGATGCGCGCGTAGGAATACTGCCCGCTCCAGTTCTTTCCGGGTTGAAGTGTCAAACGAGTGGACCACGAATCGATGCCGCCCTGCCGGATATTCCAGCGGTTTTCATTCGGTTCGCGGCCATGGAATCCGGAGGCCTCAATCCGCACGATGCGATAAGTGAGGCCGGCAGTGACGACGTCGTCCGAGATGTGAGTGGAATCCTCCTGATGGTGGCCAAGCGCTCCCACCGGATCTTCAAGAGCGGAGGCTCGGTGTGGATACGCCGTCGGTCCGATCGCGGGGTCGCCCACGGGGGCCGCGTAAAAGGAAAGCAGAGTCTTCGAGCCCAGCTTCAAATCGTAGAGTGCGGCAAGCTCCATGAATAAGTTGTGGGGATGTTGCGCGTCGGCGATGGGAACGCCGAACGCCGTCTCACCCTGTTGGAATAGGAGCGGGTACTGCCGTCCCGTTATGGTGGCCGGTTCGAGACTCAGCATGGCTCGAACGGTGAAGGTGCCTCGGCCCAGTCCGCGTTGAGCCATCGGCATAAGCCAGTTCGTTGAAAAGAGCTTGGCTCGACCGCGTGGACTCGATTCCTGCTCATCGATAATAAACGCATTGGCGTGGAACATGAGCATCCACGGGCCCTTCATGGTCATCAGCATCGGGTCGGGAGTGGAATCGGGCTCTGCGCTGGTGCCTGAGGTGGTGTGAGCCGTGATCTCCGCAAGGAAGCTCTGCGGCTGCATGCTCATGCTGGCGGCACCCGCATTCTGGTCAGATGACGGCATGGACATGCCGGGCATCGCCGGCTGGCCGGCTTCCTGAGCGGCGGCGAACGCTGGAGAGATCAAGAGCAAGAACGCTGCAAACCAATTCACTTCGAAACACCGTCCGCTTGTGATTCCCGTTCTGTTCAAGGGGGGGACAGGGGTGGTTGAAGGCATAAGCGATTCTACCACCCACCACCCAGGCCCCTCCTCCCGCTGAGGAGGGGCGTCAGTCTCGGAAATCGCCGGGAGTGATTAGAAGTGAAAGCCGAGTTCAACCGTCAGGGCGCGCGGCGTCACATAATGGGTGCCACTGAAGGTCGAGATGAAATTGTAGAGCGCCTCTTTATTCGCCAGGTTGATTGCTGACAGGCGGAGGCTCCACTTATATTTGTCGCTTTTGAAGAGGCCTCTGAAGAGGTCATCCTGGCCCACGGACAGGTCGAAGAGGTTGCGTGGCGCGATGCGGGGTGGGTTGTGGTCGTCGTTTTCGGTTCCTGCCGCAGGAATCTTCACCAGCGAGGACTTGTACTCGGATGCCGGGCATATGCTGCCTGGGCTGATGGGAGTAGTCGGGGTGGCAAAGACGCCGTTGCAAGAGAGTCCGGCCTGGAACTGCTGATCGGGCGTGATAATCGACGCATCCACGACAGAGTCGCTTCCGTTCGGCCCGTTGGCGCAATTACCGCCCGCGCACGGCAGGGGGCCTGCCACCAGGCCGCTATCGTAACGCCAGTTGAAGCCCACCCACGGGCCGCGCTTGAACGGCTGGTATTGCAGGTGAGTTGTCTGGTTAAAGTGCTCGTCGTGGTCGATACGGAACACCTCGCATCCCGTCGGCGTCGTAGCGCAAAGCGAGCCCGGCGCGGAGCCGACTCCTGCGACCTGCGGCTCGAAGAAGCGCGCCGCCACGCTCGAGAAAACCACAAAGGCCGTCACGCCGTGGATGTTCGGGACGCTGGCTCGGACGGCATATCCAGGGATTTTCGATTTGGTCCACTCGACGGGAAAAGTAATCGGTGAGTCGCCCAGGATGCTGAAGTCGAAGCCCCTTTGAGTGTACTTCCAAATGTATTCGCCGCTCACCACCAGGTATTTGCTGACGGCTTGCTGGAGGCCGACGTGGAACTCATTGCGGGTGCCGGGGCTCAGCGGAGTGGTGCTGACGCAAGGAGCGATGGTCGAGGTCATGATCGCGGCGATTACGGGATCTGTGCATCCATTGCTGGCCAGGATCAGGTTCTCGTTGAACGGCGTTTCCATGATGCGAGCATACGAACCCTGAAGCACGGTGTTGGTTTTCTTGATGTTGTATGCGGCGCCCACGCGTGGCTCCGCTTGGCGGGCAATGGTGATGCCATTATAGAGGTCGCCGCGCAGGCCAAGGTTGAAGTTCCAGTTCTTATAGGTAATGGAATCTTGAGCGAACAGGGCCAACTCCTTGATGTCGGTGTGAACGTTATAGGCGTACAGGCCGCTGGTCGAATTCGGGCAGCCGTCGGAGGCCGGCAGTGGCGCTGTTCGGGTCAAGTCGTAACAGCCCAGGAGGGGTATGAAGCCCGGATTCGCCTGGAGCGGCCCGGTGCAATTCGACGGATCAGTAAGCGCCGGGTTTGTATACGCACTCCCGTCAGCATTCAAGCAAGGAGCATTAGATGTGGGATCGACCACGCCGAAGCTGTCGTCTTCGGTCAGAAAGGTGTGCTGATAGACCACTCCTGCCTTCACGTTGTCGATCCCCTTCACGAAAGAGACCTCTGCGCGACCGCCGGCGTTGGTCAGCCTGCGAGTCTGGCCAATGGACTGGCGCTGAATATCAGGTTGGAGGTCGGCAAAAGGATCGCCGCTCGGAAAGTAGTTGTAGCGATCCTGGCGCACCCACCCTCCCAACGTGAGCACGGTGGTGGCATTAAGCAGGCGCGTCCAAGCGGACGCAATGTCAAGCGTCTTGATCTGCGAACGCTGATCGGTAGAGCCTACGACCACCCCGGTGGGACTCAGGCCATTGTTGTCAACGACCAACCCGTTCCATGCCGTGGTGTCTTGCGCGTCATAGGAATTAGGGTTTTGGAACCACGAGCGCGTAAACTGGAAGTTCAGGTTGATGGAGTCCTTAGTGGAGGGCTTGAAGTCGAAACGGTCAAAGACATTTTCTTCATTTCCACGGTCGTGCATGACGTTAAATTCCGGCCCATCCAGAAACCGGCTAGTGTCCAGACCGTTGGCGGAAATGAAATTACCCCAGTTTTTTCCGCCGTACCCGAGATCGAACCCATCGTTCGTAGTCCCGAACGTACCGTAAGAAGCCTTCACATCGCCGTGCGGCGTAGTCTCCCCCAACCCTGAACGCGTGGTCGCCACAATCACTACGCTGGTCTTGCCCCCAAACTCCGCCGGCGGTGCGCCAGGGAGTACTTCCAAGGACTGGAGCGAGTCAAGGGAAATCTGGTTTGAAAAGACCTTGCTCTGCTGGTCCGTGATGGGCTGGCCGTCGACGTTAAACGAGTTTTCTGCGTGATCTCCCATTCCGTGGAACAGACCGTTCGAATCCGCGGCGATTCCCGGCGTGGAAAGTGTAACGAGGGAACTGATGGACGACGACTGACTTTCCAGCGGCAGCTTGTCGAAGAGAGCCCGATCCACGTCCGTGTGGGTCGTGGGGTCTACCTCAATCAGGTCCGCGGCTTCGGTGGTCACGGTCACCTCGGTCCTTCCGCCCGCCAATTCCAGAGCAATATTCAAGTTGAGTGGCACCGCCGATTTCACGTCCAAGTCCTGTGTGAGGGGTGCAAACCCCGTGGCGGCCACCGTCATGTGGTAGGGGTTAAACGGGACATTGGGGATGCTGAACGAGCCGCTGGCGTCAGTGTCCGCTTCCCGAGTGAAGCCGCTGACCGGATTGTAGATGGTTACGATAGCGCCGGGGATCACGGCGCCGGAAGGGTCCTTCACTGTGCCTGAAACTGTCACCGCGTTGCTTCCCTGCGCCTTCAAAAAACCTGCGCTTCCCAGCAAACACAAAAGCAGACCTGCCAGTACACAATCCATGCGAATACGAGAAGTCATCATGCCCTCCTGAGCTATGTATGAAGTTGGTTGCTATGAGAAGACAGTAGAGTAGAAGCTCAGCTTAGGAGAGGGGAGGGGCGCGACCGCGTAAAATCGGCAGATCGCAGGTCCGCGTTCTAGCAGGCGAAGCCGCCAGCGGGCGTCTTTGTGAGACGCTGGGCTGCGGCGCAGAAATCGCTGCCGAGGTCTGGGCGGTGCTTTGGTGAATAACGTTGCACGCAGGACATTGCACGTCAGCGCCGGCCGAGGCAGGTTGCTGGCTTGGGTTGACGGGCTGGAATGTTGCGGACCGCGGACCAAGCGGCAGTTCGTGGCAGTGTACGGCGGCTACCCAGAGGAGCTGAAGCTGCGCAAGGAGAATCAGCGCCGTCGCCACCGCCCGTGGTACTGATTTGCGATGCAAAGGTCTCATGACAAGCTGACAGCCACAAACATCCGCGTAAGGACCAGACGTCTTACAAGGTCCATTATACCTCAGGTGTTAATTCTAGTTGATGCTTAACTGGTCAGGTTGGTTGCAAATTGTTGTTGGCGGCAAGGGCGGGCTGCCGGGGGGTGGATTGACCTGAGGGCGGCCACAAGGGCCGCCCCCACACATCACAACCGCGCACGAACGAAGGCCTCACAAGGACTTGATGTGAATAGAGCCGCCGCTCGTGTGGAGCCGCAGCGTTTCGCCGCCGGAGCCCAGTGAGCCGTGAAGGCTGGAGGCGGAGATCTTTCCCACCACTCGAATCGGCAGGTCGCTTTCGACGTGGCCCCCGGAGGTGGAGGCGTCGATCTCGAGATTAGCGGAGCGGTCAAGGACTGCTTCGATGGACCCGCCGGAGGTCTCGAGCACTCCTCCGCGCGCGTTTCCCAGGCCGAAATTCGCGGAGATGGGACCGCCGGAGGTCTTGGCCTCGACATAGCCGGAGACGCGATCGATGCGAATAGACCCGCCACTGGTGTGCGCGGTGAGCGAGCCGTCGACGGACTCAACCTCAATCCCGCCTCCGGACGTATCCACCCGCGTATCCCCGGTAACCTCCCGCAGGTGGATTGAGCCCCCGGAAGTTTTGGCATCGAGCTTTCCACTCAAGCCGGAAACATCGATGGAGCCGCCGGAAGTCTTCAACTCAGAATCGCCGTGCAGGCCGGAGAGCGTGACGCTGCCACCGCCGGTGCGCACTGCGGTCTGCGTCTGGGAGGGGACCTCGACTTCAAAATGCACGGAACCGTGCTCGTTCCAGGAGAAATGGTCCTTCCGCCGCACGGTCACGCTTGCGGACCCCGAATTCTCCTCGAAGTTTATTGTGTAGCGGCTTTCAAAGTCTTCACGGTCCGCCTCAATGACCACGTGCACCCCGGACGATGACCGCCCCGTGAGGGTCACGCTTCCCACATCGGATTCCAGAATAAACCGTCCGTTCGGTTCGAGCTTCAGGGTCTTTTCAATGCGGGAGCGGGCCGCCGCAAGGCTGGCGAAAGCGGGTACGACAAGAGCTGCAAGCAACAGGATGCTGAGTTTCTTCATCTTTGTCCTCCAAAGACAGTAATGCTTGGTGGCGCGGGCAGCCTGCCCCGACCTGTCGGGGTTTTGCCCGCTCTACACATCTGAACGTCCCAAAGGCCTCGGAAGTTCCGTGAGGCTGTCGGGAGATTGGACGGGGCAGGAAAGCAAGGGTTAGCAGGTGGCTCAGGCAGTTTTGCCTGTGCCGCCCTAGTGTCGCGTCTGAATGATTGGCAATATAAGTCGAGACGATTCAGCCCCGCGCCAGCAGCCCCGTCAGGGGCGGCATAAAGTAGCCCAGGGCGTGAGCCCTGGGTTGGACGGCCCTCGCCCCGCCTTCGGCACCCCTCTCCCGCCCCGGCGGGAGAGGGGACGGGGGTGAGGGAGGGCCTCGCGAACCCACGGCTTACGCCGTGGGCTACTCGCTTACGCCCGTCGGCTGACGGGCTGACATGTTCGACGAACTTCTGGGACACGACCCTAGTCGTCGCGATAGACAAAAACTCCGCCCATGCGGACTTTGACGTTGATGTCCTGCTCGCCGGAGGGATTCCAGAAGTAAATCCCGGGGCCAAAGCCGCCTTTGTCCTCGCCGTGGAGATCGCTCTGAACGTAACCTAACCAGGCGTGGGCACGGAGGGAGCGGAGGCGATCCAAGGACGGGATGTCAATCTCGACATCCCCATAGTTAACCAGAATCTGCTGCTTCCCCACCAAGCCCCGAATCCAAACATCCCCATCCACACACTTCAGCGCCAAGTTGGCGTCGAAAGGCATCCTGATGCGGTAATTAACAGAAAGCCGCGCTTCGCCCCGGAACGGCCGCCACACCTTGCGCGGCGGGTAGAGGGTGCGGAGTTGGACGTTCTTGTCCTGCCCCTGGAGAACTACTCGGAACTCCTCGTAAAGAGGCTTCGCCGCTTCTTTAGAGTTGGCACGCACCACTTTCTCGGCCTCGATTTCCAAGCGAGGATTATCCCAACCTTCGATGTGAATGTCGCCTGTGCGGGAGTCAATGAGAAGCAGACCGTAAGAAAACATGCGCACTGCATAATGGTCGACTTGGCTGAATTCGTCGGCACGCGCGGCGCCGCTCCAGCCCCACAGAAGGCAGAGAAAAGCCAGCGTCCACCTTGTTTTCCGGGCCATCTGCCTACCGATCCTCGCCCTGGACTGCGTGCCGCCTCAAAGGCGCGCGTTGTGCTATCTTACCGCCAAGCGTCGGTGCGGGCAATGCTCTCGCGTCAGGAAGCGCAGTGTAGGGGTAGGGCTTGCCCTACCCTCGTCGGGCCCGGCGGAAATGCGGGGACGGCAAGCCGTCCCCCTACTTTCCTGATCATGACTTGACATACGCGCGTCCGTAGTTCAGAGTTCGGTTGCAGGAGGCGCCGATCGCCATGCGTCCGTTCACTTATCTCTATGGCCGAATTCCTCTTTCGGGCCACGAGCACGTCGCCATCCTCTACCGCGGCCGCGAGGAGGCCTTCCGTGCTGCGTCGTTTCTTGCGGAGGGCCTCAAGCATAATAACTTGTGCGTCTACCTGGCTCCCGATAACTACCAGGCGGAAATGCTCAGCCGCCTTCGAGGTCTTCCTCTCGACGTCGACTCCCACACTCGTGACGGACTCTTGCGGATGCATCATGGGTCGGACACCCTTCAGTTGCTTCAGCAGTGGACGCAGTCAATCTTCGACGATGCGGAGCGTGCCGCTTTCCCCTCCCTGCGATGGCTGGAAGAGGGCCTGTGGACGGCCGGACCGGGTTTTCCCATGCCGCAATTCTTCGAGTTTCATGCCCTTCTCAACTACCGGGTGAAGCATTACCCCAGCGTGGCGCTTTGCCAGTACGACCTGGAGCAGATCGAAACCCCTCACCTGCTCACCGCCATCGCCGTGCATCGTCACCTGGTGGTGGAGGGCGCCCTGGTGCGCGATAACCCCTTTTATGTTCCGGCGGAGAAATTCCTGCCGATGAGCCCTGCGGAACGGGAACGGGACCTG
>Ga0181535_10003065_pt1 | contig 19724 bp, 16 predicted proteins | sample PEATcosm2014_Bin_44_FD_119774 | JGI IMG/M metagenome (GOLD analysis project Ga0181535, IMG submission 119774) | Peatland microbial communities from MTU Mesocosm Facility, Houghton, MI, USA - PEATcosm2014_Bin17_30_metaG | ecosystem: Environmental > Terrestrial > Soil > Wetlands > Peat | place... | reverse complement strand
CGATGACGCCCGCTCCGAGATTGGATCAGCAGCCAGCATCCTCAACGAGCATCTGAGCGCGGTTCCGCAGATACAGTTTCTGGGAGCGGAAGAGGCGGCCGCACAGCGTGCTGTTTCGGTGTGGGACGGGATGCTCCGCGCACAATGGGTTCAGCGGCGCACGCAGATGGGTTTCAGCCTGTCGATGAGCGCAATACTCGCACTTGCCATCCTCGATGTTTTCATCACCGGCGCCTATAAGGTGTTTCATGGCGCTCTGACCATCGGTGGACTGGTTGCGTTCTCCGCTTACATCACGCGCGTGTTCGAACCTGTCAGTTCAGCGATGGATCTTTATGCGCGCACACAGTCGGTTGGAGCGAGCATTCGCCGGGTGAGGCAATTGCTCGCCCTTGAACCGACGGTGCAGGATACCGGGACACGCTGTCTCCCGGCTAGTGCATTGAAGTTCGGATTTGCGATTCAGGATGTCTGCTTTTCTTACGCGGATAATTCTGCTCTCGATCACGTTTCATTGAAAATTCAAGCGGGTGAGCGCATCGCATTGATTGGCATGAGTGGCTCGGGCAAAAGCACTCTGGCACGTCTTCTCGTGCGCGCTGCGGACCCGGAGTCGGGCAACATACAGCTTGAGAATCATTCGATCAAGGAGTTTACGCTCGCCTCCTTGCGCCGCACGGTGGGATATGTTCCGCAACAGCCGCTGCTCTTTCAGGGAAGCATCCGCGAAAATCTTTTTTATGGGAATCCCGCAGCGACCGAAGCCGAATTGCAGCGGGCACTGGCCACGGCGCAGCTTACTTCCGTGGTGAACCAACTACCCCAAGGTATAGATACGCCTCTCGGCCCTGGGGCTGGCGATCTGTCGGGAGGCGAGCGTCAGCGCTTGGCTCTCGCTCGTTCTCTGCTGAGGAATTCGTCTGTGCTCGTTCTCGACGAATCAACTTCTGCACTCGATGCGCCGACAGAATCCGCAGTTCTGTCTTCTGTTTCCAAGTTCCGTGAAGCGCAGACTCTGATCCTCATCTCGCATCGCATCAGCTCACTCGCGTGGGTAGACCGCTTCGTGCTGCTGGACCGAGGCAGAATTGTCGAAATGGGGAGCCATGAAGTGCTCTATGCGCGGTGCGCGCTTTACCGTTCCTTGTTCGATGCGTCTGCGCATGACGCATCGCTCCCGTGCAATCGACTCTGATGAGCTATATACCGAACTGTCAGGCGGCTGGTATCCCTACCGGCCCATACTTGCACCTCGTGTAGACTCATAAGGGAGGATTTTGAATGAGCGCGAAACAACTACTGGCTGAAATCGATCGCGGCATCAATGCCTTGCAGAAGGCACGTGTCTTGTGTTTGAAAAATGAGGCTGCTGCACCGAAGGTTAAAGCAACCGCAGCTAAGACAGCCAAGGTCACAAAGGTGTCAGCAAAAAAGGCAGCTAAGGGCGGCATGAGCGATGAGGGTAGAGCCAGGATCGCCGCTGCTCAGCAAAAGCGCTGGGCCAAGGTTAAGCGGGAAAAGAACAAGGCAGCTAAAGCGGCTAAAGCAGCTTTGGACGTCTCCGCAGAAAAGTAGCCCGCGCTCACTCACACGCATAAAGGCCCCGAGGCTATCGACCTCAGGGCCTTTATCTTTGGCGGCGACTACATCGGCCAGAGCATATGAAGCAAAACAGCAAACGCCCCCGAGTGCGATCATGGCGACCCGTCGATCCACAAATGTGTCGGGGACGAGTTGCTGTCGATCGCCCGGATCAGTGCTGTAACCAAGGAAAACTTGCGGGAAGGTGACTTTACGGGACCGATTTTTCTCGGAAGGTGCATGGCGCTTTATAGTGAAGCCGCGCATTTCAACTTCGATTTGACCTTCGCGATGATATTGCAGAAATTAGACATATCGTCCATGCAAGAGGCGGTACGATAAGGAGAAGCGAGGTACTTAGGGCATGAAAGTCTTCTGGTCTTGGCAATCCGATACGCCAGGTAAAACGGGCAGACATTTAATTCGTCAGGCACTCTCCGCAGCCATTACAGAGCTGAAGGTTGAAGCCGTAGTCGAAGAGCCTGAAGGGCGTGATCCTCGCTCCACTCTCCATCTCGATCAGGATCGTCAAGGCGTTCCTGGTAGCCCCGATCTCGCACGCATCATCCTTGAGAAAATCGCCGAATCCGCAGTGTTCGTTGCAGATGTGACCTCCGTGGGAGTCGCGAAAAACGGCGGTGGGGATATGACAGACAAGAAGCTGATCAATGCGAATGTCGCCATCGAGCTAGGCTATGCTCTCGGTACGATTGGCGACAACGCTCTGCTGATGGTGATGAACGAACACTATGGAACCCGAGAGGATCTACCATTTGACCTAAAAGCAAAGGCAGGTCCGATACTTTTTCGGTTAGCGCCAGATGCGACCAAAGAGGAGATCGCAGCAGAATCTCGTAAACTCACTGCTCGATTAAAGGAAGCAGTTGGGCTCTGCGTTGAGAACAAAGTTGAAGAAATCCGACAAGCGACCCCTTTTCATGAGGCAAAGGAAAAGGATGGGCCAGCAAGATTCCGGGGTCGCGGAGAAGCGATTGGTATCAGATTTGACGGGATTCCGTTCGGGATGGGTTCTGAAGCCCCAGTGTTCCTAGCGGATGGCCCAACAATGTGGTTGCGCCTTATGCCATCTTTTACGTTGGACAAGCGATGGGCCATTCATGAACTCAGGAAGAACGCTCTGAGTGGTAGCTTTGATTTGAGACCCATTTCAGAGGGAACAACCATTTACGGAATTCGGGCAGAAGACGGGTTTGGCGTCTGCGCGCCATATCCGCAAGACAGTACACAGGCGACTTCCGTGGTGTTTGCGTTTGAGTCTGGGGAATTATGGAGCATGGATACAGATCAACTCAAATTTCAATCGCAAATTCCATTTATTGAGGAAATCTTCGTTTCACGCTTTAGGAGCTATGCACAATTTCTTGTAAACCTTGGCATTAAACCTCCATATCGATGGGTGTGCGGCATGACAGGAGTGAAAGGATATCGTTTGACTGTTCCCACCCCGAACGGGTACATCAATCAGATGGTGAATCCAAAATGTCTATCCGAGACCATAAAGAAAGAAGGCGTTTTTGACGGTAAGGAATCTGTCCAAAGTTCTCTTCTGCCATTTTTCGATGAGATATTTAACCGGTGTGGCATCCCACGTCCTGGCCATCTGCCGAAATAATGTGTCATGGCGTGTAGATCCCGTTGTGTCCATCCAGAGGAAGTGGCTGCGGAACTCCTGATTGATAACGGTAAACGTCGCAGCATTTTGTTGTCCGATGATTCTGTCAGATGCCAGTTGCCTTGGCGACTTCACCCGAATATAAGGTAATTTGTAGGGAAGGTGGGAATGGATCAAAACTTTTCGTTATTCCCTCTCGAAAGAATCTCTCGCAACTGGCCCGGACTCGTAGACGGAGATTTCGATGACTCAAAGTTGCCCTTCGAGATCGTTAAGGGCGTATATGTCGAAAATGTCGAAACTCTAATCCCCAAGGATGAGTTCGACTACTGCGAATCCCATCTGGGCTCCGAGAAGGTTCAATACCTCAAAAAGGTCTCTTATGCGATCGTCCACCGATTTCCGACTTTGGAAACCGACCCGTTGACCGGTAAATATAAACTTGAAACCGAACTCACTGAAGAGTCACGGAGTCTCGTCCAGCAAATCGTCGCCTGCCTCCGCTTGATCCGCCCGACCACACAACACGCGCAATTCATGGGCGGCCGCATCGAGAGCAACGGGACGCTCCGGCATTTCCATTTCGACAATCCCCTCACATACGTCAATTCGATCCCCAACCAAAAATTGTTTGGAATCCGCACGAGCGATCTCGACAATCTCCGCTTTTACGCTCCGCTTTTTATCAATGCCTTCCAGCCGAGCCATTGGAAATTTATCATGGCCGTCGATATGTACCAGTCGGGGTTCTTCCAGCATGAGTATTGGAAGTTACGTTTTTTCATGTGGACGGCCGCGCTCGAAGCGCTTTTTACATCACACACAAGCGATCAACACCGGGGAAGTCTGGTCGCGAAAGAACGTATCAAGTGGCTCCTCGGGCCAGCTACATTAATCTATCCTGCCGGTGAGTTGAGCGAATTCGACACCGACCCCAAGCACACCGTCGAAGAAGTGATCGACGAGATCTATTGCCTCCGTAATCATCTTGCCCATGGGGACAAGGTCCCCGACTACTACTTTCAAACGCCCGGTCGATTCAGGGATACCGGGGATACCCTCTATAAGCTTGACACACTCGCAGAGGCGGCTAGTTCGATTATTCGACAATCGCTCCTTAAGATTCTCAAGGGCGGCTTGCTCCCGCATTTCGCAGACGATGCGACTGCATCGGTGTTCTTTTCTTCGCTCGGGCTTACGAAGACACTTCTACAGAAGGCAAGAAAGGCCGCTGGTATTACATCATTTGTTTGCCCACCATAGTCCCAATTCGGACAGGTGGGCCACCCAATAAATGCGCGTTCCACTACTGAACAGGGATGCTCCATCCAAGCTCCGCTAGGGGGGAGGGTGGAACTTTCTCAAACCGCCGTTCTGCACGTTGCTCGTTTGACGAGCCACCGGCGCCGATCACTTCTTGCAAGTCAGCCAGTGTCTATCTATTCACGCATTCCGATCTCGGCTGTGGCCAACAGGGCAAATCGCTCTCTGACATTGATTTGGCGGCAATTTTCAAAATAGATCCTCGAAATCGCCGCAGTGTTCAGTCTAGTGAAAGTCATGGGAAGAGATTGCGACTTCTGGCATCTGGAATGGAGCAATGGTTTTGGCCTTCACATGCACTACGCCATCATTATTCTGGAGTAAGCCGTGGATATGAAGGAAACGATGGTGTGTTACGGTCAGTCGCTCATGCTCGAATAGATCGGGCGTGAGAATAATGTTGGCGATTCCGGTCTCGTCCTCCAGAGACAGAAAGACAAATCCCTTGGCGGTTCCTGGACGCTGGCGCGCAATCACACATCCGGCGATATGGATCATCGCGTTCTGCGCGCAGTGGAGGAGATCGGCAGCAGCCACGCAACCCATCGCGCACAAGGAACTGCGCTGATAAGCGAATGGATGTGGTCCGGTAGTCAGGCCGATGCCGGAAAAATCCGCGCTCAGCCGCTCGTCGGTGGTCATGGCGGCGAGTGGCATCGCATCCTGCTCGCGATCCGCAATGCCGCGCAAGAGCGGACCCACCGGGCGACCAGCCTTCTCCACCTGCCACAGTGCATCGCGCCGATGCGCAACAGAGTCGATGGCATTGAGCGCACCGATGCGCGCCAGGATGACCAGTTCGCGGCTATTCAATGCAGGCACTCGCAATGTAAGGTCATCAACGGATTGAAAGTCGCCATGCTGCATTCGATCGTCTAACAGAGCCTGAATCGTTGAAGAGCGCATACCGCGCGCATAGTTAAAGCCGATGCGCAGAGAGATCTTTAGATCCTCTTCGTGTTCGAGAGAACAGACCGCCATGGAACACTGCAAATCAATGGGGCGCACGCGCAGGCCATGGCGCTGCGCATCCTTGATGAGCACGGCAGGCGAATAAAAGCCCATCGGTTGATTGTTGAGCAGTGCACAGGTGAAGGCCGCCAGATAATGCACCTTCAAGTAGGCCGAGGCATAGGCGATTAGTGCAAAGCTGGCTGCATGAGATTCCGGGAAGCCATACATGGCAAAAGACGAGATGCTCTGCACAATGTTGTCCTGCGCCTCAGGACTGATGCCGTTGCGGGTCATGCCAGAACGCAAGCGTCCTTCCAGATTCCTCATACGTTGCATCGAACGGCGCATACCCACGGCGCGGCGCAACTCATCGGCTTCGGCTCCACTGAAGTTAGCGATGGCCATAGCCATGCGCAGCAACTGCTCCTGAAAGAGCGGCACGCCTAGCGTTCGCTTCAGCACCGGCTCAAGTGATGGATGCGGATAAGTCACTTCCTCTTTGCCCTGACGGCGGCGCATGTAGGGATGCATCATCTTGCCCGCAATCGGACCGGGGCGAATGATGGCCACCTGCACCACAATGTCATAGAAACGTCGTGGCGCATTGTGCGGAATCGAAGCCATCTGCGCGCGGCTCTCCACCTGAAACATGCCGACAGTATCTGCCTTGCAGAGCACGTCATAAACCTTGGGGTCCTGCGGCAATGCAGCCAGATCGACCTTGGTGTTGTAGTGTTGCGGGATCAGCTCAATGGTTTCTTTGAGCACGGCCATCATGCCCAGCCCAAGCAGGTCAACCTTGATGAGGCCAAGATCGGCGCAGTCTTCCTTGTCCCATTGGATGACGGAGCGGCCAGGCATGGAGGCGCGTTCGATAGGGACGACGCGATTCAACATGCCTGCACAAATCACCATGCCGCCAGAATGCTGCCCCAGATGGCGCGGCAGATTCTTCATGCGTTGGCAGATGTCGAGATAATGCGCAATGCGCGGATGACGCAGATCGAGACCTGCCTGCGCAAAGCGGTTTTCCATCGTATCGTTCGCGCCCTTCCACTCCCAATGACCCATCAAACTGGAGATCCGCTCGATCTGTTCCTCTTGAAAGCCAAGCGCCTTGCCCACCTCACGTGCCGTGGAGCGGCCACGATAACTGATGACGTTGGCGGTCATCGCCGCCCCAAGTTGCCCATAGCGTTCGTAGAGATACTGGATCACGCTCTCGCGCTCGTCGCCTGAAGGAAGATCGAGGTCGATGTCCGGCCACTCGTTGCGGCTCTCGTTGAGGAATCGCTCGAAGAGCAAATCCATACCAACGGGATCGACTGCGGTAATCTCCAGCGAATAGCAGACCACGGAATTCGCAGCCGAGCCTCGGCCCTGAACAAGAAACCCTTGTCGCTGGCAATAGCGGATAATGTCCCAGACGATCAGGAAGTATCCGGCAAAGCCCAGCTTGGCGATCAGCGCAAGCTCGCGCTGCACCTGCGCATGCGCCTTGGTCAGCAGAGTCCGCTTGTCGGCGATGCCATAACGTTTGCGCACACCTTCGTCCACGCGCTTGGCCAGAAAGCTGTCCATGGTTTCGCCATCAGGAACAGGGTAATGCGGGAACTGATAGCCGAGATTGTCGAGCGTGAATTGCAGTCGCTGGCTGATGAGCTGCGTGTTGGCGATCGCCTCGGGTAGATCACGGAAGAGGTTGAGCATGGCTACGGGGGATCGCAGAGCACGAGCGCTGTTTGCAGCAAGCAGGCGTCCAGCGCGATCAAGCGGCACATGATGACGAATCGCCGTCAACACATCGAGGACTTCGCGATCCCTCTCAGTTGCCGCGCGCACGCCGTTGGTGGCTACGATGGGCACTTGCAGGCTGGTTGCCATCGACAACAGCGCCTGATTGCGCGCTTCTTCATCACGCAGTTGATGACGCTGCAATTCAACGAAGAGGTTTCCTCGTCCGTAGATTGCAGCAAGTTTCTCTGCGACCTTGTGCGCTGCATCCGTCCCACCTTCGGCAAGAGCAGAGGCAAGTGGTCCTTCATCACTACCGGTTAGGCAGATCAATCCGGCTGAAAACTCGGCAAGATCGTCGAGCGTGGCTGCGCCTTCCGTCTTGGTTGCTTCGCGCATCTTGAAGCGCGTGATCAGTTGGCACAGATTCTGATAGCCAGCTTGGGAGGCGCAGAGCAGGGTAATGCGCGCAGGTTCATCCTGCGGAGCATGAGGCAGCCATGAGGCCGGTTGCAGTCTACGTCCAAACGAGGAGACCGCGATCTCCGCACCGATGTGGGCTTTTACGCCACAGCGTTTGGCCGCAGTGTGAAAGCGCGCCGCTCCATAGACGCCGTTGCGGTCGGCAATCGCCAGTGCGGGCATATCCAACTCGGCAGCACGTTCGGCAAGCGACTCGGGAGCGGAGGCCGCCGCCAGAAAACTGAAAGCGCTCGAAGCGTGCAGTTCGACGTAGGGTTCATCAGTCAAGCAGCGCCTCCAGACGCCACTCAGTACGTAGGCGGTCGTGCACCAGCAAAAAGCCCAGAATCTGTCCGCGACTGTCGCGCGCCATTACATCCCACTCCTCCTGATCCCATGCATCGACAGACCACCACGCGCCGCTCGTACGCCATGGTCCATAGGCTGCGGTCACGCGGAAGGAGTCATAGAGATCGCGAAAGAATCCGGGTTTGCCGTCTGCCAGCATCATCTCTAGCGTTCGCGGTGGACGAACCCGGCGCAGAGCTGTACGTTCCAGCGAAGCCGTGTGCATTTTGGCTACAGCATCTGTGCGAAATGGATCGAGATGGAAACTGGCCGGGCGGTGCGAATCTTCCAGCACCGGCGTCCCAACGCGATCTTCACCGACCATTGCCTTGATGCGTGCCAGTGTCACATCGAGCTGCAACGATTCAGGCGTCTGCGGAGCAAACAGTCCCATCTGCACTTTGCTGGTCTTGCCCGGCTCTGCGTGCAACGTCATGGAGAGCACCGCAGCCTGCGGAGGGTGCGCGGCCAATTCCATCTGCAATAGCTTGAGCAAAAACCTCTTGTCTTGCGAAGGCAGTGCGGGGCGCACGAACAACGACTGCGATGGCGCACCTTCGAGTATTAACTCTGCCGTGAGTGAGGCCAACGCCAGCGCATGTGCCATGGCGCGATCAACCAAGCAGTCCAACATGCGCGCTGCCATAAAGAGAAGGCCTTCTTCCTGCTCTACAGGCGTGTCGAACTCGTAAACCTCACGCAGTGCGAAGGCTGCCTCAATGGGCTGGAAGGTGTGGCTTGCCGCGCCTCGCGCCATGGCCTGCCATTCGCGCGCACGAGCGCCCAGCCGTGCAATCAGTTCTGACTCCGGCAACGCCGCCAGTTCAGCAAAGCTGCGAATACCCCACAACTCGAACTTCTCCTGCTGTTCAAAGCTCAGATCGAGTGCATGCGGCGGAAGCAGCGCCAGCGTATCCGCCTCTGCGCCAACAGCCACAATACATAATCCGCGATGCGCGGCAGCCTTCAGACGTGCCGTATGAAAATTGGCGCTCAGTACGACACTGACACGGAGACCAACAGCTTCCATTGCATCCTTGATCTTGGTGGCCAGCACATTCGGCGGACCAAAGAGCAATTCGCTGCCCATCACATCGAGCATTACCGAACATCCTGCGCCAGCAGGCACGACTTCCATGCGCGGCGTGAACTGCGCCGCAACCTCCAGCATTACGGTACGTGCCGTCTGCTCTACGGCCAGCGAGCGATCAAGAATCTTCAATCCATTCAGCGCTTCGGCGTCCATGCGCGGAAGTCCACGCACGACTCCGCGTTGCGCCGCGGCACGATTCATGGAACAAACGCAGGCATCGTGCAGAGGACCATCCACAATCGCCACAGGCTCACCCTTCAGGTCGGTGCGCAAGCGCAGCAGAGCCTGTGCGGCGAATTCCGTGGCATGAACGCAGGCATAGAGTTCGCGGCTCATGCGCTTTTCTCCGCGGCCCAGGCCGTGGACGATGCCCATGCAACAGCGGGCGGCTTCCGCTGCTGTGAGAATTGCGTAAAACGCTCGCGGCGGCGGCTCAACTCAAAACCACAGCGGCTGAGCACTGTTTCTCCATGCGCTTCCGCGCGGAGCGCAGAGCAGTCCAACACCACGGCCGCACTGGATTGCGCATACGAAGCCTGTCCCAGTACCAGTAGTGTGCAGCGTGTGCGGTCCGCAGCCTGACGAAAGCGAAACCAGGTAGCCAGTGGAATTCGCATGCCCTGTACTGGATCGACGCCGCCCAGATCCAGCACCAGCGCGGCAAATCCCCCCACTTGCAACAACAGGTCAGTGGCCCGCAACGCTTGATCGAGATGCGACCAGCTTTTCTTTGCGCGCCTGTTTTTTGTCATGAGCGAAGCCACGCTGATGTTCGTGCAGCGAATCCACAGCAGCAGGGGCAGATGCACTCCGCTCGCTGCCGCAGATTCCGGATCAAGAGCATCCGAGGCATCCACCCAGGCGCAAACCTGCCCACGCGCTGTACAACTGGCCAGAAAAGCCAGCGACAGCGTTGTTCGTCCAGAGCACTCCGGGCCGACCACCTCGCTGATGGCTCCCACGGGCAGTCCGCCATCGAGCAGCGCATCGACAGCGGCAATGCCGGTCGCCGCCGTCTCGCGGAAGGTGCGCGGCATGGGCGAGAGCGCCGCCGGGAAGCGGGTCGCGAGGGATTCTTCGATCTGGAGTCGTAGGGCAGCAGCGGTGGCCATTTTTCGCCTTATATTCGCCCTTCAAGGTTCGCGCGAATCGGTCCGCTTGTCAACAGTCCTTCGGGTTCCCCACAAGTGAAGCGCTATTCTGAGAGCGATATGTGTGGCCGATACGCCCGAAAATCCGCGCAAGAGCTTCTTGCCGAATGGTTCGATCTGGACCTGAACCTGATGCCCTGGTTCACGGCCAGCTACAACGCCGCTCCGCAGAGCTTCCAGCCCGTGGTGTGGCTGGACCCAGAATCCAATCAGCGACGCATCTCATTGATGCGTTGGGGCTTGGTTCCTTCCTGGGCCAAGGATGAGCGGATTGGCCTGAGCACCATCAACGCCCGCGCGGAGGATGCAGCCGCCAAGCCTGCTTTCCGTGAAGCGCTCAAGAAGCGTCGCTGCCTTATTCCTGCGGATGCGTACTACGAATGGGCGCAACTGGGAGCAAAGAAAAAGCAGCCGTATGCCATTGCGCTCATTGGCGGCGAACCCATAGCTTTTGCCGGTCTATGGGAGAGTTGGCACGACACCAGCGACAATACGCTGGAGACCTTTACCATCCTCACCACCACTGCCAACGAACGGCTGGCCTCGATTCACGACCGCATGCCGGTGATTGTCGCTCCGCAAAATTACGAACGCTGGCTGGACACAGACAGCAAGTCCACTCTATCGCCTGATCTACTTCAGCCCTATCCCGCCGAAGAGATGGAAGCATGGACGGTGAGCGACCAAGTCGGCAATGTGCGCAACAACGACCCGGAACTTCTCGCGCAACAAGAGCCGGGCCAAAGAACTCTGTTCAGCTAATTATGGATTCATGTAATTCAACTATGTTGGCTGATGCCTTGGCGACATATCAGGACGAATCCGAATCCGTTTCGACTTCCGGCCCGCCGACAGGCTGCCAAAAGTGACAGCTTATTGATTACAGGATCGCGTGGAATCACACAGGGCGACGATGAGCTGGTCCGTGAAACATGTCTACCGGTTTGTCTGCAAGGGCACCCTTCGCAGAGAAAGCAGGCTCAAACTCAACCTGCATTTTCTCCAGCAACGCAATATTGTGTTGCTTCGAACTCGGGCACAAAAATCTGGAGTATCCTGCAACCTCGATGAAGGCGTATCCCGCCTTAACCTGTATCACCTTCCCGACGAGCTTGATGTTCTTGCTTGGGTCACTCTTATCTTTTGGCCGATAGTGGATCGCATGAGAATCCGAGTAGTTGATCTCGCGTTTTGTGGTCTCTGAGAAGATGCGGTCCGCTTGTGATAGGTCACGATTCATGAACAGCATCCCGGCATATATGGCGATGAAGCGCGCGTCGCGCATGCCGTAGAGTGACCCAAAGTTCAAAATGGCTATCGACTGCTCGTAGGGCCTGCCCAAATCCTCGAGAGCCTTGGCATACTCGATACAAAGGCGGAATTCATCTGGATTTTCCTTCAAAACCGGTTCGAGCTTGTCTATAGCTTTCTGCGGCTCGCCCGCGATCCGATAGGCCCGTGCTATGAGATATCGCGGGTAGACGGCTCCGGGCTGCTCGCGTATCGCCCGTTCGAGATCCTTCAACCGATTCGGTTCGTCGCCCAGCCATGCTTGTATGTCGGCGGACGCCACCCAAAGTCGTTCTTTGTTGGCCACGACCCGCAACCCCTGGCTGATTGTCGCCTCGGCTTTTGCGATGTAATCGGTGGATTCCTTTGGAACCTTCTTAGCCCAGTCCAAATAAAGCCTAGCTAGAGATGCGTAACTGTATTCATCTTTGTCGTAAAGGTTGAGTGATCTCTGGTATGCCTGCTCGGCCTGAACCATTCGCCTTCGCGCCAATTCTACGCTCTCCGCCGCGGTCGCGAGCTTTGCGAGTACGAGCCCCTGTGTGTGGTACAGGACAAGGACACGCGAATCCAACTCGATGGCTTTTTCGATCTGGGAAAGAGCCAGTTCCGGCTTATCAGCCCTGATCAGCATCCGGGAGTAGTGCTGGCGCACATACGGGCTTTGCGGGTCCTTCTGGATGGCGGTCTCGAAGAAGAGCGTGCGGTTCTCCAGCGTTCTTAGGCTGTCCACTAGCAGATCGGACCGTATGAATTGCTGAAAGGCGTCGGCGTCGGTCTTGTAATTCAGATTAAGGGATTTGATCGCGGTGAGAAGCAGTGCCGCCTTACTTAGGATATCGCCGCACCGCTCCCATACTATGGCAGCGATCGTACGGTGGCGGGCGCGCGCAACATAACTGCCGCGAATCGGGTCTATCAGGTCATAGACGACAACGCCTTCCGTCGAATCCTGTGTGAGTTTGTACATGTCTGCGAGGGAAATCTCTAGTAGCTCGGCCAGAAGATTGTCCCGGACGAATGCGCCGTGTTGGCTAAAGCAGCAGACGATCAGATAGAGCCGTTTTGCAAGATCGTTTCCCATATTGCTGTATTCGTCTTCAAGAATGGCGTCAAACTGGTTGTCCTCGATCGCCTCGCGCAAGGTCACGAGCAGTTGTTTACCATGTTTGTTCTTGATCGCGGCGAAGCGCAGGTCCGGTGTCAGACCCTCAAGGGCACCCAGCTCCCCATGCTTTTCCAGATATGCAAGAAGGCGCGTAATTTCAGGATCGCTTAGTGCTTCCAGACTGTTCTCCGAGGCGTTGAGCCGTCCCCGGCGCAAACGCCATTCGTTGGCCCTTTCGGCCATAAGGAACAGGACTGGTAGTCCAGCGTCCCGCAAGCGGTAGACAGAATCCAGGAGCGGGTCGCTGTGGTCGGCGGCGTTATCGACGATAAAGAACGGGCGCCTGTCCGGGAAAAGACTTGCCGCGAAAAGCACATCGCCCACCAGCAGGGTAGCTCCTTCTTTGAGCATGAATACCGACCCCGCGCGATCTTCAACTAGTCGCCCGGCGAGTGCGTAGAGCAAGGTAGACATCCCGAAGCCCGCTGGCCCGAGGATCACTCGCGTAGATGGCTTGCGGGAACTGCTGGTCGCGTAGTCCAGCAGCTCGTCATAGATTTCTTCCTCGATATCCCGCTCGAAGAAGTCATGTTGCGTTATAAGTCCCCAATTTGCCTTGTCTCCCTTGAGAAAGCGGGACAAATTCGACGCTTCGTTGATAGGCGCCTGATTGACGTAGGTCCATGAACTCAATAGCCTGGCGAGTGGTGCGGCACTGGTCTTGAAGTGTTCTGAGAGATCCGACGGAATCGACTTCTCGATCGGTTTCAACAGGTCAATACTTGTCGGAGCCTTCGCGAGATCAAGACGGGCTGCTTCGACAAAGTGCTGCAAATCGGTGTCTATGGTCGTGACCCCCATACTGCGCAGTATCTCCTTGTCTATCGCAGGCGTGTGCGGTGCAATGCGGTAGGACATAGGGCGGGTGCCGGACGGCATCTCTGCGATAAGTTCGTTGACAATGAGTTTCCAATTGGGGTCGTTGTGGGAGTAGCCGACATACAGGATCGTCGATGTGAGCAGTTCCTTCTTCAGCAGGTCAAAGAGCATTCTCCGACGCTCACGGAAGGTGCCGTAATCATTTTCCGTGATGACGATGTGCGGTTCCTGAACGCTGAATAGGGCACCATGTAAATGGTAGACGGGAACCTCGATCATCGGGTTTGGGGTTCCCACGTCTGCTGTAACGGTGACTACGACAGGGTTCTGAATCGTACACCCATTGAGCTCGTAAGCCCGCTCGATTCCGTTTTCATAATTGGTCGTGAAAATGGCTCTCCATGGCCGAGTAGAAAGCCAGCATACGTCATCATTCGGGGAGATGTCTGTGAACCGCCTCTGGAGAAATGCGTTGAGCTCCTTCCGTCCACGCTTACGGATCTCGACAACCTGCGAAATCTTGGTCAGATCGGTACTGCCCTCGGCATCGATTCCGAAGAACTCTGCCATTTCCTTAGCGAGTTGGGAGGCATCGGGAAGCTGTTTTCCGTCCTTATCCAAGAGCGAACCGCCAATCCCAGCCCCGACGAACAGCACACACTCCCCAGATTCCAGCGCCTGGCGAAGTTCAAACGGCAAATGCGAAATAGCGGAGACAGAAGTAGAATCGGTTGGCATCGTGAGTTGGATGGCACCTCCTTACGATGGAATCTTAGCAGGCGCGCCAGCTGCCCAAAAAAGCCATTTGTTTTCATGAAAGCGTGGCCAGCGCTCCGCTGGCTGAACGGCCCAGGGTTACAGACGATCCGGTATTCACTCGTTCGCATGACGAATCAGTACCGGCGCTGTTGTGCCATGCCATCCCGTCGTCCCGAACGCATCCGACAGATTCCACGATACCAGGCTACATCTCTGGAGTAATATTTGTGTGCTGAAGGTTCCAAACTTTCCTAGGTCTCAAAATCGAGACCTGGGGTGTAGCGCGTTTGTTTTCATGGGTTTTTGGATTTATGTTGGAAGCTTTCAGCAACGGGAGCTAAAAAGTGGCCAAGGCAGGACTCGTGATGCCGAACTTGAAACCTGTCCTGCAAAGCAAGGCCGGACTATCAGGATGGACTCTCTGTATCGGCGCAGGGACTTCGTATCCCATGTTTCCGAATTGGTATGCTTTGGTGACCGACTTGGTCTCACAGGATATCGGGCCGGACAAGGCGAAGGATATTATGCCAAGCCTGAGCAACGGGTTCGGCCTGGATGCATTAGTTCAAGCTGGACGCGACCGCTTAGGTCTCTCATCAGATAGGTTTGCGGATTTCCTTTCTAACCGGCTTTACGCCGGTGTGAACCAAAAGTTATCCAATGCAGAATGGAAGATCTTTAGAAAAGGGCTAGCTGTGTTTCATCCCGGCGATATGCCGGCGTCAGATTGGACTGAATTCCAGAAGATAGTGAGTTCGCATTTCCCATCTGTTTCGGCAACAGACCTGGCAAGTGCCGTGGTAGATGCTGAAGACGTCGGATGCGGTCCTGCCGCGATAATTTCGTTCAACGCGGAGCCGCTCTTGTATGCACTGATCAACGCCCAGGTATCAATGAACGGGCCGACTAAGCAAAAGTCCCTGCTTGATAGGATCACGAGATCCCTTTCAAATCGGACCTCGGGCCGTATTCCATACATTTTCTGCCATGGCTTACTACCAATTGAGGGTCATCCGTCTCCCGACTGGCATTCGATCGACAAACTGGTGTTCTCAGAGACCGAATATTTGCAAGTAGTAAACAGCGGCTTTACTTGGCAGTCTTCGACGTTTTTCGAGAATTGCATGTCAAGGTCGGTCGTATTCGTAGGACTGTCGTTTTCCGATCCAAACTTGAGACGCTGGCTGGGAATCATGCACCAGAATCGGACTCGTGAGTTACGAAGTATAGGAAGAGGCGACGTCTCCTCGGCCCATCATTATTGGTTTAGAACTGTTCCCACCAGCACTGAGGAGGCGCGTTGGGTCGAGGCTGCGGTTGCACATCTGGGCGTACGATTGATCTGGCTAAGAGATTGGAGCGAGGCAGGCCTTGCATTGCGAAGTATTCTTGGAATTTCATCGAAGGCCTAATCCTATCCAAAGAGGATTCTGTGCGAATGAATCCTGCAATGATCTACCAATGCCTTCTGAGTAGGACGGCCCTTCGGCTGAGGTTATCAGCCCAACGCATTTATCGGCAGCACATTACGTGACGACAACGGAATCGGTCCAGGTAAACGCCGCTCGCTACTGGTGCCACCAACCGTGAGGCGGTCTGGCGTCCCAGTGGCCATGGCGACTTATCTCTACTGACCAATGGCTCCGTGAATATCCCGTCTGTCCCCGGGTTCCCGAATTGCCATGCGATGATACACAGAAAGAGCCCTCCCTTTCTGATCGATGAGTTACGCGCGATTCGGCTACAATTAGGCCGGCTATGAAAATCGCACTCAACATCACCGGATTTGCAACGTTGCTGATTATGGCGTCGGTAGCTTACAGCCAAGATAACCCAAGCCATAAGTTCTCGGGAACCGTAATCAACTCGACGAACCCCGACAGTCCAACTGCGGCTCTGATGGAACTCACCATGAGCAGTGGCGTATGCAAAATCAAGATTTCGCCTCCACTAACCGGTTCTGGTGTCTGCCATATCAAGAGAAATGATCGAGAGACAGGACGGGTCGAGATCGTTTCCGATGGGACACCAGCCATATTATGGAGCGGAACAATCAAAGGAAATCTAGCCAGCGGCACGTTCACAATCCAGGATGGAAAACAGACCGGCTCGTTCTACCTAGCATTCATCAAGCAACCGGACAAGGCAAAACCGTCCGAAGCTCCTGCTCCGCTTACTCCCTTAAGGGGGAGTTGCACTCCTGCGATTGAGTCTGCAATAACCGGGGAGATCGAGGGCTGGGACGGGGAAACAATCTTCAAACTTGACAACGGCCAAATCTGGCAGCAAGCGGAGTACGATTACACCTATTTCTACGAATACCATCCCGACGTTACCATATATCAAACAAGTTCGGGGTGTCGCATGAAGATCGAAGACGAGAGTGACACGGTGATCGTCAAACGCATTAAGTAGTGATGAACTGCCCACAGATGTTCACTTGGACGGGCAGTACTGCTCAAAACTATCCAGATCGTAGTAGCGAATGCCAGGCGTCTCGCGGCAGGAAATGTCCCGAAGTTTCGGCCAGTACTCCCTTGCGCCAGCGAGTGCCATCGCATCGAATCCGCGCGGCTTATCCACCGATTGCAGGATGTGGATTCCCTGCCTCAAGTCTTCCATGAGATGCCGCGCCTGTTGCCCGGGTGTCCAGTCGAATAGGAAACCTTCCTTCAGCACCAGCATTTTCGGGTCCGGATATTTATCTTCCGGCTGCTGTTTCTTCATCGAAAATATGGGGTCCAGCGCCAGATGCCCAGCTATCGCAGTTTGAATATTGTTGGCAACGACAGAGCCCTTTGACAAAATGTTCGCCTGGCCGGCATCAGACGACGGCAGTATTTGCGATTCAGACCAAAGTCCCGGGAACAGGATTAGACCGGCAAGGAGGCAATAACAAAATGAAGTTTTCATGCCAGCGAGTATACTCCGGGCATGTCTGTGACCTGCATGTTTTGCGCTAATCCGGCTAATAGCAAGGAGCACCTGTGGCCGAAATGGGTCCATGAACGGAGAGACTTCGGCCCCCTCAAGCTGACACGCGGTAGCAGCACGACGACGATTGTTCCCGACCCACAGGTGACGGTTCGGGCAGTATGCCGAACCTGCAACAACGGATGGATGAGCCAGAAGCTCGAAGTTCACAACATCCCCATCGTCGGCAGCATGATGCAGAACCTGTCGATCACCCTTGACCGCGACCAGCAGCGGACCGTTGCGACGTGGTGCATGAAGATGGCTTTCCTTACGGATTGGACCCGGGTCGGCGGGAGACAGAAGCGATTTTACACGCGGGATGAGACTCTGGCGTTCTCAGCCGACCTGAGTATCCCGCCGCGCACTCGTATTTGGATCGGACACATCACGACCTCACATCTCAGTACTGATGGACATGACTTCGAACTGCTTTTGGCGAGCAATAGAACCCGCATTGGAATCTCGTCTACCGTGACTATCGTTATCGGGCATTTCGTCGCGCAGATCGTGACTGACCATGTTGTGCCCGACCATTCCGATCTCAATCCGCAAATGAAGCCGGGGCCAGGTCCTTGGGATTCGAAGCTCCTCCAGATTTGGCCCATCGAAAAGGAGTGGGTGACGTGGCCTCCACGGGATTCGTTCACGAACGGAGGGCGCGAAGGAATAGGCTACCTTCTACGGCGATGGCGAACGGGTAAACAGATCAATCAGATTATTTAGGTCGATACAGCCTACGATTGACCTGAACGAACAGCTCCGTGTTGTTTCCGGGATTGCCAACGCGATGCTTCGGCAGGAACGTACCGGCGAAGTCGATTTCAGGACGCGGTTAACGTCAGCAGCCCGGAAGGGTGCAGCCAGACGCCCGTCCGCGACAGCCTGCCGGATGCGCCGAATTGTGTCGCGTTCATGGAGCATCGAGCACTCTCTTATTCTTTCGTCTTCTTGTAATCGTTACGGAAATCGTCGGGCAGAATACCCACTTCCGCAGATCCGAGCCCTTGTACGACCATCGCGGCTTTGAATGCAGTCACAATAATCGGAGTCCACTTGCTATCCCTGAGGCTAGGCTTCGGCTTTAGCTCGACACCTTCGATCCGGGCGTCGGTCTTAATGTTTCCGTTGAAATTGGCAATGAGCAGCTTGATAACAAGCGATTCCCTCGAATTGATTAGTGTCGGAATTAGGATCGCCCGCTGATCTTCTTTTGCGATTGTCGCGTCGATACTTTCGGGTTTCTTATCGGCAATTTCTGCTTCAACAATCCTCACGCCTTCATCGACTGAAAAGGAAATCGGCCGCACATAATCCGCAGCCCGAATCGGATCGGTTCCAGTGTTAACGATACGGATCTGGACCAACCCCACGTCCTGCACGTCCACGCCGTCAACGAGAATCCGCACGCGTCCGGCAATCTCCTCCTGCATACTCAGGAGGCGGGTCATCGAGAGAAACTCATAGACGATGGACTTTCGTCTCCGACTTAGGCGGTAGAGACTTATTGCCACCATGGCAGAGATTAGAATCGCGGCAATTGCAATCGCATTCCGTGCGTCGTTTCGCGTCAGAAAATTCCATACTGGCTGCATGCAGAAATAGTAGCTCAGAATGGCTATCCTAAACCCTTGACAGAGGAAATCCGTGCGCCTTGAATAAGCCCTTCGAAACCTGGAGACAGGCGGGATGTTTCCCCGTTCTCAAGCTACAAGCCGGATGCCCAAACCCTCGCTTTTTCTTAGCGAGGGGTGGGACGGAACCAAGCCCGGTCCCAGAATTACTCCCCGGAAACGCCTAATTGCAACGCGATCCTTACCCGAGATATTGCCCAACTTCGCCGCAATGGTTACCGCCAAAATCTGCGCGATACCGCGCAATGTCTGTGAGTCCTTGACCACTTCCTATACGCAGCAGAAATGTGCTCAGGTGATGCCACGCACGCAGTTGATCCGGCTCGGCGGCCTCGCGTGCCCGCCTCAGATCCCGGTGCGCCTCCGATCTGGAGCCCGGTATCCATACTGCTGTCAGATCTCCAGATCTGTGACCGCATACCAGCTTCAAGGCATCCCGTCGATTTCTCTTGATCCAGTCGCCAGCCTTAACCGGAGCCAGCGTTTGCGCAATAAACTCAACAACTGCTATTAGTTGCAGCGAAGACAGAGAGCAACCCGATAACTCCCAATTATCACCCGATAAATACGAAGTATTGGACGGCTTTTTTTCTGCGGGACAGGCTATGGTATCCGGCATCCTTTGATGCCCAGCTTGCTTTCGGAGTTATGTCCTATGCCGCTGGCCGTTGTTTCCCCGCAAACGCCTGAGACAGACCCGTTGCTCACTGCCGAAAATGTGGCGCATCGCCTCAACGTCAGCACGGATTGGGTCTGGGATCATTCCTCGCGCCGAGCCCCCTTGCTGCCCGTCATTCGCATT
>Ga0181535_10003064_pt1 | contig 19732 bp, 18 predicted proteins | sample PEATcosm2014_Bin_44_FD_119774 | JGI IMG/M metagenome (GOLD analysis project Ga0181535, IMG submission 119774) | Peatland microbial communities from MTU Mesocosm Facility, Houghton, MI, USA - PEATcosm2014_Bin17_30_metaG | ecosystem: Environmental > Terrestrial > Soil > Wetlands > Peat | place... | reverse complement strand
GGCAGTGAAGAAGCGGAGTTGCAGACAGCAAACAGCGGCAAGACGCGAATCGGCGGCCAACCCTCCCCGAAGTCAGCAGTCCTGGTAACGCGGAACAATATCGTGGTGTTTGAAAGCTAGCAGGCTGCTGAAAAATTGTTTTCTGAGGCTGTCATCCTGAGCGAAGCGAAGGATCTGCCGTCTGCGCGTGCCGAAAGCAAAGCAGATCCCAAGCGCAAAATCGGCGCGACCTCAGGATGACACTGATGTGAGTTTTTCAGCAGCCCGCTAGAACAGTATCCAGCAGCCGGCGGCTCAACAGCCCTTTCTTATGCTTCATCTTCCGGTTCAACCCGCTCCACGCGGGCCGTAAAGCTTCCGTGTGCCACGCGTCCACGCACTTGCTGTCCGGGGGAAAGCTGCCCGCTGCGCGTAACCAGATTGCCCTGCTCGTCAAACACCAGGGCGTAGCCGCGCTCCAAAATGCCGAGCGGCGAAAGTGCCTGCAACTGGCTTCCGAGGCGCTGAAGTCTCGCCGTCCGATTCTCGATCAGATGGCGTATCGCGTTGCCGAGCGCCGTAACTCGAACTGCGAGTTCACGACGCATGGTGCTCAAGCGGTTTTGCAAATCCTGATGTCGCAGCCGTGCGCCGGCGACGTCAACCCGCCGGAGAAAAGCGCGCAGTTGCTTCTGCTGGGCGCTTGCCAGGCGAAAAGCCAACTCGTCAACCCGCTGCTGACGACGCGCGATGAGCTCCTGCATGCGGGCGAACGCCATGTTCTGGGCCAGCATCATGAGCCGTTGTCGCGCCGTGAGCAACTGGAAGCGAACCCCACGTTCGAGACGCGTGTGCAGGCCGGCGAGGCTTTCCTGCACTCCCTGCTTGGAGCGTATGACCAGTTCCGCCGCAGCCGATGGCGTCGGCGCCCGCAAGTCCGCCACGAAGTCGCAGATTGTGAAATCGGTCTCGTGCCCGACGGCAGAGATCACCGGTAGAGTGCTTTCGGCGATGGCGCGCGCCAGCGATTCGTCGTTGAACGCAGCCAGATCCTCGAACGACCCGCCGCCCCGGGCAATGATGATGACGTCGACCTGTCGCTTGCGGTTGAAGTAACGCAGCCCGGCCGCGACCTCGCGCGGCGCCACCTCTCCCTGCACCTGTGCGGGGTAAATCAACACGTCGACCGATTCGTGACGGCGGCGCAGGATGTTGAGAATGTCCTGAATAGCGGCTCCGTGCGGCGAGGTTACAATGCCGATGCGGCGAGGCAGCACGGGGATTGGCTGCTTGCGCCCACTGTCGAACAGGCCTTCGGCGGCGAGCTTTTTTTTGAGCTGCTCAAAGGCTACCTGGAGGGCGCCAACCCCCACAGGTTCGAGAAACTCTCCGATCATCTGCAGCTCGCCCCGGTTTTCGTAAATGCTGAGGCGTCCACGGGCGATTACCATCAAGCCGTTCTCCGGCCTGAATCGCAGCAGACGCGCCTGCATGCGAAAAATCACGATGCGAAGCTGGGCCTCGCCATCGTTGAGCGTGAAGTAAAGATGACCGGAGCCGGCCGGACGCAGGTTGGATATCTCGCCCTCGACCCAGACGTCCGTGTACTCGCGCTCCAGGCGGGTGCGCAGCGACGAGATGAGTTCTCCGACCTTCCAGATGTGGCGCTCGGGAAAGGACTGAAAGTTGAAGGCGAATTGCGAGGGGTCACTCATGGCCGACAGGCCGAGTGTAACTCAATACGGCGCAACCGGGCAGGCACCCAGGCCGGAGATTTCCAGGGAAATTACCTTCGCGAAACCGGTCCGGCTTGCGCGCCAGCGCCTTGGCTGCTAACTTGCTTTTGTGGAGCATAGCTGCAAAAAATGCGCTGCGACGGTGGGAGATGGTGTGCCTTTCTGCCCCACCTGCGGTGCACCGCAGATTCGGGTAGCGATCGCCCGCGAGGAATCTGACACCCAACCAGCGCCCGGCGATGAGGGTTCCGCGGCGGAAGCCGACCCGGCCCAGCGCGCGAACGCCGTGTTCAGCCAGGCGGAGGCTTCGCAAGCAGCCAAATATGAGCGGCGCGTCATAATTTTTTCCGCGCTGGCGGCAGGGTTCGCCGCTGGACTTGGCAGCCTGGTTCCGTTCGTGCCCTTTATCACACTGTGCATGGTGGCCGCCGGGGGGCTCGCCATCACGCTTTACAAGCGACGCATGCCTTATGTCACCGTGCCAGCCCGGCGCGGCTTCCGTATCGGGGCATTGGCTGGTTTCTTTGGCTTCCTGCTCAACGCCTCCATGAGCGTCATCGGCATGTTCAGTACCGAGAACCGTGTGGCGCTGTACGACGCCATGCAGGAGCGGCTCAAAGAAGCCCTGTCGGTCAATTCCGATCCGTCGGCGCAGCAGATGGTGAAAAACATCGGGAACATGGTCTCCACCCCCGGCGGACTGGCCGCCGTGTTTGCTTTTTCGCTGTGCCTCTTTGGCTTGCTCTTCGTCTTCCTGAGCGGCGTTGGGGGTGCAATCGGCGCGGCCTTGTTCGGCAAGAAAATGAAACGGTAAGGACTGCGGAGCGGGTTCCCGGTAGGTGTGTCCCGACACAATTTAGGCTGTCATGGCGAGCGAAGTCGAGCCCCCTTTTGTTCTTGCTGACGAAAACAAAGGGTGGCTCCGCTCCGCGCCCGTATCGCTTTTTGCTTATCCACCGACGCTCGGCGCTCCAGTCGCCATGACATCCTCCTGGGGATTTGGATACCTAACAAGGGAACTGCTCCTGTAATTCAGGTTGAACAGGCGACGGCAAAAAGCCTTCCCCTGCGGGAAGGCTTTCGGGTTGATACGCTTTCTGATCGTCAGGCCTTGACTGCCAACTCCGCGACGTGTTGCCGGCGGCGCTCCAAGTACAACGGAAAGGCCTCGGCCAGTTCATAGACCTGGCGGCGGATGCGTCCGAGAACGTCGGCGTTGGTCCGGTTGTTGAGCGCTTCGGCAATCCAGTGACCGATCTGCCGCATTTCCTTTTCTTTCATGCCGCGCGTGGTGAGTGCCGGGGTGCCGACGCGGATGCCGCTTGGCTTCATCGGCGGGTTCGTGTCAAACGGGATCGCATTCTTGTTCACCGTGATTCCGGCCTCGCCCAGGGCCTTCTCGGCTTCGCTGCCGAACATACCCTTGCTGAAGACGTCGACCAGCATCAGGTGCGTGTCCGTTCCGCCGGAGATGATGCGGAATCCCTCGGCCGCCAGCGTCTCGGCCATGGCCTGCGCGTTCACCACGATCTGCTTGGCGTATACCTTGAAACTGGGCTCCATCGCTTCTTTGAAACAGACGGCCTTGGCCGCAATGATGTGGACCAGGGGACCGCCCTGCGCGCCGGGGAAAACGCTGCGGTCGATATTGGCTCCCATGGCGGCATTGGCCAGGATCAGGCCGGCACGGGGGCCGCGCAACGTCTTGTGCGTGGTTGAAGTAACGATCTGGGCGTGCGGCACTGGCGAGGGATGCACGCCGCCGGCGACCAGGCCGGCAAAGTGCGCCATGTCAACCAGGTAAACGGCTCCGACTAGATCGGCGATCTGCCGCATGCGGGCGAAATCGATAATGCGCGGGTAGGCCGACCCGCCGCCGATGATCAGTTTAGGCCGCTCGCGCTCAGCGGTTTTTTGCAGCTCGTCGTAATCGATCGTCTCGGTTTCGCGCGAGACCCCATAAGAGACGATGTGGTAGGTTTTGCCCGAGAAGCTGAGCTTGTGGCCGTGTGTCAGGTGGCCGCCATGGGCAAGGTCGAGTCCCATTACGGTGTCGCCCGGCTGCACGACTGCGGCATAGGCTTCCATGTTGGCTGAAGAGCCCGAGTGCGGCTGCACGTTGGCATACTCGGCACCGAATAGCTGCTTGGCGCGCTCGCGGGCGAGGTTCTCGACCACGTCGGTGAACTCGCAGCCTCCGTAGTAGCGCTTCCCGGGGTATCCCTCGGCGTACTTATTGGTGAAAACCGAACCGGCAGCTTCCAGCACGGCTTCGCTGACGAAGTTTTCCGAAGCAATCAGCTCCAGGCCTTCATGTTGGCGGGCTTCTTCGTTGGCAATCGCTTGCGCAATCTCGGGATCGACTTCACTCAGTTGGCGCGACATACGGTCGTTCATGAGGGCAGACTCCTTCTTTGGAAACAACTACTTTACCCCTTCGGCATGGCATAGCCAAGCGCCTGCTACACCGCCTCGGGGGTTTCTGCGAGCGGCTTTGTGGTTTCCAGCGCCGCCAGCTTTTCAAGCCGCTGCTGGTGCCGGCCGCCGGCGAAGCGCGTATGCAGCCAGACATCGACGATCGCCATGGCCTGCTCTTCATCAAGAATCCGTGCCCCCATGGTCAGCACGTTGAGGTCGTTGTGCTCGCGCGACATCTGCGCCTCGTATTCGCTGGTGATGTTAGCGGCACGAATTCCCGGAGTCTTGTTGGCAGCTATCGCCATGCCAATGCCGGTGCCGCAGACGAGAACGCCGCGCTGCACCGCGCCGGAGGCAACGCGGCAGGCGACCGCGTGAGCAAAGTCCGGGTAATCGCAGGAGTCGCTGGCGGCCGTGCCGCAGTCGTCGACTGCATAGCCCAGACGTTCCAGGTGAAACTTGACCTTTTCTTTCAGCTCGTATCCGGCGTGATCGGCACCGACCGCGATTCGCATAAGGGGATTCTACCTTGGGAAACCGTAGTTGTTGCTCGCAAGATGATGCTAAAAATTCGTGCTGTAGTCCATAGATATTTGCTCGGCGCGACGCATCCGGAACTGGGAGTTGTACCCAAGTAATACTCGAAGGCACTCTGCTTTGGTGTAAGCTGAGGCGCGACGGCAAGTTATAAGTCAGGCTGGGGGAGAAGCCATATCCCCGGATTCGGTGGGTCACGCGGTTTCGCGCGTAGAACATGGACAAATCAGACGAACTGAAGAGCTACGACTTCATTCGCTTCGAGGCCCCAGCCTCGGTAGCGCATATCACGCTGAATTTCCCTCCGTACAACGTGCTGACCGTACCGCTGATGAAGGAGTTGGCGGAGGCCATCGAGAGCCTCGACGGGCGCAGCGACATTAAGTGCATCCTGCTCGATTCCTCGCAGCGCATGTTCTCGGCAGGCATCTCTCTGGAGGACTCCAAGCCCGATCGCGTCTTCCAGACTCTCGATGCGTTCACGCGCGTCTTTCAGGCTTCCAGCGAGCTGGCGAAGCCGCTGGTGGTGGTGGTGAATGGAGCGGCCGTTGGCGCCGGTTCGGAGTTGGTGGCGTTCGGCGACATGGTGATTGCGACACCCCTCGCGCGATTTGCACAGCCTGAGGTGAAGATGGGAGCCTTCCCGCCGTTTGCGGCCATCATGCTGCCGCAGGTGATCGGTCCCAAGCGGGCATACGAGTTGATCCTGACAGGAGAGGCCATGACCGCCGAAGAAGCGCGCACGCTCGGGTTCGTGAATCGGGTGGTTGAGGAAAAGGATTTGGAAGCGACGGTCAAAGATGTGCTCGCGCGCATCACCCGGTTCAGCAGTCCGGTGCTGGAGATGGCCAAGCGCGTCATCTCGACGAGCATCGGACTGCCGCTGACGGAGGCGATCCGCAGGTCGCAGAACATGTATCTGAATCAGTTGGCGTCACTGGAAGACTCAAAGGAGGGCCTGCAGGCGGTAATTGAGAAACGCAAGCCCGTGTGGCGCAATAAATAGCGATCGGCCGCGGCTGCCGTCCGGCGATGGCGCGGCTTCGAAGCCGGGATCCCCGCCACGCGCTGCTCTTGCGTGGAGTAAGGTTGGAGCCCGGTCGAAGATACCTGCCGCGGCTCGCATAGGCATGCCGTCGTAACTTGCCAAACTTGCGAAATTGGCCCTGGAATTCGAAACAGGGACGCAAATACTTGAGCGAAGTATGTTTGACGCTCATTTCTCCCGGCTGCTAAACTCGAATCTCCGACCGTGACGGCAAATGTTTTCCGGCCGTCCACGTCAGACCGGCAGACCTGGGAAGAAGACCTGGAAAGAAAACCTGGAAAGACTCCTAAAGGCGGCGACCGTATTGCGCCTGGGGTCTCGAGGATCAATCGTGCGCTATACCCGGCAAGAACTGAAGCAGGATAAGTTTGCAGAAACGGCGGCAGAGGCTGCCCATTGGACGATCGCTCACCGCAAAACCATCATCAGCGGCGCGGTCGCCCTAGCGGTACTGCTGGCCGTCGGCCTTGGCATTTTCTGGTATAACGACCACCGCCAGGCAGCAGCTGCGCAAAAACTTGGCGATGCCCTCCTCACCTATAATGCTCCGGTGATGGCCAGCGCGTCATCCCAGGGAAGTCAGACGGTGAGCTTCACCAGCGTAGCGGATCGTGCGCTGGCCGCCAAGAAGCAGTTCTATGCCATCTCCTCCGAGTACGGTTCTGTGCGCGCCGGGCAGTGGGCCCACTACTTTGCGGCTCTGTGCGAAGTGGACCTTGGCAATTACGCGGTGGCCGATGGGCAATTGAAAGACATTGCCCAGTCCCGCGATATGGAAGTGTCATCGGTTGCCAAACTCTCATTGGCTTCGGTTTACCACAGCGAGAAGAAAGATTCGGATGCGGTCGCGATCTATAAGGAACTGATCGACCACCCGACCCTCAGTGTGCCCAAGACCACCGCGCAGCTCGCCTTGGCTGATCTCTACCAGGCAACACAGCCCGCTGAAGCCAGCAAGCTTTACGAGCAAATCGCCAAAGATGACGCCAAGGGCCCGGCGGGACAGATCGCGGCACAGCACCAGAAGGCAACAGCACAATAACCGATAGCGGCTCACACTTGGATTCCGGAGCTGACACCGCTGGCCGTCTCCCGTCTAAAGCGGATTCAGAGTCGGTGCATCCGGCACGATCATCTCCGGCTGAAAGCCTGGCTGCTTTGACGACTACACCTTCCGCTAAACTGATCTAAGTACCTGGACCTGTGGGCGTTAGTCTGCATTCCAGGAGCATGCATTCCCGGAAGTTCCCGGCAGACACCATGGCTACGTAGGCCAACCCTTGCGTGAGCATTGCATTCTCATAGTCACCGTTGTTCACCCTTCCGTGCTGAAAAGCGTATATCTGGACGGTTTTTACCGAGGAGGCAATTGATGAAGAGCTTTCTGTTTGGCCTTGGATTGGGAATCGGGCTGGGCGTATTGTTTGCTCCGATGAGCGGAGAAGCAACCCGCAACAACCTGAGTGAACGTGCCAGCGATGCAGCCAACTCGGCGCGAGAAAGTTACCAGCAGGGGCGCGATCGCGTGCAGCGTGGCGTGGAAACCATACGCAGCACCGCCGAACGAGCCGTGGGCCAGGCTCGCGCCAGTTTCAACGATGCCACCGGCACTAACCTCTAAACTGTAAAGAGGCTGCGGAACGGCAGTTTTCAGTTGATGCAGGCTCCCGACCGGGGCCTGCGTTTGCAGCCCGCCAAACCCAACTAAGCCTACGATCGAGCACCCAGGAAGCGGGCATCCAGACCGGGCAAGCCGGTGAGTGCAGCATTTGACCCGCGCCGGGTGGGCCGCCGGTGAACCCATCAAGGTTAGCCGGGAACAGCTTGGCGCGGATGCTGTGGCACCAAGCGACTCCACCAGAGGCGGTTGACACTCGCAAAGCGCCCCAGTATTCTTGTATCTTGCCTTGGCGAGGATTTTGCCTCCAAAGGTGGCCGGTGTGGGGTTCTTCGGCGCCGGTGGTCCGGGAGGTGCGCTCGTTCCGAATCGAGCCTGCAACTCTATTTGCCTCAAGCGGTTATAGACATCATGCTGATCCGCGTACAAGATCTGGAAGTCCGCCGTCAAGATTTTGCCGAGGAACTGCAGCCGGGCACGATTGATTTTGGACGAGAGCTTCAGCAGTTCGGCATCATGAAGGCGCAGGGTCGAGCCGAATTGATCCGCGAGCACCATGGCGGTCGCGAGTATGTCTCCGACATCCGGCTGCGTGGAGAGTTGGCTGGCCGGTTCGAGGTGAGTTGTGCACGCTGTCTGGAGCCAGTTTCACAGGAGGTAAGCCGTTCGTTTGATCTGCTGTACCGTCCACTGGGCATCGACCGGCGTAAGGAAGAAGTCTCCATCAGCGAGGCCGAGACCGAAATCGGCTACTATGAAGGCGAAGGGCTGGAGTTGGAAGATGTTCTTCGCGAACAGGTTTTGTTGGCTGTTCCCATCAAGACGGTTTGCCGGATCGACTGTAAGGGTTTGTGCCCACGGTGCGGCCAGAACCTCAATGAGGGAAGCTGTACTTGCCAGCCACAGCAGGAAGACCCGCGCTGGTACGCTCTGCGCGATTTGAAGAGCCACTTGCACTAACTATGTTTCCCGATCGGGCGCATGACTTGCGCGATCGGGGCTGCGGCGGCAAGCCGCACGGTTTTGGCCGGCAACGCTAGTCCGGCACCTACGTCGTACCCCGGCGCGACAATCAGCCGGGAACACTGAAAGGTTCAAAAATGGCAAATCCCAAGCGGAGACACTCCAAGCGCCGCACTTCCATCCGCCGCTCGCATGACCACCTGACGGCACATTCACTTTCCGAATGTCCTAATTGCCACGAGCGAAAAATGCCGCATCGCGCCTGTCCAAAATGCGGGTACTATAAAGGCCGCGAAGTTATCGAAGTCGAAAAGGCAAGCTGACGTCGGGTGGCATGAATTTACCTTTAACAATTGTGGTCGATGCAATGGGGTCCGACCGGGCTCCGAAGCCCGAGGTTGAGGGCGCCATTCTGGCCGCCAGGCACTATGGGGTTCGCGTACTGCTGGTGGGCCAGGAAGAAGTGATACGCGCCGAGCTGGCCGTGCATCCGGCCGCCCAGCAGTTGCCGATCGAGATCGTACATGCCAGCGAAGTCATCGGCATGCAGGAGAAGGCGGCACACGCCGTCAAGCAGAAGCGCGACTCTTCGATGAGGGTGGGACTTCGCCTGGTACGTGAAAACCGGGCTGCCGGCTTTGTTTCGGCGGGCAACACCGGCGCGGCAATGGTTACGGCCAAGCTTGTGCTGGGAGTTTTGCCCGGGGTCGATCGTCCGGCGCTGGCCGCAGTGTTTCCCACGGCGGCAGGCACCGCCTCGATCATGCTCGACGTAGGCGCCAACGTTGACTGCAAGCCCCACAACCTGCAGCAGTTCGCGATTATGGGCGAGATCTACTTCCGCGCCATGTTCGCCGAACGCTTCCCCAAGGCCGATTGCCCGCGGGTCGGTTTGCTCTCGATTGGGGAAGAGGAAACCAAGGGTAACGAACTCACACGCGAAACTTTCAAGATACTGAAGACCATGCCAATGGACTTCGTCGGCAACGTCGAGGGACGGGATCTTTACAACGGCCACGTGGATGTTATTGTTTGTGACGGGTTCGTCGGCAACGTGGCGCTGAAGATTTCCGAAGGGCTGGTCGACACGGTTCGCGCCATGCTGAAAGAGTCGCTGCAGGCGACCATCACTCGCCAGATGGGATACCTGCTGGCGCGGCGGGCCTTTCAGGATTTCAAGAAGCGCCTCGACTACTCAGAGTACGGTGGCGCGCCGCTGCTCGGCATCAAGGGTGTGGCGATTGTCAGCCATGGTTCATCAAACAGTCTGGCGATCAAGAATGCTATCCGGGTGGCCGCGGAATTCGCCAGGACGGATCTGAACACGAAAATCGAGGAGCAACTTAAGATCGTCGGTGGTGCCCGGAGCCACGCCAGTCACGCGGCGGCCACCGAACCACATCCTTTGATTTCCGGCTGAAGCTGCGGCCCAGCACTCCTGAAGGAAAATTCAGACCGGATTCGCGGAAGGTATGTCCCGGCATAAGGCCGGGCGTTCGCGCCCGGCATGATCATAAGGGTGATACCCAAACTCCGGCATTGCTCTGGCAAGGAAATTCAGTGCGGATCGCAATCGATATCCGGCAGATGAGTGATTTTGGCGTGGCCACGTATACCCGCAACGTGGTCCGCAACCTCGCGCGGATGGACCATGTGAATGAATACTTTCTGATCGGCGTAGTCGAGCGGCTGAACGAAGTCGGCGAATTGCCGCCCAATTTTCATTGTGTTCCCTTCGAGGGCCAAGACGGGCATACGAGTTATTTTGAGTTCCGCCGCACGGTGCGTGGCTTCCAGTGCGATCTGATTCACTTTCCGCAGATGTTCTGGCGCCCGCGCCTGACCGGCTGTCCCTATGTTGTCACCGTCCACGACCTGCTGGACTACATGTACCGCAACAATTCGCAGTCCAGTTTCGCGCGCACGGTGCGCTTCCACCTGACCCGGCGCGTGCTGCACGGAGCGGCGAAGATCTTCGCGGTCTCCAATTTCACTAAGCAGGATCTGACGCGGCTTTTCGAAGTGCCGCCCGACAAGATCGAGGTTGTTTACAACGCGCTCGACGACCGCTTCCTTCTCGGGCACGCGACACCGGACGATCGTGCCATGATCGCCGAGCGTTACCAGGTGAACTACCCGTTTATTCTGTACGCCGGTCGGATCAGTCCGCACAAGAACATCGTGCGCATCATCGAAGCGTTCTCGGCGCTGAAATCGATGCTGGCCAAGAATAATTATGTTCCGGATCTCAAGCTGGTCATCATCGGCGATCAGGTCTCCAAACATCCCGACCTGCGGAGGGCGGTGATCAAAAGCGCGGTGCAATTCGATGTGCGCTTTCTCGGTTTCGTTCCGGTCGACGTGCTGCGTATCTTCTACGACTTGGCAAAAATCTTCGTCTTCCCGTCTCTCTACGAAGGATTCGGGCTGCCACCGCTGGAGGCCATGGCGCATGACACGCCGGTTGTGGCGTCCAACGTGTCCGCGATTCCGGAGGTGCTGGGGAACGCCGCCGTGCTCGTCAACCCGGAAAACGTCTTCGAGATAAGCCGTGCGCTGTATCGCGTGCTGCTCGATCAGTCTGTGCGCCAAAGAATGAAAGCCGCAGGGCGAGAACGAATCCGACGCTACTCGTGGCAAAACTCCGTCCGCAGCATCCTGGACGTTTATCAGTCGGTTGCGAATCAATCTGCGGCTGCCGCCAGTCGCTCCTAGAGCAGATTCAGAGCCAGTGTGTTCGGCACCATCATCGCCGGGCTAAACGCCCGGCTACTTACTGGACATAGCTTCCGCAAATCCGGTCTAGAGCAATTTGCGCTCCGCGCTCCGGTAGCCGCGACATTCCCTTGGGAACTCCTGCACATCTCGATAAGGAGAAGCGGGAGTCAGACTACGTCGAGCACCACGTTGCCGATAACGTCACCGTGCTCAACGAGGTCGTGAGCTTCGGCGATGCTTTCCAACGGCAGGCGCCGGGCGACGGTGTGGACAAGCCTTCCGTGCTTCAGCAAGTCAGTCAACTCCGCAATCCCCGCCGCACGATCGGCCGCGGAGAGTTCGTATAGAAGAAAGAAGCGGAGCGTAACGCTGTTCTGCATCAGCCAGAGGCTGGGCAGCGTCGATTCGTTCGCCGACATGCCATAAATCACCACCGTCGCATGCGGTCGCAAAACTGACGGATAGAGCCTGGCATTGCGGCTAAGGTCCACTTCAATGACAGCGTCAACGCCGCGACCATCGGTCAGCGTTCTGACGCGCTCGCCAACATCTTCCGTGCGATAGTTGATCACCTCGTCCGCTCCGGCGGCGCGCGCGTGTGCGGCCTTGGCGTCATTGCTGACGGTGGTGATTACGCGTGTGCCACGCAGCTTCGCAAGCTGGATGGCGTAATGTCCGACGGAGCCCGCACCTCCGGCAATCAGCACAGTGCTACCCGGGTCAGCCTTTGCCAGGCGGATGGCCTGAATCGCTGTCAGCGCCGGAATGCCGAGACAGGCGCCGACGGCGTAGTCGACTTTGTCAGGCAGATAAACTGCCTGAGCGGCCGGCAGAACGATGTATTCCGCGGCGGTGCCAAAGGGGCGCTTCCATTGTGCATTCCAGACCCACACGCGTTCCCCAACCCGGTCTGCCAAGCCCGCACCCACCATGTCAACATCACCTGCGCCGTCGCTGTGCGGAATGATCAGCGGCGCCATCAGGGGGCGTCCGAAGCCGCCGCGACGCACCTTCCAATCCGACGGATTGACCCCCGAGGTGCGCAGTTTGACCCTCACCTCCCCAAGCCCTGGTTCTGGAGTAGGCTGTTGACCGACTCGCAGCACGTCGCGCGCCGGACCCTGTTCCGAATAGAAAGCTGCACGCATAAGATCCTCCCTCAATTACCGCGATTGGCGCGAATCCCGGCACAACGTCGCTAGCTTCGTTCCTTCTGAAAGAGGAAACGCCCGTCCTGTTGCGTCGCCATCAATTCCAACAACTTCATGAAAGCGCGTGCCGCGTGCGACAGGCTGGCCCCGCGCCGATATACGAGCCGCACCTTGCGCTCCATCTGCAATTCTCTTACCGGTATTCGCACCAGCTCGCCGCGAGTGATTTCGGCTTCGACGGCGATCCGCGGCAGAAGCGCAACTCCATTTCCCATGGCGACAAACTGCTTGATGGCCTCGATATTCGGCAACTCGACCGGCATGTGCAGCGCCGTCTTATGCTTGGCGAATGCCTGAATCACCTTTTCGCGATAGGGCGAGCGCACATTGTGAGCGACGAAAAACTCGGCGCCCAACTCGCGAATGCTAACCTCCTGCGAAGTCGCCAGCGGATGGCCCGGATAAACAACGAACGCTATCTCATCGACATAGACGACGATGGAGTTGAGCTGCTCGTCATCCGGACGGAACGACAGCATGCCGAGCTCAACGTGATGGTTCACGACTAAGCGGGCGACATCAGCGGCGAGAGATCGCTGCACTTCGATGTGAATGGTTGGGTGAAGCCGGCGGAAACGATGCAGCGCAACCAGCAGGTACAACACGGTGAACTCGTTGGCGGCAATACTCACCTTGCCGTGTTGCAATTCTCTGAGTTCTCGCAGGGCGTCGCGCGCGCGGCCACGCAGGTTCAGCAACTCCTCGGCATACTTCAACAAGAGCGCTCCGGCATCAGTGACAGCGCCGTCACGCGACGAGCGCTCGAAGAGGGTCTCGCCGAGCTCGTCTTCCAGTTTGCTGATGGTTTGGCTCACCGCCGACTGCGTCCGGTGCAGGCGTCCGGCAGCGCGCGAAAAGCCCTTCTCTTCAACTACCGCAAGGAACGTCTCCAACTGAAATAAATCCACCATCACCTCTCACTCGGGCAATTCTCTGTCGATTACTCTCCGCCCGAGACTGTGCACGAAAACCTTATTAAATCATACTGCCTAATGGTAATGGAATAATAATAAGTTTGACTAATTGCCGTGCAGCTGTGCAAAGTAGAGGGAACTAGACACTACCTAGTGGGGAGATGATCGTGGCTAACGAGCGCGTACTGATTTTCGACACGTCCTTGCGTGATGGGGAGCAAGCTCCGGGATGCAGCATGACCGTAGATGAGAAGTTGCGTCTTGCTCAGAAGCTGGAAGCTCTCGGCGTCGACATCATCGAAGCTGGTTTTCCCATCGCCTCGACTGGCGACTTCGAAGCGGTGCAGCGAATTTCGCGCGCCATGAGAAGTGCGTCTGTCGCCGCTTTGGCGCGCTGCAGGCGTGAAGATATTTCGCTGGCCTGGAATGCCGTGCGCGACGCGCGTCAGCCCCGCATTCACACCTTTCTTGCTACATCCGATATTCATCTCGCCTGCAAGTTGAAGATCACGCGCGAAGACGCCCTGCGGCAGGTTGGCGAGTGCGTTCAATACGCGCGCTCCTTGTGCGAGGATGTGGAGTTTTCGCCGGAGGACGCGACCCGGTCGGAACTGGAATTCCTCTGCAAAGTGCTGGAGGTCGCCATCGAGGCCGGCGCGACCACGCTGAACATTCCTGACACCGTGGGCTATGCAACTCCGGGCGAGTTCGGCGAACTGATCCGCGCCATCAGGTCGAGAGTGAAAGGCGTTGAGAACGCGGTGATTTCCGTGCACTGCCACAACGATCTGGGATTGGCCGTGGCCAACTCGCTGGCTGGCGTCGAGGCTGGCGCGCGGCAGGTCGAGTGCACGGTGAACGGCATTGGCGAGCGCGCGGGCAATGCCGCCCTGGAAGAAGTTGTCATGTCCATGCACGTACGCAACGACCGCTTGCCCTTCGAGTGCGGCGTAAAGCGCAGCGAAATCTATTCCGCCAGCCGCACGCTTTCCGAGATCATTGGCTTCCAGGTGCAACCGAACAAGGCCATCGTCGGACGCAATGCGTTTGCTCACGAAGCAGGCATTCACCAGCATGGCGTGATCAGCAACCCTCTCTGTTATGAGATCATGACGCCGGAATCGGTCGGAGTCCCCGCCAATCATCTGGTGCTGGGCAAGCACTCTGGCCGGCACGCGCTGCTGATGCGTTACGAAGAGCTGGGCTTCCCTTTGACCAAGGAGGAGTTGCAATCGGCTTACGAGCGCTTCACGCAGTTGGCAGATCGTAAGAAAAAGATTTACGATCAGGATCTGCTTTCGCTGCTGGCCGAAAAGCCGGTAAACGTGAGCGAGAACGAAGGGAGCCGTTCGACGGCGTTCATGCAATGAATTTAAAGATCGCTGTTTTGCCCGGGGACGGAGTTGGCCCTGAAGTGACTCGCGAAGCGGTGCGGGTGCTCCGCGCAGTCTCCGACGTTAACGGTTATGAGTTTGAATTTCCCGAATACTTAATCGGCGGCGCAGCGGTCGACGCCGAGAAACAACCGTTGCCGCAACGTACTCTCGACGGATGTCTCGAGTGCGACGCCGTGCTTCTGGGCGCCGTCGGTGGCCCGCAATACGATGCTTTGCCGGTGGAATTGCGTCCCGAGGCGGGCATCCTCGGCCTGCGCAAGGCGCTTGGTGTCTTTGCCAATCTGCGTCCGGCGATCGCTTACGAGGCAGTTGCCGACTGCTCTCCCATTCGCGCTGAAGTCCTGCGTGGAGCCAACGTGTTGATCGTGCGCGAACTGCTCGGCGGCCTCTACTTCGGTCAGCCTCGCGGACGCGACGAGCACGGCGCTTACGACACCATGCGCTACTCCAAGCAGGAGATTGAGCGCGTCGCCCGAATCGCGTTCGAGCAGGCCCGCCTTCGGCGTCACCACGTCACTTCCGTGGATAAGGCTAACGTGCTGGAAACTTCACGGCTCTGGCGGCAGGTGGTCTCCGATCTGGCGAAGGAATATCCGGACGTGAGGCTCGATCACGCATACGTCGACTCGTTCGCCATGCAGTTGATCTCGACGCCGTCGCGGTTTGACGTCGTGGTCACCGAAAACTTGTTCGGCGATGTGCTTTCCGACGAATCGGCGGTTCTGAGCGGTTCGCTGGGCATGCTGGGTTCGGCCAGCATCGGCGGCAAAGTTGGTCTTTTTGAGCCGATTCATGGCTCCGCGCCTGATATCGCGGGGAAGAACATCGCCAATCCCATCGGGGCGATTGCCGCGGCTGCCATGTTGTTGCGCTTCGCTGCCGGACTGCATCGCGACGCCGACGACATTGAAGCCGCAATTGCGCTCACACTGGAGAAGGGTTGCGTGACCGCTGACTTGCGGAGCGAGAAGCGCAAAACAGTAGTCACGACGCGAGAGGCCGGGAATGAAATCGAGCGGGCGCTGACGGATCTGCTCAGCCAGCACCTTGCCTATCACGCGGTGTAATAAAATTTACCTGGCAAGAGAATTTACGCGGTAAGAAAAAAATGTCAAAACCACGCACTCTGTTTGAAAAACTTTGGGATAGCCATGTCGTCCGTCATGCCGAGGGCGAGCCAGCTCTTCTCTTTATCGATCTGCACCTGGTGCATGAGGTCACGTCGCCGCAGGCCTTTGAGGGACTGCGCATTGGCGGCCGCAAGGTGCGCCGCACCGATCTCACAGTGGCCACGGTGGATCACAACATCGCCACCACCACTGTCGACCGCTTCCAGATTAAAGACCCGGTCGCCAAGCAGCAGGTGGAAGCTCTGCGCGCCAATTGCGCCGCGTTCGGCGTCGAACTGTTCGACGTCGGCACGGTGGAGCAGGGCATTGTGCACGTCATCGGGCCGGAGCTTGGCTATACCCAACCGGGCAAGACGATTGTCTGCGGCGATAGTCACACCAGCACGCATGGAGCCTTCGGGGCGCTGGCAATCGGCATCGGAACCTCGGAAGTGGAACACGTGCTGGCCACGCAGTGCCTGCAACAGGACAAGCCCAAGGCCATGCGCGTTCGCGTCGATGGCAGGCTGCCGGAAGGCGTTACGGCCAAGGACCTGGCGCTGGCCATCATCGGCAAAATCGGAACCGATGGCGGTACCGGCCACGTCATCGAATATGCCGGCGAGGCCGTCCGCGCGCTTTCTATGGAAGGCCGCATGACGTTGTGCAACCTGAGCATCGAAAGCGGCGCGCGTGCCGGAATGGTGGCTCCCGACGAGACTACGTTCGCTTACGTCAAGGGCCGCACGAATGCGCCCAAGGGCGCCGGCTGGGAAAAGGCTGTCGCCTACTGGCGCACACTGCCCACGGAAGAGGGCGCCCACTTCGACAAGGAAGTTTCGCTCAACGGCGCGGAGTTGACACCATACGTCACATGGGGCACAAACCCGGGAATGGTATCGCCCATCACCGGACGCGTACCGAATCCCCAGGACGCCGCCAGCGAAGCGGAGAAGAGCGCTCTTGAGCGTGCTCTCAGCTACATGGCGCTGAAGCCCGGTACGCAACTCACCGACATCGCCATCGACCGCGTGTTCATCGGTTCTTGCACCAATGGACGACTTGACGATCTTCGGGCCGCCGCTCGCGTTCTGCGCGGCTACAAGATTCACCCGAAGGTTCACGCTATGATCGTTCCCGGATCGCAGGCGGTGAAGGCCGCCGCCGAGCAGGAAGGGCTGCATCGCATTTTCCTGGATGCCGGGGCGGAGTGGCGCGAATCGGGCTGCTCGATGTGTCTGGGGATGAACCCCGACATTTTGCAACCGGGCCAGCGTTGCGCCGCCACCAGCAACCGCAACTTCGAAGGACGCCAGGGCAAGGGCGGACGCACTCACCTCGTTAGTCCCGCCATGGCCGCCGCTGCCGCGGTCGCGGGACACTTTACCGACGTTCGCGTCTGGCAATTCAAGGATCAGGAAAAATGAAACCGTTGCGTGTACATAAAGGAATCACGGTGCCGATGCACAAGATCAACATCGATACCGACCAGATCATTCCCAAGCAGTTTCTCAAGCGCATCGAGCGCACGGGTTACGGCGATTTTCTTTTTTATGACTGGCGCTTCCGGCCCGACGGCAGCGAAGAGCCATCGTTTGTGCTCAATCACCCGGTCTACCGCAAGGGCAGCATCTTGATCGGCGGGCGAAATTTCGGCTGCGGATCGTCACGCGAGCACGCACCATGGGCGCTTTCCGATTTTGGTTTCCGCATCGTGATTGCGCCGTCGTTCGCCGACATCTTTTTCAATAATTGCGCCAAGAACGGCATGCTAACGGTAATTCTCAGCGAGGAGCAGGTCGCGGAACTGGCGCGCCGGGCACAGGAAAAGCCCGGTCACGAACTGACCGTCGATCTGGAAAACCAGACGGTTTCCGACGATCAGGGCTTTCGCGCCGCGTTCACAATCGACCCTTTCAAACGCCATTGCCTGCTGCACGGATTGGATGACATCAGCCTGACCCTGCAACACGAGGCGGAGATTGCCGCTTTCGAGAAGAAGCGCATTCAGTTCTGAGCAGTTGGCGTGATCGTATTCCGCGGGCGTCGAGAGGCGCCCGTTTCTATTGCCGATTACAAACCATCGTGGCCAGGCTTCTCGCCAGATTTATGACGCCGGCTCAAGCGGGGTGCGGCAAATGTCGGAGAGATGCTGGTGCACCAGGGTTAGTTTGCCCTCGGAGTCAATCAGGAACACGTGTGTGCCGCGGCCGTCGAGCACGCTTCGGTTGTACCGTTTCCCGCGAACCGGATCCTCCAGGCTTTTGGCAAACGAACGATAGGTGTGGGAGGCTACGGCCACATTCTCGGCGAGAAATTGCACTTCGATGGGTGAGGTGATTTCGGCGTGGAAGTGGGTGAAGGGTTTGAAGTATTCGCGCTCCAAACGAGCGGCCGCCACCTGCCCCAACTCGGCGCGCTGATTAAATGGATTGAACGTTGTGGCCTCGTAGGCGTACATCTTCACCAACTCACCGGGTTTTTGGTCGGACATGGCTCCAAAATATCGGCGCACAGCTGCTTGTATTTGTTCTGCCGTGATCTTTGTGGTCACACGCACCTCCGCGGCGAGCGGCTCATTTCGCATGCAGACAGAGTACTGCATTCTATCCGGTTTGCAATAGTACCGAGGTGACGAACTGGCTGCAGGTTAGCAGCCTGCTCTCATGCCGGCGGAAGTCGCTGCCCCATCGCCGCGCGACGGGGGTGAATCAGGCTGTCTTTGAGACGAGTGAGGGCTCGAACAATTCTTGAATCTGCTCGATTTGCTGCTCGGAGACAGTCGGATCGAGGCTACGAGTGCGTCCCTCCAGCGCTGCCAGCATTCGCCGAACATTTTCGCCGTTGGTGGCGAGAATCTCCCGCCAAATCGCGGGATCGTTCAAAGCCAAGCACGTTGTCTCGGACGGGCCGTCGCACCGAATCCGGTTGCAATTTCCGTCGCTCTCATCGGTGCGCGTTGTGCTCAGCGCGGTGTTGGCCAGCGCAACCGACAGCGCCTCCGGCAACCTCGCGGCCAAAGCGAGCACCGCATCATGCTCTTCAGGAGTCATGCAGTTGCAGGCCCAGGTTTTCACCAGATCGTTGACTCTTTCTTCAACGATTGCTTCGAACCACCGGCGCGCAGTTTGCTGAATACGTTTCACCATCGGTTTTCCGATCACAGGAAATACTGCCGGGGGGGGCGCTGGATACAAATCCTATAGAATCCTGCGCTGTCGTCAAATTACCCCGGTAACATTACGGCTCGAGTGACTTCCGAATTCGTGAGTTCAGAGCCGGTAATGCCGGGGCATCGCCATCTCGGCAATGCGCAACCTCACTCGCCGGGGTTGCCGATCAGGAAGCGGCGATTCTTGAACGAGACGAAAAATCACATAGCATCCGCGGTTTTGCCGTAGCTGCTTCGCATATACCTTTCGCGTCCAACTCAGGACAGCTTTGAGATCAGCGATGCCGTCCGGAACGACTGCTGGATTCGTTCGAGTTGCTGCTCGGAAAGCGCGGAGCACAGGCTGCCGATTTGTCGCTGAATTTCCTCCAGTGCTCGCCGGATGTTGTCGCCGTTGGTGGCGAGGATGTCGCGCCAGACGACAGGATCGCTCTTGGCCAGGCGCGTCATGTCACGCAAGCCGCCGCCGTAGGGAACACGGCTGTAGCCGCCATCACGTGCATCCAGTCTGAGTTCGCCGAGCACGGTGTTGGCCAGCGCGATTGACAAGAGCTGCGGCAGGTGACTGGTGAAAGCGAGCACTAGGTCGTGCTCTTCGGGCGTCATGCAGATGGGCGAGGCCCCAATTTTGCGGATCAACTCCATCCAGCCGGTGTGCAGGGAAGTGGAGGCATGCGAATCGATAGGCGTGAACACCCACTTTGCCCCGTGAAACAGGTAGGGATCGGCTTGCTCGATGCCAGAACGCTCTTTGCCCGAAACCGGATGGCTGGGCAGGAATCGCCGATGCGCCAACGCGGCGGCGGGGTCTCCTGGCGCGGTTGCAGTTGCCGGGGCGGAGAACACGCGCTTGGCTTGGGCGACGATTTCGACCTTGGTACTGCCCGTATCGGTGACGAGCGCACCGGCCGG
>Ga0181535_10003063_pt1 | contig 19740 bp, 15 predicted proteins | sample PEATcosm2014_Bin_44_FD_119774 | JGI IMG/M metagenome (GOLD analysis project Ga0181535, IMG submission 119774) | Peatland microbial communities from MTU Mesocosm Facility, Houghton, MI, USA - PEATcosm2014_Bin17_30_metaG | ecosystem: Environmental > Terrestrial > Soil > Wetlands > Peat | place... | reverse complement strand
AGAATCGTTTTCATCGAGATCTCTTTCCTTGGTGTTGCCAATTGAAGGTGAAGTGGCTATTTCGCATTCCGAAGCGTGTCTTCGGGTGCACGAAGGTGCGCAATTACGAACTGAAGAAGAACCATCCGTAGTTATTGGTGCCTCTGCATCGGTTAACCTCTACCAGCACTGTAGCCCGCTGATCATGCAGGCGGCGCAGTGTCTCGGGACGTACGAGAATCAGCATGCAGAGATACAAATGATCCTCGTAAATAGCACAGTTTTCTATGGGTGTATCCACTTTATAAGTAAAGGGAGAAGAAACTCATCGCGCCACACGATATTGAGCGTGCCGAGGTGTCCTAAAGTCTTTGAGGGCAAAGCAAATGAAATCTCTAATCTTGTTCTTGAAGATTGCACCATCAAACTGCAGCGAGTGCTTGCGAATCATCTGAGGACAAAACGTATCTTCCCTCGACTCAAAGTCACGAATCGCCCTTACAACACTTGGTACCGATTGGTCAAAGAAGAATACCCCTGTTGGATTATCCACATCGGTTTTGTCCAGTAGCGCGCCACGCACTGTTTCCAGAGCACCGCCAGACGCATATGCAATGACAGGCCGTCCGAAGCTCTGCGCTTCGACCGGAACGATGCCAAAATCTTCTTCTCCGGGGAAGAGCAGCGCTCGGCATCCAGCTAGATGCTCGCGGAGCTCGCCATCATCAACCCTTCCGAGAAACTCTACCGTTGGTCCGGCCATTCGCTGGAGTACTTTGCGTTCCGGACCGGCACCGATAACCTTCAGCTGCCTACCTAGCTCTGTACATGCGCTGACTGCCAGATCGAAGCGCTTGTAGTCTACTAGGCGGCCGACGCACAGGTAATACCCTCCCGGAACCATGCTGGTATCACCCAGCGCAGATTCCACTGGAGGATGAATGACCGTGCTCTCGCGACCGTAGTATTTGCGGATACGCGAAGCAACAAATTCAGAGTTTGCCACAAAGTAATCAACGCGTCCCGCCGACGCATAGTCCCATAGCCGCATGTAATGGGCAGTCAGTGAGAAAATGGTGCCCACTAGCGGGTTCATTGCGAGCCTGTAGCGTGGGTACATTTCCCAAATGTAACGCATCGGCGAGTGGCAATAGCAAACGTGACACGTTTTGGGGGAGGTGATCACTCCTTTGGCGGGGCCCGACTCGGAGCTAATCACAAGATCGTAGTCACTAAGATCGAATTGCTCGAGAGCGAATGCCTGGAGGAATAGAAAGTGCCGGTGAAACTTCCTTGCGCCAGGCACGCGCTGGAGAAATGATGTTCGCAAGTTCTTGCTCTGCAATACGGGAGCGAGCACATCGCGATTGGCAACTAACGAGAACAAGTCGGCTTGGGGAAACACCTCCGCAAGCGCCTCGACAACCTTTTCGCCGCCGGCACGGCCTACGAACCAGTAATGAACGATTGCGACACGTAACTTAGCCAACTCTCGATCGATTTTGCGCTCATCCATTGCTATGTTCCTGAATGTCATCGCTGTTTACAACTCGCTCCGCAACCGCGGTTTCACGCGCAACCACGCATCTTGCTACCCAGCTACTGACCGTGGTGGGCGCGCAAAGAGAGACGGCATGGTGCGATTCCACGAGTCATGCGGGAGACTCTTTCCGCGTTAGGCCCCATGTCGGTCCGTTACGCACTCTGTAAGCACGGTGTGTGTCTTAGAAGTTGTATATTTCCACGGGAAATGGGCTGCCTGCGCCAGACCCTTCTCCCTCAGCATCTGGCGTAGGGAGGTTTCTCTGGCAACGCGCTTCATCGCCTCAGCAATCTGGTCTACCGAGGTTGGATCTACGAGTAGTGCGGCATCCCCGGCAACCTCCGGCAACGCGCTGCTGTTTGCGGTCACCACCGGAGTTCCACAGGCCATTGCCTCAAGCACCGGGAGCCCAAAACCTTCGTAGAGGGACGCAAATATCAGCGCCTCGGCGCTGCGGTAAAGGGACGGCATTTGTGCCTCTGGAAGCAAACCCACGAAATACACACTCTCGGCGACATGGTTGCGTTCAATCCAATCCGTCAGTTCCGCTGTGGGATTCCCAGTGAAGACGAGCCGCATCGCTCCACCGAGACCGGCCCGCGCAAAAGCTTCCATTGTTCTAAGTTCGTTCTTGTGACGCTTGCGGTTGCTGACGCAAAGAAGATATGGAAATGGGAGTTCGAAAGGAGCAACGCCGGGGTTAAACGCAGGATCCACTCCGCTACGGACATTAATAACCTTTTCCTCCGGTACTCCAGACCAATCGATGATCCGCCGGCGCGAAAACTCTGAGACCGTCAATATTTGTGCGGCGCGGTAACAGGCATGCTTCAGAACCGTGGCGTAATACAGCCGCTTTGCTAGACTGGTATTCTCCGGTCTGTCAATATGATTGAGATCGTGAATTGTGAAGACGAACGGCGACGCGCAGAAGAGAGGCGAGTTGTAGCCTGGCGAAAAAAACAGATCGCTACGAGTCAACTTACCGAGTTCTCTCGCCAGTCTCCAGGGGTCCACTCGAGAAGCGGGGTGCGACGCTATTGAAACCGGGCGATAATCGATACCCGCAAGCACATTCCGCGCGAAGCGCCCGATTCCATCTTCTCCAATCCATCTCTGATCAGCGTAGATCATGACATCGCCTATCCTGTTACCGAAAGTATTCCCGCGAAGCGTCAATGCGATCGCTCTGACGTCCTGATGTATGCGGCATCGTTGTCTCAGAAAGCCCGACCATCAATGAAATGCCGGATCCTGCAAGCCTCGCCCTCTTCCGAGCACGAAAGCCCTCACGCCGCAACGAGCCTTGCAACGAACCTGCGGAGCGGACGAAGGTAGTACCGCCTGCGAAGCGGACGAAGGTAGAATCGAACTGTCCATATCCAAAGCTCTATCCTCGCCAGCAGTGCGTTCCTTCCCCCAGTGACTATTTTTGCGCGGGTGGCGTCCAGGCCAGCATTGAGTTTGTCGGAAACGCCGCCCCATCGCATCATCGCCGTCTCGATGGGCACGTATGCGGTTTTAAGTCCGTCCCGTGCCCGTAGTAGAAACTCATAGTCACCCACACCTCCAAATGAAAGGTCGAACTTCCCTAGGCGATCGAACAAACTGCGCCTATGCATGGTTCCCACTTGCGCCCAGCGCATCCATTTCGAGAATTCCTTCCACTTCCAGGGCCGGCCGAACGTGCGCTCGTAGCCAGAGACGTGTACCATTCTCACCAATGAATTCAGATACTCCGCTTCGGGATTCTTCGCCGCCAGAGCCATATAACTGCTCACTGCACCTGGCAGCAGCTCGTCGTCCGCACCGATAAAGCAAATCCACTCGCCGCGTGCTTCGGGAAGCGCCTTGTTCCACGCGTCGTACAATCCCCCGTTCGGCTCACTGGTCCACAGCGCGATCCGGTCGTCGTATTGCCGAAGCACATCGACCGTGCCGTCGCTCGACCCACCATCGATCACGATATGCTCGATGTTCGGATAGTCCTGGTGCAACACGCTTTCCAGGCACCCTTTCACATACTGCTGCATGTTCAGGACTGCCGTGATGACGGTGACAAGCGGCATATCTCCGCTTCCCTCCGATACCACCCCGTTAAACCGCGTCCCCCCGCATTGCCTAACATCCGATACTTGCGTGGGTCCTCCCTGCGAATTGGTCACACTCATGCGATCGCTGGTGCTGTTCTCAATGCCCGCTGAATCATGCTCATCGCCGACCATATTCCCTCCTCTGCTTTGCTCCAGAACTTGTTACTTCCACAATTCGCTGTTCTCTTCCGGCTTAATAATCACTCACATTCCCATATCTGCCAGATCCTTGGCTGAACCGCCGAACCGCCATCACGTCATCCGTTCGTCTGAGCAGTACTAACTCATACACCGACAATGCGAATGAGTCTATAACCAGGACGGCACACATCGTAGACAGCAGCTCATTCGTTCCGAACCAGAATAAAATGCAGAAAGCAAACCACGGATACAATACGATTCCGAAAGCTCGACCGCATCGCACGGACCTCCACACCAAACCGTACAGGAGGCCATAGAAGAACAAGAAGCCCGGCGAGAGCCAACCTAGGTCTGAGTAGATGTAACCGAATGCGCCAGGCCAAATTGAGTTTCCATTCAGGTTCGCCCGCCAAACTCCCCAGAACTCCGACTTGAACACATCGTAAAAGCTTGGCCACCTCAACATCTCACGAACCGGAATGATGCGATTAAATAGATTATTGAATGCCACAAAGTGGCACAGATACACGCCCTCCCCTCCGTATGGGAAACGTAGCGTCCCTGATAACAGCGCTGCTAAACGATTGTATGATGCAATCGAATACCCAGCCAGATCGGAGGCAATCGTCTTGGGAGTGTCATTGCCACGCAGCGCAGAGTACAGCGCAAACAGCCCGATGATTAGCACACATAACAGTAGACCGGTCCTCAGAACTGCTTTTCCAGCGACGGTTCCCGTCAGACTCCTTCGCGTCAGAGTGATGATGACCGTGCCTATCACGGTCGAAAACAGAACAATGCGATTAAGCATCAAAGAGGCGGAGAGCGCGACGAAGAGAATGGCTACATACAGTACGGCTCGCGTCACTCGACGCGAGATACTCCTGATTTGGAGTTGCTGAGAACGCCAGATAGCCCACCACACAATGCCGACCAAGCATGTAGCCGACAAGACCAGGGTTCCATCAGCGTCCCACGACTCCTTAGCCTTGCTACCCTCTCCAGAAAGAAGCAATGGGAGCAAAATGCCCTCTCTAAGAACAGGAATCAGCGAAAGGATGTTTAACAAGAGGGCCACGAATACCGGGGTTAGTATGAAAGCTGCCGGCGCGACCCCGCGCTCGAGTTGCCTGTCAACAAGCGGTACTGCGGGAACATAAACCCCAACTAAGTAAAGTCCCAGTAGAAATGCTCCGACGCACATCGCATAGAAGAGTGCTGTCTGAATATTGAGGAACATAAGATCAGGTTCGTCCATAAGTCGCGTATACACTTCCGGCGGAAACACCCAGGCAGTGACGAACACGAGACACGACATCATCGCCAATCCATACGGTGATATGAGGTAGACCGGGAGCGACGGGCATCGGGTGTCAGGCATTGGGCCTTCCTGGAAACAGACAGTGGTCAATGGTAGCAATCGGCGCTTCGGTGCATACCACCATATTCTTCGCCTTTACGCAACTGCATTACTATCAGTCGCAACTATTCGTGTCCGCTTAACCAGAAGCATACTGGCCAATGCCGATATGCCAATAGCTGGGATGAAGACGCTTATATGGGATGCAAGGGGCAACATGCCTGTGAGTGATATCCCAGCCACGGTCAAGAGTGGCGCGGCGGCTAGACAGGGAGTCAGGATTCCGCAGCCAACGTACCTACGCCTGGAGCACTCTATTTCCCGATTCGTTCGCGGCATGCTGTAGAACAGCTGTGCTGCAATTCCGATGCACCCTCCAAACAGTGTGCCCAACGCAACCCCGATCGCACCCAGCATCGAGCCAAGAATCAAGCTCGCTACAAAGTTGCAGATCCCTTCCGTCAAAGGGCTTACCATGGTTATTCGCTGTTGTCCCGTCGCGATAATAGTGACCGCATAGGGGACCCCTATAATCCGCACCATGTTTCCGATCAAGAGGATCACGAGGATCGGCTGCCCGGCCTGCACATACTGATGGCCAATCCACACGGTCAGAAGCGGTGCCGCATAGACCATCATAGGAAGACCCGCAAAGATCAGCAAGACGACGGTAGCCTGTGTACAAATTATAAGAAGGCGGCCCAACCGCCTCCGGCTCTGCTGGGCATGCAGTGCGGCGGCGTGGGGCATTATGACATTCAGAACCGCCGTCGCTCCGCCAGAAAGGAATACAACCAAGCTAGCCGATACCGAGTACGGTATCACCGCGCTGAACTGAAAGCGAGCCACGAGGATGACATCCAGGCCCGTGATTAGCAGCATGGAAAAGGACATGACCGTGAGACCAAAGCAGTAAGATGCCAGCTCCCTTGTAGTAGAACTGCGCACCAAGCTCATTCTAAAGTCGACATCTGGAGCAATATGCCTCTTTGCCAAATACAGTACAAAATAGGAAGCGAGATTAACGAGAGCCGTTATGGCGGCCATTGTGACAATCGAGTGACCCAGGAGAACCACAATGACTACGCCGAGGGCCGACAGCAGCCTTCCACCTCCGATTGCCAAGGCGGGAATATCATAACGCTGAAGACCAACAAAGATTCCACTCCAGGCCGATGCCGGAAGCCCTAGAGCGAGAGAGATGCCAAGTATGAGCAGGGACCACTGCATTGCCGGAATGTTTGCGATCGGAATGCTGGGGAAAATGAACCGAATCGACGCCACAACTACTAACAGGAGGGTGACGCTGAGGAGGGCAACGGCTACAAGTGCCACGAAGGCCGTAGTAAATATCGCATTGCGCTGCTCGAAATCCTGCTTTTCCGTAGCGTAAGCGAAATATCGACCTATCGCCGTCTGCAATCCGAAGTCCAAGTAGGCAACATAGGAGGCACATTGTAATACTAGGACCCAAGTGCCATAGTCCGTAGCAGTCATATGCCTGACCAGCAAAGGGGGCAAGAGAAGAGCGACGATGCCAGCTGTCCCGGCTCTGCCCAGACTTGCAGCCGCATTCTTGATGAAGACCCAGCGAATATTCATAGTGAAAAGTCATTTTCCTGCGGCTCAGTTACCAACTGCCCATCTCCAAGCAGACCTTGAGATGGCCGTGAATCCGCCGCCCGCGCGACGAGGCAGACATGCATGGCCGCCGGGATCGGTACCCTCCGATACAACTTGCGCAACCCGGCCGCGAACCCTTCCTTGTCCCGATCTCTCCTAAGTGTCAGCGGCTGCAAGCTGGTGGCGCTTACGAGGCCTGCTCAGCGTCCGTTTGATAATTGCTCTTCCCAGCCTCTGACTGGGCAGTTCCGCGAGCTTATACGCACGAGTTGTGCAAAGAGGGCTAAAGCCTCTTGTAGATTCTTTCTGGAATTGGGAAGGATCGGTTGCGCAGTACTGTTCCCAGCAGCCGAACGCCCGCCGCATCTAGGGCATCCTTTGCATTACGCGCGCTCATTCGGCGCGTACTGTTGGCCTCGACGACGAGAACGGCAGCGTCTGCGACCTGGCCCAACAACTGCGCATCCCCGCACACACTGGTTCCGGGGGCATCGATCAGCACGTATTCAAATACTTCGCGCAACTCGGCAAGACGCTCCTTGAGCTCATCCACGGGAAGGAGTACACGGCTGTTATCGGCCAGCAGGCTGGGTCCAGCCAGGCAGAGATTGGGCTCGATCTGCAGGCAGTGCTCGCGTGCCGATGCAGCGGTGCTGGAGAATGCGGCCGTCATGTCCGCGCCGAAAATGCCCGACAGGCGTGGCGAACGCACATTGGCGTCGACCAGGCAAACCTGGCGCGAGCTATTGGCTGCCAGAGTCCGCCCGGCGCTGGCGCAGACAGAACTGCTGCCATTGTCCCCATCCACGCCACAGAAGATGACTTGCCGTGGGGGATCTCCGCTGGCCGACAGAAATATCTTCTGCACCAGGCGCAGCATTTCCTCGCCTCTGGCATCGCCGGAGCGGTTTGCCAGGATGGGAACAACGTCTCTGGGGATGGAAGGATGCGTGAAGACTCGGGAGCGAGGAACTTTCAACTCCGCATCCCGTTCAAGCTCAATCTGTGTCAACAGTTCGAAGTTACGGCTCATTGGAGGGTCCTGACGTTTGCTGGTGGTGTTGCGGTTTGTATTGCGGGCGCCGGGAGCAAGAGTTGTTGGCCAGGCTCGATATTGTCTGGATCGACCAGTTCCGGATTGAGTGCCTGGATTTGGCGCGACCGCTGCTGATCGAAGGCCCCGATAAATTTCAGAGCGATATCTTCCGCCGTTTGATGGGGTGCGACCGCAATCTTGGATTTCTTGATCTTCGGAGTGGGTCCACCAGGGGCGATCTTGTCGCTGGTTGCCCTGGCGGGCGCCTGAACTGGTTTTGGCGCCACCGGGAGGTTCAGGGAATGTCCGTAGCCGGCCTTGCTGGACCGAGCGGTTAGAAGTTGGGACAGCGCAATTGCTCCCAGGATTGAGGCGAGGAGTGCCACGACGATAGCCGCTGCCCAGATCCGCGCAAGCCGCGCCACCTGCTTGCACGGTTCCGGTTCACCTGGCCGTTTTGCTGGTGACTCGGAGGGTTCCGCCACGGGCAATGTCGGTTTGGGTATCAATTGCAGGTCGGCGACGGCTTCGGCAACCATGCTGCTGTCGACCCGCCTGCTCTTCAGGGAGCAGCATAAAGATAGAGCGTTAAAGCATAGAGTGTTGATCGTGCGGGGAATCCCGTGGCTGGCATCCGCGATCATTTCGAGGGCGGTATCCGCAAACAGCGATTCACCCCGATAGCCCGCAAGTTTCAACCGGTGGTCGATGTAGGCCTTTATCTCTTCTGGCGAAAGCTGCTCGAGCCGGCAGACGATCGAAATGCGTTGACGAAGTTGCGCCAGGGAGGGCCGCATCAGCCTCTCGGAGAGCTGCGGCTGACCCGCGAGGACGATTTGCATCAGCTTGCCTTGGGGCGTTTCGAAGTTGGTGAGCAAGCGGATTTTTTCCAAAGCCGCATCGGACAGATTCTGCGCCTCGTCGATCACCACCACGAATCTGCGTCCTGCATGGGCCTCTACGAGGAGAACGTCATCCAACTGCTGGTGAGCCTCGGCGCTGGTCCGTCCGGGAGCGACGCCGATATCGCGCAGGATGTAGTCCACCAGTTCCTGCGGTTGGCATTGGGTATCGATATCGAAGAGAAACACGCTGCGGGCAGACATCCTGATGTCCGTGAGAAAGCGGAACAGGAGTGTCGTCTTGCCCATTCCGGGCGGCGCGATCAGGACAGTGAAACCACGGTTGCTATAGAAGCCATAGAGCAGCGATGCCAGGGCCTCCCGGTGCGTGCCGCTCTCATACAAGCAGCGCGGATCGGGCGTATCTCCGAACGGATCACCGTTGAATCCGAAGTATCGCTGCAACATCGCTCTAGTCCCCACCCTTTGGCAACGCAGCAAGCACGGGTGCTCCAAGGTAGCCGGCCAGCTCATCCGGTGTACGGAAGGTTGGATCCATGAAATCGATGACGAAGGCCGTGGAAAGGCTGAAGGTCCCGGCCAGCAGCAACGTCAAGAGGGCGACATTCAGCGGGGTCCGGTTGGGGAGCGCCGGAACAACAGGCTGCTGCGCAAGAGCGACATTCAGGATGCCTCTCTGGTCAAGGGCATCGCTGATGCGTGCTTCCTCGCGCTTGTGCACATACAAGAGATAGTTGTCTTCTTGTGTCTTGGCTGCCCGCAGAAGATCCTGCTGCACGAGTCCGTTTTGTCCGAGACGTTGAGCCGACCCGCGGTATTGCCCGGCAATGGAAGCCGCAGAAGCAGCGCGCGCCTTCAACCCGCTCAGGTCCGCCTGGGCCTTTGTGAGCTCAGACCGGACCCACTGATAATTGGGATCCTGGTCAGAGGATTCCTCGCGAATCGGCTTGCTCTCCTCGGCGCTGATAGCGCTTCTTGCATCCGCGATCTGCTGATCGACTTCCTGTACCAATCGATAGGTTGGCTCGTACTTGGTCAACAGCTCGGTTTTCTTGAGTTCCAGATTAAGCAGGGTCGATTTCAACTGCTGAAGAAGCTGCGGGTTATCGGAGGTGCGCACCACCGTCGTCATTCTGGGTTTAATCGACCCCAGTTGAGCCTGGAGGGCATGGACGCGCTGTTCGGTCTCATGGATGGCGGCCTGAGCCTGGTGTGCGGTCGTGTCGAACTCGTCGGCCTGCCGCAGCGCAGAGTCGCGTTCGAGGTCGGCGGAGACGATGCCCGTTCCCTTGCTGAAGTCGGTCAGCTTTGCTTGCGCCTCGTTCAAGCCCTGCTGGTACTGTTCCGTTTGCTGGTCGAAGAACTTATACTCGCCAGTTGAACGATGTACCTCAAGGTGCTTCTCTGTATAAGCCGCGGCCAGAGCCTTGAGCACTCCCTCTGCCAACTCCGGATTGTGAGCCCGGTAACGCACCGAAATCACGTTGGTCTTGCGCAAGGGCTCGATTTTCAGGTCCTTGCCCAGTTGTTGCACAGCCTTGGCGATTCTCACGTCGGACGCGCGGTCGCCTGGCGAGCCGGGTTTTCCGCTGAGACCCGTCGCCAAAACGACCTTGCGCAGCAGGTCTTCGCTATTGAGCAGTTCGACCTCGGAGTTAAGATCTTCCTCGCTGACTTGGTCGCTGCTGTACTGCGTTGGCGCATTGGCCGACGAAGTTACAATCGCGTCCGATCGCTGGCGCCGAACCAGGATCTTCATCTGGGCTTCGTATGTGGGAACCCACAAGCCGGAAACGACGACGGCGACGATCACAACGCCGAATGCGGTCAACATGGGCCAGCGTTGGCGGAATGGCACGGCGACAATGTCACGCAAGGTCGGCAGCGGCTGCCGGAGATAGCGATCGATTCCCGTTTCGTCGGTTCTCATGATTGCCAGTTCATCAGTTCTCATATCCGTTCCTTTGACTCAGAAGGTTCCGGGGGACAAGTACGCACCCATGTTTGCAGTTGGGATGTAGGGCCGAATCTTCGAGTACCTGTTCTGGGGAACAAAAAGTGTGTCACCCGGCTGGAGTTTGACGTCTTCGGACAAATCGCGCGAAGCGAGCAGTTTCTTTATGTTGACGAGCTTGGCCTCGAATCCACCGCCAGGAATGGGACGAAACAGGACAACTTGAGAATGCTTGGCCTTATCGTTGAAGCCTCCGGCGATGGCTACTGCCTGAGTGACCGTCAGGTCACTTCGCAGGTCGTACTTGCCTGGTTTCTGGACTTGGCCGGATGCGATAAAGTAGGGCTTCTCGAAGTCCTTCAGTGAAATCGCGATGACTGGGTCGTGCAGGATCTTCGCGTACGCAGCCTTCAAGGTTTCCGTCAGTTCCGGCACGGTCTGGCCCTCGATGAATATCGAGCCAACTCCTTTCAAGGTCACGTAGCCATCGGGTTGCACCGCCACGGTCTGGTTGAATTCGGGCGAAAACGCCAGATTCACATCGAATGTATCGCCCTTTCGCAGGCAATAACGTGGATTCCGGTCGTGAACCCCCGGAACTGCATTTGCAGGGACAGTGGATACCGGGGGCGAACTCGCCCCCGTCTTGGCGGAAATCACCGTAGTTTGGCTGGTCGCTGAGGTAGCGACGGCCACCATGACCCACGCCAGCGAGATTAGTAAGCATTTCATTCGACTTTCACCCATTCCCGAAAAGTTAGGTAGTCCTGGTTCGGTTGAGACTTCTTCGCCTCATTGGTCCGGCCCCAAACAATTGCAACACCAAAGAGCTTTCATCCCGAGCGAAGCGCAGCGGAGTCGACGAGCCTGCGGTTGTTTGTTCTCTTCCCCCGATGCAATACAAATGGGGCCGGATCAACAACATTGGCTATTTGTCGTAACCGTCTATGCCCCGGACATCCGTTTGGAATAGTGCGTTGCGCGAATGTCATCTGACCGTTTCCGGCTCCAGACTGCATTGACAGGCAACCACGACGGCTCCAGCGTGGCCCATGTTCCATTGCGTTCCGGGAAAGACAGTGTGGCTCAATAGGCGCCGTCGCCGGTGAATACTGCCCCCACGGTCTTCGCCAGGAGATAGATGTCCATCCATACTGACCAGTTTCGGACGTAGTAAGTGTCAAAGGCAATACGTTCCGCGTAGGTCGTACGGTTGCGCCCGGACACTTGCCACAGTCCAGTAATTCCCGGAGTCGTTTTCGTGTAGAGCGAGTAGGCTTCGTCGTACTTGGCCACTTCGGCATCGACAATGGGACGCGGGCCCACGAGGCTCATCTCACCCTTGATCACATTCCACAGTTGCGGAAGTTCGTCCCAACTGATCTTTCTTAATACCTTTCCTACCCGGGTGATACGCGGGTCGTCTCGCAGCTTCTGATTCTCGGCCCACTCTCTGCGCATTTCAGGGCTGTTCGCCAGGCTGTGCTTGAGGACATTCGAAGAATTTTGCACCATGGTTCTGAATTTCCATATTTGGAAAGGGCGGTTCCGATGGCCAAGCCTCTTCTGCGAATAAAACACGGGGAATCCCGACTCCAGCACAATCAATAGCGAGATCACTGCGAAGATCGGAATCAACAGGATGATGAGCACTGTGGAGCATGCCAGGTCGATTGTCCGCTTGGCGACCCGCGCCCCACCATGAAGCAAATTGTTCTGAACATGAAGCCCTAAGACTCCTATCAGATCTCGCGTGTAAGAGCCCACCTTCCAGACCGAATCCGAATCTGGAATCAGGATCAGATAAGGAAAGGTGTCGGCTGCTCGCCTCATCACTTCAGCAAATCTCGATTGCGACAGCTCCGGAGCGGCCACGATTATGTGGTGGACGCCACCTGCCGCGATCTGGTCCAGGTTGTCGCACTCGCATACCGGAATCCCCTCTATGTGCCTGTCGACAGCATCGTCGGATACCACTGCGACCGGACGAAGGCCAAGATGCGGCTGACTCTTGAGTTTGCGCAGCACGGAGTGGGCCACTGCTCCGCAACCGAATAACACAACCGGGTAACCCCACCATTTGAATTGCGAGCCGACTCGACGAACCGTCGTGCGCAGCGCGAGGATCACGATCGAAGCAACAATGAACGCTGAGAAGCAAATAAGCAGTGAGGACAGTCCCGATCTATGTAACGCGAACGCAGCGGATACAAAGAGACAAATGCTGGTGTTGGCCAGTGATATATGCCGGATCTCGTCAACCGGGCAGATTGCGACCCCGGGATATAACTCGAAGAACCAATAGAGCACAAGAGAGAGCGCCATCAGCGGCCAAATGCTGATCCAGCTGCCTGGCACCGCGAATCGCCCGATTGCAGTGTTGCCCATGAATGTCCACAAAGTAGCCCAGAGACCGATAATGTCCATGGCGAGGATAAGCACTGCCGAAAGAACAGGCCGGGGCCGAGTCGCAATTAAGCGGCCAGCCGTCGGCTGGCCGGTCTCGATCTGTATTGCTGTGATTGTAGACATGGCTTTAAGTCGTTGCGTAGGAAGGATCTGGGTTTGAGTTTGCTAAGGGGGAGTCTCCTAGTTTAGCCGGGTCGCCGAGAGGGAGGCACAGTCGCCAGCGAGCGGTTCGACAAGTTCCAAATCGTCGGCGTCCACTTCTATTGCGACGCTGCGCATGATTGTGTCCAGCGTAATCACCACCCGAAACTCGTTCTTCATGCGGGCTAATATCCCCTCGACGCCAGCCATCACACCGCTTCTGATTCGCACTCTTTCGCCTACCTTCAGGTAGGGGTGCGGCTCGACCTTGCCCGTCAGCAAACCGCGGCGTAACGCCTCCATGTCCGACTCGGGGAGGGGCCACGGTTCTCTTGACGAACCAACAATCGACAGCACCCCCGGCGTACCAAGGACGGCGCTCCGAGCTTGCCGCGCGATGTGTACAAACACGTAGGTCGGGAACAGAGGCAGTTCCAGAACTACAGGGCGGCTCTTCTTCCATTGCCTCGCAGTTCGAATCAACGGGAGGAATGTCTCGATCTGGCGATCCGCCAGAATCTCGGACACGTGCTTTTCGTGGCGGGGGGTAGTAAATGCCGCGAACCACTGGGGCGAGGATCCATCGACGGATCGAATTGTTTCGTTGCTCTCAAGGTTGCTTACTAGCTCGCACATTTGAGACAAGGCTTCGCCATCCTTACTCGCAAGGTACTTGTTCCACAGATTGTTTGAACCAAAGCAGTTATTTCAACTTGTCGCGACTCACTACAAACCCATTGCTTACATCACTCGTCCGGAGCTTCTCAGGTGCGACAGAATCGATTCCGACGATTGAAGATAGAACTGCACTGAGACAGCAAAACCACTCTCGGAAACGCTTGGCATTCTGCAATTGTGTGGCTCAACTCTGAGCACTACACCCTCGCCAGTCAAATGGGCCCCGGGCCCACCGTCCACTAGACTCGGGAGCATGATATCCAATTGGACTAATGCTCCAACCGGTGGCAATTGAAGCGCCTTGATGTATGCCCCGGTGGTGTCGATATCACGCGTCACGCCTTCACTGCTTTGCAGCTGCGTATCTGGAGTCGCCCAGCAGAAGAACACTGGAGCACTCAACCTGTATCGACAGCTTTTGCGCAATTCGATGGTTCTTGTACTTGCGATTGGCGCTCTCATACGATTCACACCTAACTCATGGTGATTCGATTAGACAAATCCAACGTAAGTCCGGAGGAACATCTTCACAAGAGATCAAATGTCTCAGAGTAGTTCTTCTCGTCTTGTGGCGGAATACTCGTGATTCAACTCTGATCGGTTGGCCCGCTTGACCCACGCGATCGTGGGAGAGATTCTTCTCATTTAGGCTAGAGAAGTTCTTCTCTATCGGTAATGTTTATCGCATCCCAATAATCGACGCTTACACGTCAACGTTGTATCTGAACTCTGACCGTTATTCGGGAAAACGCTAGAGCCGTTTGTTCTATACACTCGTGCTTGAACCGTGTTGAATCTATCATTCGGCCATGACAGGCGTGTGTCGAGTGCCTCGCATCTGTGGCTAGAGTCTTTCTTCTCTATGAGCGATGCTGGTTACATCACTAAAGTAATCAGCCATCTCAAAGAACAAAGTGATCATACTTAGATAATGACGAATTCACTCAGAACGGAGATTGTTTCGGTGGCGGACTCAGAGATTCGGGGTATTATGTTCCTAACACTCTAAATAGCTTTTCGCCGTATGGCCGATGCTGGTGCAGGGACTTCTGAACAATGGCCTTGTCCTAGGCTCTGCATCAATAACGGCCGATTTGCAGCGTTGAAAAAGCCACCCGGCGGAGCACAGAGTGGGCCATGAATCGCTTTCTCGGGGGGCGTTGTGATGGCAGTTGAACGAAATCGCATTTCCGTGTTGATTGCTTCCAAGACAGCAATGGCGGGAGAGCTCTTTGCAGGGGCGCTAAATCGGCAATCGCGCTTTCGCGTGGTTGCTAGCGTCACCACCGCTCAGGAAGTGCTTGAAGCGGTGCAGTCGGTCTCCATAGATGTCGCGCTGATCAGTGCAACCTTGGCCGAAGGTCCACTTAGTGGGTTTGCGGCGTTGCGGGATCTGCGTGAATGCTCCGCAGACGTGAAAGCGGTCCTTCTGCTCGACAGTCTTGAACCGAATCTGGTGTTTGACGCCTTCCGAGCTGGCGCTAAGGGCGTGTTTTGCCCCTCGCAGTCGGCGTTCAAGGCGCTCTGCAGGTGTGTGGATCGCGTCCACGCGGGGCAGATTTGGGCGAACAGCAACGAACTGGCGCACGTACTGGAAAGCTTCGCTAAACTTGCGCCGATGCGTATCGTTGATGCAGGTGGAGCGCGATTACTGACCAAACGAGAAGAAGATGTCGTGCGTCTCCTGGGTGATGGCCTGCAGAATCGAGAAATCGCCCAGGAACTCAACCTAAGCGAACACACAGTCAAGAACTACCTGTTTCATATTTTCGATAAACTGGGTGTCTCCTCGCGCGTCGAATTGGTTCTGTACGGTGTCAGCTGCACAAAGCGAATGCAACTTGCCGGGGTCGACGGCGAGGCCAAGGAACGTGACGAGACCGAAGGTGCGCGGAATTCGGACGGACCTTCGGCGCTACGGGAAGAGTGATCCACTTGTACTCGCTAGGAGTGACCCAGGGCGGAAACGAGAGTGTGCAAAGTTGTGGTGTGGTCATGCGGAGAGAGCCATTTGGGCCTGGTCAGCGACAGGCCTGAAGCCCTTGTGCCAATGACGGAATGCGCCTTCCAGCATGCCGTTGAGCACATGAATGCGAACGTCTAGAAAACTCTCGACGGTATACCGGTTCCATCTCATCTGCTGCTTCTTAACCATCCGTTTCGCGATGATTTCATTGACCGCTGACTCAACAAATCCCGTTGAAATCCGTTGACCGGCACGGTACCGCTTACCGTAGTCGGGCATGGAATCTGCGTTCAATTCCAGATAGCGTATTGTGTCCAACAGCATGGATGCGAGTTTCTTCAAGGAGGGGATGTGGTCGAAGCACGGTGACGGCGCCCATTGCCCAAGATCGACCAAACCCGCGATGGCCCGCAAGCCGGCATCGCCGTCGGTAAGAACTGTAACCGAAGTGGTTTCGTTGGCTCCTCGATGTTGCAACGCAAGACCGATCGGACTCACGGCATCAGAACCTCCGTTGCATACGAAGGCAAAGCGTGTCGCATGGCCATCGCTATCCAACGCCTTGCCAGCAATGACCTCGAAGTTTCGTTCCGGTCGCTGGTGTCGATTTCTGACAGATCCGCCATCGAAGCCGACTATCACTTCTTTGCATGGCTCGCTCGATGCAGCAGTAGCGAGGGCTAGCGCCGATTTCTGAAGCCGTCTGCCCACCCTCATCGTCCGGTTGCGAACGGTGCTTGCAGTTGCCTGTGCAGACAAAGGCAGAAGCTCGCCAAGGAAATCCGCGGCCTTTCGAAACGGCAACAGAGCGGCCATCTTGGCCGTGAGATACCGCAACTCTGGCGTGATGGGGCTCTTGTTCGTGAACAGTGTTGAGAAGCTTTGCGCAAACGATCCGGAGCAAGGGAATGCACACAGTCGCCGGATACGCATGTCAACGATGCCGTATACAGAACGCAGAGTGGAATCGTAATATCCCTTCGTGCGAAATGCTTTGCCGTAGCGCGGGCAAGATTTGATGTTGGCAACATGTTGTTGAACCTGCGCGGTCACCATTTGCTCCTGCAGGCTTGCAAGCAGCGCTTTGCCCTCCGCTATCGTCAACCCCACATTGGCCGGAGAGATTGCCTCCGCCCGCTCGATCATCCCGGCCTCGTGTTCGACGGGCAGCCTGGGACAGCCTCAAATACCAGCTTGATTGCCCATCTCATTCCCAAAGACTAACCCACCCCACAACTTTGCACACTCTCGGCGGATGAGATACCCTGCCTCGATGCACACTGCAAATTGCCTGCGAATAATCGATTCGCGCGACCGCATCCGCCCCATGGCCGATGCGGTCGCGCGAATCCGTTTGTCTACTGGAGAGTTGTGGAAGCAGGCTCGCGATGTCGTACTGCAAGAGCGAAGGAGCACTATTGTTCGGGATCCCTTTTTATCGTCCTATCTTCTTTGGTGTTGCAATCATTCTTTCTACCTGCATGTATACCCAGGCACAGTCCGGCCGAACCCAAAGTCCGCACGTTCGCGCAGCAGCGGCGTCAGGCGGGAGCGCGCATGAGAATCCATACACGGGGACCACTCGCCGGGACATCGATCTTCAGGCGAGAGACATCCTTGGACAAATGACGCTCTCTGAAAAAGTCGGCCAACTCGTGGAATACGCCGCCGGCAGCGCAACTGGACCGGGGAAAAGGCAAGACGATCTGGAGCAGCGCATCGCTCGCGGCGAAGTTGGATCTCTGATCAATCTGGCGGGGGCCGAGGAGACAAACCGGTATCAACGGATCGCGGTTGAGAAGTCGCGCCTGCATATTCCACTGCTGTTTGGCTTCGATGTAATTCACGGGGATCGAACCATCTTCCCTGTGCCGATCGGGTTAGCGGCGAGCTTCGATTCTGCGCTGGTTGAGGAAACTGCCCACGCCGCGGCGGTGGAATCGCGCATGGACGGTGTGCGCTGGGTCTTTTCGCCGATGGTGGACATTGCCCGCGATGCGCGTTGGGGACGCATTGTCGAAACCTCGGGAGAGGATCCGTTTTTGAGCCAAAACTTCGCGCGGGCCTATGTGAGGGGCTACCAGCACGGCGGCGTCCGCGACCCGGATTCCGTCGCGGCCTGCGTCAAGCACTTTGCCGGTTATGGCGCGGCCACGGGCGGTCGCGACTACAACGCCGTAGACTCCTCGGAGCTTACGCTGCGGGACGTCTATCTGCCGCCGTATCGAGCCGCGATCGATGCCGGCGCAGGCACCGTGATGTCGGCTTTCAGTTCAGTCAACGGAGTGCCGGCTGCCGCAAACGCCTTCTTGCTGACCGAAGTCCTGCGGAAAGAGTGGGGCTTCAATGGCTTTGTGGTGAGTGACTGGGGCGCAGTCCGGGAACTGCTCGACCACCGGGTCGCCGCAGACGGCTACGCAGCCGCGCGAATGGCTCTCTCGGCCGGGCTGGACGTGGACATGGAAGGCGACATCTACGATACGTATCTCGCCGATCTGGTAAAGAGGCGAGAGATTCCGGAGAGCTTGATCGATGACGCAGTGCTGCGCGTTCTGCGCGTCAAGCTGGCAATCGGACTCTTTGAGAGTCCTTACGCCCAAGAAGGCAATCCCTACGTTCTAAGCCCGGAGCGGAGAGCACTTGCACGCAGAGCAGCCGAATCGAGCTTTGTGCTGCTCAAGAACAACGCACTGCCCAGCGGCCGGCCCATCCTGCCTCTTGCCCACCCGGGAACCATCGCACTGATTGGCCCGTTCGCGGAATCAAAGAGCATGATGCTCGGATCGTGGCCTGCAAACGGGAACGCAAATGACGTAACCACACTTCGAGAAGCGTTGCTTGCACGCATGGAAAAGACAGGCGGCAAGCTGATCTACGAGAAAGGAACCGATATCTCCGGCGATTCCTCCGCCGGGATTGCAATGGCGGTCAAGGCCGCGAGCAACTCAGACGTTGTGCTGCTGACGCTGGGAGAAGACGGCGCGACAATGACCGGGGAAGCAACCTCCCGGGCACACCTCGACCTGCCCGGGAACCAGCAGCAACTGCTTGAAGCTATAGCATCAGCCGGCAAGCCGATCGTGCTCGTCCTTTTCAGTGGGCGCCCCCTGGCGATTCCGTGGGCCGGCAGCCATGTGCCTGCAATCCTTGAAGCATGGTTTCCCGGCATCGAAGCAGGGCCGGCTCTGGCCGATGTGCTGTTCGGCGATGTAAGTCCAAGCGGCAAGCTCCCCGTGTCTTTTCCGCGCTCAGTTGGACAAGAGCCCTTGAGTTACATGCAATTCCCCACCGGACGTCCATCAATCAATACCGATCTCTCCCATCCACCAAGGACGGGGCCGGAAAAGGACGTTTCGCGTTACATCGATGAAGAGAATGCTCCGCTGTTTCCCTTCGGATGGGGCCTCACGTACACGGAGTTCAGCTTCAGCCGCCCCCTGCCAAACCGCACTCTCTTGCCTCTAAGCGATCTGAAGGCGGGCAGAGCGCTGGAAGACGCGCCGCTCAAAATCGGATTCGATATTCGCAACGATGGCGGCGCGGTGGCAACCGAAACTGTACAGATGTATATCGGAAGAGTCTCAAGCAGCGTGGAACAACCGATACGCGAACTGAAAGGGTTCGCGCGGGTGACACTTGCTCCTGGCGAGCAGCGGCACTTGGAACTTCCCCTGGACTTCGATGAACTCTCTTTCATCGACGCGAAGCTCGAACGGGTTGTCGAGCCAACTTCAATCGACGTTTGGATTGGCGACAGCTCGCTGGCAGAGCAGCACACATCGTTTCTCATCACGCAATAACTATTCGTGCGAATTCGGCGGGCAAGGAGCGACTGTCAATACCCCCGGCAGAGCCGGGGGCTTGATTGTGTGAGCCGCTCAAAGCGGCTTGAGCGGGGTCGCTAACGCGGCCCCGACGTTATTGGGGCCGCCTTTCGGCGGCTACTTCCACATT
>Ga0181535_10003061_pt1 | contig 19742 bp, 16 predicted proteins | sample PEATcosm2014_Bin_44_FD_119774 | JGI IMG/M metagenome (GOLD analysis project Ga0181535, IMG submission 119774) | Peatland microbial communities from MTU Mesocosm Facility, Houghton, MI, USA - PEATcosm2014_Bin17_30_metaG | ecosystem: Environmental > Terrestrial > Soil > Wetlands > Peat | place... | reverse complement strand
GCACTGCCGCCGCAGGCCGCTGCGCTGGCGGATGGAAAGCTTGGCGCCGAGCTTGGTCTCCACCAGCCAGGCCAGCGTCAGATCCAGGTTGTCGCCGCCCAGCAGCAGGTGCTTCCCCACCGCGGTGCGGGTGAAGTTGATGAGGTCGCCGTCCCGTGAGACGCGAATCAGGCTGAAGTCACTGGTGCCGCCGCCAACGTCGCAGACCAACACCGTCTGGCCGTCGAACAGCTTCTTGCGCGATTGCGCCAGGTTGTTCGCGATCCAGGAGTAGAATGCCGCGGCCGGTTCTTCGAGCAGTGTCAGCCGCTCGATTCCGGCGTCGCGCGCCGCCATCACCGTCAGTTCGCGCGCCTCTTCATCGAACGAGGCGGGGACAGTGAGGACGATGTCCTGTGCGGCCAGCGCCGCGCCCTGCGCCCGGTCCCACTCCTCGCGGAATTTGGCGAGGATTCGCGCCGAGACTTCGACGGGAGAAAGCACGCGGCCCGTCTCCTGCGAATCCCAGGGCAGAATTTTCGCGGTGCGGTCGACGTCCGGATTGGAGAGCCAGGATTTCGCCGAGTGCACCAGACGGGTGGGCACCAGCGCCCCTTGCTCGCGCGCGTAGACGCCGACCGGCTGGCCTTCTTCGAGGAGGAGAAAGGACGGCAGCGTGCGGCGCGGTTCGACGCGTCCTGCGGCTACCAATTGCGGAGTTTCGAAGACGTGAACCGGTGGGAAGTCGCGGTCCTCTGCCTCTCGCTCGTCGATCCAGGCGAGCGCCGAGTTGGTGGTGCCGAGGTCAATGCCGACTTTCATGGGTTGCTAGGCAAGCCTCACACGTGGCGCACGCACTCGTGCGTGCCGCGTCGGCACTCGTGCCGACGGGTTTCCGATAAGCGAGTGGGTGTCGAGAAGAGCCTCGACACGGCACGCACGAGTGCGTGCGCCACGCCGGTCACCAGGATTTGGCACGGTTGTTTCACGATCTACGCTCAGCAGCGACTCCGCATCTTCGAAGGCAATTATCCTGCTGGCCGGGATGCGTTCGCCGCGATCGGCCAGCCGCGCAGTCTTGCGGGCGCGTTCAAAGAAGGCCTCTGGGCTCTCCACCCGAATCTCAGTTTTCCGCACGCTTCATTCCTTCCACCAGCGCAGCCCATTCCCGATATCATGCCTGCGGGGACGTCCCCTATTCGATCTCGATTTCGGCTGGGGCAATCACAGCGGGGTCTTTGCCTGCCAGGGCCGGCAGATCGATCTTCACCGCCTTCCAGCCCTTGTGCCGCAGGGTGCCCCCGGCCGGCGGCTTGGCGGGCACATTGCCGATGAATTTGACCACGCTCGAATCGGTGGACGGAGCCTTGGCGAACGCGCCTTCTACGCCGTCGATCACCGGTTCCAGCACTACCGTGCGCCGCAGCGAGTCGCGGCATTGATCATGCAACTCGCGCACGGCGGCGCCCACCTGGTCGTCGGAATAGCCCGCGATGTCTTCCATCAGAAAGTCCACCAGGCGCGCATCGCGCTGCAGGATGGCAAGGAATTGCAACGCGCCGTCCGAAACGCGGAGGGCAGGCGCCGGCGGTGCTGCGGGGGCGGTCTTTGTAGTGGCGGACGGCTTCGACGTGGTGGCGCCGCGCCTCGTCAGGCGCAACGCGTCCAGCACGCCGTCAGACAGCGCACCCGAAAACAGAAGGTTGAAGAACGAACGGAAGGCAAGAACAATGCGGTTCACTGTGGCTCCAGAGTTTCAGGATAACTGAGATTGCACCGGCGAGGCCGCGCGCTGAGCACGCGCGAGAGGAATAGGGAGGCTCTTTCGGCCGTGGCATGGCGAGAATACGGGCAAGCTAAAGCATGCCCTACCAATGCATCGCGGGCGCACGCTTTACGGCGCCACGTACAGCCACACCGGCACACTGATCGCGGCGCCGACCTCAAGGTTCACGGGCAGCGAATTGATTGCGGGGTTTCCGGCTGCCAAAGTCGGCGGAAGCCGGAAATTGACCTGCAACAGGCCGAATACCTGATCGGGCGAATCTCCGGCGTAAACCACCTCCAGGGAATCGTTGCCCGCAATCACAGAGACGGGCAGTGCCGGCGAGTTGAGGAAACCGCTGGAGCCCGTAATCGTGCCGTCGATGGGGTACCCGCCCGCGCTTGGCGCGCCCGCGCCGGTCCCCCAAATGGACACCAACTCGCCCGTGTGGGCCGGGTGCAGAGCCGAGTTGACCTGCCCGTCCTGGTTGATCGCCGCTGCGTAGCCCGTTACCGGGTCCTGAAATACTTCGGGCTCGGAAGGCCGGATGGACAAATCCGCCAGGGGGAAGCTGCCCGCCGGTGTGACCAAGGTGACGGACACCGAGTCATGGCCGGATACTTCGCTGGGCACCGCCGCGTTGATCTGGTTCGCCCCCATGTAGAGCAGCGGCGCCGGTGTGTCCCCGATCAACAATTCGTAACCGCCGAACGTACTCTGCACGATGCCTTCCACAACCTGGGCATTGAGTGGCGTTGCAGGGCCCAAGTCCGACCCATAGAACGACACCAGCTCAGCCGGCGCAATCAGCCCGGAGGCCGTGCTGGCGGCCGAATTCGCCACACCCACTAACGACGGGCCGCCCGAGGAACTCGCCAGCATCAGCAGACCGCCGCTGCCGAGCACTACAGGAGTCCCGCCTGATGCCAGCGCCACGGCCCGATCGAAGATTCCGGCGGGTGCCGTGTACAACTGCTCGACCGAGGACCCGTCCGGCGCCACCACCGCGAGGTAGGAAGGACCGGACGCTGAGGCCGGCGTTACCGGCAGCGCCGATGGGTCCGCCATGCCGGCGGTCAGAATGGCGTCTGCGGCGCCGATAGCGACCCCATTCACCGAAAAGGCCCATGGCGTGGATTCGCACCCGAAGTAGGTCAGAAACTGAATGGCGCCGCTCAAGCCGGAGAGCTTGGCGATAAAGCCGCCAGAGGGATTCACGCCGTCGCAGGACTGAAGCGCGCCGGCGGTCGCGGCCGAGCCCCAATACGCGGTGCCCGCCACGACTACGGCCCCGCTGCCATCGAGGGCCAGCGCGTCGATGTATTGGCTTCCGCCGCCTGCGCTTGGTGAGATCGGCGTGTTCCACAAGACGGAACCGCCGCCCGGCGCGAACTTGACGGTTGTGCTGCCAAATGTGGGTGTCACCGCCGACAAGTAGACGTAAGCGGAGGCAACGATCGCGCCCGACGGGTCCACTGCCAGCGCGGTGAAGCTCGTCTGCCCCCAGGCTCCGAGGCAATCGCTGCCCATGCAGTTGACGTTGTTCGATCCGTAATATGTCGCGAAGATAATCTTGTTCAGACCCGGCGATATCTCCGCCAGAAAACCAAAACTGGCCGCCCCGAAGACATCGTGCCCAGGTGGTGTTGTCTGGTAGGCGCCTGGCGTCACGGGAAAGTCCATCGCGCTGGTGCTGCCGGCCAGGTAGATATTGCCTGCGGAGTCCACGTCCAGCGCGCCGGCAGTGGTGCCGCCTCCGATCAGGGTGGAAGCAATGATGCCGGCAAGTCCCGAATCGAGCTTAACCACGAACGCCGCCCCAGTCTGGATGTCGGTCACCAGAGAGGTCGTGATCGGAAAGTCCGTAGAGCTGGTCCAGCCTGCGACCACCACCTCACCCTGCGCGTCCACTTTCATCGCGACAGGCACGTCCCTGCCGGAGCCGCCGAATTGAAAACTGGCCACGACCGCGCCCTGCGGGCTGGTTTTCGTCACGCGAAGCCACGCGCGCCCGGATGAGTCAATCACCGTCGCTACCTGATACGCGGCGCCCTCGCCATCCAGGGCCAGCAGCCTCACCGTGTCGATGGGATTGAGGTTCAGGGAGTGGGCAGTAAAGGAGAGGGGGTTACTTGCCGCGATGGCACGCACCGGGTGCGTCGCGACGGAGAGCGCCAGAACAAGGCGCACGCCTGTTTTTGTGAATGAGGTCATCTGTGCCGCGTCCGCGCCGGAAGAGGACACTCGGCCTGAAGCCAGACTTGTGGACGCTCACTTACTAAGACCCGAATGGGGACGTTTCCACTACAGCTTACAAAAAGAAATCGGTAGGATAGGCCATCGCCTTTTGTGGCCTGTCGTTACGGAGGCTGGGAAGACCTCCAGAGACCCGATATGGCGCGGCTCGGGCCGGGCATGCCCGGCCCTTACGGAAGAGCCGGCAGGCGGATTTGCTACTGTCGAAAAAACCCGCTCGAAGCTGCGGGAATGGTAAAACACCGGCGGCAAGACCGCCGGCACTACCGATACCAGTGTCAATCAAGGCCGGGAGTGCACCAGGGTGGCCTGGCGGAGTCGATCGAGCTGGCGGCGGGCGATGTCGGCCCACTGGCCGCCGCGGTCCAGCTTCAGATAATTCTTCCAGTGGTGCACCGCCTTGAGGTTGTCGCCCAGGCGCTCGCACAACAGGGCCAGGTTGAAATGGGCGTCGGCGTATTGCGGATTCAGTTCCAGCGCCAGGCGGTAATGATCGAGCGCCTCGTCGAGCCGGCCCAGTTCATCGTAGAGATTGCCGATGTTGAATTGCGCCAGCGGGTATTCGGGATCGGCGTCGAGAGCTTCGCGGTAGTAAGTCTCGGCCTCGGCGAACTGGCGCTGGCGGTAGTAGATGGTGCCCAGATTGACCAGCGCGCCGGCTGCCTCCGGGTTGAGCTCCAGAGCCTTCTGGTATGCCTCGACGGCCTCCTCAACCGGAGCGCCGGTCTCTTCCAGGTCCAGCCCCCGCTGGAACCAGGCCTCCGCTTCGCGCAGCCGGCCGGCGGCGGGCTTGCGGCCGGGAAATGGCGCCAGGCTTCCCAGTTCGGCAGTTTCGAAATCGAGCAGGATCTGGCCGCTGATCGCCTCCATCTTCTGCCCGGCGATGTGCACTGCGATCTTGCGGCCGTCGGAGACGATGCGTAGCTCGGAAAGCGGCTGTTGGACCGCCAGCTTGCGGCGCAGCGACACCAGCGCGCGGCCGATCTGCCTGGACTGGATGCGGTTCTCGCGTAGTTTGACGATGGTCTGGATGGCGATCAGGTCGGAGAAGGTGTACGTGGACGACGGCGGAATGAGCTCCTGGCGCTCCCAGCTGCGCAGCTGGCGCTCCGAAAGGCCGAATTGGCGCAACACGTCGGCCCTCGAGTATTCCTCCTTCGGCGCCTTCGGCAGCACGCGTCTATTCTAACAAGGTGCTCCTGGCGGGCGCGGAGAAATAGAGTCTGGAAGCGTGCGCGGCCGCGAGTTGCGGCGCCTTACGGGCCAAAAAGAGGCCAGCTACCTCCTTTGCCGCAAAAAGTACTTGAAGAATGGCCAGCGCAGCGGTACCCTAAGAACATGGCGACTCCCAGGGCGCAGCCCGCGGAACTGCACGCCCACGCGATGGACAACCTGCGGTATATCCGCGACACCATCGAGCGGGCGGGTTCTTTCACGGCAGTGCCGGGCGTCGGCGGCATCCTGATGGGCTCGACGGCGCTGGCAGGCGCCTGGGCGGCAGGGCCGGCGGCGCGTGGCACGCGGTGGGTCGCGGTGTGGATGGCGGAGGCGCTGTTGGCGGCGGCGATCGGTGTTGCCGGCTCTGCGTGGAAGTCGCACCGCGCCAGGCTGGCGCTGCTCTCGGGACCCGGTCGAAAATTCGCGGCTGCGTTTACGCCTGCCATGGCGGCCGGCGCGCTGTTGACGGCGGTGCTGTTCCAGCACGGAATGACGGCACTGCTGCCGGGGCTTTGGTTGCTGCTTTACGGGACGGCTATCGTTTCCGGCGGGTCGGCTTCGGTCCGGGTGGTGCCGTTGATGGGGTTTTGTTTCATGGCTGCCGGCGCGGCGGCGCTTCTGGAGCCCGCGGCCGGCTGCACGCTGCTTGCCTGCGGTTTCGGTGGGCTGCACATCGTGTTCGGCACAATAATCGCGGTGAAGTATGGCGGCTAGAGAAAGCTCGGTTAAGAAGGAACGCGAGAAAAGGTCCTCAGCGGGCCCCGTGGCCGCGCTGCCGGCGAGTGCGCACAAGCTCGACCGGTTAGTGCATGAACGGCTGCGCCTGGGGATACTGAGCGCGCTGGCAGTCAACGAATCGCTCACTTTCAACGAGTTGAAGCGGCTGCTGGACACGACGGACGGCAACTTGAGCGTCCACGCCCGCAAGCTGGAAGAAGCGGGATACGTGGGCTGCTCGAAGTCTTTCGCCAACCGGATGCCCAAGACCGATTACCGGCTGACCGCGGCCGGGAGGCGGGCGCTGGAGCGCTATCTCGATCACATGGAAGCGTTGATCCAGGCCACTCGCGACAAATGAGGCGTTTTTTTTGTGGCTATCGACTTTGAAATACAAAGTACTCTGCACGCGGCGATTATCATGGATGGCAACGGCCGCTGGGCGCTGGGTCGCGGCCTTCCCCGATTCGCAGGCCACCGCGCCGGCGTGGATGCCGCGCGCCGCGTGGTGGACGCCGCTCCCCAGCACGGCATCGGCGTTCTGACGCTGTTCGCCTTCTCGAGCGACAACTGGCGGCGGGAGCCGGCGGAGGTGACGTCGCTCATGCGGCTGCTGGCGTGGTACCTGGAGAGCCAGACGGAGGGTGCGGTCGCGGCGGGCGTGCGGGTGGAGGCGATCGGACGGCGGGATCGTCTACCCGCTGCGCTGGCTGCGGCCATCGCTGCGACGGAAGCGGCTACCGCCCGCGGCACCAGGCTACGGCTGCGCGTGGCGCTGGACTATTCGGGCCGCGACGCCATTCTAGCCGCCGCCGGCGGTGCGAGCGAGCTTTCCCGAGCTGGGATCGATCGCCGCTTGGGGCCGCCCGTTGACCTGCTGATCCGCACTGGCGGCGAGCGGCGCCTGAGCGATTTCTTGTTGTGGGAGAGCGCCTATGCCGAGCTGGTCTTCTCGCGCGTGCTGTGGCCCGATTTCGGCGCGATGGAGCTGGCGGCGGCCGTACGCGACTTCCGATCCCGGGAGCGGCGGTTTGGCGGCGTCCCGCAGACGGTGGTGCGTTGCTCGTCGGGATGGCTGGATTGACGGGTCGTGGCGCGGGCAATCGTGCCTGCTGTTTCGAGAGTCATCTCGGCATTTTTGTGGCTGAGACCATACAGAGGCAAAAAGGCTGGCCGGGCGGCGCCCGGCTGCGCCGATTGACAATCGGCGCACAGGTTGCCAGCCTGCCCCACATGGCTGGTGCCTACCGGATCCCGATTTTTGCGGCTTTGCCCAGCTTTACGGCGTTCGCCATGAGCTGCAAACCATGGCCGTCTTCCGCGGTGAGGATTGACTCCGGGTGGAACTGCACTGCCTCGATTGGCAGATCGCGGTGGCGTACTCCCATAATCACGCCGTCGGTGGATTCGGCGGTGACTTCCAGGCAAGCGGGAAAGGTTTCCTTCCTGGCGAACAGCGAATGGTAGCGCCCCACCGCAAACTCTTCCGGCATCCCTTCAAAGACTCCAATGCCAAGGTGGCGCACGGTGGACGGCTTGCCATGCACGGGATAATCCAGCACACCCAGTTCCCCGCCGAACGCTTCGACAATGCCTTGCAGCCCCAGGCAAACGCCGAACACTGGCACGCCCAGGCGGACGGCGGTCTTGACCAGTTCCGGGACGCCGAAATCCGCGGGGCGCCCCGGGCCAGGCGATATCAGGATCAGCGCAGGGGCGACGCGCTCAATCAACGCGGGCGGGAAGCCGGCGCGATAGGTCACTACCTCAGCGCCCGTCTGGCGCGCATAATTGGCCAGTGTGTGGATGAAGCAGTCGTCGTTATCGACCAGCAAGAGGCGTACTCCAACGCCCACCGCTTCGTGTTCGGCCGCCGCGTGCGCGGCCGGTTTCACACCGAGAGCGCCGAAAAAGCCAGTTGCCTTCAGGCGGGTTTCGCGTTCTTCCATGGCCGGTATGGAATCGTAAAGCAGGGTCGCTCCGGCCGGGTAAGATGCCACGCCATTTCGGAGGTAGGTGGTGCGGATCAGAATGCCTGTGTTGATGTCGCCGTTCAACGAGATCATCCCGATGGCGCCGCCATACCAGCCGCGCGCGTCCTTTTCGAGCGACTCAATGGCCTGCGCCGCCGCTTTCTTCGGGGCGCCGATCAGCGTCACTGCCCACATGTGGCTAAGGAAAGCATCGAGCGAATCGAACCCTTCCTTGAGGATTCCCTCGACGTGGTCCACCGTGTGAAAAAGACCGGCGTAGGATTCGATCAGCCGCCGCCCGATGACTTTCACGCTGCCCGGCTCGCAGACGCGCGATTTGTCATTGCGGTCCACGTCCGTGCACATGGTCAGCTCGGATTCTTCCTTGATGGATTTCAGCAGCTCACGGATGTTATCCGCGTCGCGCAGAGGATCGCCGGTACGCTGGGCTGTGCCGGCGATCGGGCAAGTCTCGACACGCTGGCCTTCCGCCCGGATGAACATTTCGGGCGACGCGCCTACCAACTGCTCCTCGCCGAACTGCAAGAGAAACTGGTACGGGCTCGGGCTGGCCTTTTGCACCTGCTCGAACAGTTCGGAGGCCTTGCCTGAATAGGGAGTCGAGAAGGTTTGTCGCAGCACGACCTCGTAGTAATCGCCGCGCCGCATGCCCTCGCGCACCGTCTCCACCTTGGCCATGTACTCTTCCGGCGTCTGGTCGGATACAATCGGGCCGGGCTTGACGCGCTTCGGCGGCCTGATACGCTCCGCATCGCGCGCCAGGCCGGCGGTTGAGATTTCCGCGCGGCGGAAATCGTAGCGGAAGCGCTCGACCTTCTCCTTCTTGCGGTCCATGAACCAGATGTCGTCGCAGAGGAACAGGTGCAGGTCCTTGTGCCCGTCGCGCGGCAGCTTCCTTTCGATGGGCTCAAATTGAAACAACAAATCGTACCCGAAGGCTCCCAGCAGGCCGAGCCGCGAATCCTCCTCGCCGCGGAATTCCTCGATCAGGGCGCGTAGGATGGAAAACGCCGAGGGTTGCTTGCTGCGCTCCTCTTCCGGGAACAGCGCAGGCAGCGGTTTCAAACGGCCGTCGAGCCCGCCTCCGGCGGACGCCGCGAATTCTTCCCAGTGCGGATGTGAGGCGAGCACGGGAAAGAGAATCTCCAGAATCCTCCGGCCGCGCTCGTTGAGCGGCCTGAATTCCACGTGGCGGTCGCAAGAAACGATTTCGAGCGGCGGGCAGGTGGAAGCGACGTCCCAGCGCGAGTACCTCCCGGGATACTCGTATCCCGAAGAAAGATAGATCCCACGGTGCCGGTCCAGATCGCGCAGAAGATGCTTCAACCCCTTGCGGTAGTTACCCTGGGAGGCTGAGCGAGTGACCTCAATTCCGTGGGGAGTCGTGTGGCGAAATTCGCGCATGATTTGCTCCCTGGGAAATTAGTTTTCAGGATAGCAGACCAGTGCGCGGAAGCGCGCCAGAATGGCTCCGGCGGCGGCCGGCGCATTCTTCAAATCGTGGCCCGCGCCGGCGATTGCAAACAATTCTGTGCGCGCGGGAATCGCTGCCACTGCGGCACGCAACTCCTCGGGGGTCGAGAACGGATCGGCGGTGCCGTGGACGATGAGTGTTGGCGTGCGCAGCGCGGGAAAGAAGCTGGTGCGCATCTGCTCGGGTTTGTTCGGCGGATGCAGTGGATAAGAGAGGAGGAACAGAGCGTCGGCGAGGGCCCTGTTCTCTGCGGCGGCCATCGCGGTCTGCCGGCCGCCGTAGGAATGGCCGCCGGCAAACAGGCGTCCTGGCGCCAGTTTCCGCAGCGCCCCCACGGCGCGGGCGATCCCCTCGCGATCCTTCGACGCCTGAGCCGGAAAGGGGGGCCCTTTGGCGCGCGCGATGCGAAACGGCAGATCATACCGCAGCACCAGGTACCCGGCTTCGGCCAGCGCCTCCGCCATCCGCGCCAGCAGGGGCGCGTTGGCGTTTGATCCCGCGCTATGGGTCAGCGCGAAGGCATCGCCATTACGAGCCGGAGGGCGGTGCAGAATGCCGCGCACGCCCGCCGCATCTATCGGTTCGAGCATCATTCGGTTTTCGAGTTCAAGCCGCGCGCGATTTTCGCGAGCATGGGTCGCGGCACGAACCGCGATCCGAAGATGACCCAGCGGTTGCGCGCTCCGGCGATCCTCTCGGGCTCGCCCGCCATCATGGCGCGGTAGCCCTGCAGCGCCACGGTTGCCGCGTCCATCGGTGAGTTGCGAAACAGCTTGCTCGCTTGCATCCCGGCAGCCTCCTGGAACCCGGTGATCGTCGGCCCCGGGCACAGGGCGGTCACGGTGACGCCCGTCCCTTCGGTTTCGGCGGCGATTGCGTGCGAGAACGAAACCACGAAGGCCTTACTGGCGTAATAGACTGCCATCAACGGCCCGGGCACGAACGCCGCCGTGGAAGCCACATTGAGAATGCGGCCGGAGCGGCGCGCCAGCATGGCCGGCAGAAACAGCTTGGTCAGATGGGCCAGAGCCGTGACGTTGACAGTGATCATGCCCGCTTCAGCGGCCCAATCGGTTTCTGCGTAGGGGCCCTGCAGGCCGAACCCGGCGTTGTTGATCAGGATGTCAACGGGCGTCTGGCCGAGGCGCTCGCGGATGGCTGCGGGCGCCGGATCCGCCAGGTCAGCGGCGACGACGCGGGCCTCAATCGAGTGATCGCGCGCCAGGCTCTCCGCCAGTGCAGCCATCGGTGGAACACGGCGCGCCACCAGTACCAGATTGTGGCCTTCCGCCGCACAGATCCTGGCCAGCTCCGCCCCGATGCCGCTGGAAGCGCCGGTGATCAATGCCGTCAAGCGAGCCACTGGTCACTCCTTCTTCTTCAGTTCGGCGTCGTGCTCCAGGATGAACTGGCGGATTTCGTCGGCCATGCCGAGCAGTTTCTTCCACTGCTCGCGGTAGAGCGTCACCGGAAAGCGGCCGAGCCCGTAGACGGACAAGCCGCCCTTTTCGCTGACCTTCAGCGACATCTGCCCTCTGGGCCGCTTCAGTGCTTCATTCTCGGCGCGTAGCCGTTCAATTTCCGCTTTCAGTGCTTTGTCGTCTGGCATGGCGAATCCAGATCCAGTGATACCACACCCCTGACGAACCGTGGCCGGCGGCTGCGCGGCCGGAAAGCGGAGAGGCCGCGCGCCAGCAGAGTTATGCGGGCTCCGGCAGCTTTTCCACGCGCACACGGGCGATGCGGTTACGGTCCATTTCCAGCACCGTGTAGCGGCGGCCTTCATGCTCCACCTGGTCTCCGGCGCGCGGGATGGCGCCCAGGCGAAATAGCAAAAAGCCGGCCAAGGTTTCAAATCCGGCATCCACCGGGATCGCGATGCCGAACTCCGTTTCCAAATCGCGGACGCGAGTGGCGCCGTCCAACTCGATCTCGTCGGCATCCGCGTCGCGGCGCACGTCCTTCTCGTCGTGCTCATCCTCGATGCGTCCCACGAGGTGTTCCAACACATCGCCCACGGTCAGCATCCCCACGATGGTGCCGAACTCGTCCACCACCATGGCGATGTGGGATTGACCGGCGCGGAACTGTTCCAGCATCTGCGAGAGCGGTTTGGTCTCCGGCACCACCAGGTGCGGGCGCAACATCCGGCCTATGCGAAAACTGCGGCTGGACTGGCCGGAGCGAATGGCGCGCCGCCGCTCCTCCCAAACGGGCAGCAGATCCTTGTAGTGCAAAATGCCGACGACCTTTTCGGGCGAGCCGCGGTAAACCGGCAGCCGCGAGTGCCTCCTCGAAATCATAGTACGCAGGACTTCGTCCAGGTTGGCGCCGGCTTCCACCGAAACGATGTCGTTGCGCGGCACCATGATCTCGCGGGCCACGGTATAGTTCAGATCGAGCACGCGGTGGATCATATCCTCCTGCGCTTCCGGCAGGTAACCCAGCCCGCGGCTCGAGCTGACGATCAGCTTCAGTTCCTCGGCCGAATGGCCCCCGTGCGCCGTGTTTTTCAACTTCAGTGCGCGAGTGATGATGCCGGCGGAACGTTCCACCACCACCACGAAGGGCAGCGACAGACGGTAGAAGAACAGCAGGGCCGGCGCTACGATGGCCGCCAACCGATCGGCCTGGGCGATGGATAGATTTTTTGGAACCACCTCTCCCAGCACCACGTGGAGGTACGAGATGACCAGGAAGGCGAGCAGGAGGCACCCGCCATGAACAATGTCGGCCAGCAGGGGATTCGCCGGCGGACGCAGCCAGGAAACCAGCATCTGGTAAAGGGTGTTCTCTCCCGCCCAGCCCAGCCCCAGGCTGGCCAGAGTGACGCCTACTTGAGTTACCGATAGCAGCCGCCCCGGATTCGAGAGCAGGCTGAGCGCCGCCTGCGCACCGGCAGCGCCGTTCTCGGCCATCTGCCGCAGCCGCGAATGGCGGACCGAAAGCAGCGCCACCTCGGCCCCCGCGAAGAAACCGTTAACTGCAATCAGCAGTGCGACCAGAACGATGCGAAATGGGAAGTATGTCACAGTCCGCCGACCACATTTTACCGGACACCTCTAACCAAAGGCCGGTTCCGGACGTCTATATCAGTAAACAACTAACTGAGGTTCGCATAATGCGGTGACTGGGCGAGGTGGCCGCGCAAAGCCTTCCTCACGCGAGGCGCGGCGTTGAGCCCGTCACCGCGTTATGCGAACCTCAGCACTCCGTTACGTAGGTGGGCGCATATCCCTCAGGGTGTGCGCCCTCTTTTGCTAAACTACAGCGGTCCAACCGGATCGCCACACCGTTTATCATTAGAGTCTAGCTCCGAAAGAGTCTAGCTCCGAATGTCACATTCCGCACTGTCGCGAGCGGTGAGAATTACGAACTCGCTGATCGCCGGGGCCGTGCTGGCCGCCATGGCCCTGGCGTACTGGTTCGTCTGGCGTCCGCTGCCGCAGCATTCGGGATCCATTAAGACCCGGGTCTCCGGCCCCGTTTTAGTACGATTTGATACCCACGGCGTGCCGCACGTCCGAGCCTCGAACCTTGACGACGCTCTGTTCGCCCAGGGTTACGTGACGGCGCAGGACCGCTTATTTCAGATGGATGCGCTGCGCCGTCTGGCGGCGGGAGACCTGGCGGAAGTGGTGGGCGCCGCGGCGCTTGAATCGGACCGCGAATCCCGCCGGCTGCGCATGCGCCGCATCGCCGAGCGCGCCTATCTGGATTTGCCGGCGCCGGATCGCGCCGCCATGGCGGCTTACGCGCGCGGCGTCAACGCGTTTGTGAACAGTCACCTGGATAACCTGCCGGTCGAATTCCGGCTGCTTGGCTACCAACCGCGTCCCTGGAGCGTGGTGGATTCACTCTTGATCTGCCTGCACATGTTCCGCACTCTCAGCACTTCCTGGCGCGAAGACCTGCTCAAGTACGACTTGCTCGCTCACGGCGACGCGCAGAAGGTCGATTTTCTGTTTCCGGTGCGCAGCGGCGGGGAGCCGCCGCCGGGATCCAATGCCTGGGCGCTGGCCGGTTCTCACACTGCTTCCGGCAAGCCTCTGCTGGCAAATGACATGCACCTGGAGTACGGGCTTCCCGGCATCTGGTATATGTCGCATCTCGAGGCCCCCGGCCTCGACGTTGCCGGTGTTGCGCTGCCCGGCGTTCCGGGAATTATCGCCGGCCACAATCAGCGCATCGCCTGGGGCATCACGAGTCTCGAATTCGACGCCCAGGATCTATACATCGAGAAGCTCGATCCCCGTACCGGCCGTTATCTCTATGGCGGCCAGACCGAGCAGGCGAGGCGGGAGCGCGAAATTATCCGTGTAAAAAACCAGAACAGCCTGGAATTGTCCGTCTGGGTCACGCGCCACGGGCCGCTATTCGTCAGCCAGAACGACGTGAAGATGTCGCTGCGGTGGGTCGCCGCCGAGCCGGGCTTCGTCCAGTATCCGTTCCTGGATCTCGACCGCGCTCAAACCTGGCCTGAATTCAGGGCCGCGCTAGAGCGCTTGCCGGGTCCAGGTCTCAATTTCGTATACGCCGACACCGACGGCAACATAGGCTACCAGGTGGCCGGCAGGCTGCCCGTACGGCGGGGTTTTGCCGGAGATGTGCCGGTGGATGGATCATCGGGCAAATTCGAATGGGACGGCATGATTCCGTTTGCCGATCTTCCGACTGCTTTCAATCCGCCGGGCGGCATCATCGCCACGTCGAACCAGAACCCATTTCCCGCGGACTATCGCTACCCGGTCAACGGCGGGTTTGAACCGGCCTACCGCGCCGGCCAGGTGCGGGCCCGCCTGCAGTCGCGACAGGGGTGGCGCGCCGAGGACATGCTCGGCATCCAATGCGACGTGTACTCGGCCTTCGGCAAGTTCCTGGCCTCGCAGTTAGTGGCCGCTTACGACAACCGGCACGCGCACGACACCAATCTTCAGGATGTGATCGCCATGCTGCGCGCCTGGAACGGGCAGATGGAGATTCGAGAGGGCGCGCCGTTTCTAATCGCGCTGGCGTTCGCCCACGTGCGCACGGCCCTGGTCGAGAACGCCGCCCCCGGCGCCGCGGTGCAATATAACACCCCCGTGAGCTACGCGGTGGTGGAAAAGCTGCTGCGCGAGCGCCCGGCGGGCTGGTTCGCCGACTACGACCAGATGCTCCTGACCGCGTTGGTGGACGCGGTCGAAGAGGGCGAGCGCATCCAGGGCCGCGACCACAGCCGCTGGCACTACGGCGCGTATTCGAAGATGTCGATCACCAACCCGGTCATCCATCAGATTCCCTGGATCGGCAAGTATTTCGATATCGGACCCGTGCCGATGAGCGGTTCCCAGGTTACCGTGAAACAAGTCACGGCCCGACTGGCGCCCTCCATGCGGATGGACGCCGACCTGGCGGATTGGGACCGCTCGCTGCTCAACGTGATCATCGGCCAGTCCGGCCAGGTGCTGTCACGACATTACCGCGATCAATGGGATGACTACTACGCAGGCCGCAGTTTCCCCATGCAGTTCCGGAATATCGAGGCTTCCAGCGCGCTGGAATTCCGCCCCGCGGGCCGGTAGGACAGTCGATCGCTGTTGTCTGTTCCCATGGGCGGGATCTCGCACCGGCAGCGATGAAAATGGCCGCCTTGTCGCCGTTCTCGATCCGCCTTCAGACTCCATCGCCTCCACTTACTTTCAACGACTTGCGGTATGTTTTCGAGAATGCGATTTGTTTTATCTTTCGTACGCCGAAAATCGACAGACCACAAACCCCGATGGTCCGTCCTACCTCGCTCGTAGGGGCCGGGCATGCCCGGCTGGCAGTTCGGCGACCGCGCCGCGCTATCGCTTATAGCCGATCATGCGCAGGAACGAGCGGCGCTGTTCGGCGTCCTCCGCGGTCTCGACGCCTTTGGGACAGAAGCCGTCAATGACGCCCATCACCCCGCGGCCCAGTTCGGTCTGCGCCACGATCACCTCCACCGGATTCGCGGTGGCGCAATAGATGTTGCAGACCTCCGGCACGTCCTTGATGCGTCCCAAAACGTTGATCGGGTAGCCCTCCCGCATCGCAGCCACGAAGATATGGCCGGCAGCGACGGCAGAGGCGTTGCGCGCGGCGAGCTGCTTGAGTTCGTCGTCATTGCCGTCCACGCGCGTCAGGCAAGGGCCGGACGCCTCATTAAAGGCGACACCGAATTTCATCTGCGGCACGGTGGTGGCGATGGCTTCGTAAACATCCTCGACCGTTTTGATGAAGTGGGTTTGCCCGAGGATCAGATTCACGCCCGCGGGTATTTCCAGCGGCACGGTTTTCAGTTCCATAAGCACCCATCAGCATAACAGCCGGTGTGTTGCTGCGGCGCGCTTTAGCTTGCCCGTTGTTTTCCCGATCCCGCACATAGAAAATATCGATTGGACCGAACTTTCGGTCATCGATAGGTTGAAGGTATGGCTACGAAGAAGCCCGCCAAGCCCTCGGTGGTTCCCGTTCTGCATCAGGTGAGCAAGATTGTCAGCTCGAACCTGACGCTCGACGAGATGCTGGGTGAAGTTGTCGGGCTATGCGTGCAAGCCGCCGCTTGCGATGCTTGCCTGGTGTACCTGATCGATCCCGCGACCAACGAGGTTGTGCTGCGGGCTTCCCAGGTGCCGCACGCCACAGCGCTGGGCAATCTGCGGATGCACGTGGGCGAGGGCATTACCGGATGGGTGGCGGAGCACAAGTCCGTGGTCGCTCTCTCGTCGAACGCCAACCACGACGGCCGTTTCAAACTGTTCCAGGGGTTGGTGGAGGACACTTACGAGGCCCTGCTCTCCGTGCCGCTGGTCAGCGCGGGCGACATGGTGGGAGTCATCAACATTCACCACCGGGAGCCTCATGAACACAGTCACGATGAAATTGGCACCCTGGTGTTTATCGGCGAACAGCTCGGCGTGGCTATCGCCAAGTCATTTTTGCAGGAGGAGAACGCCCGCCTCCTGGAGCAGACCCTGGAAATGCGCCGGGAACTGGAAACGCGCAAGCTCGTGGAGCGCGCCAAGGGAATTCTGCAGCGCAAACATCAGCTCACCGAAGAGGAAGCCTACCTACGTCTGCGCGAGCAGAGCCGCCGGCTGCGGCGGCCGATGAAGGAACTTGCCGAAGCCATCATCCTCAATGAGGAGCTCGACCGTCAGGGCGGCGAAAACCCTCAGCCCGAGCCGCCGCTGCCGCCGGAACGGTAAGCGGCCTGGCCGTTTCGCCGTTACCGTTCGTTCCTCCGAAGCGCCTTCTTTCAATACCTAAGACGTGTGCGCCTTTGGTTGACTCGGAGGCGGTTTGGCGATTAGAATCGATTGCAATCGGCATTCAGGGACTTCTATTTTCTTAAAGAGGACATTTAAACGCATGCAATCACGGCCGCTCATTGGGGTGCTGGCGGTATTCTGCGCCGGCGCCTTCTCCGCCCTGTGTTTCGGCCAGTCTCCCGACAGCGGCGCGCAGCCCGGGACCGCGGCAGCCGGCGTGCCGATGACCGGAGGAGGACTGCCGCGATTCGGCGTGGCCGTCGGCGTCTCGACCCTGGGGGCCGGCATAGAGGCTGCAACCGCGGTCACCAGGCGTTCTAACTTGAGATTCGGCTTCAACGATTTCAGCTATAACGCCACATTCAGCAAAGACGGCATCGCTTACAACGGCACGCTGGGCCTGCGGTCCGCAGAAGTGCTGTATGACCAATACGTTGTTGGAGGTTTCCACATCAGCCCCGGCGTGATGATCTACGATGACAACAAAGCGACCGGGAATGCGTCAGTCGCTGGCGGGCAATCCTTCAGCCTGGGCGGCACCACGTTTTACAGCGACACCGCCGATCCGGTGACCGGCACGGGCGCCATCGCTGCTAGAAAACTGGCGCCGGAGATCATGATCGGATTCGGTAATCTGCTGCCGCGGAGCACGCGGCACTTCACGGTCAACCTCGAAGCCGGCGTAGCTTTTCAGGGATCGCCCAGCGCTACGCTTCACTTGAACGGCAGTGCTTGGGCCAGCCCCGGCCAATCGTGCCAGACCATAGCCTCCAACCCCACAATTCAAAACGATATCGCTTCCGAACAAGCCACCATCAACAATAGCCTGTCGGCGTTCAAATTCTATCCGGTGGTCAGATTGACATTCGGTTTCAAGCTCTAAGCAGCCGGCCCGGCGCCGCCTCGCGCGAATTCTCCGGCTACCAGGCAGGCCGCTGCCAGCAAAGCGCACAGCATCGGGAACCAGTCGCCGTGGCGGGTGTAGAACGTCTGCGCGGTTTCGTAGTTGAAACGAACGCTGGAGGTCGCCTCGACAAACAGCGGTAGGGTGGACCGCACGCGGCCGGCGGGATCGATGGAGGCCGTGATGCCGTCGTTGGCGGCGCGCAGAATCCAGCGCCGGTTTTCGGCGGCACGCATGCGCACGATCTCCAGGTGCTGCCAGCGGGCAGCGGTCCTGCCGAACCAGCCGTCGTTCGAAATCGTGAACAGCGCCTGGGCCCCGCCGGCCGCAAAGCGGCGCACGAAGTTGGGGAAGACCGATTCGTAGCAGATAAACGCGCCGATCCTGTGGTCGCCCACCGGCGATACTACGATGCCCTGCCCGGCGGCGAAATCGCCCGCTTCCTTCGACACCTTTTGCGTCAGCGTGCCAAAGGGCCAGGGCACGAACTCGCCGAACGGCACCAGGTTCACTTTGTCGTATCGGCTCACCCGATACCCTTCGGGCGATACCAGCGTGGCCGAATTCAGCGGTGCGCCGGCCGGCGTATCCGCCACCGTTCCCATCAGCAGAGCAGCGTGTGTGGAGCGTGCCAGGTCGTCAGCCCGGAGGCGAAATCCAGGATCCTCATCGTAAGAGAACGGCGCCGGCACCTCCGGCCACACCACGATGGAGGTTGGATGAGCACGTTCGATGGCCACGCCCCGTGCAGTATCTTCCGCCATGGCGCGCTGGGCGCGCTCCATGTTTGCGCCCGTCCAGTCGTCGGTTTCCGACAGGTTGGGCTGCACCAGCAGGGCGCTCTCATGTCCACGCTGGGCGTCCGGCATAGGAGGCAGCAGGGGGAGGAAGAGCAGCACCGCCATCCAGGCCATCTCCACGCGCGGGCGGCCGGCCAGCCGCACCGCCAGCGCCGCCGACATCATCGCGAAGACGAAGGAAAGGCCGTACACCCCGGTGTAAGGCGCCAGGCGCAGGGGCACGCTCATGTCGATGCCGGCGTTGCCCAGGGCCAGCCAGGCGAATCCGAGAAAGCCATGCGTCACCTCCACGGCCACCCAGAGCGCGGCTACCGCGGGCGTGGCCCACCAGCGGCGGACCATGATGCCGGCCAGGACCGCGAACACCGCCATGTGCAGGCCCTTGGCCAGGGCAAACAGCGTGAATACCGCCCAGCCGGCGATTTCGCCCATCCCACCGTGAACCGCCAGCGTGAACTGGATCCAGTGGCAGACGCCGAACCAGTAGGCGATGCCGCAAACCCAGCCCAGCAGGAAGCGCCTCCCCGGCCGCGGCTCGCGCGCCACCGCCAACAGCAGCGGAGCCAGAGCGACCGCTGCCAGCCACGAGAAATCGAATCCGGGGAAAGCCAGCACCAGGAGCCCGGCCGAGGCCAGCGCCAGCAGCCAGTTCAGCACGGGCTCTGGTGCGCCTGTTCGCTCACTGCGTCCGCCATGTAGGAACTGCGCACCAGCGGGCCGCTGAACACCATTTTGAATCCGAGCGCCATGCCATACGCGCGGTAGCCTTCGAATCGCTCGGGCGAGACGTATTCCAGCACAGGCAGATTGCGGCGTGTGGGCTGGAGGTATTGTCCGATGGTGGCGACATCGGCGCCGGCCTGCCGCAGGTCGCCGAGCAGTTGCTGGACTTCGTCCGCGGTCTCGCCCAGCCCCACCATGAAGCCGGATTTGGTCAGCACCGCGGGCGCGTGCTTCCGCGCGAAGCGCAGCACACCGAGCGATTGCCGGTAGTCCGCCTGGGGCCGCACCCGCCGGTAGAGGCGAGGCACGGTCTCCATGTTGTGATTGAACACGTGCGGGCCGGCATCCAGCACGCGCGCCACTGCATCCAGGTTGCCGCAGAAATCCGGCGTCAGGACCTCCACACGCGCCTCCGGCAGCGCGCGCCGCACTTCGCGCACCGTCTCAGCAAAGTGAAGGGATCCGCCGTCCGCCAGGTCGTCGCGGTTGACGCTGGTGATCACCACGTACCGAAGGCCCATCTCGGCCGCCATGCTTGCCACGTTGGCCGGCTCGGCCGGGTCGAGCAGGGCGTCGTGGCGCCGCGGATTGAGCTTCGGGACCGAACAGAAGCCGCAGCCGCGCGTGCAGCGGTT
>Ga0181535_10003059_pt1 | contig 19748 bp, 10 predicted proteins | sample PEATcosm2014_Bin_44_FD_119774 | JGI IMG/M metagenome (GOLD analysis project Ga0181535, IMG submission 119774) | Peatland microbial communities from MTU Mesocosm Facility, Houghton, MI, USA - PEATcosm2014_Bin17_30_metaG | ecosystem: Environmental > Terrestrial > Soil > Wetlands > Peat | place... | reverse complement strand
GGTTTGGAAACCTGCGCTACGCCGGTGTGGCCCTCGTCTGGCAATGCAACTTTGAAATATCCGGGCTAGTCCCGCGGGGACTTTTTGACAATAGCCCGCAGGTTCAACTGCGGGAATACGCATATTCGTTTTCATAGTTCATTCGCATTATCAGCGGCAGCCGCTTCCATTTGTCAGCCCCGAGTCAAACTTTTGTAAAAAATTCGCGAAAATTCGCGCAATTCGCGTCAGAGCCTTTGTGTTTTGGCGTCTTGGTTATTCAGTTCTTTATCTGTGTCCATCTGTGTGAATCTGTGGTTAAAAAGTGTCTTTCATTTTCCCTCCAGGCTTTTCGCCTCGCGGATCATCGTCTCCAATTGTTTCGGGCGATCGTCCGCGCCGTAAATTTCTGGGACGCCGTTCAAGTATTTGAGCAGTTTATCCAGCGTGACCTCCTGCGCATACGGACTCGCCGCCAGCCATTCGGAAAACGCGCTCGCCGTCGCCGCCAGGCGCATCGCCGCGCTCGTGCGCTCCAGCGCCGGGGCCGTGCCCGTGTAGGCCACGTCCCAACTGTGCTCGCGATAATCCTGGGTGCCCGGAATCCGGTAGCGCACATGGACCGTGGCCACCGGCCCCTCGCCGCGCGGATTCACCGCGATGGTGTACAGCGCGTTGCCCGCCTCCTGCGCCGCGATCTGTCCCGCCGCCACCGTGTTGTCGCGGAACTGTTCCTTGGTAAGCTGATGCGTGGCGTAGCCGATCTGGCGATACGCAGTCACGCGCGCCGGATTGAACTCCACTTGCACCTTCACGTCCGCCGCCGCGATCTGCAATGCGCCCGCCAGCTTCGCCGCGAAATCCTTGGACGCCTCCTCCGGCGAGTTTAGGAACGCATAGCGCCCGTCGCCGTTGCTCGAAAGCTGCTCCAGCAAATCGTCGTTGTAATCCTCCCAGCCGATGCCGAAGCAATCCAGCACGATGCCTTGTTTGCGTTGCGCCTCCACCGTGTGTTTCAGCACGTCGGGGTCCACATTCCCCAGGTTCGCCGCCCCGTCCGTGAGCAGCACCACGCGGTTGATGCCGTTCGCCAGGTAATGCCGCCGGGCCGTCTCGTAGGCCAGCCGCATCGCTTCCTCCAAATTCGTCCCGCCCTCGGGCGTGATGCCGCCCACCCGCGCCAGTGTGTCGCCAGCCTTGTCGCCGCTCACGCCGTCCGCCCACAGCCGCGCCGTGCGCGCGAAGGTCACCACACTCACCGTGTCCTGCGGTTGCAATTGCGTCACCAGCACCCGCAGCGCCTCGCGGATGATCGCCACCCGGTCCGCGCGTTCCATGGACCCGGACCGATCCAGCAGCAACACCAGGTTCAGCGCCCGTCCCTGCTGCCGGCCCGCCGCCGCCGTCTTGATGGCAAACCGCAACAGCTCGCGATTGTGCGCAAACGGATACCGCGCCCGCTCCGACGTGAAGGCCATCGCCTGTCCCGCCGCCGCCTCGGGATCGCGATAATCAAAGGCGTTGATGAATTCCTCGCTGCGAATCGCGGCCGAGTCCGGCAGTTTGCCATTTTGCAAGCTGGCCTCGGCCAACTTGAACGACACATCGCTCACGTTCAGCGAGAACGTCGAAAACGCATTGCTGCTGGCCAGAATTTCGGGCTGGGGCAGGGGAGCGTTCGGCGCGGGCTTCCGCAAGGGCAGGTCGGATTGGTCGAAATCTTGTTTCGGAGCGGATTCCTTCGTCAAACGATCTATCTCTCCGCCGGTCGGAGGCGTTTGATTGACTGTGAAGAGTTGCGCATTCTTGTCGTTCATGGCGTACGTGCCGTTCGGCACAATCGCGCCTGCACTTGGCCCCCAAGGCTTTCCCGACCAGCTATTCGTAACGCCACCCTTTGCCGGCGCGGATATTGCCGCTTGCTCCAGGGTGCCGTTGGGGATGCGAATCACCGCCGCAGCCGAAGTCGGCTGACCGCCGCCGCCCCCGCCGCCCCCGCTGTTTTGCGTGTTGGCCTGCTTGTGGCTGTGTCGCGCCGGGTGGAGAATTTGCCCCGCAGACGTATCGCTGGGGCTTTTGAGTACGAAGATCTCCTGTTTGCCGCTGGCCGTCGCTTGTTTGTGCTCCCCGCCGTTGGGGATGGCAGACTCCGCCAAGCCGGCATTGCCTGGTGGCGTTTCCACCGCCCCGAGCCGGGTCTGAGCCACACGATCCGCTGTTACTTGTGGGCCGGCTTTCGTTTGACTTGCTGGAAGCTGAATTGGCGGCGTCGAGTTAGCGAACGGCATTGCCGGTCCCGCAGCCGGCGGCGCCGCCACCGTCGGGGGTTTGCCGTCTTCGGAAAGCGGCGCGAACGTGGCGGCGTCTTGTGCCTGCGCCGGCCGATTCACGCTCTCGACTGGCGTTCCGGCCTGCACCGCATTTTCCGGTGCCAGTTGGGGCAAGACGATCTGCGTGCCCGACACGGCTGGCGGCGGCGCAGTTGGTTGAGATTCCGGCGCATTGACAGTTGCTGGCGCCGGTGTCGGCGCGTTATTTGCCAATTCCATTTGTGACTCCAAAATTCGCTGCCTTGCTCCCATTTCAGCCGAAACACGCTGCGATCTCATTTTGGCCTTACTCAGCGTCGGCAGCAGCATCGCCGCCAGCACCGCGATCAGCGCAATGGCCACCAGATACGGAACCACCGAAAACCGTCCGATTGGCCTCAGCCAGATGGACGGTTCCGGAGTTGCTGCTTCTGGCCGCGGCGTCTTGAAATGCGCCAGCAATTTCTGCCGCCGGTCCGCCGGGAGCTGGAGCGGCGGGCGATTGTCCGCAGGCCCGTCAGCCGGTTTTTTTTCCACTTCCCGCACCAGCACCATGGTCGCCGCCAGTTCGTCATGCAGCTTCTGCAAGCCGGGATCCTGCGCAATCGTGTAGCGCAGCAGCGTCGCCTCGTCGGTCGGCAGTTCGCCCAGCAGCAGCGCCGTGATGCGGGCCTCGATCTGTTCGCGGGATGGCTGGTCTGAATTCATGGCACTACCCCCGTTTTCGCCAGCTCGGCGGCGATGGTTTTCAGCGCGTGATGCAGAATGAAGCCCACATTCCCCGACGTCAGCCCCGTTCGCGCCGCAATGTCCTTGTATGAAAGTTCCTCCTGAAATTTCAGCCGCACCAGCTCGCGACTCCGCGCGTCCAGCGTTTCCAAGCTGATGCGCACCAGCCCGATGCCTTCCAGGCGCAGCATCTGTTCATCGGGGGGCAGGGCGGGGTCGGGCGGATCGGCCGGCCCGTGCTCGTTTTCCGGATCGGGATCGAGCGGCACCGTTTTCTGCGCGTCACGCCGGCGGTTCAGTGCCAGGTTATGAACCGTGCGATAAAGCCAGGGGCGTGGCTTTTCCACTTGTTCAAACTGGACGTGCAATTTCATAAAAGCTTCCTGGACCACGTCTTCGGCCACCCCCAGCTCGCCGGCACAGCGCAGCGCATAGCCCAAGAGCGGCGATTCCAGAGCGGCAAACAGCTCCTCGATCGTTTCCTGCCCGGGCGATTCAGCACTGGCATCGGTTGATTGCATCACGGCCATTCTGAACTGGTTTCCATTTTTAGGATGGGATTTGTGCGTTCACCGCCGCAATGGCCCTGCCATTCCCTTACAGCGTGTTCCAATTTTATGACACACCACCCCACCACTTATTAGAAGAATCTTTTGATTTCCGTTTCCGCCCCGTCATGGAATCATGACCTTTCTTTCGTTGGCGGCGGCTCCGGCGAATGCTACTTTCACGATGGTTGGATCACCCAGTCCGGCCGCTATGAGAAAGTTTGGGATACAGGATCGGGGGCGTGGCTCGGTGTCGGCAGTTGTCCCGCAACCTCCCCGCAGTTCGCTGGCGTGTGGGAGTTCCGGCGCCCCAGTGGGCCAGCCACACCCCCGGCAACCTGAGCCAAGCGCTCTTGCGCCTTCATCTTCTCTTAAGGTTTCCTCTGCGAAGCTGCTCCCCGGCCTGCGGGTGTCTGATGACCCGCCCACGCCGCCTATGAAAATCTTCATCGTCGAAGACGAGCCCGAACAACCGGCCTTCCGGGTCAACCTTGGTCAAACTAAATCAACCCTCAAAAGAGGTCCGAGTTTTCGCGCCCAGCCGCCCCGGCCCGGCTCAAAATCGGCCCATTTGACTTTGCTTCAAACTAAACTATTTTGTTCCACTGCGGCTCTCCCAATTATGGAATGCAACTTGCTGCCTCATGCAGGGAACGAAGCCGGGTTGTTTTACAATGTTCTCTAATAAGCGCTTCCGCCTGCTTTTTGCCCTGCTGGCCCTGTCCGGCTTCTGGGCAGCCGGCCGCGCGTTCGCCGCCGACTGGAAAACCCTGCCGGGCCATGTTCCGCCCGGGCTGGCCAAATTGACGCCCCTCGGCACGGTTTCAGCGACCCGCCAGCTCCATCTGGCCATCGGCCTCCCTCTGCGCGATTCCGCCGGGCTCGATCAATTTCTCACCCAGCTTTACGACCCCGCCAGCCCCAGTTACCGCCAATACCTCTCGCCCGGAGAATTCACCGCCCGCTTCGGCCCGTCCGAACAGGACTACGAGGCCGTCAAACAGTTTGCCGCCGCCCACGGCCTGACCGTCACCGGCACTTGCAGCAACCGGCTGGTTTTGGACGTCGCCGGCCCCCCGGCGGCGGTGGAAAACGCCTTTCACATCCGGTTGCAAACTTACCAGCATCCCACCGAGGCCCGGCAATTTTTCGCCCCCGACTCCGACCCCACCGTGCCCTCCGCCTTGCCGGTGGCCGATATCCAGGGCCTGAGCGACTTCTCCCAACCCCATCCCCGGCTGAAAAGGGCGAATTTAACCCGTTCGCCCAAAGACGGCTCCGGCTCGGACGGCGCCTACTTGGGAGATGATTTCCGAAATGCCTACCTCCCCGGGACCACCCTCACCGGCTCCGGCCAAAGCGTCGGCCTTTTTGAGTTTGACGGCTACTATGCCAGCGACATCGCCGCCTACGCGGCCGCCGCCGGCGGCGGCCGGTCCGGCATCGTCATCCAGCCCGTCCTGCTGGACGGTTTCAACGGCGTGCCCACCAGCGGCGCGAACAGCGGCGACGGCGAGGTCTCGCTGGATATCGAAATGGCCATGGCCATGGCGCCCGGTCTGGCCAAAATCGTCGTCTTTGAAGCCGGTCCCGCCGGCCTGCAAAACGACGTGCTCAATGCCATGTCCGCCAACAGCGCCGTCAAAAACCTGGCCTGCTGTTGGGGGTGGAGCGGCGGACCCAGCACCACCACCGACACTATTTTCAAGCAGCTCGCCGCCCAGGGACAATCGTTCTTCAATGCCTCCGGCGACACCGGCGCCTTCACCTTGGGTGCAAGTTCGGACAACGGCGTGGATAATCCCAGCACCGAAAACGCCCCTTCCAGTTCGCCGTATATCACCCAGGTCGGCGGCACCACCTTGACCATGAACGGCATGGGCGCGTCGTACTCTTCCGAGACGGTTTGGAACTGGGGCGGAGGAACCAGCAGCGGTGGTGGCGTCAGTTCCTACTACCCGCTGCCCGCCTGGCAGTCGGGTGTCGGCATGACCGCCAACGGCGGATCCACTGCCCAGCGCAACATCCCCGATGTCGCCCTCACGGCTGATAACGTGGTCGCTTATGACAGCGACGGCTCGGTGGATTACGACGGCGGCACCAGTTGTGCCGCGCCGCTCTGGGCCGGCTTCATGGCTCTCGTCAACCAGCAGGCCGTCAGCCTCGGCAACCCGCCGGCCGGCTTCATTAACCCCGCGATTTATGCCATCGGCAAAGGCCAAAACGCGGCCTACCCCTACGCCGCCTGCTTCCACGACACCACCACCGGAAATAATTTCTGGTCCGAAAGCCCCGACCGCTATTCCGCCGTCGCCGGCTACGATCTGTGCACCGGCTGGGGCACGCCCAACGGCGCAAATCTCATTGGGGCGCTCGCCGGCGCTCCGGGCGCCGGCCTCATGGTCGTTGTGCAAAAGAGCATGGCTTTCAGCGGCTTCGCGGGCGGCCCCTTCAATCCGGCCACCGCCACGTTTCAATTGACCAACGCTTCCAATGCCGCCCTCGGCTGGTCTCTGGTCAGCACTTCCGCCTGGCTCAACGTCGCTTCCACCAACGGCTCCCTCGCCGGCTTCGCCACTGCCAGTCTCGGCGTAAGCCTCACCGCCGCCGCCGGCAGCCTGCGGGCCGGAACTTATTCCACCTCGCTCACCTTCACCAGTCTGGCCAAACATCTCGTCCAAACCATCCCTGTCACCCTCCAGGTCAATCAGCCGCTGGCCCTGTCATCCGGTCTGGAGTTCGCCGCCAGCGGCCCCGTCGGCGGACCGTTCGCCGCCGCGTCGCAAACCTTTGTCCTTGCCAACGGCAGCGGCAGTCCTGTCGCTTGGAAGTTGATTGGTCTTCCTTTTTGGCTGACCGCTTCGCCCGCCGGCGGTTCGGTCGCCGCCGGCGGACTGTCCAATGTCACCGTCAGCGTGTTGCCTCTGGCCAAGTCGTTCCGTGCCGCCGTCTATGGCGCTATGGTCAGCTTTACCAATGCCAGCGGTCCCATCGCCACCATGCAGTTCACGCTCTCCGTGGGCCAACCCCTGCTGCAAAACGGCGGCTTTGAAGACGGCAATTTCACGGGCTGGACGCAGTCCGGCAACTCGGCCTATTCCTTGGTCGCCAGCCATGATTCCTCGTTTGTCCACAGTGGCATCTACGGCGCCGCTTTGGGCCCGGCTGACTCGCCCGGCTATTTGTCCCAAACCGTGCCCACGGTTTCCGGCCAGGCGTATCTCCTGTCCTTGTGGCTGCGCAATGCCACCGGCGACACGCCAAATTGGTTCCAGGTCCAGTGGAATGGCGCCGCGGTTTTTGTGCAGTCAAATCTCGCCACCACCGCCTGGACCAATGTCCAGCTCATCCTGGCCGCGGCCGGTTCCAGTTCCCTCCTGCAACTCGGCTACCAGGATGACCCCAATTACCTGGGGCTCGATGACGTGAGCCTCAAAGCCGTTGCCGGCACGTCCGTCAAATCCGCCGTCCGCCGGGCCGGCGATTTCCAACTGGTCTGGAACACCCGGCCCGGTTCGCTCTATCAGGCCCAATTCAAAACCAACCTGTCGCAGCCCGATTGGATAAACCTGGGCGGCCTCACGGCCGCCGGCGCCGAAACGCTCCTGCTTACGGATACGAATTCGTTCCACTGTTCGCCGCAGCGGTTTTATCGCCTGCTGGAGGTGCCGCAATGACTGGACGTATAAACGCGGCCCCCGGGGTGGCGAGTCTCGAAAAACGATGTAACGAGAGTGAAGTATGTTGATGCAACGTTGTTTTGTTTTTTTTGTCGCGATCTTTCTGGTGGCCTTGAATTCCGCGTCCGGCGCGGGATTGAAATCCTTGCCCGGCCATGTGCCTGCGGTGGTGCCGCAGCTGACTCCCCTTGGCCGCGTCGCCGCCACCAACCAGTTGCACCTGGCCATTGGCGTGTCGCTCCGCGACTCCGCCGGCCTTGAACAATATCTCGCCCGGCTCTACGACCCCGCCAGTCCCGATTACCGGCACTACCTCACGCCGGTGGAATCAGCCGATCGTTTCGGCCCCAGTGCCCAGGATTACGAAGCCGTAAAACAATTTGTCCGGGCCAGCGGCCTCGCCATCACGGGCACTTTCTCCAATCGCCTCGTCCTCGATGTGGTCGGACCTGTCGGCGCGGTGGAACAGGCCTTCCACGTGACCCTTCGCACTTACCAGCATCCCACCGAAGCCCGCCAGTTCTTCGCCCCGGATACCGAGCCTGCCGTCGCCGTGGATCTGCCCGTCACCGACCTCCAGGGACTGAGTGACTTTTCCAAACCCCACCCGCTGGTGAAGCAAATGGACCGGGCCAGGCTGCGCCCCAACATCGGTTCGGCCCCCGATGGCTCCGGCTGCTTTTTTGGCAACGATTTTCGCGCTGCCTACGTGCCCGGCACAGCCTTGACGGGCGCCGGACAATCGGTCGGCCTGTTCGAATTCGATGGCTATTATGCCAACGACATCGCCACCTACGCCGCCGCGGCTGGCGATGGCCGGACCAACATCGCCGTCCAAACTGTCTTGCTGGACGGTTACGATGGCACTCCCACTACCGGCCCGGACAGCGGTAACACCGAGGTCTCCCTGGATATCGAAATGGCCATGTCGATCGCGCCGGGGCTGTCCAAAATCATCTCATTTGAGACGACGAGTGTGGTGCCAAACGACATTCTGAATTCCATGCTGTCCTACAGCGGCACGGTCAAACAGTTGAGTTCTTCCTGGAGTTGGAGTGGCGGTCCCGCCACGACCACCGACAACATCTACAAAAGCATGGCTGCCGCCGGGCAGTCTTTTTTCAATGCGGCCGGCGACACCGATGCCTTTACGACCGGCGCCAATTCCGCCAGCGGCGTGGACAACGTGAACTTGACTCACGCGCCTGCCAGTTCGCCGTACATCACGCAGGTCGGCGGCACCACCTTGGCCATGAACGGTACTGGCACGTCCTATTCGTCCGAGACGGTTTGGAACTGGGGTTTGAATAATGGCGAATATGTTGGCAGCTGTGGCGGCATCAGCAGTTACTACTCCATTCCGTCCTGGCAGACCAATATCACCAGCTTGGCCAGCCGTGGCGGTTCCACAACCTACCGCAACATTCCCGACGTTGCGGGTAACGCGGATAACGTTTACGTGATATCGGGCGGCAGCGGCGGCGGCACTGATGGTATTGGCGGCACCAGTTGCGCCGCGCCGCTCTGGGCCGGCTTCCTCGCCCTCGTCAACCAACAGGCCACGGCGCCCCCTGGCTTTATCAACCCCGCCATCTATGCCCTCGCCGCGACCCCATCCTATTCCAGTTGCTTCCATGACGTGACCACCGGAAACAACACCTGGCCCGACAGCCCCAGTTTATTCTATGCCACCAACGGGTACGACCTCTGTACCGGGCTGGGCACGCCCAACGGCACCGCTCTGATTAACGCCCTCGCGCCGCCATCGCTGGCCCTTTTGGTCGGAGCGGGCGGTTATGCCTTCAGCGGACCCTTCGGCGGACCCTTCACTCCGGCTTCCGGCGCTTTCGTGCTTACGAATGGGACCGGCGGCTCGGTGAGTTGGTCGCTCATCAATACCTCGGCGTGGCTGACGGCCAGTTCCACCGGTGGCACGCTTGCCTCCGGCGCCGCCACCAGTTTCACGGTCAGTCTTGCCGCCGGGGCTGGCAGCTTGGCGGTGGGAACTTACACCGCCACTATTACCGTCTCCAACCAGGCTGCTCACTCCGCCGTGAGCCCCATTATCACCCTCCAGGTTTATCAGCCGTTGTCTTTGACACCCATCAAGGGCTTTGTCGCGACCGGCCCGGTGGGCGGACCCTTTGGCGGGGCGTCTCAGGTCCTGGTCCTCAGCAACCTCACCGCTGTCAGCCAAAACTGGACCCTCACCAACAGCTTGTCCTGGTTGGCCATCTCGTCCGCCGGCGGTTCACTGCCTGCCGACGGATCAGTTGACCTCACCGCCAGTCTTGCTGCTTCCGCCAACACGCTGCCTGCCGGGATCTACAACGGATCCATCACCCTTGGCGATCCGGCCGGACTCGTTGCCGCGGTGCCCTTCCAGCTCTCCGTCGGCCAGCCCAACCTCCAAAATGGCGGCTTTGAAACGGGTGATTTTACCGGTTGGACCCAATCCGGAAACATGGTTTATACCGATGTCAGCAGTAGCAGTCTCTACGTCCATTCCGGTAATTACGGCGCGCAGCTTGGGTCGGATCCCATGGGTTATCTCGCCCAGAATCTGACCACCGTGCCCGGACAAGTCTATGCGCTCTCGTTTTGGTTGTGTAATCCCTACGGCAGCATGCGCCATGATGGCTATGGCATCCCCAATCAATTCCAGGTGCAATGGAATGGCGCCACCGTGTACTTAGTGACCAATCTGACCGGCACCTCCTGGACCAACGTGGAATTGCTCGTGACCGCCACCGCCTCCACCACGTCCCTCCAGTTTGGCTTCGAGGATACCCCGGCCTACCTCGCTCTCGACGACATCAGTGTCACCACGCTGAGTCCCGTCTCTTTTGAGTCCGCCGTGCGGGCGGCGGGCGGCTTCCAGCTCGTGCTGAACACCGTCACCGGCCTGGTCTATCAGGTTCAATACACCACCAATCTGCTGTCAGCCGCTTGGATGAATTTGGGAAGTCCCACCACCGCGAATGCGAGCACAATGACGATCACCGACACGAATGCCGTCCTGTCCTCGCCACAACGCTATTACCGGCTGCTGGTGGTTCCCTAAAACCGAACCGGGGCGTGGGACTGCCGCCCCGGGATGCCCGAAATCTGGAGATTGGTTCTATGTCAACTTGCCGGATCACTTTTTTGGCCGTGCTCGCGACGACGGCCATTTGTTTGCCTGCCGTCGCTGCTTTAAAATCCCTGCCGGGCCATGTGCCCGCGGTCGTTGGCCGCTTGTCGCCCACCGGCCGCTTGCCGGCCACCAACCGGCTTAATCTCGCCATCGGCCTGCCGCTCCGCAACCAGGCCGCCCTCAAGTTGCTGCTCCATCAGCTTTACGACCCGGCCTCCACCAACTTCCACCGCTATCTTACCCCTGAACAATTCACTGCCCGGTTCGGGCCCGCCGAAGCGGATTACCAGGCCGTCATTGATTTCGCCCGGGCCCGGAGCTTCACCGTCACCCGCACCCATGCCAATCGCGTCCTCTTGGATGTCAATGCCGCGGTTTCCGACGTCGAACAGGCTTTCCATATCACCTTGCGCACATATCGGCACCCGGTCGAACCCCGCGATTTCTTTGCGCCGGATACGGATCCGTCCGTTCCGGATGCCTTGCCGGTCCTGGACATCAGCGGCCTGAGCGATTACGCCCGGCCCCGGCCCCTGTTGCATCATCGCCCCGCCGCCGCGGCGGGCCGGCCGGCGCTCGGTTCCGGCCCGGACGGCAGCTTGCTGGGCGGCGATTTTCGGCAGGCTTATGCGCCCGGCGCCGCCGCCGGCTTCGGCCAGATGGTCGGCTTGTTTGAGATGGACGGCTATGACCCCAATGACATCTTCGCCTATGAAGCCCAGGGCGGCCTCCCGAATGTCCCATTGCAGAATGTCTTGATTAATGAATTCGACGGCCTCCCGGGCGTTGATGAAGACGAAGTCTGTCTGGATATTGAAATGGCCATGGCCATGGCCACGAATTTGGCCGCGGTGGTCGTCTTCGAGGAGCCGGGTGAATTTACCTGGAATGACGTGTTGAATACCATGGTTTCCAGCAATCAAATCAAACAATTCAGCTCCTCCTGGGGCTTCGGCGGCGGTCCCGACCAAACGACGGACCAGATCTTTCAGCAAATGGGCGCACAAGGGCAGTCATTCTTCCAGGCATCCGGTGATGGCGACGCTTGGACCAGTCCCATTTGGCAGCCGGCGGAAAGTCCCTATGTCACCTCGGTCGGCGGCACCACCCTCACCATGAGCGGTCTCGGCGCGGCTTACGTGTCGGAACAGGTCTGGAATTGGGGCGATACCGGCACGCCTTGGGGAGGAAACGGCTCGACCAATGATTTCTGGGGCAGCGGCGGGGGCGTCAGCACGGATTACTCCATCCCCGATTGGCAGACCAATGTCAGCATGACCACCAACCTCGGCTCCACCACCATGCGCAACCTCCCGGACGTGGCCCTGACCGGCGATAATGTGTGTGTGGCCTACGACAGCGGTTCCGAGGGGATCTTCGGCGGCACCAGTTGCGCGGCGCCGCTCTGGGCCGGCTTCATGGCCTTGGTGAACGAGCAACTCAGCGGCATGGATAACCCTTCCGTGGGCTTTGCCAATCCCGCCATTTACGCCTTGGGCGAAAGTTCCAACTACGCCTCCGCCTTTCATGATATCACCGCGGGCGACAACACTTGGAGCGGCAGTCCCAACCTTTATTATGCCGTTCCCGGTTACGATCTCTGCACCGGTTGGGGCACGCCGAATGGCGTCGGTTTCATCAATGCCCTGGCCGGTTTGCCCGATCCCCTGGCCGTCGGGCCCCTCGGCGGATTTGCCGCCACCGGCGGCACGGGCGGCCCGTTCAGCGGCACCCTGCAAACTTTCGTGCTCAACAATACCGGCGCTGGCTCGCTCAGTTGGGGCCTCATCAACACCGCCGCCTGGCTCACCAGCTCGGTCCCGGGCGGTGTCTTGGCGCCCGGCGCCCAGGTGAATGTGGTGGTCGGCCTCGCTCCCGCCGCCAACGCCCTTCCCGCGGGCAGCTATGCGGCCGCGATCATCTTTACCAACCAGACCACCCACGTGTCCCAGCCGCGACAGTTTACCCTGCAGGTGGGCCAGTCGCTCGTCCGGGACGGCGGCTTTGAATCCGGCACCTTCTGCCATTGGACGCTGGTGGGCGACACCATCAACATCGTAAACATCTTCAACGGCGTCGAAAGCGTGTTCGCCGGTTATGACAACGTTCATTCCGGGTTTTATGGCGCTTTTCTCGGCGATATCCAGTTCGCCATCCTTTCCCAAACCCTGCCCACCTGTCCGGGGCAGGCCTACCTGCTTTCCTTCTGGTTGGATAATCCCAGCAGCGGACAGGTCCAGCAATTCGCGGTGAACTGGAACACCAATGCCGCCACCAATACCCTGTACTACGTCCTGAACCCGCCGGCTTTCGGCTGGACGAATTTCAATTTCGTCGTCACCGCCGCCGGCCCCGCTACCGTCCTCCAGTTCGGTGCCGAAAACGATCCCTCCGGCTTTGGACTGGATGATGTCAGCGTCACCCCCATTCCCCGCCCGTCCTTCTCGTCCGTCCAGAACACCCCCGGCGGCCTCGCCCTCACCTGGCTGACGCTGCCCAACGTGGGCTACCTCCTCCAGTACAAGACGAATTTGTTGCAGCCAGGCTGGCTCAGCCTCGGCGGCGCGACCACTGCCGTGACCAACACCCTCACACTGGTGGACGCCTCCCCCGCGCCCCCGATTTCATCGCAACGATTTTACCGCGTGGTCGTGTCGCCGTGACCCAACCAACGCGCTTGACACCAACGGCGTCTGGCCATTCACCGACACCCAGGCTGCGAATTTTCCCCAACAATTCCATCGTCTCCTGCTCGCGCCTTGATGCGGACCGGCGGACCGCCGTTGATTCCACTTTTGTTGGGCATTTAAGTTTGGCTTAATGGCCGCGTGCCGAATCTGGAAACCACCTCGTCCAAGCGCCGCAGCCGCCGCGGTGACCTCCTGGCCGTTTTGCTCTTGCTCGCCATCCTGGCGGGCCTGGGCTGGTCATGGTGGCACGTCCGGCGTCCGGCGCACTCGTCCCAACCGGCCCCGCCCGCGGTCCACCGCGTGATCCCGTCACTGGTCGTCGTCGAGCGGATGCCCGCCGCCCCCGTCATTACGCCCGCGAGGCAACCGGAGTTGCTCCCGCCGGCGCCTTTGGTTCCTCCGCTGGTTGCCTCAAATCTTCCGCCCCCCGTCGCCTCGGTGGTGGTCCCGGAGTTCCCCCGGCCGGTGCAAAACCTGCTCGAAGCGCAAATCGCCCTGGCCCGCCTCGCCATCTCCCCCGGCTCGATTGATGGCGCCATCGGCTCGCAAACCCGCGCGGCCCTCGCTGTCTTTCAGCGCCTGCAAAATCTCCTCCCCACGCGCGACTTGGATACCAATACCCAGGCTCTCTTAAAACTCCGGGAACCCCTCATCACGGATTATGCCGTCACCAGCAACGATCTCGCGCGCCTTCAGCCCCTGGGCCGCACCTGGCTGGCCAAGTCCCGCCAATCGGCTCTCGATTACGAAACGATCCTCCAGTTGGTTGCCGAAAAGGCCCACTCGCATCCCGCCCTCATCGAAAAGCTGAACCCGGACACGGTTTGGACCGAGGTCCATGCCGGCACCGTGCTCAAGATCCCCGATGTCGCTTACCCGGAGCCGACCGACAAAGCCGCCTTCGTCGTTATCCATTTGTCCGACAGATATCTGGAAGCCTTCGGCAGCGAGAGCAACTTGCTCGCTCATTTTCCTTGCAGCATCGGCGCCAAATTCGATAAACGCCCCGTCGGCGAATTGCACGTCGCCGTCATTGCCGCCCATCCCAATTACACTTTTGACCCGGAGATCTTCCCTGAATCACCGGAAGCCCAGGCCCTCGGCCATAAATTGGTTCTCCCGCCCGGACCCAAAAACCCCGTTGGCGTCGCGTGGATCGGCTTGGACAAACCCGGCTACGGCATGCACGGCACGCCCAGCCCCGAGCAGATCGGCCACACCGGCTCCCATGGCTGCTTCCGCCTCGCCAATTGGGACGCCGAATACCTTCTCAAACTCGTCTGGATCGGCATGCCCGTCTTCGTTGAGCCGTGACGCCCGCCATTCCAAATTATTCGTCAATTTATCATTGCCCGCCGCCGCCGTTTGGTGAGACTGTTGGGCAAGTTGGTTAATTAAACACATAAAATTTATGGGTATCGGAATCATTATTGCCCTTGTGGTCCTGGGTGGCTTGCTCTTGGTCGCCATCATCGTGGCGGTCATGGTGGTCGGCGTTTACAACAAGCTCGTCACCATGCGTAATCGCTACAAAAACGCCTACGCCCAAATTGACGTCCAACTCAAGCGCCGCTACGACCTCATCCCCAACCTCGTCGAAACCGCCAAAGGCTACATGGCCCACGAGCGCGGCACGCTGGAGGCCGTCACGCAGGCCCGCAACATCGCCTACACCGCCTCCCAGGCCGCCGCCGCCAATCCCGGTGACTCCGGCGCGGTCAAGAATCTCATCTCCGCCGAGTCCGGTTTGGCCGGCACCCTCAGCCGCCTCATGATGGTCAGCGAACAATATCCCGACCTGAAGGCCAATCAGAACATGATGCAGCTCACCGAGGAGCTCACCTCCACGGAAAACAAGATCTCTTTTGCGCGCCAGGCCTATAACGATTCCGTGATGATTTACAACACCGATCGCGAAGTCTTTCCGAGCAACCTCATCGCCGGCGTGTTCAACTTCGCCGCCGCCGAATTGTTCGTCGTGGACAAGCCGGAGCAGAAGGACGCGCCGAAGGTCTCGTTTTCGTGAAATCCCCGGCCGCGTTCCCCGGCCCGCGGCGCCTTTCGCACGGCGCCCGCCCGCGTTCGTGACCGTTAAAATTTAATGGACTTCTTTGCCCGACAAGATCAGGCCCGCCGCAAGACGAAATGGCTCGTCGTCTATTTTGCTCTCGCCGTCATCTCCCTGATTGTCATGGTCTATGTCGTGGCCCTGTTCGCCACCCTCGGTTCCAATTCCCGGCGCTATCATCGCTACGGCGACGAGGAAGTGCAATTCTCGCCCTGGAACCCGGTCCTCTTCGCCGAGGTGGCCCTCGGCACCATCGCGGTGATCTTGATCGGCAGCGCCTATAAAACGGTCGCCCTGTCGGAAGGGGGCAGCGCGGTGGCCGAGTCCCTCGGCGGCCGGCCCGTCCTGTCCAACACCACGGATCCCGACGAGCGCAAGCTGCTCAACGTGGTCGAGGAAATGTCCATCGCCTCCGGCGTGCCCATGCCCAAGGTCTATGTTCTCGAAGCAGAGGACGGCATCAACGCCTTCGCCGCCGGCCATACTCCCAGCGACGCCGTCGTGGCCGTCACCCGCAACTGCATGACCAAGCTGACGCGCGATGAATTGCAGGGCGTCATCGGCCACGAGTTCAGCCACATCCTGAACGGCGACATGCGGCTGAACATCCGCCTCATCGGCATCCTGTTCGGGATCTTCTGCATCGCCACCATCGGCCGGATTTTGCTCCAGGCCCGCGGCGGCCGGGGCCGGAATCCGCTGCCGCTGTTCGGACTGCTCCTCCTGGTCATCGGTTCGGTTGGGGTCTTTTTCGGGCGCCTCATCCAGGCCGCCGTCAGCCGCCAGCGGGAATTCCTGGCCGACGCCTCCTCCGTGCAGTTCACCCGCAACCCCGCCGGGCTGTCCGGCGCGCTGCAAAAAATCGGCGGCTACGGCTCCGTCATGGAATCCCCGCACGCCTCCGACGCCAGCCACTTGTTTTTCGCCAGCGGATTGTCCAGCAACTTTGGTAATTGGATGGCTACGCACCCGCCGCTCGAAGCCCGCATTCAGGCGATTGATCCCACTTGGGACGGAAAGTTTCGCCGTCTGCCGGACGACCAGCCGGACAACCTCCGTTCTTACCGCCCGCCGCAACCTTCGCGGCGGACCGCCCCGCCGCCGCTTCCCAACATCCTGGGCACCGTGGTTGCCGGCTCCATCCTTGCTTCGGAAACCCAAGCTCCGCCCCTCATCAGGCCGCCTTCGGTCCTGCCCAATCTGGGCAATCCCACGCCGCTGCACTTGAAATACGCGGAGGAACTTCGCAATTCGTTGCCCGATTCTCTCAAGGCCGCCGCGCGTGAACCGCTGGATGCCGCCGCGCTCATCTATGCCTTGCTGCTGAGTCATGAGGACGCCCTGCGCGCCACCCAGATTGAAGGCCTGGCCAGCCGCGTCTCGCGCACCGTCGCCGATAAAACGGCCGCCTTGTTTCCCGATGTCGCAAGTACCGCCGCCCATGCCCGGCTGCCCCTGGTCAATCTCGCGCTCCCGGCGCTGCGGCAGATGGATGCCACCCAGTACAGCCAATTCTCAAAAACGCTCGCGTGGCTCATTGACAGCGACGGCCAGGTGGAGCTCTTCGAGTTTGTGGTTCAGAAAATCGTCCTCCGCCACCTGGATTCCCACTTCAACGGCGCGCGCAAGGCCGTGATCCAGTTCTACACGTTCCGCCCGCTCATTCCGGACTGCGTGGTGATCCTGTCCGCTCTTGCTTACGTCGGCAGCAGCGTTCCCGCCGAGATCGGAAAAGCCTTCGCGGTCGGCGCCCCTTATTTGCGCATGCCCGACAATTCCGGAGTTGCGCTCTTGCCGGCGGCGCAATGCGGCGTCGAGCAAATTGACGCCGCGCTCAACCGCGTCGCCCTCGCGGTTCCCAACATCAAGCGAAACCTCCTCGAAGCCGCCGCCCGTGTCGTCGCCGCCGATGGCGTGATCCAGGAAGCGGAAGCCGAGCTCCTGCGCGCCATCGCCGACACGCTCGATTGCCCCATGCCGCCCTTGGGCGTCGGCGAATCAGGCTCCTGAACCAATTTGCCCGCCTGCCCGTGACGCGACGCCGGACCACTCACGCGCGCAATTCCGCCTGCAACTGCGTCTTCAGCCCGTTCAAAACCTTTTCGTGCGCTGAATTGACTTCGGCGTCCGTCAGCGTCTTGTCGGCGGCGCGATAAGTAAACGCATACGCCAGGCTCTTCCGCCCCTCCGGAATGCCCTTGCCCCGGAAGACGTCGAACAGTTCCACCGATTCCAGGTGCGGCGCCTTGGCCTGCTTCACGGTGTGCAGCACGGCCTCGTGCGTGACGGCTTCCGGAACCAGCATCGCCACGTCGCGGCGGCTGGACGGGAACTGCGGCAACGGCTTGAACGCCTTCGTAGCGCTGCGCTTGCCCAGGAGCAAATCCAGGTTGAATTCCGCGAGAAACACCGCGTCGCGCAAATCGTATTTCTTGGCCAGCGTGGGCAGCAACTGCCCCAGTTCGCCGAGCGGCAGCTTGCCTCCCAGCGTCACCGCCGCGGACTCCAGGAACAGCTCCGTGCTGCCCGGCCGTTTTCCAAAAACCACCCCGCGCAATCCGTATTGCTCCAGAAATTCCTCGGCGAGACCTTTCAGGTCATAGGTGTCAAATTTCGCGTCCCGGCCTTCACCGCCCCAGAAGGGCAGGGCGCGCTGCCCCGTGATCGCCATGGCCGCGTGCCGCTCTTCCTTGATCTGCCCGTTGACCATTGCAAACACCCGGCCGATCTCGAACAGCGCCACGTCGTAATGCTTGCGGCTCACGTTGTGCCGCAACGAGTGGATCAATCCCGGCAACAGGCTCGGCCGCAACACGTCCATGTCGCTGCTCAGCGGGTTGGCCAGCGCAATCAATCGCGGCCCTGCCATCCGGCATTCGGACTTGGCGATTAACGTCTGGCCTTGCGCCTCATCCAAACCCAGCCCGGTCAAGATCCGGCGGGCCTCGGCAATCTGGTCGTACACCCCGTCAAACGCATTGGCCCCCAGGGCTCCGCGCGGCGGTGTCGCCGGAATCTTCTCCACGCCGAACAGCCGCCCCACTTCCTCGATCAAATCCACCGCGCGCTTCAAATCCACCCGCCACGACGGCACGCGGAAAGTGCATTCGCCCGGTTCCTGCCTCACCACGCCCAGCCCCAGCCGGGTGAGATAGGCGATTTGCTCCGCGTGCGCGATCCCCACTCCCAGCAGTTCCTTCGACTGTCCGAAATGCAGCGACAGCTCCTTTGGCTCCGGCGGCTTCGGGTACACTTCCACCATCCCGGCGGCCAACCGGCCCCCGGCGGTCTCCAAAATCAACTGCGCCGCCCGCTGGCTCGCCCAGTCGCAGATGCCCACGTCCGACCCGCGCTCAAAACGGTAGCTCGATTCGCTCCGCAGCCCCAGCGCCTTGCTCGTGCGCCGGATGTTCGTCGGTGCAAAGTACGCGCTCTCGATCAGCACGTCCGCCGTCTGGTCGTTGATTTCCGTGTTCGCGCCGCCCATCACCCCCGCCAGCGCAATGCCCTTTTGCGCATCGGCAATCAAAAGCATTTCCGCCGTCAACATCCGCTCCTGGTTGTCCAGCGTCTTGAATTTCTCGCCGGCGCCGGCGCGCCGCACAATGATCGCGGGCTTTTGGCCGTGGCTGCGCGCGATCAGATGATAATCGAACGCGTGCAGCGGCTGGCCGATTTCCAGCATCACATAATTCGTCACGTCCACCACGTTGCTGATACTGCGGATGCCCACCTTTTCGAGCGTTGCGCGCAGCCATTCCGGGCTGGGCCCCACTTTCACCCCTTGGATCACCCGGGCCGTGTAGCGCGGGCACCGCTCCGCGTCCTCCACCTTCACCGCCACCAGGCTGTCCGCGGTCTCCCCGCCGGCCGGCAACTTGATTTCCGGCAGTTTTAGCGGATTGCCCGTGAGGGCCGAAATCTCCCGGGCGATGCCGATGACGCTGTTCAAATCCGGCCGGTTCGGCGTGACTTCCAAATCATAGACCACGTCGCTCCCGCTGCGGCCTAGATACTCGCCAAACGGCTGGCCCACCTTGGCGTCCGCCCGCAGAATCAGCAGGCCGTCTTCCTTTTTGTGGCCGATGCTCTCCGGATCAAGCCCCAGCTCCTCGTGCGAGCACATCATGCCGTGCGATTCCACGCCGCGGATCTTCCCCACCTTGATCTTGAACGGCTCCTTGTCGCCGGGCTTCAACGGCAGCGACGCCCCGGGCAGAATCAGCGGCACCTTGTCGCCGGCCTTGAAATTTTGCGCCCCGCAGACGATCTGGCGCTCGCCCGTTCCGTCGTTGACGCGGCAGAGCGAGAGCTTGTCGGCGTTGGGATGCTTGTCGCGCGTCACCACCTGGGCCACGACAATCCCGTCGAACGCCGCCGCCAGCTTCTGCACGCCCTCCACTTCGAGTCCGAGCATCGTCAGGCGCTCGGTGAGTTCCTCCGGCGACCAGTTAAAATCCACGTATTGTTTGAGCCAATTAAGAGTGACTTTCATGAAAGCAAATGATTCATCCCGCGGAACCTTGCCCGGGGCAATTCCTGCGGGTCAGCAGGATAGCAGGGGACGCGGCTTTTTCAATCACTTTGGGGCGGTTCCGCCTCTCTTTAG
>Ga0181535_10003054_pt1 | contig 19775 bp, 13 predicted proteins | sample PEATcosm2014_Bin_44_FD_119774 | JGI IMG/M metagenome (GOLD analysis project Ga0181535, IMG submission 119774) | Peatland microbial communities from MTU Mesocosm Facility, Houghton, MI, USA - PEATcosm2014_Bin17_30_metaG | ecosystem: Environmental > Terrestrial > Soil > Wetlands > Peat | place... | reverse complement strand
CCTCGGGACGGCTTTGTTCCAACTCATGCAACATGGTTTTAAATCCCCAGCCGGCATACAGCCGCGCCAACGCATCATGATCGCATGGCTTGACGGCCAAGTCCTCCAAACTCACGTCACACTGCATCTCATGTTTCAACCGCACCAGACGCTGATTGCGCTCCAACAACTCCGCCGATGCCTGCAAACTGCCGCGCAACCGCTCCGACCCAACTTCGGAGAGCCGCCGATACATTCCCTCGACAGATCCAAATTGGCGCAACAAATCTGTAGCAGTCTTCGGGCCAACACCCGGCACGCCCGGTATGTTGTCCACAGAATCGCCAATCAGGCTCAACCAATCCACTATTTGCGTGGGGGCCACGCCTGTTTTGCGTTTAACCTCATCGACCCCGACCAACGTTTGCGACTTGTCATGCGGATTGAGCAACCGGACTTTCGGGGATACCAGTTGCATGAAGTCCTTGTCCGAACTGGCAATAACCACATCCATCCCCTTTTCCGCCGCCTGATGCGCCACGGCCGCAATGCAGTCGTCTGCTTCGCATGAATCCTTTAAATAGGAAAAAACACGGGCGGCGCCCAGGTAGGAAACGATGGGGTCAAGCTGTTGCTTCAAATCCGCCGGCATGGAGGGGCGCTGGGCCTTGTATTCCGGCAAAAGGGTCATGCGTTCCTCAGCCAGACCGCCGTCCCAAATGACCACCTCATGTGAAGGCTGCAACCGCTCCCGCATTTTGGAGAACATGCGGATGAACCCATAAATGGCATTGGTGGCACGGCCATCGGGGGACGAAAGCGAACGGATGGCGAAAAAGGCGCGATAGGCATAGGCATGGCCATCAACAATCAGAAGCCGCGCCGCCGCCGCCTCGTCCTGATATGTGGAGTCATGTTCCATGAATAGTCGTCGATTATCGCACGTTCTCATCCCGGCACAATACCGGGACTAAAATATGATCCATGCACCACCTTATTGATTTGCCGCCGCCGGTTGGGAGGGTATCCCCTTCATGGCAAATGGCATATCATCGTCATTATGCACCCGATTGCCCGCAGGGTCAATAATTGTGGGGGTGACAAAAATCAAAAGATTTTCCTTCTGGCTGTCGGTGGATTCGCTCCGGAAGAGACGGCCAAAGAGGGGCAGATCGCCCAAAACTGGAATCTGATCTTTTATTTTTGTGATCGTCTCGGAAATCATTCCGCCCAGAACGACCGTTTGACCGTCCCAGACGTTGCAAGTGGTCACCACTTCACGCACCCGGAAGTGAGGCAGCGGCAGCACCGCCTGGATCGGAGTGCCGATCGTGCTGCCGGCGGCGGCTTCAGCCTGCGGCACAAATCCGCCCGGATTGTCGTATTGAACAAATTCCAAAATAGTGGGAATAAGCACCATTTGGATGGAATATCCATCCGCCGAAACGGTCGGCATCACATCCAAAACGGGACCAAACCCGTAAGGAGTCGTGTTGTAAGTAAGTGTCGGGGCCACAACGCCGGTGCCGCCCACCAAACCGGTGGACGTGGAGGAGTTTTCCTGTATTTGAACCCCGGTGACAATATATTGCAGGTCTTGAGCCGCGATATGAGTCTGGCGTCCGCTCAAGGTCGTCACCTTGGGAGATGAGAGCAAATCCGACCCCGTGCGTTGTTGGATGGCCTGAATCGCCACGCGGAATTGAGGATCCGTCAAAATACCGGTAATCGTGCCCACCGTCGGAATGGATCCGCTGGTGTTCCCTGACGAGTAAGTGTTGCGAAGTCCGGACGTCAACAACCCGTCTGACGCCGAGGGAGCTACCGCGCCCGATCCGGGCGTATAAGTGCCATTGCCATTGGCTGTGCCGCCTCCCGGGAAAATTCCACTCGGATTGGCCGTCGTGCCGCCGCTCTGTTGATAGGAAGGAGCGGTTCCGCCCTGAGCGCCGATGGCGCCGTTATTGATCAACGTGTTTCCCAAAGTCCAGTTAAAGCCGAGCGCGCGGGTATCTTCCTGACTCAACTCCACAAACTTCGCCTCGATGGTCAGTTGCGGAGGCGCCTGATTCAACAGCTCAATCGCCTGTTCAATGATTTCCAAGTCCTGCAACGAGCCGCGAACCATAAGCTCGCCCAACCGGTCGTTGAAAAACACCATTTTGCCCGGATCGGTCAGATTCACCCCCGCCGCCGTGAAATACGCCTTGACCATCTCGTCCACTGCCTCGGTGTTGTTGGTCCTGGTCACAAAGTTAAGGCCGACTGAAGTACTGCCTCCGCCGCCGGCTTGCATGCCGCCACCCTGACTACCCCCCTGGGTAATACCCGAAACCTGAACACTGGGAATTCTGAGACCGGTGCTGGAAGTGCCGCCGGAAGAACCGCCGCCACCGCCACCACCGCCGCCGCCACCACCGCCGGTTCCGCTGCTTTGCGTCCCAGGATTCAACTCAATCGATGTGACGTTTTGCAATCCTTGGACAAACGTGTTCGGATCGACCCTGAACACCTTGCTATAAAGTGACACGGCCTCAACGGGCTTGGGTGAAAAAACAACCGCATAGTCTTCAACGGTGAACTGGATCGGTTGATCGGCCACCTTGCAGATGGCGTCCATCACATCAATCAAACGCAGATTATTCAACGGCGGAGCGATTTTGATGGTGATGGCGCTCATATCCACCGCCGGTGCCGGCGTCGCCACTGCCACCGCGCCCGCTGCCGCAGCCCCGCCTGTTGTATCCGTCGGAGCAATCGCGCCCGCCGCGGCATCCGCATGCGGGTTGATCATAAAGTTAATGCCCACTCCGTTCGGATCGCGTTTTTGCGATTCCAACCGCAAACGATTCAGCACTTCCGTCAACGGCAGGTCGTAGCTCACCTCGTTGATGCGGATACGTTCCAACTTGGAAAGGATTTCCTGGCGTCCGGGGGTGGTATAAACCAGATTGGTATGGGCCATCGGATTAGGAACGGGCAGGTTGTCCTGCTTGGAAGGAGGAATCCAGGCTTTTTCCACCGTCATGATGGCAGACTTGGCCACTGCTTCACGCGCCCGGGCCGTGGCGCCGAAACGGGCTTCCTTGACGAGATCAAGATAGTAAGGTGCGGTCTTATTGCCCGGGTCCGCTTTCAACACCTCGCGCAGTATGACCTCGGCCTCGTCATATTTCCCCATCTCATACAGCAACTTGGCATTTTGAATCTTGGTCGCAAGTTCAACTTGCTGCTTCTTGAAATCAGGAATGGTCTTGACCAATTCGGGGCTGGGAACGGTGCCGCGCATTTCCTCGGTGCGTTTCTCAACTTCCGCCTTGAGCTGGCGCAAGGTTTCATTCCGCGGATCGCTCTTGAGAGCGACATCCACCTGGAGCGTGGCCCCGGCCATGTCACCGTGCGCCATGGCTTGACGGGTCAACTGCACGCGCACCGCGTCCAAGCCCGCCAGCGCTCTGGCCTTCTCGGCCTCAATCGCGGGGTTGCCGACCTGAACGGATGGCCCCAAGGTCACCGCCTCTTGGTAAAACCGGGCCGCTTCCACCAATTGATTCTGTTTTTGCGCCGCCATCGCCTGATCAAGGATGATGTGCAAACGGATGGTGGCATCCTCCCGGCGTACGGCCTCGTCCTCGGCTATCTGGACCGGATCTTGAACGGTGGAGGGCTGGGCTTGCAATGCTTGCATCGGTACGGCAAGCAAAAGAACCAGCCTAAGAGTAGTTTTAGCTGCGGATGTCATGGTATGGTGTTGCTTATTAAAATAAATTCCATCATGGGGTGGCGTTCCACCGAATCGTCGTCACTTTTGTGCTGTCGATAGACTGAACTCTAATGAGATTGTTCGTAATTTCAACAATTTTATACGGCTCGCTGTCCAAAGTAAACGAGTCGTTTAATTTCATTTTGGACAAGGCGCGCGCTTCGGGGTCGTACCGCATCTCAACTGTGTACCCGTCCACATACTTGTACGAGTTGGTCTTTGTGATGCTGACCGTCTCCTGCGTCGCCGGAATCTCCAAATCCAATTCAACCGGGTCGTCGGCCGGGCCTTTGACGCCGCGTATGATGTAAGGACTGGATTTCTTCTTCTCGTCCACCTTGGAGTAATCGTGCGATTTCCGTCCGGAATGTTGCTGCACCGTAAGCACATAAACCCCGCCGCCGCTCGCATGATCATAGCCAATAATCGTGTAAAGCGGCACAATGTTGCTGACGCTCAAGGCATCCGGCCCCGTTTTCATAATCTTAAGCAACTCGCCATTTGGCTTCTTCCGCCACGTCACCGGATTGAACAAATTGTGTTCTCCTGAAAGCGTGAACGGCGGGGGATTGGTGACCCGGGCCAGCGCCTGCATGTCAGGTGTAAGATCCAAAGGCGCCAGCGGCTTGGCTCGCGGTGCGAGCAGCGATGTCTCCTCACCTTGGATTTGATGCATCGCAGACCCCATCCAGACAACCGCCGCCCCCAATCCCAGCAACACCAGGCACAGGATTATCTTTTCGTAATGTTTCTTGAGAAACTGCATTAGTGTTCCGATGTGTTGAGTTTGACAATTTCAATGGAAAGGGTCACCTGCAAAGGGGTTTCCGCCAGGATTGTCACCGGCAGCGCAACCGTGGTCGCGGCCGGCGCGGCTTGAACCTGTGTCACTACTGGCGCCACCCGCGCAGGAGACGGACGGCGCATCCCGAATGGTTCGCCTCCGCCTTCCCGCCCCCCCCTTCCTCTCGACGGTTGCGGGGCTGCCATTGGCGGCGGTGCCGCAAAACGTTGTGTCGTCGCGGGCTGAACCTGACTCGGCGCCTGGCTCTGCCCGGCCGTCTCAGCCGTCGCAGCCGTCCCCCCTCTTTCGTTAACCACACTCATCGTCTTGACAATGAAACAGTTGCTCGAACGGGCAAAACCCTCCATCACAGCCGCGACTTCGGTGCTGAATCCGTGGAAGGTGATTTTATATGGAGTCAGCCCCCCCCACTGATTCGTCACAGGAGCGGACGGAAGACAATCTTCTGTGCTGCTGTCATCCAGCGCGACCGGGACACGTTGCAAGCCATCAAGAGCATTGACTTTGGCCGTGTAAAGAATGGCAAGGATGGAGTCGATCTCCTGCATTTCCTGCATCCATGGCGCGATATTGCCAGGAGGATAAGTCAGCTTGCCCACCAAGCCGGAGAAGGAAAAGGCGTAATCAGGGGGTACCTGAACCCCGGCGTTGGAGGCGCCGGCGCGAAAACGGACCAAGGTGTCTTCCAGATAGGTCTTGAATCCCTTTTCATCTTTCACCGGCGCGGCCGGGAAGGCGGAAAAGCTTTTGTGAAAATCCGCCAGAAATTGCTGTATCCGCTTCTGGTCATCTTTCGCCGCCTGGATGTTTTCCTTGTTGGGCGTCGGCGTCTTTTGCTGAAAGTCTTTCAAGTTGCTGGAGGTGGCCGCATAGTCGTCGTTCATGACCGCATTGTCGCTCACCACCTTGTAAAGCCGGTAGCCACAGTAACCCGTCAGAGCCAACCCGACAACCACCGCGATGACAAAAATTAAATTACGCTTGATCCACGCCATATTCAGAGTTTGAAAGGATTCCTTAATTCCACCGTCAGCGAGAAATGAAACGTATTGGAATCTGTGTCAATTAGAATTCCGTCCTGGCCGAACATGCTCTTCTCGGTAAAATACGGGCTGTTCGTCACATTCTGCAAAACGGCGTATGCCAGGTCGGAATTGGCGGATGGAGACAGCGCCTGGCGATTGACCCCCCTGCATTGAAGCGAAATCAGACTGATGACACCCCCCTGCGCCACCGGCGCCATCTGGATGGGCGACGACGGCGCCGCCGGACCCGGCATTCCGCTTCTCCTAAACGACCGCCCTTCTCTTCCTCCCTCTCTCCCCCCTCTTCCCTCCCGCATGCTGGGAGCGGCGCTTTGCATCACAGCCCCTCCGCCTTCGGCGCTTCCATCCGGCAGAATGGGTGTAAACGAGGTAACCCAGATTCCTACATCGGTATTCGTGCCGTTATTGTCCGACGTTTTAAGCCCCACCTTGGCCGCCGCCTCGGATTTTATCATGATCGAGCGCATCTCGGTCAAAAGGTTGATCCAGTAAAAACGCTGGTCCGCCAAAGCCTGCATTTGGTCGGCATCCTTTTTCATCAGATCGCGCGCAGAAACCGCCGTGCCCAACGATTGATTCAGTTGGGTCAACTTCTCCAAGGGCCCCTTTATCTCCAGCAACTGCCGGCTTTTTGCCTCACCGATGCGGGACTCCGCCATGTAAATGGCAAACACCACCAGGGCCAAACTGAAAACCGCTGCGATCAGATACGGCTTTTTATGAGCGAATTCCTGCCGCTGAATCGAGCTTTTGGGCATCAAATTCAACTCGACCGGGCAATGGGCCAAATCCCGCAACCCCAAGCCGACGACTTCGCCAAAGGAATGGGCGTACTTCGAGAGTTCATCCAAATCCAGACCGGGATCCAGTTCAATGTTGCGAAAGGGATTGAAGTACTCGACCGGCAGGTTGAGCTTTTCTTTAAAAAATTGCGCCGTGTAGGGCATGATGGAGGCGCCGCCGGAAAGGAAAAGCCGTTGCGGAGCGGACCCGCCTTGCTGGGTTCGGTAAAATTGAATCGTCTGATTGACTTGAATGTGCAGACGCGTCATGACCTGCCGCGCGATTTTTGAGATGGCCGCCGCTTGCGGGTCTTCGGGTTCCGCGTAGGCGCCGCCCAAGCTGACCGACCCCTTCTCAATCTTTATCGCTTCCGCCTCCGGAAAGCGCAACTTCGATTCGTTGGCAAAATCCTGCGTGATCGAATTGGCTCCGATATTGATGCTGCGGGCGTAGGCCTTTCCCTTCTCGAAGAAAAGCAGATTGCTCGTGCGCGCCCCGATGTCGAGCAGCATGGTGCAAGCGTCAATGTCGCCGTAGTTGTAACGAAACGCGTTGTACAACGCCGCCGGGGAAACATCGACCAATTTTAAATGCAGCCCCGCGCCCTCGGCGGAACGGAATAGCCCTTCGACAATTTCTGATTTGACCGCCACCAGCAACACTTCCAATTCACCGGAGACGGAAGTGCCAAGTATTTGATAATCCCAAACCACCTCTTCCAACGGAAACGGCACGTTCTGCTGCGCTTCGTACTTGATGATTTGCGTCACCTTGGACGTATCGACAGGGGGAAGCCGGACGAACTTGGAAAAAACATGAAAACCGGGCGCGCAGACATTGACTTGTCTGGAGCTAAAATTTTTCTCCGACAGCAACTCCTGCAAAGCTTTCAAAATGGCCGCTTCGCGGGTCGATTCTTGAGCGCCTTCAAGGCCAAGAGCCTTGATCCCGTATTGCTTCAGGTGCAATCCGCCGGCTTCGTTTTGTTCAAACTCCGCCAGCTTCAAGCTCCCCGCTCCAAAATCCGCTGTTAAAAATGATTTCGAATTTAACATTCAAATCCTCTGCCAACTAATAACCTGAGAAACCCAATCCTCCGGCTTTCGCAAAAAGTTTGTGCTTTCTATAGCAAAACCCATCAAGGGTCAATCGTATTGATACAGAACTTTTCCAAGCTGGTTACGTGCCATCCTCCATCCTCACTTTTCCAACCGTCCTGCTACCCTCCCATTTTTTATTTTCCCGACCCCGCTCGCACTTTCCCCTTTTCCCGGAACTTCTCACGCATTATGCGTGATTATGCCGCATCCATCCCCATAAAACCACTATAGTTTGCCGCGAAAATATTCAATCGTGTTGACAAGCCCTTCCGCCAGATTCACCTGCGGTTCCCAGCGCAACAAGGCCCGGGCCCGGGTAATGTCGGGCTGCCGTTGCCGCGGATCATCCTGCGGCAACGGCTTGAAAGTAATCTTGCTCCGCGACGCCGTGGCCTTGATGATTTCACGGGCAAAGTCCACCATGGTCATCTCCACCGGATTGCCAATGTTTACCGGCTCGTTGGTCGCGCTCATCATCAACCGGTATATGCCCTCAATCAAGTCTGAGTAATAACAAAAACTGCGCGTTTGCGTTCCCCGCCCGAAAACCGTGATGGGTTTGCCTTTCAGAGCCTGACTGATGAACGCCGGCACAACCCGCCCGTCATTCATCCTCATGCGCGGACCGTAGGTGTTGAAAATGCGCACGATCTTGGTGTCGATCTTGTGTTCGCGGTGATAGGCCATCACCATCGACTCGGCAAAACGCTTTGATTCGTCATAACATCCGCGCGGACCAATGGTGTTGACGTTCCCCCAATAGGTTTCGGGCTGCGGATGCACCAGGGGATCCCCGTAAATCTCGGATGTGGATGCCAATAAAAACCGGGCCGATTTGTTCTTCGCCAGACCCAGCGCCTTGTGTGTGCCAAGGGAGCCGACCTTTAATGTTTGGATCGGCAGTTCCAAATAATCCACCGGACTGGCCGGCGACGCGAAGTGCCAGACGTAGTCCACCGGCAAATCAAGGAAAACAAACTCGGTCACGTCTTGCTCGATGAATTTGAAATCCCGGTTCCCGGCCAGATGCGCGATGTTGTCTATCGAACCCGTGACGAAGTTGTCTATCGCAACCACCTTGTGGCCGCGCCCCAGCAGATAATCCACCAGATGCGAACCTAAAAAACCAGCCCCGCCCGTCACAACCGAAGTCGGCTGCGGTTTCCGAATTTGTTCTTTTTTAGACATGGTCAAGACGAATTAACGCGCTCCTCTGCCCAGGAGAACCACCCAAATGGTGCGCCATAGGATTTTGATGTCCAGCCATAATGTCCAATTGTCGATGTATTGCAAGTCCAGTCGCACCCATTCGGCAAAATCCTTCAAGTCATTCCGCCCCGATACCTGCCAAAGACAGGTCAGCCCCGGCTTGACACTCAGCCGCCGGCGATGGGCCACATCGTCGAAACGCGCCACCTCGTCCACCGGCAAAGGCCGCGGGCCGACCAGGCTCATCTCGGAGCGCAACACGTTGAAAAGCTGGGGAAACTCGTCAATGCTGAACTTGCGCAGGAAACGCCCAAACCACGTCACCCGCGGATCGTTGGTCACCTTGAACACCGGGCCGGACATTTCGTTCAGCGCCGCCAACTCATGCTTCAATTGCTCGGCATTGGTCACCATCGTGCGGAATTTATACATGACAAATGGCCTCCCGTTCAGCCCGCTCCGTTTCTGCGCGAATAATACCGGCCCCTTCGACGTCAGCTTCACCCCGATGGCCGCCGCCACCATGACCGGCGAAAACACCGCCAGAAGCACGATCCCGCCGAACAGGTCGATGATCTGCTTGGCCAGCCGCTCCCACGGTTTTTCCGGGCCGGAATGAAAAACAAACACCGGATGCCCGTAAAAATCATCCAGGCTCGTGCGCGAAATTTGCGTCTTGAAGAAATCCGCCAGAAGCCAGACTTCCACCCCTTCCAATTCGCAGGCGCCGATGGCCGCCTCAACCTGGCCCAACAGCGTGTTGCGCGCGTTGAGGACGACTGTGTTGACGGATTGCTCGTGAATAAAGGCCACCAACTCGGCCACGGAACGTTTGTTCAAATCAACGTCCCCCACAATCTCCACCTCCTCCAGGCTCGAACCGATTGATTCCCGCAAATGCCGGGTTTCCTCCAGCGTCCCGGTCAGGATAATCCGCTGTTTGAACCGCGCCTGCCCCGGCTTGCTCTGGTAAAGCCACCTCAGCAAATCGCCTTTCAAAGCCATCAGCCCAAAACTGCATAGCCCAAAAAGAACATAAACACTCCGCGCCCCGTTAAAATGAAACATGAAATCAATCAAAATCAAAAACATGACTGAGATGACGCAGGCTTTGAGCAGTTGCCAGAATACCTGGCGGCGCGGCGCGAAGACGGACTGGCCATAATAACCCTGCCATTCCAATATCAGTGGCGTCACCGGTATCACCACCAAAAAAAGCCAGAAATAAAGCTCGAAACCGCCGATGGAAAAAACATGATAATGCCCCCCTATGGGCCATCCATTCCAATCATGACGCATCAGCCACCCCAGCCATAAGCCGAGCGCAAACAGCAGTCCATCAATGAATTGATAGACCTGTAACCGGATTTGTCGATCACGATGCAGCATGAGTCTGGTTCACGGCTTATCCATGCCCGAACGGGCGCCGTCAAAAAATTTTCCCCGGTCCGCCCCGGATTGCTCCGAACCGGAACGCGGCCCTGTCACGAGCTGAAATTCGGGAGCCGTTGTCTGAATAAATTTTTCCAAACGCTCGTATGTGACCTGTTCCTCACCCGGAACGCAAGTTACAAAATAACTAATGTAGGCCCAACGCTCCATCTTCCCCTTCTGCAACATCGTTTTCCACATCGACCACAACCGCGACCCCTCTTCGGCTGTTATTTTTTCCCCGGAAACAAACCAATACACGTAAAGACAGCTTATGGCCCGCCCGGTTTTGGGAATGATTTGGCTCCCCGTCAGTCTGATGGCCGGAACATCATAAGGATACGGACGGTTCATTCGCAGTTTGACCCGTTCCTCCCTGGTGATATTCCAGTTCTGCGCGTAAAGGCAGTATTGCGGCTGGTGGATGCTGGTATGATCCGTCCCCATCAGAATCACGCTTAGTTGCACCCCGGAATCGGTCCCCGGAACACTGTAATACCGCAACCCATAGGTCGTATCTTGCGGCAATGCGGCCACTTCCGACGGATCCACTAATCCTTGAACTGAGAACACGCCGGGCACATTGGCCGGAAGCACCACGCTTTGCCGGGAGATCAGGTTGGTTTTGCCGTCATAAATGGGGACTTGCTCCACCCGCACCCCGGCCGGCCCCAAAAGATGCCGGCCTTTGAGGAAATTCAACCATCCCGCCGTGGCCGCCATCATTCCCAACGCCAGGACAACTACGACCCATTTCATCGTTCTCATGGCGATTTAACCATTGGTTTCTCTTTCAATAATCGCGCCAGGAGCAAAACCCCCGCGATCGCCATGCAATAGGTCACATAGCCAAAATAGCGATCCACCGTCTGGCCTGCTGCCTGGGTTTTACAGGCGTTGGCGGCAAGAATGATGGTCGTCACCCGTATGATGTTGCAGATCAACGCCAGCGGAATGGTCGCGGTCAGCATCACCGCTCTCCTCCACACGGTTCTCATCGTCAATACGGAAAAAATCGTGGTGATGGCAAGCAGCGCAACGAAACTCCGTATCCCACTACATTCCGCCGCCACGTCAAAATTTCCATATACGCCGCTCGGATCAAACAGTCTCGTCCCCACCCGTTCCACCCGAACATCCAGCAAACCGTGCGTGATGAAATACGCCCCCTGAGCCGCAAAAACCCGCAAATGCAAGGTCAACCCCTGGGCAAATGTCCCGCCCATCGGCACACAAAAAGCAAAAATGAAAAACGGGAAAAAACTTACTTTCATCGTCTCCCGACCCCATACCAACCCCGCCAATACCCACGCCCCGAAAAACAACGCCACCATCGAAAACCGCGGCTGCTGCACCACAAAGCCAACAACATGCAAGGCCAGGGCCAAGGCCAAACCTCCCAAGGCCGGCCACCAAATTCCCCGGAACGACTGCGCCAACCGCTTGCGCCGCATCCACAAAAGCACTAGCACCACAATTGGAATCAGCTTGCCGTGACTTGAATCATTGGCCGGGTCGGACCACTTATCCCACATCCAGGAAAACAACGAATCAGTCTGCCCCGCAACATTGGATGTCCAACCGAAGAATTGAAAAAGCAAACACCAGGCGACCGCCAAACCCGCAAAAACCATCCGGTTCGGCAGTCTCGCCCAGTAATACAGACATTCCTGGCCGAAATTCCCAAAGGAAACGGCCCCGGCTTCTTCAATGGCTTCGTTCATTTGGATTACGGCAGTCAGCCATAGGCGCAACGAAATCCGCTCCGCCTGCGATCAACGCTTCCCGCCGGTCTTGATCTGATCGTAAATCCAGCGATAGGTCTTTTCCATGCCGTCCCGCAACCGGACGTCCGGTTCCCAGCCAAGATACTTCTTGATCAGGGTGTTGTCAGAATTGCGGCCGTTGACCCCTTTGGGCGCTTTTAAGTTATAGCTGCGCTTCAGCTTCACCCCCGCAATGTCCTCAACTATATCCACCAATTGATTGATGGTGACCAATTCGCTGCTTCCAAGATTGATCGGTTCCAGAATATCGCTGGCCAGGATGGCTTGAACCCCCTTGAGACAATCAGTGATATACATGAAACTGCGCGTCTGTTTGCCGTCTCCCCAGATTTCAATCTCCAGCTTGTTCGCCATTTTCGCCAGAATCACCTTCCGGCAGATCGCGGCCGGCGCCTTCTCGCGTCCCCCGTCCCATGTGCCATCCGGCCCATAGACATTGTGAAACCGCGCCACACGCGTCAACACCCCGAAATCTTCCCGGAAATGCCGGCACATCCGCTCGCTGAACAGCTTCTCCCACCCATAACCGTCTTCCGGCATCCCCGGATAGGCGTCCGCTTCCTTCAACGCCGTGACGTTCTCATCGCGCTGCTTGTCGGCGTTATAAACGCAGGCCGACGACGCGTAAAAATACCGTTCCACTCCCGACTCTTTGGCCGCCATCAACAGATGGGTGTTGATCAAAACAGACAACATGCACAGCGCCTTGTTGTTCTCAATGAAACCCATGCCGCCCATGTCCGCCGCAAAATCATAAACGATCGACGCCCCCTTCAATGCCTTCTGGCAGGCTTCCCGCCGCGACAAATCAAGCCGCACGTTATCCACATCCGGAAAAACCTGATACCACTCGGACGTCGGCTTGATGTCAACCGCGCGAATGTTCTTAACCCCTTGGCGACGCAGGTCGGCAACCATGTGCCCACCGATGAATCCGCCGCCGCCGCAAACGATGACTTTCTTTGTATTCATATAGTGTTTATAAAATTGGACTGTAAACTAAATCATAATTGCGAACTTTCAAGGCAATTCCTCATTTTAATCCGTCCCCAAAGCGAATGACACTCCAAACTTCCGGCCCCGCCGCAACCATTTCCGTCACAAATTGTTGGGTGACGATCTTTCCCCCGCTTCGTTCCAACCACCGCTCAAATCCCTTCGGATGGCCCGGCGCAATAATTTCATTTTTGACCACCACCCAGCCCAATTCTCTCATTTGACCCGTGTCCCCAGCCTGAATATGCGCCACCCGTCTCGTCCCGTATGGACGCCACAATGACGCCTCGATGTCGTTGTCGCCTTCAATCAACCCGATCACCTTGACCGAATCCGGAATACTGCGCCGCAATCCCGCCATCACGTCATTGCGATGCTTATACGTGACAAAAATGTCCCGGGCGCGAACCAGGACCGCGTTCTCCGGAAAGTGCTTCACCGCCCACTCGCATACAGGATCCGCCGGCCATAACGGCCGCGCCGGAGTCAGAATAACAGCCACCATCGCCATCAAGAACGCCAGCACCCCCAACCCCTGATACCATCGTTTCCTCACCAGCCAGTCCTGCGCCGATGTCAACAGCAACGGCAACAACAGCAGCGGATAATAAGGCGCAATCAACCGGGATGTGGCCTCACTGCCCATCTTCGACATATAGACCAAAAGCGACACCCACGTCAGCGCCCCCAATATCACCCCTTCCCGCCTCGCCAGATTCCCCAGATGCCCCGGGTTTCGACGCCGCCGATGACATGCGAAAACAATCGAAATCAGCACGATGACCGTGATGCCGCCCCCCAACCCCGCCGATTCCTCCTGCGGCAACTCCTTCAACCCGACGTCAAAACGCGGAAAATCATCCTTCAAAATCTTTTGCAATCCGGCGGGAAACCCATTCCACACCCATATTTCAACCGAATGGGCCAGGGGAAGAAACGGCGGTTCCAGACTTTTTAAACCCAATTGCAAAACATTGCCCACAACTCCCGCCAACGGTTTCCGCACCTTGATCTGTTCGGAATTTAACGGATCCCCCGTCCAATCCCCGGTATGGTACAAATTCATCGCCGCGCAGGGCAAAAAGGACACCACCACACTGACCCCGATCACGCCCAGACCGAGCGCGAATCTCCTTTTCACCAGCCGTAACGCCGGCCACATCGCCCACGCTATCGGCAACAGCAACGGCAAATTCGACGCCTTGATCCCTGTCAGCAGCCCCGCCGCCAAAAAGGACAGCCAAAGATATCGCACCGCCCCGGTACGCCGCGCATGATACGCATAATAAATCGCGGCCATAAAATAGGTCGCGGCAATGGTGTCATTCGAAATACTGCCCGCCTGCATCGCGTAGCACAACGCCCCCGGCAAAAGCCACATCCAGAACCATGCCACCCGCCGCGCCACGCCCACCGCGATCAGGATCACAAAAATAAAGCTCGGCAACAGTGAATAGGCCGCAATGTTAATCAGGAAAAATAAGCGGTCACTGTGGGTGATGACAAAGAACGGCATCATCATCCACTCAAACCCCGTTCCGCTCAGGTTCATACGTTCGTTGGGCGTCACAATCCAGTGCCAGCCCAGCCCCGACCACCAATGCAACATGCGCGGGAACCGGTAAGAGAGGGCGTCGTAGTTGTTCGGCGCATGAAGCGCTCCCCCGGCCGCCGCCACCACCGCCGTCACTAAAAATAAAAGCGGCAGCGCCCGCCGAAACCGGCACGGTTTCCACCGCGGCCAAGGCTCCCTCCCCCCTGGTCCTTTTTGTTGCCGCCGGACATAAACCACCGCCAGCACAAAAAGCCACACCATCCCCATGACCAGATAGCCGGCCCGATCGGCCTCATGCACCGCCGAGAGAACCCACCCTGAGCACACACACGCGGCCGACCCAAAAATCCACAGTTTGACAACTCGAATCATTTTTGGCTGGGGTCATCATGCCCCGGCGGCGCTGACAAAATCCAATTATTAATCAGCAACATTTCAGTCCTGCATGGGAAATTTTTTCAAACCGGTCAACTGGCAGAAAAGCCGCGCCGCAAACAGGGGATTGTTCTTCAAATACCGCTTCCAGAGCCGCCTCGGCTCGCAGCACAGCCGGAAAAACCATTCCAGCCCGGACCGTTGCATCCAACGCGGCGCCTGCCGGACTTTCCCGGCATGAAAATCAAACGCCGCCCCCACCCCAAACATCAGTGTCACGTCCAGTTCCGGCAGATAATCCGCCATGAACCGCTCCTGTTTTGGCGTGCTCAACCCCACCCACATCACGTCCGGGCGCGCGACCCGGACCGCTTCCGCCAACGCCGCCTGCTCCTCCCCGTTCAAGGGTCGGAACGGCGGCTCATAAATCCCCGTCACCTGCAATTTCGGAAATCTCTCCATTAACCGGTCCCGCAACACCCCCGCCACCCCGTTCGCCCCCCCGTAAAAGAAGTGCCGCCAACCCGCTTTTTCCGACGCCTCCATCACCCTCAACATGAGGTCCGGACCATATACCCGGCTCATCTGTTTCTGTCCGTTCCACCGCCCCACCCAGACCAGCGGCATTCCATCGGGCGTGCAAAGAAAGGACCGGTTCAAAATCCGCCGGAAAGCGGGATCGGCCTGCGCTTCGGAAACGCCATGCACTCCCGTCACGCAAACGTAGCCCTTTTCTTTTTGGGCCAGCGCGCGGCTGATGGCCGCCAGCGCCAAATCCAGATTAATCGCGCTTACGCCCACTCCCAGAACGTTCACACGCGCCGCCCGCAAGAGGTTTGTCGTTTCCGCCGTCATTTCAGAGATTGTATTTGACAATGCACCACATGGCGCGGAAACCATCCTTCCACGAAATCTTTTTTCCCTCCGCGTAGGTCCGGCCGTAATACGAAATCGGCACCTCGTAAATCCGCACCCGCCGGACCCGGCGTATTTTCGCCACAATCTCCGGCTCAAAACCGAAACGGTCTTCCTCAATCTTGATTCCCTGGATCATCTCCCTTCGGAAAACTTTGTAGCACGTTTCCATGTCGGTCAGATTCAGGTTGGTGAACATGTTGGACAAGAGGGTCAGAAACCGGTTCCCCACCGAATGCCAGAAATAAAGAACCCGTGTCGGCCCGCCCCCCGCAAACCGGCTCCCGAAAACCACATCCGCCTTGTTTGCCAGCAATGGGGCCAGCAGTTTGTAATATTCCTCCGGGTCGTACTCCAAATCCGCGTCCTGCACGATGACATAGTCCGCCCTGGCCAGCGCAATGCCCGTCCGCAAAGCCGCCCCCTTGCCCCGGTTCACCTCATGATGCACCACCCGCACCTTCGGGTTTTCCGCCGCAATCTGGTCCAACGTCTTACCCGTCCCGTCGGTGGAACAATCATCGACAACGATGACTTCCCGCACCGGACGCTGCGCCTGCACCATCTGGACCAATTCCCGGATCGTCGCCTGCTCGTTGTAAACCGGGATGACCGCCGATAGACACGGCGCCACATCCGAATTATCTGAAACGACCGGGATTTTGCCGTGTTCAGCAACCATGCGTCTTCCCCGGGTTGATTTCAACGGCGCGGCCGTTGCACTGTGTCATTGTCAAAGCATAGCACAGAACGCCCGCTTTTTGCAATCGCCGTCTGCGCCCCCATTGGAGCGCGGCGTTGGAAAACAAACTCCACTGGGTCATGGATGTCTGTTGTGGCGGGGACCCGGGCCAGGCATCCAACCAAAAGAAATTTAGACGCGTCCGCCCCGGGGGCAGGACCTCCACTGTCCGGGAAATTGGGGAGGGGAGGAGCCGAAAACTCCGTCCCCGCCCCGATCCAAACACCACATTATTGCGAGCTTAACCGGTAAAACTCGGTTTTCTTCGAGGGTGTTACCGTAACTTGGTTCTGATTGTTGATCACAGTGGGCACATTGGTGACGTTGCCCCAGCCAGATGCGCTTAACGTGGAATTTTGCTGCAACAAGTAACCGGCCGTCCCAATGGGCCACGTCAGCAGCAACGACCCGCCGCCAGCGTTCTGAACTGTCAGCGGCACCAAGCTGGTGAAGACAAAATCGCTCACGGTTTGCGATGACGCGACGCCTCCGGCGGAACCGGTAAAGCCAACGTAAGCCGTGGGGCCTCCGACAGCGTTGGTTACGTTGATGGCGTAATTGGTCGAGAACGAAACCTGGGCTATGGAGTCTGTCAGCACCAGGCTCATGACGCCGCCTGCATATTGCACCGTGGCGGCAATCGGATCACCGCTCGTCAGGTTGACTGGCGAGGTGGCAGAGAAGGGAACCACAAACTCGTTCGTGGTCAGTTGAATGCCGACCGTATAGTTCGGGTAAATATTGAATCCCAGCGCCACGCTGGAAGCAATGCCCTGATAGCCAATCTGGCCGCCTCCCGCGCCCAAAGCGGAGGTGCCCGAGGAGGAGTTTTGCACGACGAATACCACGCCGTTGGCTCCAGCCCCTCCAGTATTGTCCTGATAAATCCAGGAAGCGCGGAATGCTGCGACGTCCACCGGCTCGTTCAGCCAGAAGCTGCTGTTTTGACTGGTGGAGCCTTCAGTCAGTTCCAGAACGCCGTTAGTGATAATGGCATTGCCATTGGCCGTCCAGGCAGCGCCGTTATTAAAGGTAACCCCAGTGACGGCGAAGGACGCGGCAGAACTGAATATATAGCCGGTGCTATTCGAGATCATTAGCTCGTAGGTGCCGGAATCCGGCATTTGGGCAGGGGCAATCGTCAGCGCACTGGTGAGCGAACCGCTGACGCGACTGTTGTCTGTCATTGCCGTGCCGTTAAAATACCACTGATAAGACAACGTGCCGGAACCTGTTGCTGAAACGGAGAACCCGGCGATGCTGCCGATTGGCACGGTCAGCGAGCTGGGTTGAATGTCAGTAACAATTTGAGGCGCGCCAGCTTCGCTCAAGACGGCTGTGGTGCTTGTGACAGACTGGCCGAGCGCGTCGGTGACGACGACCGCGTAATTGCCGGCAGTGGCCGATTGGGTGTTATTGATGGTAATTGACGAGGAGTTGGCTCCGACATTTGCCCCGTCGCGGGACCATTGGTAACTGTAAGGAGGCAATCCGCCGCTCGCGGCAACCGTGAACGTGGCCGAACCGCCGGGCGAAACCTCCTGGCTGACAGGCTCGGTGGTGATGTTCATCTGGATATCGAGCAACGCGGGGGAACTGGTCACGCTGGTCAGCAGCGAAGAGTTCGAAATAACCACGGTGTAGTAACCAAGCGAGTTCGCCTGGACGTTGTAGATGTCCAGAGTCCGGTTGGTGGCATTGGCGACAGATGCGCCCGGGGTCAACGGACTGGTGTTGAAATGCCATTGAAATGACTGGGGTGCGCCGATGGCCTGCACGCCCATGTAGCCAACCGAGCCGGGGCCTGCCACAATATCATTTTGAGGCCCGGCGCAAATGTTGATCTCGGAGACATTTGGGTTCAGGGAGAAGGCGATGATGCCATTGGCCGTGTCCAACGTGTAAACCCGCGTTCCGTCCGGGGTGAAGTCCACCGAGCCGGTGCCAAAGCTTCCGGTGGAGGTGGCAAAAGTCTTATGATCGATGGGCGCATTAATCCTCAAAGACGAACTCGAAAACTGGCTGAGGTCGTAAAGATTCATCGAATGGGTTGTGCCGCTGCCGCCGGATGTTTCGTCGCCGATCATCCGCTGATTGGCGATATCCACCCCTATCGGTCCGATGCTCAGGGTGTTGTCGAAGGCTTCGATGTTATAATAATCTTCGAGGGCGCCGACTGTCGAGGGTGGGCCGGCAAAACCACAATACGCCGTGGGATAGCCGATATTCTGGCCGTAAAAGGCATTGCCGCAGCCAAAGGCCAAGCCGAGCCGGTAATAGCCTCCGGTCGGCAGGGTTCCCAAGCCGTTAATAGCAACGGCGGTTCCGGTAAAATTCGTTCCATCTACCGTGGAGAAGAGGGAAATAGTGGAGACGGTGGTGTTCCCGGAAGCAATAATCCGCGTGCCGGCTCCGGAACCCTCGACGCGGAAATCGTCTCCACAACGGGCTGCGCCGCCCAAGGGATTCTGGTTCCAAATAAGTGTCTCCACCGCCGTCTCGTTCTGCCAACGATAAATTTGAAAGGGAACAGTGCCGCTGGTGGTGAGGTTGCAGGCGTAGATCACTCCGTCCGCAGCCACACCAATCATGTCGAGATGGTAGGTGCCGACACCGCCTGCAAGCAGGCTGTTGTCCAGCGTCCCTAGAAAGGCTCCAGTGTTGCCGTCCAGAATGGCGATTCCACCCGTTGTGGGCGCCCCGCCGGCAATGCCGGAGCGGCTGGTGAGAAGGACATGGCCAGTCTTGGGATTGTAAGCCAGGCCGCGTTCCGTGCTGCCGCTGGTGACCCATTCTGCCCACGCCGTATTCGTGGCCGAATTTGGCGGGATGGTCCAAAGTTGTTGAAGGATGTTTTCAACAACGAAGGTCCATTGGTTGGTCCGGCGGTTGGAGTCGCTGTCGGTAAAGGCGAATTGCACCGTGTTGGTGGAGTTGAGCGGCAGATTAGCCGGCTGGTAATTGACCGTCGTAGTGCCGGCGGCGCTGGAGATGGTGGGCGTGACCGCTGTGCCGTTGAGCCACAGTTTAATCGTGCCGGTCTGGACGGTTATACTGCCGTCAACCAGGGTGGCGCCGATGGTGGTGTTATAAGGAACGCCGGTGCTGGAGGGGGTTGGAGTGGCGGAACTGATGTAGGGCAAGGTGGCCGCAGGGATATACGCCGCGTCTGGCTATCCTATTGACGCAACCAAGCACAAGCTGTAGTGTCGCCTGGTGTTGGAAGATTATCCAAGATCCCTGCTTGACCTTGAGCAACGCTTTGCCAGCGAAGAACAATGTTGTCAGT
>Ga0181535_10003053_pt1 | contig 19776 bp, 17 predicted proteins | sample PEATcosm2014_Bin_44_FD_119774 | JGI IMG/M metagenome (GOLD analysis project Ga0181535, IMG submission 119774) | Peatland microbial communities from MTU Mesocosm Facility, Houghton, MI, USA - PEATcosm2014_Bin17_30_metaG | ecosystem: Environmental > Terrestrial > Soil > Wetlands > Peat | place... | reverse complement strand
ATGCTTCTCTCGGTGAACATGCATACGACATCGGTAGTGCTCTGCAACTTCGACATCAGCCTTTTGTACCACTCGTCTCCGAAGTCGATGCCAGCGCCACCCTTTTTATCGGATGAACGAAACGACTTGAGCATTCCGGCGCTAATGCTCTTGAGAAGCTTGCTGAACGCCTCTGCGAGGTCTGCATCCCGCGAATCGTGACTGATAAACACGAATGGCCCAGATGCAGATGGCGCAAGAACGTCGGATTCTGCACTTGTTGTTTTGTTCTTCTCGGATTCACTCATAGGTATAACCTTTCGATCTTCATCTTGTCCCTGAATAATTAACGTTTAACTAATGCCAAAGCATTTGTTTGACGTAAAACATAAAATGCCCGATTAATACCGTCCAAGGGATTAACCCATACTATTGCACTATTCGGTTTACTTTTCATTCTTTAACCGCGAATTCTTCTTTCGCTGCGCACGCGGTAGAGGCGCTCCGTGAAGCCGCCTTCTTCCACAAACTTTTCTCCCAGTGTGGCGATCTGGCGGTTGAGCAGGCTGCACGCCACCGCGAGCAGCGCCAGCGCGCCGTTTGCTGAGATTTCAGGATAGGTGGACTTTGTGGACGGCATGGACGGCATGGACTGCATGGACTTATCTTCCGGCTTGCCCTGTCCACTTTGTACATGTTGTCCATTTTGTCCGTCATGCGTCGCTCGCGCCCAGGCAGCCACGTCATCCGCCGTGGCTGGCCGCGCCGCTATCAGTTGCGTCCGGCGCGCGTCATCGCGCGCCCACAACGCCAGCCCGCGCTGCCGCAGATAATCCTCATAGTCCAGGCGCAGTTCCTCCAAACTGGCGCGCGCCACGTTTGTTAGCTTGAGTTCCGTTTTCTTGGACGTGCCGCTCGCCTGACTGCCCTCCGCAATGTTCTGCACGCCCGACCGCGCCGCCTGAACCATCTGGTCATGAGTGCGGCTGCGTTTCCCGATATAATGGTCGCAGAAACGCACTGTCACATCATAAACCAGTTGCGCTACCTGAAAGCTTTTCAACCGCCGGTAGCCGCCATGCAGAGGAATCAGTTTTTCCGGCTCTTTTGCAACCGTTGGACGATTCGCCTTGGTGGCAAAGCCGTTTCCCAGCCGGTTCAAATAGCTATATGGTTTCGCGGTGCTCATGCGCGTCATGCTGTTGTGTTGAAACCCAACCTGCTCGCCGGCAACGAATTAGTCAAGCACGATTCCGCCGCCTGCCGCATTTTCCAAATTTGCCCGTCCACCGGCTACCGGTTTGACGGGGGGGTGGACTTGCGGCGGGGGGGCTGTTAGCATGGAGGCATTGTATGTCTGGCATGATGATTCGTTGCAAACGTTTGTTGTTGATGGCGCTGGTTTGCGGCGCGGCTTTGTCCCGGGGCGGCGCGGCGGATTTGGCGCCGTTGCCGTTGGTTCTGCCCGGTCCCGCCCTGAAGGGAACGCCGCCTAATCTTCCCACCAATACTTCCGCCGAGCCGTTGTCTTCCAAGCCGCGCCCGGTTTTTTACGCGCCCAAGGGCGTGACCAACGTCGCGCTGGGCAAGCCGGTGACGGCCAGCGATTCCAATCTGATTTCCGGCGATCTGGCCCAGATTACCGATGGGAAGAAGGACGCTTTTGAGGAGAATGTGGTGACGTTGCGGCGCGGGTTGCAGTGGGTGCAAATTGATTTGAAGGGCGAGTTCAATCTTTACGCCATTGTGCTCTGGCACGATTTCTCGGCTCCCGTGGTTTATCGCGAGGTGATTGTGCAGGTCGCGGACGATCCCGCGTTTAAAATGGACGTTCACACCTTGTTCAACAACGACCAAAAAAACGGCGCGGGCCTCGGAGTGGGCGCGGACCGGGAGTATTTTGACAATCCGCTGACCGGCGCGGGGAAGTTGATTGACGCCAAGGGGGTCCGGGCGCGATACGTGCGCTGTTACAGTCATGGCAGCAGCGACAACGCGTTGAACACTTACATCGAGGTCGAGGCTTACGGCCAGCCAGCGCCATGAAACGGTGGTTCGTACCGGCATTTCTGGCGCTGCTCGTGCTGGCGGCCGCGTTGCGACTGCCGGATTTGAGCCTGCGCCCGCTGCACAACGACGAGGCAGTCAATGCCGTGAAGTTTCGCGGCCTCTGGGACGAAAACAACTACCGCTATGACCCGGATGAATTTCACGGCCCGACCCTTCCTTATTTCACCCTGCCCGCCGCCTGGCTCAATCCTTCCCGCAACTTCAATGATTTCAATGAAACGACCTTCCGGACGGTGACGGTGGCATTTGGCCTTGGACTGATCCTTTTGTTGTTATTGTTGACACGTGATTTGGGGCGGGCGGAAGTCTTGTGGGCGGCGGCTTTCACGGCGGTTTCGCCGGCCATGGTTTTTTACAGCCGCTATTACATCCACGAGATGTTGCTCGTATTTTTCACCGGCCTGACCGGTCTGGCCGCATGGCGGTATGGCAAAAGCAAACGGCTGTTGTGGCTCGTGCCGGCGGGGGCGGGTTTGGGACTTATGTGGGCCACGAAGGAGACTTTTGTTTTTGCCCTCCTCGCCATGGGGCTGGCGGTCGCAAGTCATTTATTACTGGAGAGGCGGCGGACGGTGGACGGTGGACGGTGGACGGTTGACGGTAGCCGGTGGGCGGGGGCGGTGGGTATTGGCCTGGTCGTGGGGGCGGTTTTCTTTTCCTCATTTCTGACCCATCCCGCCGGGGTGTTGGACGCATTTAAAGCCTACACTCCGTGGTTGCGGCGCGCGACCGGAGCACACAACCACCCGTGGAATTTTTATTTCGAACGGCTGCTTTTCTATAAAGCCGGAGGCGGACCGATTTGGAGCGAAGGATTGATCGTGGCTTTGGCGGCGGTCGGATTCGTTGCCGGCCTGAAAGGCCGATGGCTGGGCGGGGCCGACACGGCTCTGGTGCGGCTGCTGGCGTTCTACACCTTCTGGTTGACACTGATTTACACCGTGCTGCCCTACAAGACGCCGTGGTGTCTGCTGGGATTTTATCACGGCATGATTTTGCTGGCGGGGGTGGGGGCGGCGGTGTTGCTGCGCGCGTGCCGGGGATTCCAGATCAAGGCCGTCGCGTCGGTCCTGCTCGTCGCGGCCGCGGCCCAACTGGGCTGGCAGGCCTGGCGCGGTAATTTTGCGGTTGACAGAGGGGGCGAGCCTTATTGCGACAGCGTCAAAAACCCCTACACCTACAGCCAGACTTCGCCCGATGCTCTCCGGCTCGCGCAAATCGTCGATGCCCTCGCCAAAGTTTCCCCGGACGGTTACGGGACGGTGATTAAAGTGATGTCGCCGGACAGTTATTGGCCGTTGCCGTGGTATTTGCGCCGGTTCAGCAGTGTCGGCTTTTGGGATAAAATCCCGGACGAACCGGTTGCGCCCATCATGATCGTGTCCGCCGCCTTGCGCGCCGGATTTGACGAGCGCGGAACCCATTTGATGGCCGGTTATTTTGAGCTGCGTCCCAACGTGTTTTACGAGCTGTACGTCAGCGCCGATCTTTGGGCCAGACACGTCAAAACGCTGCCGCCGGAAAAGGACTGACCCGGCGGAGGCGCGTCCTTATTTCAGCTTGTTGAACGTGGCCTGGAGGATTTCCCAATCCTTCTTTCCCGCCACTTTTTCTTGCACGTCGGCGTTTATTTTGGCTTCCAGCTTGTTCTTGGTCGGACGGTCTGATTTGTAAAAGATGCCGAAATATCCGGGGAACGCCGCGTCGGCCAGCTTGTAGGCGGCGACATCGTTCGTGACATCGTGATCGGCCGGGACCAGTTCAAACTTCCCGCCCTTGCGCGGATTGGAGGCGTCGAACGCCCCTTCGTAAAACTCAACACATTCGCTCAAACATTCCACCACGCTGAAACCGTCGTGATCCATGGCCGCTTCCATCATTTGCAACAGATGATTGGGATTGGCATGGGTGGCGCGGGCGATGAAAGAGGCGCCGGCCGAGATCAATTGTTTCATCGGATTGATCGGCTGATCCACGGATCCCCACTGGTCGGTCTTGCTTTTGAAGCCGATGGGGGAAGTGGGCGAGGTCTGCTTTTTGGTCAGGCCGTAAACCCAGTTGTCCATGATGACGTAAGTCATCTTGATATTCTTGCGCGCGGCGTGATTCAGGTGATTGCCCCCAATGGAAAAGGCGTCGCCGTCGCCGCCGAACACAAATAGGTGCAGGTCGGGGCGGGTCAGGGAAATGCCGCTGGCAAAAGGCAGGGCGCGTCCATGAATATAATGGACGCCGTTGGCTTGGACGAAATAGGGGAAACGGCTCGAGCAACCGATCCCGGCCACGGTGGCGATTTTCTCGTGCCACAATTTGCGCTTCTCGATCAGTTTTAAATACAGGGCGAGAACGGAAAAATCCCCGCAGCCCGGACACCATGTCGGGTGATCGCTGGTGAGTTCCTTTTTGGTCAGCCCTTTGCGTTCGCCCGGAAGCAGGGCCGCCGGGGCCGAAGGCGGATTTTGCACAGTGGATTCACTCATAAATTTGGATAAAAATAAAAATTAACCGCACCTGTCACATTTTGCGCACGGCATCGGCGATGGTCACCTTGGCGCGCTCCAGAATTTCCCGCACCCGCCATGTCAGCCCGTCGGTCTTGGTCAACCCCCGTATCTTCGGATCGCAAAAACGGGCGCGCAACAAGCCGCATAACTGGCCGTAACCGTAAAGTCCCTCGTCATTCATTTCGACCACGCTGATGTTATCGAAACCGGCAAAAATATTCTCCAACCCGGGCGGCAGAGGATTGATGTTCCGGATGTTCAACGCGGAAACGCTGTCGCCCGCCGCCCGCGCCCGGTCCACCGCTTCGCGGATCGGCCCATTGGTCGATCCCCAGCCTACCAACAGCAAATTACCTTCCGGCGACCCGTAAATTTTCGGCGCCGGCAATTCAGCCGCCAGCCGTTGCAGTTTGCGGCGGCGTTTGGCCGTCATTTGCATGTGCAGTTGCGGCGTGCCGGTCGGGTGCCCCATCTCATCGTGTTCCAACCCGCCGGCGACCGGATATTTCCCGTTCTTGATTATCGTCCCTGGCACAACCCGGCGATGAAGCTCTTCATCGAGCGCATAAGGCGTGTAATCTTCCACCGGCGACAAATCCGGGGAAATGTCCTGGCAGATCTTTTCCAAGTCAGGCTCTTCAAAGGCTTCAATGCGCGTGCCGATTGATTGGTCGCTCAAGATAATCACCGGCACGTTGTATTTGCGCGCTATATTGACAGCCTCTATCGCCGTGTAAAAACAGTCTTCCACCCCCATGGGCGCCAGCACCACCCGCGGAGCGTCGCCATGACCGCCGTAGCAGGCAATGTTCAAGTCGGATTGCTCCACCGCCGTCGGCAATCCGGTGGAGGGGCCGCCGCGTTGCACATCAACCACCACCAGCGGCACCTCGGCATTGACCGCCCAGCCGAGCGCCTCGGTCTTGAGCGAAATGCCCGGACCGCTGGAACCCGTCACCGCCACCCGCCCGGCCCAACCCGCGCCAATCGCCATCGAGATCGACGCGATTTCATCTTCACACTGCACGAATGTCCCGCCGTATTTCGGCAGCTCGCGCCGCAAAATTTCCATGATTTCCGACCAAGGGGTGATCGGATAAGCCGCGCCAAAACGCACTCCGGCGGCGATAAACCCGTAGGCCATCGCCTCGTTACCCGTCATCACAACCTGGTTGCGCGACCTTTTGGCGGAATCGGTAAATTGGAAGGTCTGGAGGATGGAACCGGTCGAATATCCATAGCCGGCATTGAAGGCGAGCATGGCATTCTTCAGAACGCCGGGATTTTTGCCTCCGAACCGCTCCGTAATCAGCCGCTCCAGCTTGGGCACATCCAGATCAAAAATCTTTGCCACCAAGCCCAGCGAAAAAATGTTTTTGCCCTTGTCCTTGGCCGTGCCGCCGATGGCCTCCACCGTCCGGCCCGTGATGGGAATGCCCACATGGCGATAATTCTTTTCCCATTCCGGATTGGGTTGCACGTGGTCGGAATCATAAATCACAATCCCGCCCTTGCGCAGCGAACTGATGTGCCCCTCGTAAGAATGTTGATAAAAGGCCATCAACACATCCGCCTCATCCCCCGCGCTCAACACTTCCCCGGAGCCGATGCGCACTTGAAATATGGAAGGCCCCCCCGAAATGGTGGATGGAATGGTCATGAACGTCATGACCTCCTGTTCGCTTCGTCCGGCCAGCCGCGCCAGAAAGCCGCCGATGGCCTGGATGCCGTCCTGGGAATTGCCCGCGAAACGAATCACAACCTCGGAAATCTTTGACACGGTTGTTTCGGGGCCTTTGACTGTGGAAGTCGATAAATCACTCATGTTCGTGTAATTGTTTTGTCATTACCGGAGACAGGGACGCCAACCCAAGGCGACCGAGCGCTCCGGCGGTGCCTTAACTTTTCAGCAGACTAACATTGCGCCATAAGAATGTCAAATGACGCAAGGCACACGCAACAAATTTATAATAAGCAACTTGCGACTGCAAAAATAGCGCTCCGGGCAAATTTATTAGATTAACTGATACATGTGAATACGTGGTTCACATATTATCATAATTCCTCATTCGACCCGGAGGCGGTGCTTTTAACGCAAAATGTCCGTCACATGTGGGCGATGATGTTGTCGCCAAATTCCGAACACTTGATTTCCTGGGCGCCGGTCATCTGACGGGCAAAGTCGTAGGTGACGCGCTTGGAGGCAATCGCCCCGTTGAGGCCCTTCAAAATCAGGTCGGCCACATCCGTCCAGCCCAGATAGCGGAACATCATTTCGCCGCTGAGCACGACGCTGCCGGGATTGACCCGGTCCTGGTTGGCATACTTGGGCGCGGTGCCGTGGGTGGCTTCAAAAATGGCGTGGCCGGTGACGTAGTTGATGTTTCCACCGGGAGCGATGCCGATGCCGCCCACTTGGGCCGCCAGGGCGTCGCTCAGGTAATCACCGTTGAGGTTCAGGGTGGCAATCACGTCAAATTCTTCCGGGCGCGTCAGCACTTGCTGAAGGGTGATGTCGGCAATGGAATCCTTGATCACCAGGCCGGCGCCGGGTTTGCCTTCGGGAATTTTGCACCACGGCCCGCCGTCGATTTCAACCGCGCCGAACTCCTCCCTGGCCACCTGATAACCCCAGTCGCGGAACGCGCCTTCGGTGAATTTCATGATGTTGCCCTTATGCACCAGGGTCAGGCTCTTGCGCTTGAATTGGATGGCGTAACGGATGGCGCTTTGAATCAGGCGCACCGAACCGCTGTAGCTCACCGCCTTGATCCCCAAGCCGACGCGCACGTCGGACGGAAAATTGGGGGCGCCGGCGGCGGCCCAGAATTCACGGGCCCTTTCCTCGGAGCTGAAACGGATCTTGTCAAATGACTTGGGCATGTCCTTGGCCAGGAAATTGAGCATTTTTCGCGCGTCGGCGGAACCGGCGGCGTATTCGATGCCCGCGTAAATGTCCTCCGTGTTTTCGCGGAAGATGACCATGTTCACCTTCTCTGGATGTTTGACAGGCGAGGGGACGCCGGGGAAATACTGCACGGGGCGCAGGCAGACATACAAGTCAAGCATCTGGCGCAGGGCGACGTTGAGCGAGCGGATGCCGCCGCCCACGGGCGTGGTCAGAGGCCCCTTGATGCCGACCAGATACTCCTTGAAAGCCTGGATGGAATCTCCCGGCAGCCAGTCGTTGAATTTTTTGAAGGCGGTTTCGCCCGCAAAAACCTCGAACCATGAAACTTTGCGTTTGCCGCCGGAGGCCTTTTTGACTGCGGCGTCAAAAACTTTTTCGCCGGCCGCCCAAATGTCGGGGCCGGTGCCGTCGCCGCGAATGAAGGGGATGACCGGATTTTCAGGAACGTTGAGTTGGCCGCGGACAACGGTGATTTTGCCGCCGGAGGGGGGTGTTATATCTTTGTATGTCATATTGTTGAAGATTGCTGCCAGTCGCCGGTTGGAAATGCAAGAGAGAAAATGGGCCGGACGCGGTTTAAAGGTTGCGCGCCGTTTTTAGGGAGTGCGTTGGGGAAAATCGGGGTCAAATTTGGAAGTCCACCTTTCTGGACATGAAGGTGTGAATGCCGCATTCGACTTTCTTGAAACCGGTCCAGCGTCCGGCCCGCTCATTGGCGCCCGGGCCGGTTTTGCGGGTGCAGGTCTGGCAGCCGATGGATCGGTATCCCTGGTCGTGCAACGGATTGTGGGGGATTTTGTGCCGGCGAATGTAATCCCAGATTGATTCGCGGGACCAATTGGCCATCGGATTCAGTTTCACAATGTCGGCCCCCGTGTTTTCGTCCAGCGTGTACAGTTCCACAATGCCGATGCGGGACCGGGTGTCCGATTGGTCGCGGCGCAAGCCGGTGATCCAGCAATCCAGGTCGCGGAGCTTGGATTGCAGGGGCAGAACTTTGCGGATGGTGCAGCAGAGGTCCGGGTCGCGATCCCACAGGGCCGGCCCTTGCGCGTCTTCCTGCTGTTCCAGAGTGAGGTCGGGGACGACCGGCTCCACTTTCCAGCTCAGGAAATCTTCCAGACGCCGCCACAGATCGAGGGTTTCGGGAAAAAGCAAACCTGTGTCAAGCGTAAATACGGGAAAGGAAAGCCCGGCCTCTTTGGCCAGGTGCATCATGACCAGGCCGGCGCCTTGAAAGCTCGTGCCGATGGCGGCGCGCCGGCCGAAACGTTGCGCGGCCCAGGCGAGTATCTCCTCGGATCGCCGGCCGGAAAATTGCGCGTCCAACGCCGCAATTTCGCCGGCTGCTATTTGGGGTTTTTGCAAGGCAGGCCTCAAGCCGGCACGGCGGCGGTGGCTTCGGCGGCGGATTTGGTCGCTTCGGCGGCGGGCAGCAGGATGCGCACGGCAAAATCGCCGAACCGTTCCCCGGCCAGACGCTCGCGGGCGAATTGGGCGAAGAGCGGACGCAGCACCGTCACCAAATCCTCATTCTTGACGTTCTCCTTGAAGAGTCGGCCCAGGCGGGTGCTGGACGCGTTGCCGCCCAGGTAAAGCTGGTATTTTCCGGGAGCGCGTCCGATCAGGGCAAGCTCCGCCATGTGCGGACGGGCGCAACCGTTGGGGCAGCCGGTCATGCGAAAGATGATTTCCTCGTTGGGTATTCCGACCTCGGCCAGCAATTTTTCCATGCGGGCCAGGACGTCGGGGATCAGGCGTTCCGACTCGGCCAGGGCCAGACCGCAGGTGGGCAGGGCCGGGCAGGCCATGGAGGCGCGGCGCAACGGGCTGCCGCCCTGGTTTTCCACCGCGACGCCGTGTTCGGCCAGGACGCGCGTGATGCCGTCCATGTCTTTAGTGTTGATGTTGACGAGGAGGATGTTTTGCGAGGGGGTCAGGCGCAGTTCGGGCTTGAATTGTTCCACCACCTTGCGCAGGCCTTCTTTCAAACGGTAATCGCCCGCGTCCTTGATCCGTCCGCTTTGCACGAACAGGCCGAGAAAATAGTTTCCGTCCAGTTGCTTGTGCCAGCCGTAAAGGTCCCCCTGCCGGGTGAATTGGAAAGGCCGCGCCGGTTCGGGCGTGAAACCGAGCCGTTGGGCCAGTTCGGCGCGGAACCATTCCACGCCCCGTTCCGCAATGACGTATTTGAGCCGCGCATGTTTGCGATTGGTGCGGTCGCCAAAATCCCGGTGGATGGTCAACACGGCCTTCGCGGCCGCCACCACTTGTTCAGGTTTGATAAAGCAAACAACATCGGCCAGGCGCGGATAGGTCTGGGCGTTGCCGTGGTTCATGCTCATGCCGCCCCCTGCGCTCAGATTATAGCCGGCCAGCTTGCCGTTTTCAGCAATGGCGATGAATCCGCAGTCGTCGGTCAAAACATCGATGTCATTCAAAGGCGGAATGGCGAAGGCGACTTTGAATTTGCGCGGCAGATAGGTTTTGCCGTAGAGCGGGTCCACAAAATTCGCGTCCTCTTCGGTCAACTTCAATGGCGTGCCTTCCACCCAGATTTGGTGGTAGGAGCGCATCTTCGGAAGCAGTTCGTCGGAGACAACCGCCGCCTGCCGTTGCACTTCGTCCACCAGCGGACTGGTGGCGGGCGTCGGCGCGCAGGTGACGTTGCGGGCGACATCGCCGCAAGCGGCCATGGTGGTGGCCATTGAGTCATTGAGGCCCTTCATGAACTTGCCCAGACTGCCCTTGGTCACCCCGTGAAATTGGAACGCCTGCCGGGTGGTGAGACGCATGGTGTGATTGCCATACAGGTCGGAAAGCCGGTCGAGGGACAGATACACCTCCGGCTTGAGCCTGCCGCCGGGCAAACGGGTGCGGACCATGAAGATATACTCCTTCGCCACCTTGCGCTTGTCGCGGTCGTCCTGTTGATAAATGCCGTGAAACTTCAGGAATTCGTAATCGTCCTCGGAAAAACGGTCCTTGCTGGCATCCGCCAGCGTCTCGCTGATCGTTCCCGACAGGATCGGATTGTTAGCCTTCAACTCTTCGTTATGAGTCAATTTCGATGCGTCCTGGTTAATCATAATCTACCTACTAATGATACTAATTAAAATTCATTAAACCTCAAGACAAAAAAAGTCAAACGGTTTTCAAAGCATGGGGATTCCGGCTTGCTGGCGTATGGAAATTGCGGTAGGTTAGTCGCGTGAGCGCCGCTGAAATCATGCAGCAAATCGAAGCTCTGCCCGCCGGGGAGCAGCGGGAGATTTTTGTTTTTCTCACCAAGAAAGTTGTCGGCAGTCAGGATCCTAAAATCAAGCCGTGGCTCGGGAAAAACCTGTCCTTTGAGGAAGCGTGCGATGTGGTCTTCCGCGAAAACCGCGAACTCTTGAGCGCCCTGTCCAAGTAATGGCGATAGTGGGGTCAACTTCATACGTTCAACATTTGTGAGGCCCGGCATTTGCCTTTAGGCCAATTCCCGACTGAAGCAACCGCGGAAATTTGCAGGAGACGGACGACGTCACCCCTCGCCCGCGCAGCGGGAGAGGCTGGGTGAAGGCAGGCCATCACCATGTCTGTGAGCGCCGATACTTGCATGACCGCGAAAAACGGAAAAACAAAGGCACAAGAAAAGCGGTTTTTTTAAGCTGTTGACAACAATGGAGCTTTGAGCAGGATACGCCCATGCCGCAGCCCATACGTCGCGAATTTGCCGGAGCGGGCATAAAAGGCTAAAGGCTGACAGGTGAACAAATTATTACGTGGACGCTCGCGCGTGTGGCTAAAATGGGGAAAAGTGGTGATGAAACGGGGTGGCTGGGCCGGGGTGGCGGCGACAATGGGGCGGATAGCGCCGGCTGTGGATAGGTGCGTGCGATGCGCTTCCGTCTTCGCAGGGCTATGGCGGACATGCAAAGCGGATTTGTCGGAATTGAAGAAGATGCACAATGAGTAGTAAAACAAATAGTTAAATAGTGGGGGGTGGCCCATTGGATAATTTTTCATCATGAACCGGCAACTGCGCGACGTGAATGCAAATCATACGCACAGAAACATGAAATTCCTTTTACTTATGGCCATATTTTTGACTCAGGTCACCACCTCCTGTTCTGACGCGGGAGTTGATTACTATAAAAAGGGCCTCGCAAAGCAAGAAAAAGGTGACCTGGACGGCGCCATCACTGACTGGACCAAAGCCATCGAATTGAAACCGGATTATGCGAATGCCTACTTCTGTCGTGGTTGTCTCCGTTATGACTCGCACGATTTTCAGCTCGCTTTGGTTGATTTTCGCAAAGCGGTTGAGCTGGATTCTTCCAATGATTATGCCCGTTTTCGGGTCTGGTTGATCCGTGCCAGGGAGGGCGAGGCAGAGGCCGCCAGCACGGAGTTGCAAACTTATTTGGCTGGTCGCGCTGCCACCAAACCCGACGACTGGGTTTCCGAGGTCGGGCGTTTTCTCACCGGTCAACTACCTAAACAGGAATTTCTGGCCGCAGCCAAAAATGAGGACCAAAAGAAGGAGATGGGGCAGTCATGCGAAGCATATTTTTATGCCGGTTCGAAACACCTCTTTGCTGGCGACACGGCCGCAGCCGAGGATTGTCTCCAAAAATCCATCGCCACAGATCAAAAAAATTCCACCGAATATATTAGCGCAGTGGCAGAGTTGAAATTCTTGACCACACAGAAAAACTGACCCGATTTTTCCTTCCGCGCAACGGCGGAGGGGGTGCCATACTATTGCTCGAAATTTGATTGATATGAATGGCATGGGCGGAGGACATGCTTGGCAATTGCGAATCAAATATCCCGGCGCGGTTCATTATGTCAGGAACCGGGGCCGGCGGCGGGGGATGATGTTTCTCAGCGAATAATCCGCAGTTGTGGTTGCACAGAAGCATCAAGCGCGCGAACCAACAAATCCAGTTGGGTTGAAGGGTTTGGCGGAAATGGTGTGCCGGCGGCCTCGTGGTATCTACGAACTTGCCCCCCACGCCCAACAGCAGCCGGGATGTTGGGCTTGAGCGCGGCCCACAGGGTTGGAAATGTTTCCGCGCGCTTGTCGTAATGCTCTCCCCACGCGGCGCCTACAGCGTGCTCCGCTGCGGCGCTATCCAACAGCGGACCGGGACGGTCGCGAAAATGAAGCAACAACCAGATTTCCACACTCGGCGTCGAGTGGCCAATGTGGATGTTCTCGTTTCGCGCCAATTCCAACGCCGATCCAAGCTGTCCCTGCCGGCCTGGAACATCCGTGTCGAATAACACCCATACATGATCGAAAACTTTGACGTCACGATTGCCAACCGGTGCTTTTGCAATGCGGTTGCCATCGTTGTCCCTTTCATACATGGACATCGTCGCACGCACCAAGCCCACGGCATCTGTGCAGTTGGGATGCACCACCTTCACCGTGACCGGGGTCAGTTGCAGCGCCGTGCGAATTGACTCGAAATACAGCCTCTCGGTCACGTCGCCTTCGGTGACGATGAGAAACGATTCACCCAACGACGGTTCGCCTGGAAGCGGCGTCGCGGGTATCCGCCGGGAGTAGTTTCGTTGTTCCTCGTGCGGTCGCGGCGACCCTGGTTTAGCAGCCATGCGCCCCCCCCTTGGCCGGTGGTTTTTCGGGTTCGGAATCCATGAGGCCACGCGGGATAAACGGCAGCGCGCCATAGCGGCCTGACAGATAACCGCGCAAAAGCGACTCCTCGCGTCTCGGTTTGTAGTCGGTGAGCGGATAGACAAACGATCCGCTCTCAGTGTCCTTGTCCACGAACCAAATCTGGTCGCGGCGCAGGAAGGTTGGGTCGAGCAGCAGCGGATTGTGCGTGGTGAAGATCACCTGCGCCCCTTTGGGATTATGCTCCGGCTTGAATACCAACTCCAGCAATGCCTGCGTCAAAAACGGATGCAGGTTCGTGTCAAACTCATCCAGAACAAGTGTCACTCCTTGATCGAGAGCTTGCAGCCAGGGACCGGCCAGAGTGAAAAACTCCCGTGTTCCAGCCGATTCATCTTCCAGTGGCAACTCAAATTCCGCCCCCCCCAGTCCGGCATGACGAAAGTTCACCCGGGTGCGCTCCTGCTTGAAAAAATGAACTTCCCCGGATCCCTCATCCTCCTCTTCAAACTCAACCTGTTCTTTCCAAACCCGCGTTTCAGCGATGCCAAAATCCGCGGACTTCATGAGTTTCCGCAAGCGATTGGCCAGCGGATATCCAGCCTCCAGGCATCGGGCAGTGCTTATGAAATTCGGGGCTGATCCAAATTTCACACTGAACCGCAACTGTGTGCGAAACCAATCCACCACCGGCTGCAACTGCTCGTTGTTCAACTGCACCGCCGTTGACAGGAACAACGCATTAGGCCGGGTAAACTCCTCCTGCTTCGGGTCCCGTTTGAACACCGAGCTTTGCGTCGGCTCGTAACGGAACGTTCCTGACTCCGCGTCCCAAAACCGGCGATACCAAGTCTGCTTGCGGCCATCAGGATACACTTCCAAGACCTCTTCCAATACTTGATTTGAAGTCAGCACCACCTTGAAGCGGTAATGAGTGTCCAGATGCACGAAATCAACTTCCAACTCCGTCGGCTGCTGAACCGCGTCTTTCTCCGAGATGAATGGCACGACTCCGGTTGGCTGTTTTGGCGAGAGCAACCGCGCCGAGTTCAACACGAAACTGCGCAGGTAGTTTAATGCCTGAATCAGATTTGATTTACCGGAGGCGTTCGCCCCATAGATTGCGGCGGCTTTCAACATCCGCATCTCTTCCATGCCGGGCGCGCTCGCAGTCAGTGTGTTTTGTGGAAGGGTGTCCTTGTCCCGATCACTCGCCACCAAACTTAATGTCTGCGAGGCCCGCAAGGACTTGAAGTTCTGTGCTCGAAATTCAAGAAGCATAAGTCATCTTTGCTGATTTTTAAAAATTTGCAACAACTATCTGCGTATATTACGCACAAATCGGCTACAATTTCGATTTTTGCTGAAAAACAGCAAAAAAACGCAAATTTGCCGCGTCTCAGCGACGGGGCGGCACACATCAGACCGTGCCCCGGCAATTGCGCATCAGACGCCCCACCCGGCGCGGTTCATTATGTCAGGAACCGCGGCGCGGGCGGGGGATGATGAGACCGTCATTGCTCAAGCCAGATGATGTTTGAGAGCACCGCGTTGGACCCTTTGCGGGCGTTGACGACTTGTATGCTCAATTTGCCGGCGGCGGTCTTTTCCGCGCTGACGGGCACGTCGATCCAGCGGCCTTGCTGAAAGTTCTCGAAGGTTCCGACACTGTCGCCGCCCACGATGATTGTTTCTTTTCGTCCGCCCTGGAAATTATCCGGATCGGTAATGTAAAGGCGAAGGGTGCCTTTGGCGCCTTTGGGCAGATTCAAATCCGCCTCGAATTGGCGGGGGGCCATGCGGCAGTAGAAAACATCGCCGTTCCAGATGACCCATTGCTGGATTTTGGGGTTTATGGTGATGGAATAGCCAGGTTGGTGGCACACGGTTTCGGCGCTGGACAATCCGCAGCCGACAAGCAGTTTGCCGCCTTTGGCCTGGAAATCCGCGGGGGACGAGTAGGGCAATCCAGCCGGCCAGAACAGCCGCCGGGCGCAGGGCGCGCGTTGGGTGGCCGGGAGCATTTCCGGCAAAGGCGAGTGCGGCCCGACTTGATACCAATAAACGGTGGAGGAAAATTGCAGCGGATTGATGGGGTGCGAATAATTCCATTTCCAGCCGGCTTCCGTATCGCCGAAGCCGATGGTCACTTTCAAGGATTTGTGGAAATTGATGGCGTCCTGGGCGAAAAAGCGGTAGGCGGCCCCGCCGTTGGTGTGGAAAGGAAAATACCCGGTCAAGGGAAACAGATTTTCCGTGGGCGGGAAGCCATAGCTAAAGCCAAACGAATCTTCCAGCCCCTGGAATTCCACGGAGGCATGCGTTTCGCCATCGATGAAAAATTTCTCGTTCTCGTCCACTGGATATTTTTCCAGGTAAGGGTGGCGGACGGTGACGTTCCATCCGACAAATTTGCCTTTGCCCGCGGTTTCCAGGGCCACGTATTCCTTTTGGCCGAGGAACAATTCCTCCTGCCGCCAACTGGCGCAAAAATAGCCGGTGTCGGCGGGCAAACGCTTCAAGGTGTGGTAACAGACATAAGAATAGCACGGCATGATGTCTTCCAATTCCCGCCCGGCGGGAAGCGGCCCGTCGTAAAGCAATTCGACCCGGGCGGATTTGCGGAAGGGCATGGGGAAATAAGCGTTGAAACCCTGGCGACATTCACGAACGCGGTGTTGACCCAATCGCGCTCGCCGTTGGGATCGCAGAAAAAGTCCACCAGGGGACAATCCACGCTGGGGGCGGATTCGCCGTCCCAGAAAATGCGCAGGCGGACATCGCGGTTGAGCGAGCCGGTGACGGGATCGCGGCGCGCGGGATAGGCGAAATGGATCATGGTGATTTCCGCCGGTCCTTTGAGGTCGGCCACGACGACGTTGGTGGTGGAGCGGAATTGGACGGCCAGGGGGTTCTCGCCCCAGAGAGCGTTGACGGCTTTGGTGTCGCCGGGAGCCACGCGGGCGAGGTCAGAAGGCAATGATTGCGCGCAAACCGGATGCCCGGAAAGCCAGGCGATGAGGATGAATGCCGATAAGAAGGGAAGGACACATTTCATGGGAAGATGGTAACCAAGGGAAAAGAAACATAAAGCGGGATTTCCCATTTGGTTTCAGACCCACAACCGGCGTGGGTGTTTTTCTTGTCTTGCGCAGACTGGCAAGGATTTTTCCAGGCCCATTCCCGGGTTTTCTCTGGAAACGGGGGGATGGCCGGGCCGCCGCTGCGGCAATTGACGGCGGCGGGGTTTTGCGGGATTATTCGGGCATGGAAAATATTATTTATCCCCGCAGTCCGCGCGAAACCATGTCGGGTTGGGTTTATCTGCCCCGGTTTGTGGATAAAACCCGGCTGCACCTGGCTGGAAAACTTCACTCTGATTACCAGGAAAATTTCACCAAGGGATTCGATGGCGCATGGCTCAAAGCCGCCGGCGTCAATGCTGAAACGTTCATCAATGTGGTCAAAAATTCGATCACCGATGGCGAGGTCGCCGATTGGGTGGCCGCAAATGTGAAGAAGTCCGACGCCGAAAAAAAGGCGTTCCGCGATCACGTCCTGAATCGCGGACGCGAGGACGATGTGATCAAGGCCCGTCTGAAGATGCGCAAGGAGGAGGGCGGACTGGGGCAGCGCGACGATGTTCAAACTTTCGTTGATTTCATCGACGCCGACGAGAAACGGATTTGATCCGCCGTCATGGTTGGTGCCGACGGAGGGGGTCGAACCCACACATCCTCACGGATACCAGATTTTGAGTCTGGCGCGTCTGCCAATTCCGCCACATCGGCCACCATTTTTTGCCGCACAAAAGGCCGGCAACGGGGGGTACTATGGCAGAATTAAGCCGGACGGCAAGGTGTTTTGTGGAAGTCCTGAAAGAATGACCAAGGAACGGCGCCGGGCTTGTCTTTGTCTGTTGATTAATTAGAATCCGCTCTTCTATTCTGTAAACCGTCTATGAAATCCTTGAATATTTGCTTTTGCGCCGGGTTGGCCTTTTTTTGCTGCGCCGCCGCCCATGCGGCCGACCGGATGAATTTTGACTTCGATTGGCAGTTCCACCTCGGCGACGTCCCCGAGGCGGCGGCGGCCGACTTTTCCGGCCACGCCTGGCGGCAACTTGATCTGCCGCACGATTTCAGCATGGAATCGGACTTTGCCCGCACCAACGTCAGTTCGACCGCGTTTCTGCCGGGCGGCATTGCCTGGTATCGCAAGACGTTTACGCTTCCGCCCGATTGGGCGGCCCGGCGGGTCGGGGTTGAGTTCGACGGCGTGTCCCGCTCCAGCCAGGTCTGGCTGAACGGGCGGCGTCTGGGCGAACACGCTTACGGTTACACCTCCTTCAATTTTGATCTGACACCCTTCCTCAAATCCGCCGGCGCCAACGTGCTGACGGTGCGCGTGGACCGGAGCCGTGTGGACGATTCGCGCTGGTACCCCGGTTCCGGCATCATCCGGCATGTGTGGTTGATAGCTTGCGATCCGCTCCATGCCGCCCGGCACGGTGTCTATGTGACAACGCCCCGGGTCAGCGCCGCCCAGGCGCAGGTCAGGGCGCAGACCCTCATCCGCAATGACTCCGATCAGGCGCTGGCCGTCCAACTGATCACGGAAGTTGTCGCTTCCAACGGCGTCGTGCTGACGCTGCCGGAAGTGCGGGAAACCATCCCCGCCGGCGGCGAACAGACTTTTGACCAGGCCGGCTCGCTCCCCAATCCGAATTTGTGGTCCCCAAAATCCCCCTCGCTCTACCGCCTGCGCAGCACCGTCCGCGCCGGGGACAAAGAGCGCGATGTGGTGGAAACCACCTTTGGCGTCCGCTCGATCCGCTTTGATGCGGCGGGCGGTTTCTTTTTGAACGGCGCGCCGCTCAAGCTCCACGGCGTTTGCCTGCATCAGGACGCCGGCGGATTGGGCGGGGCGGCCATGCTGGATTGCGTCTGGCAGCGGCGCCTGCAAATTTTGCGCGATATGGGCGTCAACGCCGTCCGCTGTTCCCACAATCCCGCGCCCGCGTTTTTTTATGATTTGTGCGACCGCCTCGGTTTGCTGGTCATGGACGAAGCCTTTGACGAATGGAACGGCGCCAAACGCAAATGGGTTGACGGCTGGAACGTCGGCGTTCCTTCCCACGGCGCCGGTTACGCGGAATATTTCGACCAATGGGCCGAAGCCGATGTGCGCGAAATGATTCTGCGCAGCCGCAATCATCCCTCCATCATCCTTTGGAGCATTGGCAACGAAATCGATTATCCCAACGACCCGTTCAGTTTTCCCACCGAAGGCAAAAAGTATGATCCGCATCGCCCCTCGGCCAAAATTCTCGCCCAGTCGGGCGCGAAGCTGGCGCGCCTTGTCCGGCAACTGGATCCCACCCGGCCCGTGACCGCCGGTCTGGCCAATCTCAAAACCTCCAACGCCACCGGCCTGGCCGATCAATTGGATGTGGTGGGCTATAATTACCAATTCGAGCAATACGCGCCCGACATGCTCAAATATCCCGCCAGAAAACTGGTCGGCACCGAGAACGGCTACGGCCCGAATTATTTCGATTTGACCCAGAAGGATCCCCGCGTTTCCGGCCAGTTCCTGTGGGTCGGCATTGATTATTTGGGCGAGGCCAAACGGTGGCCCTTGCGCGGCTGGGACGACGGTTTGATTGACACCTGCGCCTTCATGAAACCGCGCGCCGCCTACCGGCAGGCGCTCTGGTCGGACCAGCCGATGGTCTGTGTTTGCGTGCGTGCGGCCGGCGCGGGCAGCAGCACCAAGAGCTGGCAGGGCGAATTTGGGTGGGCGCCGCTGGAGTCGCATTGGAATTGGCAGGGCGATACGCGGGCCAAACTGCCTGTCGTGGTCTATTCCAATTGCCGTGAAGTGGAACTTTTTCTCAACGGCCATTCCCTCGGCGCGCGCAAAGCGGATGCGGAATGCACGTTCCGGTGGTCAACCCCTTTCCAACCCGGGGAATTGAAGGCCGTGGGACGGACGGACGGCGGACTGACCGCGCAGGACACATTGATCACGGCCGGCGATTCGGTGCGGCTTGAATTGCTGTCCGGCGGCAAGCCCCTCTCCGCCGATGGCGAGGATGCGGCCCATATCGAAATCCGGGCGCTGGACGCAAAAGGGGTGTTGGTTCCATCGGCCGCCTTCCGTTGCACTGTCACCGTTTCCGGCGCGGGCACGCTGGCCGGTTTGGACAACGGCGACCAAGGCGACATGACGCGCCTGACCGACCCAACCCGCAAACTGCATCATGGACGGGCCTTGGCTCTGGTGCGAAGCTCCCGAAGCTCCGGTCAGATCAACGTCACCGTCAGCAGCCCGGCCCTGCCGCCGGCGCAATTGACTTTGCGCAGCGAGTAAATGTTTTTCAGGCTGGCGGCGGTTGTTGGCTTTTTTGTTCGATGACCGCCGCGATGCTGTTGACGTTTTGCAGGATTCCCTTGGCCGCTTCCGCATCGGAAATTTTCAAGCCGTAATGCTTGTCCAGGGCCACGACCAGTTGCAGCGCGTCCACTGAATCCAATCCCAGTCCGCCCGGTCCAAACATCGGGATGTCATCGGCTATTTCTTCCGCCGTGACTTGAAGCATCAGGTTTTCCACCAGCAAACGTTTGATCTGTAATTTTAGTTCCGGGTTGTTCATTAAAATATGCCGCCGTCAATCT
>Ga0181535_10003051_pt1 | contig 19786 bp, 15 predicted proteins | sample PEATcosm2014_Bin_44_FD_119774 | JGI IMG/M metagenome (GOLD analysis project Ga0181535, IMG submission 119774) | Peatland microbial communities from MTU Mesocosm Facility, Houghton, MI, USA - PEATcosm2014_Bin17_30_metaG | ecosystem: Environmental > Terrestrial > Soil > Wetlands > Peat | place... | reverse complement strand
TGCGGTCTCTTTTGGCGGTCTTGTGGGGGAGTGCTTGGGAACTGTTTCAGTGTTTGTTTTTACGTACAATCAGGCTGGATTTTGTTGCCTGATCAGCAAAAGAGGGTTTTTCAGGAACCCTTAGGTAGGCATTACGCATCCCATGAGTTTCTCCTCGCTGCTCCAATAAAATCAGACTCAGGTCTACGCCTCAAAGGCCCTTCAGTATCTCTCCTGCTGTTCTCCCTAACCCCGTGTCTCCGGATATCGTTACGACACGCTTCAGACTTTGTCTCTCCTGCGCCACATTGCCAAGCCCTCGGTACCCGAGGCCGAGGAAAAAATAGTATGCCCCCGCGTATTGTGAGTCGTTTCCGAGCGCCACCGAGGCTTTGTCTGTGAGAAGGTCGACAGCCGCCCGAGGCGCGAAGGAGCCGAGATAAAGTCGCGCCTTGAGCAGGATGAAGTCTCCCGCCCAAGCCTCCTTACCCTTTGGAGCGAGACTAGTCAATATTTTGTAAGCCTGGTGCGTCTTTCCCGCCATCGCGTAGGCCTCTGCCCGGTAGAACGAGATCTCAGCACTCTCCTCGTCGCTCGACGCCTGAACTTGGTCCAATTGGTCGAGGGCATCGTCGTAGTTCCCTGAGGCGATGTACTCCTTCGCAGCGTCGACGAAAACAGCTGCATCGCTCGTTACCCAATCGTGGTCGGCGGTTTTCGCCTCGTCCGCACCGCGGACCCCCCCGGTCACTGCCTGATTTGCGCTCCGTCCGTTCAGAATTCGCTTAAGCTCTCCCATGACTTGAGCAGAAATATCGGCCGAGGCGGGGTCATCCCGTGCCTGCAGGATATCATGAAGTACATAGGTTCCAGGTTCGACGAGGCTGATCCTACCGCCAGGAGCCGAGAGGTCAATCGAACTCTCCTTTTGCACCCGGAGAATCCCAGTCAGCGGGACGTGGTCCCCGATGCCTACACTGATCCACTCGTCGCCTGATCCCGCGAACACCCTTCCTTCAAGGTATAGTACCGTCACACTCTGTGCCCCCAATCCGACCGCGACAAGCGCTTCGAGAATAAAAGAAGCTAATACCCATCTTTTCATGTTCATATACCATCACTCCTCACTTTCCCAGAGAACCGCGCGGCGCGCGCTTTCTACATCGACCGCGCGTCCTCCCTGCTCCTCGCCAAGATAGGCAAACTCGGAAGCCAGCTTCGGGTCAATGCTTTTCACTTTCCCGTAGACCTGGGCCATCAGGGGGTAGTCCTGCAACTCCCGCGCGGCCCGCGCGATCCCCAAAAGGATACGCGGATTATTCGGCGCCAAGCCATTCGCTTGTTCATAATAGCTGAGAGCTTCCTGCCAATTATCCTTAAGAAAATAGAGGTTCCCCAGGTTGATGATTGCCGGAAGGTATGGTCTGACGGCGAGCGCCATCTTGAAGTTCGCCTCGGCTTCGTCAGGCTCTCCGTACTTCGCATACAGCACGCCGAGCCGATTCATCGCTGCGGGGCTTTGCTGTGCCGAAATTTGCTTCTTGAGTTCGACGATCTGCGGCTGCACCGAATCGTCGATGAGCTTTTGCATCTCAGCCAAGTAAGCATGCAAAATAGCATCCGCCTGCGGCATGGCGAGCGTGTTCTCGGTCCCAGGAAGCCCCACTGGCTGGTACACCGCCCAGGCATCTTCGACCGGATAGAAACCCGCAAGTCCTGTAGCGCTGTTCTCAGCCCACTCTTTCGCCCCCAGTTGCCATGCCCGCAAAAAGCCCTGGTTCCGCATCGTGATCTCTACAGGCACCCAGGCGATCCCGCCACTGTCGATAATCATTGTTTTATTCAGTAGGTCGTCTGCGGCCTTGGACGTTTGCACGCCGGTGTTTATCGCCACAAAAATGTGCCCTGGTACCGTGATAAAGGCGGCTTCGATCCCTACTGCCTCGAGGAGAGAAGCAAATAGAATCGAGATGTCAGAACAGTCCCCCGCCCTATATTGGAAGGTTTCGCGCGGAAACTGGAGAAAGTCGATTGCGGTCCTCTGCTTGGACACCTCCTCATAGGGTGTCTTGGGGTTCGGCGTGTAGTTTATCCCGTATAGATCCAAAGCTTCGTGAAGCGCTACTGCTGATTGCAATGTGTCCACGATTGAACGAGCCTCCTTGGAGTGGATATAGCTCGTCACACTCCGAGCAAAGCCTAGTACTTCTGGATCCTTCGCCGTCACGAACGCCGCTGCCTTCCGATTATCATCCCACGTCATCGCGTTCCGGCCAAGAATCGTCAGCGTCGCAATCCGCTTACCCTGGTAGCTCTGCCCCGCGGCCGTGAAGCTCACGGTAATTTCGGTGGCTACCTTGGTGCCTTCGGTGATTCCGAGTACCTTGTCGTTGAAAAGTGCGTAGAGGTCGACAATTTTCGTCTCACCCGGATTTAGGCGACCCGGCACATCGATGCGCTTGGGAGCATCCATGTATTCCTTTACGTAGACTTGGATCTGTACATTTGATGCGGGCACCTTGAGGTTGCTTTGAAGTTCGAGTGTTCCGATGGTGTGGTCATCGTAGAACTTGTAGAAAACCGGGAAGGCGGTATTTAGCTCCGTCGTGGGTATATCGATAGTTCCGCCAATGTTCCCAAGGGGGATGCTCACCCCGATGCCGGCGCCAAAACCCTGATATAGACCGAGGAAATAGTTATACTGGGCGCCCCCCTCAAGCTTGAGGTTTGGTCCGATCGGGAAGAGAATGTTGAAGCCCCCCGCAACATAGGGGTCGACCACTGCATTGCTCTCGCCGTTCATCGAGGCGAAGTAGTACCCACCGAGACCGAATAGCGAGAATCGCAATCCGCCGCCGAGCGGAATGTTAGCCGAGCCCCCGATCCGGAGTGCAGTGAGAGAGAGGGACTTATCTGCCTGATCTGGGGTATAGATGTATTGCAATCCGCCCATGAGCCCAAGGAACGTGTTGGAAACGTGGTAGTCAAAGTTCCAGGCCATGCCTCCGCCAGTCGAGAAGTAATTAGCGCTGTCGGCGAGTGGAAGATCGACTAAAGGCTCGACCTCGACCTCCAGCGGCGATGGCACATGGACGATTATTGCGCTATTTGACTCGGGACCCTGCATCGTCTGTGCAAAATATTTTTCTGGAATGGTTAGTGACAGGATTAAAACGGCAATCCACAAAAAAGAGGTGTTCAAAGAACGAGGGTTATTTACTAGACAAAGTCCTTCTGCGGTTTGAGAGAAGGGTGACGTCGTAACGGTTTTGTTACCCACCCCATGCCTATTTTTTTTCGACATGCTCGCCACACTTCAGCTCAGGGTTACAAAATCGAAAATGCATGGAATTGGATACTGAGCTAACATATTGTAGCCCGATTCCCTCAAAAAACAAACTTTATATTGCGTCTTTCTGTCAAGCCAATTCTGATATATTTACTCAATGAACCGCCCCGGGTTTGCCGGAGACCAAACCCTGTGAGAGGATATGGTCATGGGCAAGGAGACGAGGTTTTCACCGGAGGTACGAGAGCGAGCGGTTCGGCTGGTTGGCGAACAGCAAAGCAAGCATGAGTCGCAATGGGCAGCCATCTGCGCGGTGGCATCCAAGATCGGCTGCACGGCGGAGACGCTCAGGCGCTGGGTTCGCCAAGCTGAGCGAGACGCAGGTACGCGAGAAGGATTGACGACGAGTGAGCGCGAGGAGTTCAAGCGGCTGCAGCGCGAGAACCGGGAACTCAAGAAGGCCAACGAGATTCTTCGCTTGGCCTCGGCATATTTCGCGAAGGCGGAGCTCGACCGCCAACAGAAGTGACCGTCGCGTTCATCGACGACCGTCGCCAAGCCCTGGGGGTCGGAGCCGATCTGCCGAGCTATGCGGATCGCTCCCCCGACGTTCTATCAGCAAAAGGCCCGGCAGAGTGATCCGGACAAGCGATCACCACGGCAAAGACGTGATGAGGAGCTACGATCGGCCATACAGCGCGTGTGGGATGACAACTTCAAGGTCTATGGAACGCGTAAGGTATGGGGTCAGCTCGCGCGGGAAGGCTTTGCCGTTGCCAGGTGTACCGTCGAGCGGCTCAGGATATCGTGATTTTTTGTGCGAGCATCGGCGTAGTAAAAGTTGTAGCCCCGAAGCGGGCCGGCGTGGCGGCGACTTTCTCCGACGGATGGGACGTCCAGAACGAATATTTCCGACTCTATGCCCTGAAGAACGACCGCCTGTCGATCGGGAAGACCTTCGTCGCCTTTGACAAGGGCGAAGGCGTCGTCGGATACATGACTCTCGCGAGTGCCCAGGTCGAGTCCCGGTCGCTACCTGAGGAGATGCGGGCAAAGCTTCCGCGCCAGGCCTTGGAGAAGGCGCTTTCGGTGTCGGCCGAGGTTGGGCTGTATGCCGTGATCGTGGACGCGATCGACGATAAGGCGAGGGGCTTCTACCTGAAGTATGGATTCGAGGCCTTCTCCGAGTATCCGCTCACGCTCTTCCTGCCCCTGGCGACTGTCGCCGAGGCACACCCGTAAGGATCCATACTTCGATGATGGCCAGCTCCACACAGGGAGTTTGGTCAGATCAGTTTAAGGAACTCATCGACTGAAAGGCCGGATTGGCGGATGATGGCGCGAAGTGTTCCGGTGTCGAGCTCCTTGTGATCGGGGACCACGACCTGCGTGAAAGGATCGGACTTTTTGAGCACGATATGGCTGCCGTGTTGCCTGATAAGACGGCTCATACGGCGACGAGCATAGAATCGAACTTCTCGACGGGAATGGACAGACCCTGGTCTTGGAGCGCTAGGGTGTAGGCTTGGATTGCTTCTTTGATGTTCTCGATGGCCTGTTCTTTGGTGAGGCCCTGAGAGATGCAGCCGGGGAGGCTCGGGCACTCGACGACGTAATAACCATCTTCGCCGGGATAGACGATGACTTGGCGCATGAGGCACCTCCTAAGGAAATAATACTACTCCGAATTGGCTCTGATACTGAAGTGGCACAGCAACTGGGCAATGGAGCCTTTCTCGACATTACCTTGGTTCTCCGCGCTTCAGTCCTCCGACGGGTCCGGCGAGGAGCGGCTGAACTCCCAGTGCTCGGGCGAGCGCCAGAGGCTCGATAGGGTGAGCTCGCGGATGAAGATGAGCTCCTTGGGCAGGCGGTCGTAGAGCTTCGTGAAGAGCTCCTCGTGGGAGAGGAGCTCGGCCACCCACTGCCCGCGGTCCACGGCCATCAGCTCGCCGAACTTCTCCTTGGTGAAGTCCTCCATCCCCTCCCAGCAGATGTCCTCGTAGCGGGGCATCCAGCCGAGCGGCCCCTCCACGGCCCTGCCGTGGTTGTTGGCGCGCTCGGCGATCCACTTGAGGACGCGGATGTTCTCGCCGAAGCCCGGCCAGAGGTACGTGCCGTCCTTGCTCTTGCGGAACCAGTTGACGCCGAAGATGCGGGGCGGGCTGTTGATCATGCGGCCGAAGCGCAGCCAGTTGCTGAAGTAGGCGGCCATGTGGTAGCCGCAAAAAGGCAGCATGGCGAAGGGGTCGCGGCGCACCTGCCCGACGGCGCTGGTCGAGGCGGCGGTCGTCTCCGAGCCGAGGGTCGCGGCGAGATAGACGCCGTAGATCCAGTTGAAGGCCTGGTAGACGAGGGGGAATACGGCGCTCCTCCTCCCTCCGAAGACGAAGGCCCTGATCGGGACGCCGAGGGGGTTCTCCCACTCGGGGTCAATGGAAGGGCACTGGCGGGCGGGAGCGGTGAAGCGCGCGTTCGGGTGGGCCGCGGGTTCCCCCGAGCCGGGGCTCCAGGGCCTGCCCTTCCAGTCGACGAGGCCTTCGGGAGGGCGATCCGTCATGCCTTCCCACCAGATGTCGCCGTCCGGGGCGAGGGCGACGTTGGTGAAGATCGTGTTCGATCTGATGGTAGCCATCGCGTTGGGGTTGGACTTCTCCGAGGTCCCGGGCGCGACGCCGAAATAGCCGGCTTCGGGATTGACGGCGTAGACCTGGCCGTCCTCGCCCGGCTTGATCCAGGCTATGTCGTCGCCGACGGTCGTCACCTTCCAGCCCTCGAAGGCCTTCGGGGGCACCATCATTGCGAAGTTGGTCTTGCCGCAGGAGCTGGGGAAGGCGGCCGCCACGTAGGTCTTCTCGCCGTCGGGCGACTCTACGCCCAGGATGAGCATGTGCTCCGCGAGCCAGCCCTGCTCGTGCGCGAGGACCGAGGCTATGCGGAGCGCGAAGCATTTCTTGCCGAGGAGGGCGTTGCCGCCGTAGCCCGAGCCGTAGGACCAGATCGATCTGTCCTCCGGGAAGTGGACTATGTACCTTCGCTCCGGGTCGCAGGGCCAGGGGACGTCGGCCCGGCCGTCCGCGAGCGGCGCTCCGACCGAGTGGAGGCAGGGCACGAACTCGCCCTCGGCCCCGAGCGCCTCGATAGCCGCCCGGCCCATGCGGGTCATGATGCGCATGCTGGCGGCCACGTAGGCCGAGTCGGTCAGCTCCACCCCTATGTGCGAGAAGGGCGAGCCGAGGGGGCCCATGCTGAAGGGCACGACGTACATCGTGCGCCCGCGCATACAGCCTTCGAAGAGGCCCTTCAGCAGCGCCTTCATCTCCTTGGGGTCCATCCAGTTGTTGGTCGGACCCGCGTCGATCTTCCGGCGGCAGCAGATGAAGGTGCGGTCCTCGGCGCGGGCGACGTCGCGAGGGTCCGAGCGCGCCAGGAAGCTGTTCGGCCGCTTTGCCGGGTCGAGCCTGATGAAGGTGCCCGATTCGACGAGGTCGCTGCAGAGCTCCTCGTACTCCTCCTCCGAACCCTCGCACCAGCGCACGCGTTCCGGTCCGCAGAGCGCGGCGCTCTCCTCGATCCAGCGTTTCAGTCCTTCGTGCACGACATAGTCAGGAGCCGACATGGATCCTCCCTCGGCGCCCGCGCTCGCGCGTCGCGGCGGCGTCTTGAATTATAGTTCCTCCGTCGATTCCGCGGCTGGGTAAAAGGCAGGCCCGGGGGGAGTGCCCGCCACGATCGTTAATTGACGGTCGCGGCGCTTTTCGCCACAATGGCCGGACTTACGAAGGCCTTGATAGGAGCATCGAATGGATGCACGTTCTCTCGTGAAGAGCCTACATCCCCTGGAAGTGAAGGTCCTCCTCCGCTACGGACCGGGCGATCGCCTCGACTCGAGGCGGCTCGAAGCCGAGCTCGGCTACAAGGAGGGGCACTCGAACCAGGCATTTTCCTGGCTCTCCTCCAAGGGCCTCGCCGCGGAGGACGGGCGCGAGGCGCGGACCGTCTACGAGCTCACCCCCCTGGGGCGCGAGTTCGCCGAGAAGGGCACTCCCGAGGAGCGCATGCTCCGATTCCTCTCCGAGAAGGGGCCCGCCCGCCTGCCCGAGATAGCTTCCTCGCTCGGCCTCGAGCAGAAGGACGTCGGATCGGCCTTCGGCATCCTTTCAAAGGAAGGCGCGCTCTCGATGGACGGCGAAAAACGGGCGGTGCTCGCCCCCGAGCGGCCCGCGGCCGAGGTCGCGAGACCGCGCAGCGCGGTTGTCCGCGACCTCATCGCCAAGGCCGCCGCGGCTTCCGAGGGTATCCTCGAGGAATCGACCCTCGACGAGGCCGAGCGCGCCGCGATGGGCGGCATAGCCCGCAAGCGCGGCGCGGGCGACGCGGCCTTCCGCGCCGCGGAGCGCGAGCGGGTGTGGTACAGGCTCTCCCAGGACGCCGACGAAGTGGTCGCGGAGCTGAAATCCCAGGGAGTAACCGGCGACGAGCTCGGCGCCGTCACCCCGGAGATCCTCGAGAAGGGCCGTTGGAAGGACGTCGCCTTCCGTCCCTATAACGTCAACGCGCCGGCGGCGAGGCTCATGCCGGGCAGGCGCAACGCCTATGTCGAGTTCCTCGAGAGCGTCAAGGACAAGCTCGTCTCCCTCGGCTTCGAGGAGTTCGACGGCGGCCTCGTCGAGACGGAGTTCTGGAACTCCGACGCCCTCTTCATGCCGCAGTTCCACTCGGCCCGCGACATCCACGACGTCTACCACCTGGCCGAGCCGGCCAAGGCCAAGTCGATAGAGGAGCCCTATCTCTCGGCGGTGGCGGCGACGCACGAGAACGGCGGGTCCAGCGGCAGCCGCGGCTGGAGCTACGCCTTCGACCGCGAGTTCACGAAGCGCCTCATCCTCCGCAGCCAGGGCACCGTGCTCTCGGCCCGGCAGCTCCCGAAGGCCAAGGTGCCGGGCAGGTACTTCGGCATCGTGCGCTGTTTCCGCTACGACAAGGTCGACGCGACCCACCTCTCGGACTTCTACCAGACCGAGGGAATAGTCCTCGGCGAGGAGGTGAACCTCCGCACCCTCCTCGGCTTCCTCGAGATGTTCGCCGTCGAGGTGGCCGGCGCCAAGGAGGTGAAGTACGTCCCCGGCTACTTCCCCTTCACCGAGCCTTCCGTCGAGGTGCACATCAAGCACCCGGTCCTCGGTTGGTTCGAGCTCGGCGGCTCGGGCATCTTCAGGCCCGAAGTCACCGAGCCGCTGGGTATCAAGGTGCCCGTGGCCGCGTGGGGCATAGGCATAGACCGGATGGCGCTGATGGCCCTCGGCCTCAACGACCTGCGCGAGCTCTTCAGCCCGGACATCGAGAGCGTCCGCCTCCGCCGCGCCAAGAACATCTGAGGGAGCCGAAAGCCATGCCCAAGATAGAAGTCAACGAGAGTCTCTTCTTCTCCCTCCTCGGCCGCCGATGCGACGCCTCCGAGCTCGAGGAGATGCTTCCCTCCGCCAAGGCCGAGCTCGACGAGTGGGTCGCCGAGCCCGATCCGGAGCAGCGGACCATCAAGATCGAGCTCAACGACACGAACCGGCCCGATCTCTGGTCCACGGCCGGCCTCGCCCGCGCGCTCAGAGTGCGCGAGACGGGTGTACGGCCCGAGTATCCCTTCTTTTCGCGGGAGGGAGCGGCCGCCCCCGCGACGCGCAAAGTAGTCGTCGAGGCGAGCGTGAGAGAGGCTCGGCCCTATCTTGCGGGCTTCTTCGTGTCGGGCAAGGCCATAACCGACGCCGTGCTCAAGGACATCATCCAGACCCAGGAGAAGCTCTGCTGGAACTTCGGCCGCAAGCGGCGCTCCGTGTCGATGGGCATCTACCGGAGCGCCGGCATCGAGTGGCCCGTGCGCTACAAGGCCGTCGCGCCGGATTCGGTGCGCTTCGTGCCGCTACAGGGCGACAGGCCCATGACCCTGACCGAGATCCTCCGAGAGCACCCCAAGGGGAAGGAGTACGGCTTCATCAACGAGCCCCACAAGCTCCATCCCCTGCTCACGGATTCCAAAGGCGCCGTCCTCTCCTACCCGCCCATCATCAACTCGAACGACCTGGGCGCCGTGAAGGTGGGCGACACCGAGCTCTTCGTCGAGCTCACCGGCACCGACCTCGTCTCGGTCGCCCTCTCCGCCTCGATCGTGGCCTGCGACTTCGCCGACTCCGGCTACGGCGTCGAGCCGGTCAAGGTCGAGTACCCCTACGATACCGCCTTCGGCCGCTCGGTGACCTTCCCCTACTACTTCCAGGTCCCCGTGAGCGTGGAGGCGGCGAAGGTCTCGAAGCTCCTAGGCCTCCCCTTCAGCGTCCAGGCGACGCGCGACGCGGTCGAGCGGATGGGCTCGGCCACCGAGAGCCACGGGCAATACGTCACGGTCCTGCCGCCCGCGTACCGCAACGACTTCCTCCACGCCGTGGACATCGTCGAGGACGTCATGATGGGCAGGGGCATGTCCTCTTTCGAGCCCGAGCGCCCGCGCGACTTCACGATCGGCCGGCTCTCGCCCATCGAGACTTTCTCGCGCAGGGCCAAAGGCGTCCTCGTGGGCCTGGGCCTCCAGGAGATGATCTATCCCTACCTCGGCAGCAAAAGGGACTTCGTCGAGAGGATGTGCGCCGGCGAGGGCGAGACCGTCCGGATCTCCAACCCCATGTCGGAGAGCTTCGAGTACCTCCGGAGCTCGATCCTGCCCAGCCTCCTCGGCTCCGAGTCGGTCTCGAGCCGCGCGCCCTATCCGCACGGCATCTTCGAGGCGGGCAAGGTAGCCTACAGGAATCACATCGAGAACTACGGCGTATCGACGAGGCAGAGGATCGCCTTCCTCCTCGCCCACGCCGAGGCCGATTACAACCAGGTCGCGAGCCAGGTCGCGACGCTGATGTACTTCCTCGGCAAGGACTATTCGATCGCCGAGACGGAGGATCCGCGCTTCATAGCCGGCCGCCAGGCCAGGATCATATACAAAGGCGATCCGATCGGAATCCTCGGCGAGGTCCATCCCCGCGTCCTCGAGGCATGGAGCGTCGCCATGCCCTGCGCGGCGGCGGAGTTGGACCTGGAATCGCTCTTGGCTTGAGGAAGGCCGACCCGCCCTTCCCGATGCGATCAGCACGCGGCGAGGGCTTCTGCGACGTAGCGCGGCAGGGCGAAGGCCGCGACGTGCACGTCGGCGTCGTAATAGCGGGTCGCGATGCCGCGGCCGGCCCAGCGCTCGGCGTCGTAGTCCTTGATCGGATCGTATTTCTTTGACGCGAAGCCCAGGAGCCGCGTGCCGCCTTCCGCCGAGGGCGACTCGACGCGGTAGACCCTGTAGACAGGGAAGAGCCGCTTGAGCCTGCCGACGGCGGCGACGAGCTCCCTGCGACGGGCCGCGAAGTAGGCGCTGCCCGCGGGCGAAACGAGTATTCCGTCGCCGGATAGGAGCCTGAAGCAATCGCAATAGAAGCCCTGCCCCTTGGCGGACTCCGCGGCGCCCGAAGGCGACTGGATCACCGCCAGGTCGAAGCGGTCCCTGGTTTCGCGGACGAAGGTCTCGGCGTCATCCGCGGATACGCGCGTCCTCGGGTCCGCCAGGGCCGAGGAGAGCTCCGGGAAGAAGCGGCGCTGGGCGTCGAGGAGGACCGGATCTTCCTCGACGATCACGAGCCGCTCGATTTGCGGATAGCGGAGGAGCTCGGTCGCGATCCCGCAGTCGCTGCCCCCGACCACCAGGGCGGCGCTGACTTTGGGATGCGCGTTGACGGGGACGTGCGCCGCCATTTCGCGTTGGGCGAAGCCTTCTCCCTCCGTGTACGCGAGGTGCCCGTCGACGGCCAGGGCGCGCCCGAAATCCTCGGTCTCGACCACCTCGACGCGACCGGACTTGCCCTCCGCGGAGAAAAGCGGGCGCGTTACGCGAACGCACCATCTCGTCCCGGGGCTCTCGCTCCTCGCGTACCACAGGTCCATGCGCGGCCTCCCACGGGCACAGGGTAGGCCCGGCTCGACCCCCTGTCAAGCGCGAGCCCCTCGGGCGAAGCTCCTGTAAAGGACTCCTTCCCGCGCGCCGATATTCACGGCATACGATGAGCGCAGCAGATACAGTGTTACTGGTGTCGCGACTGGCGACCGCGGCCGTCGCCGCTTTCCTCGCCATCCTGCTGTGGTCGAGGACCAGGGACCTCGCCTGGATGCTGATCGTCATAGGGGTGATCTCCAGCTACGCCGACATCCTCTTCGACCTCCTGTCGCGTCTCGGCCTCGTGGAAGAGGCCCGCTTCGCGCTTTTCGGCCTGCCGATCGGCAGGATCCTCCTCTCGAACCTCCCCTACCTCTTCCTCTGCTCGGCCTTGCTCGTGATGATCGCCAGGAAGCGGTTCCGCTAGGCGGCGTCCTCCGCCTCAAGCGCAGGGCCGGGCTCGGCGCGTATTCCGGGCGGAGGGCGGGAGCTTGAAGGCTATGTCGTCTCGATTGTTAAGCGCACACCCTCGCCGAGGGTCTCCGGGCTTTTCTCGGCCGCACCGTGGGTGAAGATCGCGCGGAATGCCGAGACGAGGATGGACAGGGCGTTGTCCGGGCCAAGCTCCGCATTGTCCGTTCGATAGGCCGCGGAATCAAAGATAATGACGTGAAGCTTTTGCTTTCTCGGGACGATCGGCGCGATTTCCTGATTATGGGATCCCTCGGCAAGATTCGTCACTCTTCCCCGGTCGTTCACTATCGCGATCGCAAGATCGCCCGCCATTCGGTTCTTGAGGGAGTCTTGAGCGCTTTTGCCGGAATCATCGTTGCTGGATACGATCACGATGATGCGGTGTTGCTTATCATCCGAGGCGCTGATATCTACGAGGCAGGGCGATCGCGTGAGCGGTATTTGAATCGGAGAGCTTTGCGCGCTTATCTTGATTTCAGTAACCACCGGCTTGGCCCCTAAGAGCAATTCCCCGGCAGTCGGGACGATCGCGGAAATCGAGGCGGGAAGCAGTACTATGATCAACATTGCGACGCTGGCGATGGCGCGGGCCGGGCGCCTTCGCGCCGCCCTATCGGGCGTCGCTGAATCGAGCGCGGCGAAGGTGACGGCTACGGCGACAGTGGAAGGGGCAAAGACGAACCAGTAGCCGGAAGCGTCCTGCCGTCCCCTCATGATCAACAGGATCCCCATGGTGAGGCATAGGATTCCGGCGGCTGATCCGACCGCCGACTCGAGCGCTAGGTCCAGGGATCTGATGGAGGTGAGGCGCGAGGACAGGATGGCGCCGGCGCGAACGGCACCGACGTACAACGGAAGGAGAAGCAGCAATCCGATCGTTCGTACTGTCTCGCTCCCGGACAGATCGCTCTTGGCCGCGATCAGGACGATCAGGCCGATGATCAGGGAAATGGCCGCGCATGGTATCGCCGCGTTCGCTATTTCGACTACCGCCCCCGCGCCCGGCCTATAATGAAGATCGAAGGTCGTCGATCGAAGGCTGGCCGCGAGGGCGATGAAGAAGCCGAAGATCCCGCCGACGACGTATCCCGTCGCCAGGTCGGAGCCGGCTCCCCGCATGGTAGAAGCGCCGGTGAAGGCCATGATGAAGATCAGGAAGAGCGCGACGCCGATCCCGCATCCCGCCATGGCCGGGATAATGGAGCGTCGGACTTGAATCGGCAGCCGTTTCACGGCATAGGTCTGCCGAAAGAGCTGCCTTGCGCAGCGCAGCCAAGCCAGGGCTCCTTGCCCGGCGATGGTGAAGGTCTTCCCGGCGACCCTGAGGCGGCCCAGCAAGGCGTAGATGGCTTTCCGCTTCTTCGGTTCCTCGAACTCGGATTGGAGGACCGCGGTCGCGATGCCATTCGAGCTTTCCGACAGGCCGAGCAGCTCTTTCTCGGCGGCGCGCCGAACCTCCGCGCTGTCGTCGTCGAGCGCCATGCGCACGAGGCCTTCCACGCTCTTCTCGTTCTGGATGACGCCGAGGGCCATGACGGCGTTCTTCCTGACCTGCGGTCTCTCGTGGTGGAGGTAGTCGTTCACGATTTCCATGGGGTCTCTTTTCATTGCGCGAGTCTCCTCGTCCAATATCGCACGTTATCGCCGCCTTCCTCGGTTTCGTGAAGCAATGAGCTGCGGAGGACGGCCGCGAGCTGGGTCTCGGAAAGCCGCTGGGCCGATCGTCGCCCGTTCAGCTGCTCAAGGTCCGAGGCGCTCAAGGTATTCCTCTCCTCCTCGCCGCCTTCCAGACGCGCGAGGGCTCCGGGCAAGTCGGAGACGACGTCCCTGGCCGCATAGCTCTCGCTCCAAATGCGTACGACCTCGCGATCCGAGCCGAAATATATCGCCGCCCGAAAGAGCACCTCCGTGGCGCAATCATCCCAGACTATCTTGCGCCGATTCTCATGAAGGATGCGGAACTCCGACGAGGTGAGGACGCTCTCGAAATCGGGTCGCGCGAGCGAGTCGACGGAACTTGCCGCTATCAGCGAGCGCAGGCTGGAGCGTAGGGGATAGTTCAGGAGGCGGCGGAGGGCTTCCTGTATCGAGGGAATGAGGAATTCGTGGGTGATCTCCACGAACTGGCCGCCCAGCCTCGTCTCGACTCGAAGGATGGTCCGGTCGACCATCCTATCCAGGAGCCTCTTACGCAGCGCCGCGTCCCGCAGCGGAGAGACGACGAGCTGTCGGTACTCCACGATATTCCTCGTCCCGCTCCCCGTGATCAGCGGCTCGAGCATGTCCAAGGACTCCGTTCGCGAGTCCGGATCCTCGAGGCTGTTCAGGAAATCTTGGAAGAACGCGCCTAGTATTCCCTTCGCCCCTTTCAGGTCCTCCGAATAGGTGGAATTATCGACTTGGGGCAGCTCTCCTCCATTTCCGGATGCGACCCGCGACGAGGACAGCGCGCGGCCCCTCTCCTCCCATAGTTTCTCGCACACCAGGGAGAGGTGGGCCGGTTCGATGAAGCGTTCCTCCTTCGTCAGGTCCCGCACTATGCTCCGGTAGCACTCGTCGGAATATCCGTAGCCGTACAGGCTCGCCGGTTCCTTGATGGCCCTCTCCGCCTCTTCCGTCGTCAGGAGCTCGAGATGATAGACCGATTCGTCGACCTCGGGCGCGAACCGCCTGATCGGGCCGAGCTGGGCGATGTACTCGCTCCGCATGGAAATGAGGCATCGGACGGAGAGTCTCGGCTCCGCTCGCTGCGGGCCTCCGCGATCCGACTCGCCGTCGGCATTCGCCGAGACAAGCGCCGACAGCTCATCGAAGAACTCATAGCGGAGCCGCCAATCGAGGACGGCGGGGGCCTCGGGGCGGGTAAGCGACCCCGGATCGACGAAACGCGTGAATAGCTCCTCGAACTGGTCGAATAGGAGGGCGAGACCGAAATGCGATCGTCGCCGGCCGTATACGAGGAAAAGGTTCTCGAAGAAGGGACGCAGGCCCCGCGACGGGGGATCGAGGTAGGACATGAGCGCGCGATACGCGGAAAGGAAGTCGTCGCTCGAGAGGTAAAGAAGCAGCTGTCGCATCGTCGCGGCCTCGGAGATCGAAGGAGCGGATTTGGGCCGAGGCTCCGCGCCCTGGGCTATCGCGGCCAGGTGCTGGGCGAAGGTCTCGATGTCGATGCTCGAGCGCAACAGCCTGCACACGTAGGGCGTCACGCTTCCGGAAGCGGTCTCCGCGCGGCGATCGCCCGTCGATCCGGGATCGACGGGCGCGATGAGGGCTCGCTTCCTGGGATCGCGGACGGGGAGGTTGTCGTAACGCTTCAGCAGCTCTCCCAGGCTGGGCTCCTCGCCCGGGGCCGCCATCCCGTCGATCAGTCTCTGAAGCGACAGGATCTCCGCCTCCGGATGGGGCAGCACGTAGCGCAGAGTCGCCGCCCGCGCCGAGGCGATCGGATCGTTGTGGGGAAGCACCCTCACCGGGGTCCAGCCTCGGGCCTCGAGCTCCGGCGCGATCAGGGCATTGAGCAGCGAGGTCTTCCCGGCGCCGGACTGGGCATGGAGGAGGCTGATCCGCGACGAGAGCAGCTTCGCGACTACTTGATCGGCGTCTCGCCGGCGGCCGAAGAAGAGGCCGGCGTCCTCGGCCTGGTAGCTATCCGTGCCTTTGTAGGGCTTGAACTCGGCTGCCATCTCCCTCGTACCTCCTCGTCCCCGGAGGTCAAGGCTCCCGGATCGCCTCGCGCAGGCGTCTCGCGAAAGCCTCGATGCCGCAGTCCACCATTTTAATATTATATTTCTTCAGTGCGAGATCGCGGATCTTCTCCCATACCCTGAATTCTACTTTATCCCCGCAGTCGCGCCGGTCCGCGACCGCCTTCGGATGCACCATGTATTTCTGGAAGGCCGAATCCCGTGCCGCCAGGGGCATGCGAAGGAGCATGCTGCTCCAAAGGAAATCGGGATCGATTATCCGGCAACCCAGGTAGACTATCGGGGTATTCGAGATTATCTCTTCTATCTGCTGAGGAACGATCCCCTTCCCTTCCGCGCTGGAAGCGTGATCGAAATGCTGATCCCGCGAGAGCACGGCGCTATTGGGCAGGTCCTGGGAGCCGTACAATTTGTAGATGATCGGTTCGGTGAAATTTCCGATGGACAGTTGCCGGATTTGCTCGGCGTCCTTGCCGTGGTCGCTCGACCGCTCGATGGGGATCGAGAAGCCCTTGTCGGCCAGTATCCCGTCCAGCTGCGTCAGCATCGTATCCCGATCCCCTCGGGAGATCAGGATCGGCCCGCCGGCCTTCGGCTTGACGCTGAGCGACCCGTCGGCCAGCCTGCCGACGTTCTCGTACTCGAATGCCTCTATCCACTTGTCCGTCCGGTACTGCACGAGGCGGGTAAACGCGATGCCGCTCAATAGCAGGGCCTTTTCCAGGAGCGTGTCGAAACTAGTGCTTACTATGAGCTGTTTGTGGCGGCGCTGCCCTCGCTTTTGAGGTCGGCCGACGAGTACCTTAAGAAGCTCGCCCATCTCGTCGTAGACCTCCGGCACGCTTTTGGCGCGCTCCCGGAGAATCCTATTGACGTTGGCCTCCAGGATTACGTCGGATTTCTCCATGGCGAAATAGCTCGCGGCGAGATCGAGCGGCGGCAGCATGGCTTCGTCGGACGGATTGAACAGATCGATCTGCGAAAGCAGATCTTGGGAGATGTCGCATTGAGGAATCGCGCTCGGAGAGTTGCGCCCGAGGAAAAAGGTGATATTGTCGTTCCCGAGACTGGCTCGGAGATCGTCGATGGCGTCATCGATGTAATCGGTCGCTTCCTTCGCCTTGACGTCGCCGCCACGGCCGGGCGTTCCCTGGGCGATGGGGTTCTTGTCCGTGATCGCCCATACCAGTCTTTCGATCTGCGCTTCATTGCCGCCGGTCTCGCCGAATTCCACTGCGACCAGGCTCCGCAAAAACAATGGGATGCGATCGTCGTTCGGCTTGATGCTCGGGAGCAATACCGGAATTATCCGCTTCTTTTTCTGTACCAGTTCGTTGTAGGCCGCATGGACTTCCGATGATTGCCATCGGCCCGTGCCATTGGGGCCGATAAACACCACGATCGCCTTGCTGCCCTCCATCGCCTTTTCAAGCATGTCTTGGGCGGGATCCCCGGGTATCAGCTCCCATTCGTCGAACCATATATCTTGTATGCGCGTGCGCAGGTCTCTCGCGATCGGTTCTACGATCTTCAGGTCCAATCTATTATAGCTCAGGAAGGCGGAGTGCCTGTTTTGAGAGTCGCCGGGATTCTGATCCACTAAAGTCGACATTCCGAACTCCAACTTTTTTAAGCCCGCGAAGTCCCTTTTTTGTACTACGCATAGTGAAGCGGATTAAAGTGTATCACGGCCGTCGGAAGTGTCAACGGCTATCTTGATCGGAGGCGTCGAAGCGAGGCGCGGCTGAAGGCCGCTTTCGAGATCGATTCAGATTATTTTTGCCAGTACAAGAACGCCTATGCCGATTAGAACCAAGCCTATGGATGAATACGCCATAAGGGTCGTCGGAGAAAAAAACGCGCTACGGAACGAATACTTCCCGCCACTATATTTCGCTAACGGCACTTCAAAGGGAAGAACCGTATTTGCATTCGTAATACCTGCGACGTCATCATATACTCCTCGCGCCTTTCGCTCTTGTTGTAGATAAAAACTGTCAAGTAACCAAAACCCGAGTGTTATCAATATAGATAAAATAATAAGGTGGAACCCTGGCTTGGCGGAAAAGAGCGCAAGGAGAGCGGCGACGAGAGTTATGCAAAAGGTCTTTATTTGAAAAGAGTTGGTATTCATTCTCGTTATGATGTTCTGCAAGAACTCCAGGTGCTTTCGCCTGTCTTCATCGTTCATTTCTGATCTCCCGTCAATCGCGACTCCGATGGAATATAGAATATCCGAAGGATATCGATGATCGTCAATCCGGTGTCGCCGCCTGCGGGGAAGCGCCGCCCCGGTCCGCGCGTGGGCTTCTGGGGATGCCGTGTGTCCGCCTCAAGCGCAGGGCCGGGCTCGGCGCGTATTCCGGACGGAGGGCGGGATGACCGTGGTGGCCCATGAGCCGTCGGGATTCGAGGGATGCCTCGTCCACGTCGAGGTCGACATTCGACGGGGGATACCCGGAGTCGACCTCGTCGGCCTCGCGGCTGGCGCCGTAAAGGAGGCCCGCGAAAGGGTCAGGGCCGCCATCCGGAACTCCGGCTTCGAATTTCCCCTCGATAGGGTCCTCATCAGCCTCGCCCCCGCCGACTTGCCCAAGGAGGGCGCGGCATACGACCTGCCCATGGCGCTCGCGCTCCTCGGCGCATCGGGGGCGATGCCCGAGCCCGGTAGGCCGGTTCTCGCCATGGGGGAGCTTCGCCTGGACGGGACGGTGCGTCCGGTGCGCGGAGTCCTCCCGGCCGTCGCGGCGGCCCTCGACTCGGGCATAGGCCATTTCATCGTCCCCGAGGATAATGCGGCCGAGGCGAGGGCGCCGAGAAAGGGCTTGGTCTATCCCATCGGCAGATTGGCGGAGGCATCTTCCATCCTCGGCTTCGTGCGCGATGGGGTCGCGGATCCGGCAGGGAGGCCGTTCGCCGCAAACGCCGCATTCTCGTATTCGCGATCGGAGACATGCGACGGCGACCTCTCCGAGCTCAAGGGCCAGGAGCGACTCCGGCGCGCCCTCGAGATCGCCGCCGCCGGGGGGCACAATATCCTCCTTCTCGGCCCGCCCGGCTCCGGGAAGACGATGGCCGCGAGGCGCTTCATCGGGCTCCTGCCGGATCTGTGCGAGGAAGACGCCATGCAAGTGGCTTCTCTTTATTCTCTTTCGGGGCTGCTCGGAGGCGGATCGGCCCTGCCGCTCCGGCCGCCTTTCAGAGCGCCCCATCATTCCGCCTCCCTGGAGGGGATGATCGGAGGAGGCCGGCGCCTCAGGCCGGGAGAGATAAGCCTCGCCCATAAGGGAATACTGTTTCTCGACGAGGCCGCCGAATTCCGCGCCGACGTCCTTCAATCGCTTCGCGAGCCCATCGAGGAGGGCAGGGTCTCTCTTGCGCGCGCCGGCTCGGTCGCCAGGTTTCCCTCGGATTTCCAGCTCGTGATGGCCGCGAATCCCTGTCCTTGCGGCAACCTCGGTCGCAAGGGCAGGGCCTGTCTCTGCTCCCTCCCGGAGCTCCAGCGATATAAAAGGAAGATCGGCGGTCCGCTCCTGGATAGGATCGACATCCGCGTGGCCGTCGAGCCCACGCCTCCCGGCGCGCTCCTCGGGCCGGCGGGAGAGCCCGGTGCCGCCGTGCGCGCCAGAGTAGAGGCGGCCATCCGCATACAGGCCGAAAGATACGGCGGCGGAGCCGAGCAAAGCCGCGAGTCGCGCTTCAAGGCTTCGAACGCGAAGCTTCTCCCCGGCCTGGTCGAGAAGCATTGCCGGCTCGAAGCCGTGGCGGTCGCCCCATTCCAACGCGCGGTGCAACGTCTGGACCTTTCGTCTCGAGCCTGCCACTCGATCCTGAAAATCGCCCGAACCATAGCCGACCTTGAAGGGCGGTCCGAAATCGGCGAAGCGCAGGTGCTCGAAGCGGTGCAATACCGGCGCTTCGGCGACGGAGATGAGGTCTGGCCCGGGTGACGATGTGCGCGGGGAGGCGAGGCGACTCTCCATTCCATTTTCCTTCCACGGCGTCTTGACAAATACCGGCGTATCCGATACCACGTACCTCGCCGCATGCTATCGGAGATCGGACAATTAAAAGGAAGAGAAATAGGTCGGGTCGCTTGACAAGGTGCGGGCAACTACGATAGTTTCATCGAGCGCCTAAAGAGTAGAACGGCGGCTACGATAGCCCGGCTGAAGATAATCAGACAGCGTAAGGCATTCGGGCGGCGCCCGGTCCTTGGCGAATAGAGGCCAAGGTCGGCGGGGGTCGGTTTTCGTCGCCTTCCTGGTACGCGGGGAGCCTAAGCGGGAACTACGGCCGCGAGTTGGGATTAGGAATTGATTGGTTCTTGACAGGGATAGGAAAGCGATGCTATAAGACAGCTCCTTCTGGCACGGA